>Ga0326728_10005773_pt1 | contig 34159 bp, 33 predicted proteins | sample MB3enrmetagenome_FD_207602 | JGI IMG/M metagenome (GOLD analysis project Ga0326728, IMG submission 207602) | Lab enriched peat soil microbial communities from McLean, Ithaca, NY, United States - MB31MN | ecosystem: Environmental > Terrestrial > Soil > Wetlands > Peat | place: USA: New York...
ACGAGCGCGCCGCATCGCTCCCAGGCGGCGCGCCTGCTCGCGCCATTCCGGCGGCAAAAACGTGCGCAGGATTTCCCAGTTTTCCCACTCCGCCAGCTCGTGCTTCGAATCGCTCATGCCCCCAGATACCCTAACTCCTTCGAGAGGGGCAACTGCTTAGGTTAACGCTTGTGGGCCGTTGGCCTGGGCTTCGTTATTTCGCCCCTTTGGGGCTAGGAAGTCCTGTCCTCTATTTCGAAATCACTCCGTCAAATTATGACAATACCAAATCCCCAATCAAGTTCTCTCCAGCTCGCTTCAGGGGTATAATCACTCCGGGGCTACGGACCACGACATCTACAGAGGAGGCGATTCCATGCAGACTCGACTACGAGGGGCGATGGGTTTGGCGCTGTTGGCTCTAGCGAGCACGCTTACGGCGCAGGTTGCTCCGTTGCAGGTCGGCGACAAGGCGCCGGACTTCACTTTGCCGGATCAAAACGGCAACAAGGTGTCGCTCAGCCAGTATCTGGGAAAGAAGAATGTGGTGCTGGCGTTTTATGTGCTCGCCTTCACCGGAGGGTGAACCAAGGAGTTGAAGGCGTATCAGGCTGATATCGCCAAATTCGAGCAGACGGGAACGGTGGTATTGGGAATCAGCGTGGACAGCTCTCCTGCCAACCGTGCCTTCGCCAAGCAGGAAGGCATCAATTTTCCACTCCTCAGCGACTTCCAAAGGACCGTTTCAAAAGCCTACGGCATTTTGAACGAAGAGCATGGCTTCGCTAACCGCGCCACGTTTGTCGTGGATAAGGACGGGATCATTCAGCACATAGAGAAAGGCAGCGAGGCCCTCGACCCGAGCGGGGCCGGCGCGGCGTGTAGTTTATTGGAACACAAAAAGCCGTAGTCCGGAGGCGTAAGGCAGCATGAAGCAGAAGGAGGGCGGCAGGCCGGGCGTGCCGCCCTCCGGGTTCCTCAAGTGGGTGGTGAACGAAAAATCGCGCGCAGCTTCCTTCTGAGCATTTTCCTTATGCCCTTGTTTGCCGGCGCCGCGGATCTGAAAGTGGGCGATCGCGCCCCGGACTTTGCCTTGCCCGACCAAAACGGTAACGTCGTGAAGCTTGGGGATTTTCGCGGCAAGCAGTCCGTGGTGCTCGCCTTTTACATTCGTGCCTCGACGCCGGGTTGAACGAAAGAGATAAAGGCATATCAGGGTGATATCGCCAAGTTCCATGCTGCGGGCTCCCAGGTGCTGGGAATCAGTCTCGACAGTCAGGAAAGAAACCGCAAGTTCGCCGAAGAGACGGGGGCGAGCTTTCCTCTGTTAAGCGATACCGAAAAGAAAGTGGCCAAGGCTTATGGAGTCCTCAATTTCACCCGCCTCTTCGCCAACCGCGTAACCTTCGTGATCGACAAAGACGGCATCATCCGCCACATCGACCAAGGCTCCGACGCCATTGATCCCGCAGGCGCCGCTCAGGCATGCAGCCTGCCCGGAAAGTAGTAAGCAGCGGAAGTGTAGCGCGGGCGTCTCGCCCGTGCTCAGCCATGACCAGGATAGACGCGGCGGGAGCGGGACGCTCCCGAGACAGCGGGCGGGACGCCCGCGCTACGCCCACTTGTAGGGGCCAGCGGCGCTGGCCCTGGCCGAACGCCGTTCGGGGCCCTACAAGCTGGTGACCACCTTATCGTCTTTCGCGGCGGGGATTTCGATCACCATGGTCAGGCCGCCCAAGCGCGCGCGGTGCACCACTCCGGCGGCAAAGATGAGCACTCCGCCCTGGTCAAGCTTCAGGCGCTCAATGGGGGAGTCCGCGTCGTTGCGGTATTCCGCTTCCAGCGCGTACTCGGAAAAGTAGATTTCCAGATGATGCGGGTGATAATGGGCGTCCTGCGGGCCCTTTTCGTTGGCGAAGCAGAGCGCGAAGGGGCCTAGCGTTTCCTCTGCAAGTCCCACGGCAAATTCGCGAGATTCACACAGCGCATTAGGAGCGTCGCTCGCGGAGTGCCGCCATTCGACGCCCTGCACGGGTTGTTCGGGTTTCAGCAGTCTGCCCGCGGCTTTGAGCCTGGCAATTAATTCCCCCGCCAGAATTTCCGGCGCGACGATCTTCACATCCTGCCGGGTATTCTGCGCCAAGTGCTCGCGGACTTCCTCCAAAGGAATGGCCAGGACTTTTCTCATCCACTTCTCACGCGAACGCTGGATTCATCCAGGAGCGGATTTTCCTTGCCCATGGGGGACGAGCCGCGGACCTACAGAACAGGTCCGCGCTACACCCGTTTTCTGCCTACTGCCTACTTCTGTCCTGCTGCCAGCTTATTCAGCACTTCGCCGAGCTTTTTGATTTCGTCTCCGTACCCGGCCCAATCACCCTGGCGCTGGAGCTGGAGGGCGCGTTCGTAGTGCTGATTAGCCTCGTGGATAAGCGCCTGGGTGTCCGGGGCGGCCACGACAGGTTTGGAAGCGGGAGTCGCGGGGCCGGGCGCCGGCTGGCCGGGGGTCGTGGAGGGCCGAGCCTCCATGGTGCTTACCGTGCCGCCGAAAATCTTGGTCAGGGCCGCGTCCAGGGTGGGCTCCATCACCACGTGGTCCGAATAGGCCACCAGCACGCGCTGCAATTGCGGCAAAGCCCCGCCCGTGTCGGCGGCGAGGTAAAGGGGTTCGACGTAGAGCACGGAATTGAGCACGGGAGTCACCAGCAGCGTGCCGCGAATCACTTTCGAGCCGCCCTGTCCCCACAGGGTCAATTGTTGCGAGATTCCCGGGTCCTGATCGATCCGCGATTCAATCTGCTGGGGTCCATAGATGAGCTTTTGTTTGGGGAAAGTAAACACCAGAACCTTGCCGTAATTCGGATCGTCGCAGCGTGCCGCCATCCAGGCAATCATGTTGTCTTTGCGCGCGGGTGTGAACGGCGCCATGAGGATGAACTCCTCGCGCGTGCCTACTTCCGCCAGCTTCATGATGTTGTAGTAGGGGGTCATGGCCGTGCCCGGGCCTCCCGCCGCGCTCTGGGCGACCCGCCACAAATCCTCCTTGTTATAGAACACTTGCGGGTCGGTCATGTGGAACAAGGCATACATGTTCGCCTGCAGGGAAAAGATTTCCTCCGGGTAGCGGATGTGGGCGCGCAAATCCTTGGGCATGGCGGACAGCGGAAGGAAGACTCCCGAAAACAGGCGCGCGTAGGTTTGGATGAAGGGGTCGTCCGGATCGCTGATGTAAAACCTCACCTCGCCGGAATAGGCGTTGATGGTGGCCTTGACGGAGTTGCGGATGTAATTTTCCCCTTCGGGGGCAGGTTGGGAGTAGGGATAGCGCGTCGAGAGTGTATAGCCGTCCAGAATCCAGTAAAGCGCCCCATCTTCGGCGATGACCATGTAGGGGTCGTGGTCATAGTAAATGAACGGCGTCAGGCGTTGGGCGCGTTCCAGCACCCGGCGATAAATCATCAGGCGGCTGTCCGGTTGAATGTCGGTTGAAAACAGGATGTTCTTTTCACCAAAAGCCAGGGCAAACAGCAGGCGCCGCCAGAAGCTCTGGACGGGAATGCCCCCGGCGCCTTGGTAGCTGGTGTAAACGTCCTTGTCGCCTTGGGGGTAATCGAATTCCGGCGTGCGCGTTTTGACAAAACAATAATCGCTGCCCAGCTCGCCAAAGTAGATTTCCGGCCGGGTCACCTGCAAGGAAACACTGGAAGCGGGGGGAATATTCTTGATGAAAAGCACCGGCAGCCCTTCGCTGGTGAATTCATTCACCGGCCCCAGGCACAGTCCGTAGCCGTGGGTATAAGTAAGGTACTCGTTGATCCAATTCCGCCCGGGCAGGCTCGCCGGATTCAACTCGCGGGGCGAAAGCGAGACCTGGCGGTAGACCCCGTTGATCCGGTAGCGGTCATTGTCAATGTGCACGAAATCGTAATAGGTGCGGATCTCCTGCAATTGCGCAAAGGTAGTGAGCAGCGGTTTGTGATCCCACAGGCGAACGTTGCGGAAGGTAGCTTCGTTCTGGCGGATGTCGTCGAGCGTTAAGTCTTCGACGGCGGAAAAACTGCGCTCCTCGAAGCGATCCAGCCCGTAAGCCTTGCGGGTGAATTCGATGCAGTTGGCGATATAGGGTCGCTCCTTGTCGATCTCATTGGGGGTCACGCTGAAGCGTTGAACGATTTCCGGATAGAACGACCCGCCCACAATCCCCACCACCACCAGCGCACCGATCGCGTAAAGAGGGGTGCGGACATTCCCCTTCCAGGCGCGGAGAAAAAAAACGCCGGCGGTGATAACGCAGAGAGCCAGCAGCAATTTTAGAACCGGCAGGGTGGCGTGAACGTCCGTGTAGCCCGCCCCGAACACCACTCCGCGCGGCGAGTAGAGCAGATCATACATGCCCAAGCGGGCACGGTAAGCGATGAGAAGAAATAGCAGGCCGCCCAGCGCCATCAGGTGCGCCCGGGCCGGCCGCCCCACCACCGGCCCGCGCGGCGTGACCCACACGCCGCCTTCCACGAGGTAGAGAAAAGTGGCGCTCAACAGGCAGAAAATGAGGGTGACGAGCGCGAGATGATAAAGAAACCAGCGGTAGGGCAATAGAAACAGATAAAAGCCCAGGTCAATACCGAAGAGCGGGTCCGCCTGCCCCATCACGGGCACCTGCTTGGCCCGCAGGTAGTTCAGCCAATGACCCATGCCCCACTGGCTCACGATGTAAGCGGCAAAGAGCAGTCCCCCCCAGATCAGCCAGCGCAGGAGCGTGCTCATGCGGCTGAGCGCCGGGAACTCGATGTACTCGTCGTGAACGCGGTATCCCTGGCGCTCGGCCAGCGTGTGGGCGATGAGAAGGTTGAGCCCCGCCACCACCAGGAAGCTGATACCGGAGATGCCGCTCAGGGCAATCTGCGCTTCGAGGATGGTCAGGTAGATCACCCGGTAGCCTTCCTGCTTGAACCACAACCAGTCCACCAGTAGGTTCACACCGTTTGTCAAGAAGGGTAGGAAAACGAGGAAAAATAAGACAAGAGCCAGGACGATTCGAGGACCGCGGTTTTTTGCCATGGAGATACTCCCGCGCTATCTTCACACAGGCGCGGGAGGGAGTCAAAATAGTTCGGGGGGGAGCATCTTGATTTGACGCGATGATTTCGAAATTGAGGATTGTAGTTTCCAGCCCCCTTGGGGCTTCTTCACAAATTAGTCGGTCATGTCGCTTCGCGACACCCCGAAGCATGAAAATGGGCTCGAGATGGGCTTAAGATCGACACTGCCTGCGCGGGATGAAGGCCGATTGTCCTTGGAGCGGCGAGCCCGCAAATTAGTCTGGCCTGGACATCGCTCCGAACCCCGAATTGTCGCCCCGCTTCGGCGGGAGCACGCGGAGCAGATTGTTTTCCTTTTCGATGTCCTCCGGCGCAGGGAGAAAGGAGTCGATCATGGAAACTCTTATCGCTCGCTGTGCCGGCTTGGATGTGCACAAGGAGTCGGTCGAAGCCTGTGTGCGGCGGCAGGAGGCGAACGATCCACGGGGTAAGGAAACCCGCCACTGGGGGACGATGACCCGCGATATTCAGGCGATGGCCGACTGGATGGCGGCGCAAGGGGTCACCCATGTGGCGATGGAGTCGACCCGTGTGTACTGGAAGCCGATCTACAACATCCTGGAAGGCCGCTTCACGGTGTTGCTGGTGAATGCGCGGCATCTGAAGCAGGTCCCGGGACGCAAGAGTGACATTCGCGATTGCGAGTGGATCGCGCAACTGCTGCAACACGGATTGTTGAAGGGGAGCTTTATTCCTCCCCGCCCGCAACGCGAATTGCGCGACCAGACCCGGCACCGAACGCAGTTGGTGGAAGAAAAGGGCCGCACCATTAACCGTATTCAGAAGGTCCTGGAGGACGCCAATATCAAGTTGGCCTCGGTGGCGACCGACATCCTGGGAGCCTCGGGGCGTGCCATGCTGCAAGCCTTGATCGACGGCCAAGACGATCCCCGGAAGCTGGCGGATCTGGCACGGCGACAGTTGCGGGGCAAAATCCCCGAACTGGAAAAGGCCCTGCAAGGACACCTGACCGAGCATCATCACTTCCGGTTGCAACTGCTGTGGAAACAACTGGCTCAGCAGGAGGAACTCCTGGCCCAACTGGACACCCGCATCGCGGAGCAAACGCGCCCTTTGGCGGATCAGATCGAGCGCCTCGACGCGGTGCCGGGCGTGGACCGCCGGGTCATTGAGGGGTGGCTGGCAGAAGGGGGACCCGACATGAGCCCCTTTCCCACGGACCAAAACCTGGCCTCGTGGGCAGGCCTGTGTCCTGGAAACGAGGAGAGCGCCGGCAAGCGACGCCGCCGACGCATCACCCCGGGAAATCGCTGGCTGAAACGGATCCTGGCACAGGCCGCCTGGGCCGCCAGCCACGCCAAGAAAAGTTACTTGGCCTCTCAGTACCGGCGCTTGGCGGGTCGGCGCGGCAAGAAACGCGCGCTCATTGCCGTCGCACATTCGAGGCTGGTGATCTTCTACCATATGCTCAAAGAGGGCACAGCTTATGCCGACTTGGGGAGCAACTTCTTTGACACGCTGCAAACCCAACGCCTTACTCGCTACTACCTCAAGCGTCTAGAAGCACTCGGGCATAAGGTTATCCTCGAAACCTGCGTCGCCGCATGACCGAAATTTTCGGAGCAGGAAACTGCCCGCCGGGGGAGCGCAGGGCGGGCGAATGGCAGAAAGAAATCAAAAGGCGGGAAATGCAGGGAAAGTGCTTAATCCTCTAACAGTGCCGCGCCTGCGGCCCTAAATCAAACGTGTTCACTCCCCAGTTCTCATCGCAGATCTATCACAACTCAGCCCTGGGAAGGGAGCCGTATGACCGGGGTGACCTGCTGAATCATCTCATTACAGCCCTTGTTGAGGGGCGGCGCCCTAAGTGGTACTCGTCAGGCTAGTCGCCGCGCTAGAAAAAACCGTGCTGATGGCGCTGGCCACTGATTGCATGGAAACAACAACCCCAAGGCCGATTAGAGTCAAAAGTAAACCGTATTCGACCAGATCCTGGCCATCTTCTTCATGCCAGAGCCGACTCAAAAGAGTTCGCATGCAACATCTCCCCTGGGAGGATTAATGGCCCCCACCACTGCCCCATATTTTTTATATAATATAGCCAGTTTGGGCCAAAAAGTCTATGCGATTTTCCACCGTAGTGTCCTCCAAACTCGCGATGAGAAATCCGGGCTAATCTAACCGCCGCTCCTGAAGGAGAGGGAAGCAACTGGGCATGGGAAGTCTGCACTACGCCTGCCACCATCGCACATGACTGCAACACGACCGGGGTGCAATTCGGACAATTCGACCCTCAAACCCCCGCCCAAGCCACGAAATTACAGAAAACAAACGATTTGTAGTATGTGAGGCTACCCCATGCCACTAAATCCATGAAAAACAAGGGATTAGGTGCCGGTGGGGGGCCGAGCACGGGGCATCATGGGGTGAGATGTGAGGTTCACCTGCGGGGTGCTAGCTGCGCGGTCGAACGACTACGAGCCATTTGCCCACTCCCTTAATCCCAGATCCCGAATCCGCAATCTAAAATCCAATGAGGTCCTCAACCGGGAACCTCGGTCTGCCATGGCGCTATGCTATAGTCGCCTGGGGGGAGGTGGGCGAGGAACGATGCGTCGCCAATACGGTTGCCATCTTGCTTCTTACGCCATGCGCGTCGAGGAATCGCTGGGGCGGCGGTACGCGGAGCCCGCGCATCCCTACCGCAACGACTATGAGCGCGACCGCGACCGCATCATTCATTCCCGTGCCTTCCGGCGCCTCGAAAACAAGACCCAGGTCTTCACTCGCCGCTATTCCGATCACTTCCGCAACCGGCTGACCCATACGCTGGAAGTGGCGCAGATCGCGCGCACGGTCGCAAAGGCGCTGGGGCTGAACCAGGACCTCACGGAAGCGCTGGCGCTGGTGCATGACGTCGGTCATCCGCCCTTTGGCCACGCGGGCGAAGCCGAACTCGACCGGTTGATGCGCCAGCACCACGATGTCTTCGATCACAACCTGCACGCGGTGCGTATCGTCGAACACTTCGAGCAGAAGTACGCGGAGTTTCCCGGCCTCAATTTGACGTTCGAGGTGCGCGAGGGCATCATCAAGCATTCGCGCGATTACGACCCCGCCGATTATCCGGACCTTGGGGAGTACCGGTTGGACGAGCGCCCACCACTCGAGGCGCAGCTCATCGATGTCGCGGACGAAATCGCCTACAACTGCGCCGACCTCGACGACGGCTATGAAGCGAAGCTTCTGACCCTGCCCGTGATTCGCGAGGGGGTGCCCCTCTTCGACCGTCTCTACCGTCGCATGGAGCGGGAGTATCCCGCGGCGCAGGAAAGGCTGAAATTCAACGAAGCCCTCAAGCGGCTGCTCGACCGGCTGGTGACGGGCGTGGTCGACTCCACGCGGGCGCGTCTCGAGAAACAGCAGATCAGTTCGCTTGCCGAGGTTCGCGCCTACCACCGGCGCCTGGTGTCACTGGGGACACCCCTCGTGCGCGAGAATAAGCGGCTCAAGCAGTTTCTTTTCGCCCACCTTTACTCGCATCGGAACGTCAATAACGAGCGTCGCAAGCTGATGGGCTGCATTCGCGGACTCTTCGAGTATTACGCGGCCCACCCGCGGAGCCTTCCCGCCTTCTACTTCGCGCAGTCCCAAAAGGAACCCGTGCACCGCATCGTCTGCGATTACATCGCCGGCATGACTGACAACTTTCTCCTGACGCAATACGACAGGCTTCTCGGGGAATGACCCTTCTGCTCGCCGTTTGGGAGTGGTGCAGTTTGGAATCGGGCATGCGCGGAGCGCCTCCGTGTGGATTACAACCACCGCGTCGCCTGCGCCGTCACCCCTCCTAAACTTAGGATGGGAGCACTTTCCCGCGCCCATCGAGACACCCCTCCTGGTTCAGGAGGGTACCCGAAGGGCGGGTTGGTCTCACGCGATGCTGAAACTGCACCGCTACCCGCTACTCGAGGGCGTCCTTTCAGGAGGCTTGTCTATGCTAAGATACCGCCGCCGACCTAAGGATGGGGCCTCGGGCAGGTGGGACGACGCCAAAAGGATGCTGTGAACCTACGAAAGCAACTCGTCATCTCTTTGTTGCTGCTCTTCATCGTCGTGCTTTCCGCCGTATCCGGCTATATGTGGCTGGGAGGGCCGGAGGTCACGCTGCTCAATGCGTTGTACATGGCGGTTATCACGATTTCCACGGTGGGTTATGGCGAAGTGGTGGACACTCATGCGAACCCGCCGTTGCGCATCCTCAACATGGTCTACATCCTCTTCGGAATCGGAATCATGCTGTATGTCTTTTCCGTTTCCACCGCCTTCATCGTGCAGGGTGAACTCCAGGACATTTTTCGGAGACGCAGGATGCTAAAACAACTACAGGATATGCACGACCACTTGATCGTCTGCGGCGCGGGAGAGACCGGCAACTACTTGGTCCAGGAGCTTCTGAAAACCGGCAATCTCTTTGTGGTGATCGATCACGACCAGGAACGCCTGGCGAGAATCAGCCAGCACGGCGAGTTCCCCACTCTGAAAGGGGACGGCGCGGATGATGAAATCCTGACCACGGCGCGTATCCAACAGGCGCGCGGCCTCGCCATCGTCCTGCCTGAAGACAAGGACAATCTGCTGGCGACCGTGACGGCGCGGCAACTGAATCCTTCACTGCGCATTGTGGCGCGCTGCGCGGAAGCCCGCATGGTTGAAAAGCTGCTGCGCGCGGGGGCCAATGCCGCCATCTCTCCCAACATGATTGGCGGCCTGCGCCTGGCCTCGGAACTGATTCGGCCTTCCGTGGTTACTTTTCTGGATTTGATGATGAGGGACCCATCCGCGACCACGCGTGTAGAGGAAGTCGCGGTCGAAGGAGGCTCGCCCTGGATCGGAAAGAAGCTGCACGAAGTGGACCTGCACCGGCGCTTCGATCTCTTGGCTCTGGCGGTGCGCAAGCCGGACGGCAAACTGAAATTCAATCCCCACGATGACATGGCGCTCGGGGGCGGTGACGTGCTGATCGTCATGGGTGACGCTGCGAATGCCTGGAAAGCTCGCGAGGCGGCGGGGAATAAGACTCCACATCGCTCCGTGTGAGGGAGCCCCGCCGTCGAGTGACCACCGTTTCGGCAGGCATCCGTTTGAATCTAATCTGCTTCCAAGGAAACGAAATTCTTGAGCCGCGGCACCAGATGACCGTGCGTGGCCTCCGGCCCGTAAAACAACGCATGGATGTACATCAGCAAAGCAGGTTGAGAGAATCGCGGGGGTGGATTCTTGCGATAGGGGAAATAACAGAGACGTCCGGCCACGACTTTGCGCGGGTTGTGGTAGGACACCAGCGGCCACAAGGCGGGGAAGAATCGGAAACCGGCTTTGGCCAGGACGGCGTGCCAATGCTCACCGGAGGAGGCGGTGACCTCGCCGTATAAGCGAAAGTTCCAGCCCTGCGGTCCGCAGCGCTCCTGGCGCAGAACATGGCGAAGGATTCGCGCCCCCAAGCCGCGGCCGCGCAGGGCGGGATCGACGAAGATGTAGCTCCCAAACACCACACGGAATGCCGGAAGGACCAGCGTGCAGGCGCCCCCCACCAGGCGGTCGTCCAGGTAGGCCGCAAAAAGGTGGACGGGATTGACGCGTGCCGGTGAGGGCACGATCACCCGCCGCAGCACGCGTGGGCTAACGCGCTCGTCCGGGTTAAAGCTGCGAGTGTAGAGGTGCAGGTATTCGTCCAGTTCCCGACGCCGGGTGTGATGGAGAAGATGCACGGCAAGTTTTTGCAATATTCCCCCTCTTCTATTTCGAATTGGGAATTCGCGTTCGTTTCTTGTATCTTGTATCTTGTAACATAGGCTCAGGTTTCTTTGGGCCATTCTCTGGGGAGTGTGGCCGGGGATGTTGAGGAATCTCGGCTGTTTCCTGATTCTGTTGCTCGCTTTCGTGCTCGCTTCAACGGCCGAAGAGATTGACGACCCGGGATTCGTCCCGCTCTTCGACGGCCAGAGCTTGACCGGCTGGCACACCATGGGGCAAGAGGATTGGCATGCCGACAATGGTATCCTATGGACGGAAGGCAAGGGCGGCTGGTTGCGGACGGACCGGCGCTACGCCGACTTTGTCTTGCGGCTTGAGTACCGGGTCACGAAAGGCGCGGCCAGCGGGATTTTTCTGCGCGCCGCCGAGCAGGGAAACCCCGCGTTCACCGGATTCGAGATTCCACTTCTCGACGACGCGGGCCAACCGACAGATCTCCACAGCACGGGAGCGGTTTACGGGGCGATCATTCCGCTTTACAGCGTGGGGCGAAAAGCCGGCGAGTGGAACCAAATTGAGATCACCTGCATCGGCCGCCACCTGACGATCTATCTGAATGGCAATCGGATCCACAAAATCGACTTTGATGATCCGGCGTTTGTTTTCGCCGAGCAACGGCCTCTCAGCAGGGTTCCGAATGAAGGCTACATCGGGCTGGAAAGTCACACCAACCGTGTGGACTTTCGCAGCCTCCGCATTCAAATCATGAAGCCCGCAGACTGAGTCCATTCCGAAGCACGAAACTCGAAAATGGAAGCTTGAAGCTCGGGCCGAGTTTTGAGTTTCGATTTCGCTTCTTGGGGAGGAACTAATTGCTTAATCTTCGTGCCAAGTCAGATAGAGGGATCGGAGCGGGTGTGGTCATTCTCGTGCTCGTCCTGGCGGTAGTTTTTCTCGCCCTGACCTTGAAAGTCGCGAGCCGCCAGGCACCGGTGATTGTCGTGGAAAAGACTCCCAAAGGCCTGGGCCAAAAAACCCAACTCGCTCTGGAAGCGCGGGACGCCAAGCATAACCTCAAGACACTAACGGTTGAGGTTGTTCAGAATGGACAGGTGGTACACCAAGCGAACATGGTCTTTTCCATTGGCCCGCACCGCTGGTGGAGATTCTGGCCGGGCGGTCCCGTGAGTAAAGCTACGTGGACCGTCCCCGTGGGCCGCGAAGTGATCCCCGAACTGAAGGAGGGCCGCGCCACCGTGCGCATCGCCGCCCTTAACGATTCCTGGGGACGCTTCTTTCGCGGTGGGCGCAGCGAAGTGGCGCTGGAACTGCCAGTGCGATTCGCTCCGCCGCAGGTGGAGGTCTTGACCACGCTGCACTATATCAACCAGGGCGGCTGCGATATGGTGGTTTTTAAGGTCTCGCCGGGAACCACGGAGTCCGGCGTGCAGGTAGGCGACACTTTCTTTCCCAGTTGGCCCGTGAAGGATTCCCAGCCGGAAATACGCCTGAGCCTTTTTGCATATGCCTATAATATTGACCCTTCGACCCCCGCGCACATCGTGGCGCGTGACGACGCCGGCAACGAATCCCTGGCCAACTTCAACTACAAGGTCTTTCCCAAGAAATTCCATTCTGACACCATCGACTTGGACAAGGTCCAAGGAGGGAATTTTCTCGCGAACGTCGTCCCTCCCATCATGAGTCAAACGTCCGAACTGCGCGACCAGGGAACCCTGATCAAGAATTTCCTGTTGATCAACGGCTCGCTTCGGCAGATGGATGCGCAGAAGTTGGTGGCCTTCTCGCAGCACACGGCAGCAAGGTTTTTGTGGAAGGGTGCGTTCGTCCGTTTGCCCTCCAAAACGGAGGCCGGTTTTGCTGACTACCGCACTTACGTTTATGGCGGCCAGCCTGTTGATCACCAAACCCACCTCGGTTTTGACTTGGCAGGATTGGAGCACATGCCCGTGCGCGCCGCCAATGACGGCGTCATCGTGTTTGCGGGGTTTCTGGGAATCTTTGGCAACGCGGTGGTCATCGACCACGGCTGCGGTCTTCAGAGTTTGTACGGCCACATGAGCTCCATCGCGATCAAAGAGGGTGACCAGGTGAAACGCGAGCAAGAGATCGGTCGCAGCGGCCAGACGGGCCTTGCCGCGGGCGACCACCTGCATTTCACCATGCTACTGGATGGGATTCCCGTGAACCCTGTCGAATGGTGGGACCCGCACTGGATTCACGACCGGATCGAAGTGAAATTGCAGCCGTACCAGTAACAAGTCGAATATCTAGCCCTCTCCCGTGGGGAGGAGGTGGCCCGCTGCCGGCGTTATCACCAACCGGAGCGGGTCGGGTGAGAGGTCTTTCCGACTCAGTGCAGCCTCGCTGATCTTCTTCTGGACCCCCTCCAGTTCCTCGCTACGTTCGCTGTTTCCTAGTTCTTCACTGCCACCCGGCTCAGGTAGAAATCGAAAAACTTGGCGGGATCAGTTTCCATGCCGACCGTGGCGTTGGCGGGCTTGCCTTCTACAATGCGCGTGAATCCCTGGCCGTCCACTTCGATGGCCAACCGCTTCGTCTGGCAAAGGCTCGGATCGATGGCGAGCGCGACCGCCATCGGATCGAACAGGGTGGGCGTTTCCCGGTTCCAAAGATGATAAAGGGCGGCCAAAGAGTTGGTGACCGGCGAGCCTTGATTGAAGACTCGGCTGCGCGCTGCGGCATCGAGCTGAAGCATGGCCGTCACATCGAGGGGCGCCATGAGAATCGGGATGCCGGATTCGAAAACCGCCCGAGCGGCAGCAGGATCCGACTTGATATTCCATTCCGGCTCGGGGTTTGAGCCCGGCGCGTAGCCGCGGGCGATCGAACCCCCCATCAAAACGATGCGCTTGACCTTCGTGGCCACTACCGGGTCAGCTTTGAGCAACGCCGCCACGTTAGTCAGCTCACCGATGGCGACCAAAGTAATTTCTCCCGGTCGGCGGTGGAATTGGCCACGGAGAAAATCCACTGCACTTTCCTTCAGGATCTGCGGGCTGACGAAGCCATCCGCCCAACGCGTTTGCTCGATGGGCTGCGCGGGTCCCGATGCACCGGCAACGACCGGCACCTGCCGCCACTTCCCGCCCGCTTCCCACAAGAACTTGGCGGCCAAGCGCGCCCTTGCTGCGGGGTCGCCCGAGACGGTGGTGACGCCGAGCAATTCCAGTTCCGGGCTGCTCATGATGAGCGCCAGGGCAAAGGCATCGTCAATATCGGTTCCGATGTCGGTGTCGAGTAGGACCGGCGTCTTGGAAGCAGAATCTGCCGCACCGGCAAGGCACGCCGTCAGAAGGATGATGGCCAACGCTGCTGGTATTCTTCTCATGCTGACACCTTCATGCATTTAACATTTGACTATTAAATTTCGGCTTGTTTCCCTACTTCACCACCGGGGCCAGCGCCACGCAAGCGAGTCCGACAATGAAGAACACGAACATCGTGGCCAAAAGACGCTTCGCGGCCGGTCCCGCGCCGAGGAACTCCTTCCATACGAAGACACCCCAGATGGCGGAGACCATCGTGGCACCTTGGCCCAGCGCGTAGGATGTCGCTGGCCCCACCATTTGCGCGTAAGAGGCGACAAAATTCGAAATCGTACCCACACACCAGATCGTACCGCCCAGGATTCCCCAAAAATGCACACGGCCGGCGCCCGCCAGGTAATCCCCAAAGCTCACGGGCGGGCCGGATACGGGACGCCGCATGAAAATGTAATTCACCGGGATCGTGCAACCCAGGATTCCCAATGCGAACATCAGCATCACCGAATACGGTACCAAGTGATGGTCGCCCTCGAGCGCCTTGGCAATCAGCGGATAGAATGAGCCAATGAGCGCGCCCGAAATCAGGCTTACCACGATGCCCTTAGTGGTCACCTTCTGGTCAGGAGAAAGTTGCCGGTAGGCCAACGCGTCAAGCACGATGGCCACCGCGACCAGGGCGATCCCGCCGAAGAGCAGCAGGGGATTGCCTTTCGGCGCGACGAGGTAGTTGAGCGTCGCGCCGATGACCAGAGCGAGGCCGATGCCAATAGGAAACGCCACCGCCAACCCTGCCAAGGCAATCGCCGCGACCAGCAGGATGTTGCCAACATTGAAGACCAGGCCCCCGGCGAGCCCCAGCATTAGATGCTCGGCGTCCGCGGCGCCCAGATTGGTGAGGAAGCTGTCGGGGCTTGTGGGATCGGTGTGGCCTAGCGTGAAGCCGACCACCAGCGTGCAAAGCAGAATGCCCCAAACGTAATCCCAGTAAAATAGCTCGAAGCGCCAGCTTCCCGTGGCTTTTTGGGTATTGGCCCAACTTCCCCAGCAGATCATGCTGAGAACCATCATGGCGAGTGCAACGGCGTAAACTTGGGGAATGAACATGCGGTGCTCCGGCTCGACGCCGACCCTGGAAAGGGAACGCAGCCCTGTCTCGGCGTGCGAAAGAGTCTTCCCCGCCGGTCAAGGCGTGGTGCGAGGTGAATCCTATGCGGGGAAGAGGAAGATTACAAGCAGCGGCTGGACGCCGCGAGCGCCGGCCCCTCAATCGTGATGCGATACCGCGATAGCCTAATAACCTTCTCCCTCTGGAGAGGGCTGGGAATTTTCCGGTGGGGCGTGGGTGCAACAAACCTCACAAGCGGCGCGATGCCTGCGCCACTCACAAATGCGGCCTTGCACCCTTCCCAGCGGCTATTCTTCCTCTTCTTCCTCGGCGGAAGGCTTGTGCGCGGCGATGATTTTATCGGCGATCATTTGTGGCACGATGTCGTAGTGCGACATCTCCATGGAGTATGTGCCGCGGCCCTGAGTCATCGAGGTGAGGTCGGAAGCATAGGAGAGCATTTCCGCCAGGGGCACCTGGGCTTTCACCGTCGTCGAGCCGCCCTTAGGGTCCATGCCCTGAATGCGGCCCCGGCGCCCGTTCAAGTTGCCCATAATATCTCCGGAATAGTTTTCCGGAACGGTAATCTCCACGTTCATGATGGGCTCGAGCAAACAGGGCTTGGCCTGTTCCATGCATTTCTTGAAGCCCTTGGAGCCTGCCAGCTTGAAAGCAATTTCCGAGGAATCGACGTCGTGATAGGACCCGTCGTAGAGGGTCACCCGGAAATCCACGACTGGGTAGCCGGCCAGATAGCCTTTGGCTGCGGCCTCCACGATGCCTTTCTCGACCGCGGGAATGAAATTACGGGGAATGGCGCCGCCGAAGATGTCGTTCACGAACTCGAAGCCCGAGCCCCGCACCAGAGGCTCTACCTTGATCCAGCAGTCGCCGTACTGGCCGTGGCCGCCGGTCTGCTTCTTGTGCTTGCCTTGTGCGTCGCCCTTGGCGCGAATCGTTTCGCGATAAGGAATCTTGGGCGCTTTGAGCGAGACCTCAATGTTGAAGCGTCGCTTGAGTTTTGAGACCGCCACCTCCACGTGCTGCTGGCCCGCGCCGGAGAGCAGAAACTCCTTCGTCTGCGGGTCGCGCGAGAACCGCAATAGCAGGTCTTCTTCCAACATGCGGTGGATGGCGGTCGAGAGTTTGTCCTCGTCGCCGCGCGACTTGGGTTCGATGGCGAAGGAAATTGCGGGCTCGGCGAGCTTCACTTTGGGGTATACAATGGGCGCGGACTTGTCGCCCAGCGCGTCGCCGGTGAGCGTATCTTTTAGCTTGGCCACGGCGCCGATGTCACCCGCGTGGAGCTCCGCCACGGCGGTCTGAATCTTCCCTTGCGTCACGCCGATGTGGGAGAGGCGCTCTGAGGACCCACGGTTGAAGTTGGTAAGGTTGGCTTCGTTTTTGACAATCCCTGACATGACTTTAAAGTAGCTGACTCGGCCTGCAAAGGGATCAGCGACCGTCTTGAACACGTAGATGGAAACCGGTTGGGCATCGGCGATCTTGCGCTTGATGGGTTGGCCGCCCTCGTGATCCAGGCCCTCAACCCCGCCTCGCTCCAGGGGCGACGGCAAGCAATCCACCAGGAAATTCAGCAAAGTCTCACTGCCGATATTCAGCAACCCGGCGGAAACCACCACGGGGAAGATGCGCCTTTCGCCGACGGCCTGCTTCAGGCCCGGCGCCAGGTCCTCGACGGGGATCGTGCCCTTTTCAAAGAACTCCTCCATCAGCTTGTCGTTGCCCTCCGCGACCATCTCGACTAGCGCTTCGTGGGCCTGGTTGGCCGCTTCCTGAAGGTCGGCAGGTATCTCTGTTTCCTTGCCTTTGCCCGAGCCGTCCGGGTCGTAGAGGTAAGCTTTCATGCTGACAAGGTCCACGAGGCCACGGAAACTCTTCTCCTCGCCGACGGGAAGTTGCACCGGGATCACGGTTCGCCCATAGGCGCCGCGCAGGGCTTCGAGCGTGCGGTCAAAGCTGGCCCGATCGCGGTCCAACTGGTTGATCACCAGCACGCGCGGCAGACCGTACTTTTCGCAGAAGCCCCAGACTTTCTCTGTCTGCACCTCGATGCCGGCCACGCCGTGCACCAGCAGCAGGGCAGAATCCGCGGCCACCAGCGCGGCCTCAGTCTCATGCATGAAGATGTTATAGCCGGGCGTGTCGACGAAATTGATCTTCGTTTTCCCCCACTCCGCGTACGCCAGCGACGCGCTGATGGAGAACTTGCGCTGGATTTCTTCCTCATCGTAGTCCGTGGCCGAGGTCCCTTCGTCCACCTTGCCTAGGCGGTTCACCATGCCTGCCGTAAAGAGGAGAGCAGAAACCAGTTGCGTCTTTCCTGTATCGCCGTGGCCAACCAGGGCAACGTTGCGAATGTTTTCGCCTTCGTAGATTTTCACCAAGAGCTCCTTCGGAACACCGGACTGTCCGTAGAGTTGCGCGGCAGCGCTCGAAGCAACCTGCCATCCTAACATAGGTTTTCAGGCAGCTTCAACGAAAGGACCCGGCGCGGCACCGGTAGTGGATCAGTTCGATGCAGGGGGGACCTTACCTCGCCCCATGGCGGCGTTCCGATAGGATCGGGATAGGGTCCGCCTCCTCTGCATCAAACTGCCCTACTACCCCCCGCGTCATTTGCATTTCAGATTTCTCCCGAACCATCCTATAATCGTTTTAAATTCTTCCGGGCGAGGTTCGAAACGTGAGACCAAAGGGCACGCCAGCGCGGGGAGGGGATTTAACGGCGAGGACCGTGCCCTCGACTTTTCATTCTCTGTCTCCTGCCGCCTGCGACCTATTCGCCATGGGCCGGGAGGGCCGGTGAGCCTGCGTGTCTGCGTCCTGGGGAGCGGCAGCAAGGGCAACTCGACGCTGGTCGCCACAGCCACAACTCGCCTGCTCGTTGACGCGGGTTTGAGCCGCCGCGAGACTTTCGCGCGCCTGGCCGCCGTGGGCGAGCGCACGGATGGATTTCACGCGATACTGATCACGCACGAGCACACGGACCACACGAACGGCCTGCGGTTTCTCTCGTCGGACTTGAAGGTACCGGTTTTTGCCACCCGCCGCACGCGCGAGGTGATCGCGTGGGATCCCAAACTGCAAATTTTTGAGCACGTCATACCCGGCGTAAAGTTCAACGTGGGTGATATCGAAGTCACGCCTTTTTCCATCCCCCACGACGCCCTTGATCCCGTAGCTTTCACTCTGGAGTCACAGGGCATCAAAATCGCGGTCGTCACTGATCTGGGTTATGTCCACGAGGTTGTTAAGCAGAGAGTGAAAGGCTGCCAGTGCCTCGTCTTCGAGTCGAATCACGATCTGGAGATGCTCAAGATCGGACCCTACCCCTGGCATATCAAGCAGCGCGTTATGAGCCGCACCGGACACCTTTCGAACCTGGCGACCGCTGGCTTCCTCACCGAAGACTTTGATGGCGCGGCGCAGGTGCTCGTCCTCGCCCACCTGAGCGAAACCAACAACCACCCCGAAATCGCCCGCCTCACTGCGGAGCAGGCACTCGCCCAACGCACCGGCGGCGAGCGTACGGTGTTGCATCTTGCCAGTCAATCCGCCCCTACGCCAGTTTTCCATTTCGGATAGTGCCGGTGACAACTGCTTACTCCTGACACTCTGTTCTTGTGGTACGATTCCACCTGCGCTGGGCCGCCTGGTTTGGGCGACCATCGCAAATCCAAAATGGCAAATCGAAAACCTTATGATTCCCCGCTACACGCGCCCGGAAATGGGCCGCATCTGGTCGGACGAAAATAAATTTCAAAAATGGCTGGACGTAGAAATCGCCACCGCGGAAGTGGAAGCCGAAGTCGGGATGATTCCCAAGGCCGCCGCGCGCGCCATCCGCAAGAAGGGGCGCTTCGAAGTCGAGCGCATTCTGGAGATCGAGCGCCAGGTGAAGCACGACGTGATTGCCTTCACCACCAACGTATCGGAGCACGTGGGCCGCGAGGGCCGCTATCTGCACTACGGCCTCACCTCGAACGACGTGGTGGACACAGCGCAGGCGTTGCAGGTGCGCGAAGCCTCCGCCCTGTTGCTCGCAGGACTGAGCCGCCTGGGTGAAGTCCTGAAGAAGCGCGCCTTCGAGTTCCAGCACACGCCCATGATCGGCCGCACCCACGGCATTCATGCTGAGCCTATCACTTTCGGTTGTAAGCTGGCGATCTGGTACGCGGAAAATCAGCGCAACACGGAGCGCCTCGCCTACGCCGCGGAGCAGATGCGCGTCGGAAAGATCTCCGGCGCCGTCGGCATGTACACGCATCTCGCCCCCACGATCGAGAAGAAAATCTGCGAGCGGCTGGGACTCGAGCCCGCGCCGGTTTCCTCCCAGGTCATCCAGCGCGACCGGCATGCGTTTTATCATTCCACCCTGGCCGTCGCCGCCGCTTCGCTCGAAAAGATCGCGCTCGAAGTGCGCGGTTTGCAACGTACGGAGGTGCGCGAAGCGGAAGAGTATTTTTCTCCCCAGCAGAAAGGTTCCTCCGCCATGCCTCACAAGCGCAATCCGGTGACGGCCGAACAGATTTGCGGATTGGCGCGTGTGGTGCGCTCCAACGCTCAGGCCGCCCTCGAAAACGTGGCGCTGTGGCACGAGCGGGATATTTCCCACTCCTCTGTCGAGCGCGTTATCCTGCCGGACTCCACCATTCTGGTCGACTATCTTCTCGCCAAGACCGCGAACCTCGTCGAGACCCTGCTCGTCTATCCTGAGCGCATGCGCGAGAATCTCGATCTATTAAAGGGGTTGATCTTTTCCGGGCAGTTGTTATTGGACCTGGTGGAGAAGGGCGCGCTGCGCGAGGACGCTTATCGCTGGGTGCAGCGCAATGCTATGCAGGTTTGGGAAACCCGCGAGGATTATCGCTCGCTTGTCGAGCGTGACCCTGACATCCGCCAATATCTAAAACCTACCGAAATCGGCGAAGTGTTCAATGTGGAACGCTACTTGACGCACGTCGATGAGATCTTTGAGCGGGTGTTTGGCAGGTAGGGCGATTCGCGAGCCATCCCCCCGCCGTGTTGGGCGGCGGTCTTTTGGCCGGGGTAATGAGAAGAAATGGACGCGGGCATCCCAAAGGGGGAAGCGACATTAACGTGCCCCGGAGGGCATTAACCGCGCGGCCGGGCTTTCATCCCAAACCCAGCTACTTTAGGTGCGGGCAAACCCGCGTCCGAGCAAAGCCTACCTCTATAAATCGGACGAAATCAAGCTGATTTCTATAATCGATTCATTACGCTCGCCAGGTAGGCGGCGCCGAAGCCGTTATCGATATTCACTACACACACGTTGGGCGAGCAACTATTCAGCATGCCGAGCAGCGCGGCGAGACCGCGGAAGCTGGCTCCATAGCCGACGCTCGAGGGCACGGCGATAACCGGCACTCCCACCATGCCCGCCACCACACTCGGCAACGCGCCTTCCATACCCGCCACGCAGACGATCACGCGGGCCTCGCGCAAGTGGCGGCTCTCACCCAGCAGTCGATGGATGCCCGCCACGCCCACGTCGTAAAGAGCCTCCACGCGGTTACCCATGATGTCCGCGGTAACGAGGGCTTCTTCCGCCACGGGAATATCCGATGTGCCGGCGCAGACCACCAGGATTTTCCCCCGGCCGCGCATCTTGCGGTCACGGCGAATGGTAATGGCGCCGGAGAGCGCGTGGAATTCCACCTTAGGGTCGAGCGGGCGCAGCAGCTCGTAGAGCGGGTGGTCACCGCGCGTCACCAGGATATTGTGACGGTTGCGCAGCATGCTGCGGACAATACCTTCGACCTGCGCCGGGTCCTTGCCGCGCGCAAACACCACCTCCGGAAAGCCCTGCCGCAGCGAGCGGTGATGATCGATTTTGGCGTAACCCAGGTCTTCATACGGCAGATTGCGCAGGCGGTCAACGGCGTCTTCCACGGAGAGCTTGCCGGTCCGCACCTGCTTCAACATGGCGGTGATTTCTTCAGGGGTCAAGGTCTTCCTCCACTGTAACCTAATCAGTATACCAGCCCCCATCGCGATTCACACTTCCTTGACTTCGCTCCGCACGCCGTCTAACATCCGGGCCGATGGCCTCCTTGAAAGCGGTGGGCACAAGACAGATCGTTCTGGGCGTCACGGGGGCGAGCGGCGCCCTCTTCGCCCGCCGCACCTTGCAGATGCTGGAAGCGGACGCACGGGTCGAAAAGATCCACTTGGTAATCTCCGGCAGCGGCCTCAAGCTCCTGCGCGACGAACTGGATTTGGAGGTTTCGAAATCCTCCCAGATTCCCGCGACGCTCGCCGCGCGCGCAACCCGCAAAACCGAGTACCTCCTCGACTCCGATATCGGCGCCTCGATCGCCAGCGGGTCATACGCCGTATCCGGCATGGTCGTCATCCCCTGCACGACCGGCTGCCTCGCGCAGATTGCGGCCGGAATCTCCGATACACTGATCGAGCGCGCCGCCGATGTCTGCTTGAAGGAAGGCCGCAAGCTCATCCTCTGCGTGCGGGACGCGCCCTTCAATCGTATCCATCTTGAGAACATGCTGCGCGCCCAGGCCGCGGGCGCGGTAATCTTCCCCATCATTCCCACCTTCTATCATCGGCCCAAGACCCTCGATGACCTTGTCACCCAGTTCTGCTGCCGCGTGCTGGCGTTGCTCGACCTCGCACAGCCGGAGCAGTATCGTTGGGAGGGGGAAGGGAAGAGGAGATAGAGAATTGAGTCATGGAGCGATCGAGTGATGTGAGGGTGGGGTGATTGGCGAAAGAAGGGAATCGGCCCCGCCTTCAATCATGCGTCCATCAAATCATTCAATGACCCAATGACCCCCTCAATGATCCGATTGGTCCCCATCCTCATATTTATTTTATCTCTCGCTGGCCTCGTCGACGCACTATACTTCACCTTCGCTTACTACGGCCGCATCAAGAAAGCGCGCTGGGTTCCTGAGATTCTTTGCGCACGCGATGGCTCAAGCTGTGTCACAGTGGTGCAAACGCCTTACGCGCGCGTCTTCGGCGCCCCGAATTCACTGCTGGGGATTCTTTACTATGTGGTCATGATGCTCTGGCTCCCGTGGCCGTCGGATGTTCACGGCGTCGAGGAGCATGCTTATCTGTTTCTGTTTTTTACAGGAGCGCTCCTTCTGGCGAGCGCGGTCACGGTCGTTCTGGGTTTCTATTTGATTGACGCGCTGCGGAGCAAGCTTCACGTTGACTGTCCGCTCTGCTACACTGCGCATGCCATCAATATTTTGCTCTTCGTCTTATTGATCGCCTTTTGTCACGCTGTTTTGTGATTTGCGCTATCGCCGCTTCCAGGGTCCTCGATTCGAAGATCGTCCCTCGCGCTGATTACGAATTTGAGGAGTCTCAGATGAAAACTCATAGGTCTTCTTCTGTCCGCTTCCTTGTCCTTGTGCTGTTCCTCGGTACGAGGTTTTCGCTGGCGCAGGAGCTAAAGCCTATCCTCCTACCTCCCCCGCAGACCGACGGTGGCAGGCCGCTTATGCAAGTTCTGAAAGACCGGCACTCAACGCGCGAATTCAGTCCCGAGAAGCTCCCCCCGCAGGTGCTTGCGAATCTGCTTTGGGCGGCCTTCGGCATCAATCGGCCGGATACCGGCAAGCGCACGGCGCCTTCGGCGATGAACTGGCAGGAAATAGACATTTACATTGCCACCGCCGACGGGCTCTACGCCTATAACGCCCAAGGGAACAAGCTCGATCCCGTGGTGGCGGAAGATGTGCGCGGTGCGACGGGTATGCAGCCCTTTGTGAAAGACGCGCCGGTGAATCTCGTTTACGTCGCCGACCTAGCGAAGACGGGGAAAAGTTCCACCGAGGAGAAAAACTTCTACACTGGCGCCGACGTGGGTTTCATCGCGCAGAACGTATATCTATTCTGCGCGTCGGAAGGGCTCGCCGTCGTGGTGCGCGGCAGTATCGACCGGCCGGTGCTCGCTAAAGCGATGAAGCTGCGTCCCGAGCAGAAAATCCTGCTGTCGCAGACCGTGGGTTATCCGAAAAAGTAGTGTCGCGAAGCGCAGAGAATGCGATTTGGATATCGCCGACTCCCTCTCCTGGACTATTGACGGTTACGCGCGCTCCCCGGCATCATGGAATGTCACTTATGGTCGAAACTTGCGAAAATGAATCCCGGCCACCCAAGCCGCAGGGGGTCGCTACGGGCCTGGCGGGCAAGCTTCGCACCACGCTGGAAATGATCAAGTTTGAGCACTCGGTGTTTGCTCTGCCTTTTGCGCTGGTGGGAGCCATGCTCGCGGTGCGTGGCTGGCCCGCGTGGCGCGAGATTTTCTGGCTGATCGTGGCAATGGTGGCCGCGCGCAGCGCCGCGATGACCTTCAACCGCATTGCGGACCGCAAATTTGACGCGCTCAATCCACGCACGCAGCAGCGTGCTCTGCCCGCGGGCCGCCTGACGCTGCGGTTCGCAGCCGGGTTCACCTTGCTCTCTTGCGCGCTGCTGGCGCTCGCTGCCTGGGAGTTGAGCCCGCTAGCCTTCAAGCTCTCGCCCCTGGCGATCGCCATTCTGCTTTTCTATTCTTACACCAAACGCTTCACGCTCCTTTCGCATCTGGTGCTGGGCGTGGCCGACGGTCTCTCTCCCATCGCCGCATGGATTGCGCTCCGCAACGGCCTCAGCCTCAGCGTGTTGATGCTGGGCGCCGCCGTGGCTCTATGGGTGGGAGGGTTCGATCTGATTTACGCCTGCCAGGACGTCGAGTTCGACCGCCAGGCCGGCATTCATTCGGTTCCGCAACGGTTCGGAGTGGCGGCGGCGCTATACGGGTCGGTGGCCTGTCATGTCGCCACGGTGGCCCTGCTCGTTGGGGTGATGAATATCGAGAACCTGGGCTGGCTCGCTACGGCGGGAATCGCCCTGATGGCGGCCCTACTCACCTACGAGCATTGGATTGTCAGGCCCTCCGACCTTTCACGCCTCAATGCCGCGTTCTTCACGGTGAACGGTTATATCAGCCTGCTTTTCTTTATCACCTGGGGAGCCGATCTATTGATACATTGAGCCATCGGGTCATCGTATGGCCGATTGACGATTCACGGAATCGCAAATCATCCGTCGGCAAGTCTAATGGTCCGATGGTTTTACTGCATTCGATGGGGAACAGCCATTTCTCTGAAGACCAGAGTATCGAATATCGCCAGGACGTGCTTGCGGTAGGTGAGCATACGTTCCAGCATGCCGTGGTACATGGGATCTCGCTCGGCCAGGCGCTGCCAGCGCTCGAGTACATGCGGGGGGACGTCGATGTCTTCGCGCAGCTTTTGCAGGGGGTGACCTCGCAAGAAGAGGCCGTAGAAAAAGGCTGCTTCGTGCTGCGGTTCGGCAAAATTGAGATTCGCAGTATCCATACGCTCAGCAATCCGGTACAAAATTGTACGCAGAAAAAAGCGCGGTGCGCCAGCAAAATCCTTTGCGTGTCCTCCGGCGCGGAAGCATAAGGATAAGCCCCTTGTCAAGTCCAGTGTTCATGCGGGTTTGGAGCAGGCGTCCCTGGCAAGATCGTTGCCAAACTCCCAGGGATCAAAGAATGCCCACCAGGCGGTTGCCTGGCGAGGCCGGAAAGTCTGAGGGCGTCGGGCCTCATTTCTTCTTTGCGAGCTCGAAATGCAGCGTCTTGATGATGGACAGCAAAGGGAAGAGGCCGTCATGAGGTGGGCTTTCAGCTTCTTTGGAGTCGTCTCCTGCCAGCCCGGTGAGAATTGTACATTCCCGTGGCTCCAGGACTTCCACCGTCCAGCGGCACCCTGTGGAGACGCAGATTACATTTACGAAGGCCTGGTGCCCGTCGAGCATCAACGATTTGGACTGGGGCGAATCGCGAAGCAGTTTGGATTTGGCGCGAACACTTTGAGGAGTCGCTTCCCCACGCTTCACGATGAACCGCAGAACCACACTCGCGGGATTGGTTTCCGTGTCGCCGAGCAGGTCCACGACGAGTGCGGTATCCGGGAAGTTAAATTCTTCCACATCGCGCTCGCGAATTCTCAGCGCGGGAGGATACTGAAACGTCAGGCAGGTCGCGGCATTCCGGTAGACGATCCAATTGCGACTGTCGATACGGTCACCCTCCGTGGCCGCGGCTACGAGAATGAAGAACGCCAGGTACTTGGCGACGACTGAGGTCCGGACCATCCGCATGCTCCGTGTCACAGATTCTATCCTTTGCGCCCGCAAGACCTCAAACAAAGATTCAAGACCTCATAGAGTGGCATGCGGGGTGCTAGTGCAGTTTGGTTTTTTGGAGCGGCGGTTTATGACCGCCGACTTTTCATTTCGGTAAATTCCAGTGGCGATAGACCGCCGCTACCGCAAACTGCACCACTACCTTTTGCTGCTGGTGTTTGCAAATAACGGTCGCCGCCGGGTAGAATACCTGTTTGGGTATGCTGCCACAAAACCTGCATATTGAAGACACCGCGCTGGCGCCCATCACCGAAAAAGTCTGGGCGGGCGAGAGGCTGAATTTTGACGAGGGGGTAACTCTCTACAATTCCCGCGACCTCCTTGGCCTCGGCTATCTGGCCCACTTGGTGCGCACGAAGCTGCACGGGATGCGCACCTACTTCAACGTCAACCGGCACATTAATCCCACCAATGTGTGCGTGGCCAGTTGCAAGCTGTGCGCCTTTGGCCGCAAGCCCGAGGCGCCGGGCGCTTACACCATGGCCCTCGATGAGGCCTATCGCACCGCGGGCGAGAATTGGTCGGAGGCGGTCACGGAATTCCACATCGTGGGTGGCCTGCATCCGGATCTGCCGTTCGATTATTACCTCGATTTGCTGCGCGGCTTGAAGCGGCGTTTCCCGAACGTCCATCGGAAGGGTTTCACCGCGGTCGAGATCGGTTACTTCTCGCATGTCACGCGTTTGTCCCTCCGCGAAGTCCTCGAGCGCATGAAAGACGCCGGGCTCGATTCGCTGCCGGGGGGCGGCGCGGAGATTTTCGCGCCGGCGGTCCGCCGCGTGATCTGCGACCATAAGATCGGTGCCCACACCTGGTTGAAGGTGCATCGGCTGGCGCATGAACTCGGCATGCACACAAACGCCACCATGCTTTACGGGCACATCGAGTCGGCTGAGGACCGCGTGGATCACCTGCTGCAACTGCGCAAGTTGCAGGACGAAACGCACGGCTTCCTGACGTTTATCCCCCTGGCGTTTCACCCCGCCAATACCGAGCTCGGCAAGCTGGTCGAGCACACGGAAACCAGTGGCTTCATGGATTTGAAAAACGTCGCCGTGGCGCGCCTGCTGCTCGACAACTTTCCGCACATCAAAGCTTATTGGATCATGATGACCCCGCGCGTGGCGCAAGTGGCGCTACGCTTCGGCGCCGACGACCTCGACGGCACCGTGGTCGAGGAGAAGATTTACCACGACGCCGGCGCCAAAACTCCGCAGGCGATGACCCGTGCGCAGCTCATTCGCCTGATTCGCGAGGCGGGCTGCGAGCCCTTCGAGCGCGACACCCTCTACCGTCCCGTCACCCGCACGGAAACGTCCGTCACGGTGCAAGTATGAAGTCGAAAGGTCAGCGCTCCGAGCAAGATGATCAGCAGGCCCGCGGAATCCGTGCGATGACGTTCGACCAAAAAGACCGAGGCCAGATAAAGGACTCCCCCGGCGAGCGCGAGAGTGATAAACTATGGTATCTGTGTTTGCGGGTGCCGCCGGCGACCTAGCAATGGGAAGATGGCTCGCAGGCCAAAGACCAGCGCGGCAAAGCTGAGTGTGGGCAGCAGGGTTGACGCCGCGGAACGGTTTTGCATTGAACGCTGATGAAGTCTCACTACCGGAGAGTTTGTTTACCCTGCTCCAGTAGTTGCCAGGTAAGGTTCTTTCGCCCTCTGAATTGATTCTATGCACCAACTCCTTTTTGCCATCCTCATCGCTCCCGCGAACCCGGTGGTGAAATATTTTTACAAGGTTTTTCACAACGATCCGTTTCGAGGCATCTATCAGCCGAACGGCTTCGACCTCTCGATTCTGATCCCCTACTTTACCATTCTTATCATTCTTTCCATTTACGGCATTCATCGCTATTGTCTGGTTTATCTCTACCTGAAAAACCGCAGCAAGGCGCCGAAGCCCCAAAAGCACTTCGAGCAGTTGCCGCGGGTCACGATCCAGCTCCCCATTTACAACGAGCGTTACGTCGTGGGGCGCCTCCTCGAAGCCGTCACGCGCATCGACTATCCGCGCGAACTGTTGGAAATTCAACTTCTCGACGACTCGACCGATGAAACTCGCATCGTCAGCTCACGCCTGGTTAGTGAGTATGCGCGCGCCGGGCATCCTATCACCTATCATCACCGCGATCACCGCGAGGGTTTCAAGGCGGGCGCGCTGGCTGAGGGCATGAAAAGCGCTACCGGCGAATTCATCGCTATTTTCGACGCAGACTTTGTGCCCACGCCCATGATTCTGCGCGAGATGGTTCATTACTTCACCGACCCCAAGGTGGCGGTAGTGCAAGGCCGCTGGACATGGATCAACCGGAGTTATTCGAACCTGTCGGAGGTTGAAGCCATTCTGCTCGACGGCCACTTCGTGATCGAGCACGGCGGGCGGAATTTCTCCGGCCGCTTTTTCAACTTCAATGGCACTGCGGGCATGTGGCGGCGCACCGCCATTGATGATGCGGGCGGCTGGCAGCACGATACGCTGACCGAAGATACGGATTTGAGTTACCGCGCGCAGATGCGGGGCTGGAAGTTCATTTACGACCCCAGCATCGTCTGTCCGTCGGAGCTGCCCGTCGAGATGAATTCCTTCAAGACGCAGCAGGCGCGCTGGGCCAAAGGACTCATCCAGGTGGCAAAAAAGATTTTGCCCGTGCTCTGGCGCAGCGATGAGCCGCTCAAGATAAAGCTCGAAGCCACGTTCCACCTGACGGCGAACATCGCCTACCCGCTGATGATCGTCTTTTCGGTAATTCTGCTGCCGGCCATGATCGTGCGTTTCTATCAGGGCTGGTTCCAGATGCTCTACCTCGACCTGCCGCTCTTCCTCGCTTCCACTTGCTCGGTTTCTAGTTTTTACATGGTGGCGCAACGCGAGCTCTACCCGCGCAAGTGGCGCCGCAGCATCAAGTACATGCCCTTCATCATGGCTACCGGCATCGGTCTGGCCGTTACCAACGCCAAGGCCGTCATCGAAGCGCTGCTGGGCAAACAGACGGAATTTGTGCGCACGCCCAAATACCATCTGGAAACCCGCGAGGAAGGTTGGGAGCAAAAGAAGTACGTTCGCCGCCGCGCCGGCTGGATTCCCATTATCGAGCTCTCCCTCGCTGCCTACTTCCTCTTCACCACGCTTTATTCCTTCAGCATGGAAAACTACCTGACCACCCCCTTCCTGCTGCTCTTCTTCATGGGTTACTCCTACATGGGGATGATGTCGTTGTTCCAAACGCCCCTGCGGCGCCTCGCCTCCGCGCTGCCTGCGCTCCTCCGCCCGCGCGCCGTCGAACCTGCCACGTAAGTGGCACGGCTCGGCAGGCTGCACATGCCTTATTACAAGCTCCTTCAAGGTAGGTTTTCAGGTCCTTGCCCGATCGCCCCCTGATTGAGCGTTGCGTCCGAGGTTCCCTCGAGCTCTCGGGAGCATCCGACCCGCCTTCCGCGCGTTCTCGCAGGAATGATTCCGCGAAATTTGACCCAGGCGTTATGCTATACGGTTGTTTCCTGAGGGGGTTGCGATGCACCGAGGTTTTGAACGTAGGGGGATCCTTGTCTCGGCCGGGCTCGTTCTGGCCGCCATTCTGGGGACGGCGTTTGCAGCCTTTGGCTGGGAACATGAGCCGTTCTCCGTCTTCCATGACCGGCGCGTACGGCTGGTTCGCGACTTTGGGGGCGATGGGGTGGTGGTACTCTTCGGCTATCGCGACGCTGACGTGGCGGCCAGCGTCACGTCCTTCCGCCAGAATGAGGAGTTTTACTACCTCACCGGCTGGAACGAGCCCGAGGCTATCATGCTGCTCGTCCCCGCGCCTCATCTGAATGGCGCCGCCACGGAGCTTGCGAAAGAGATTCTGTACATCCCGCCGCATGACCGCGGCCAAGAAAGATGGACGGGGCCCAAGCTAGGTCCGGACGACCCGGACGCCCCCGCCCGCACTGGTTTCCCCACCATCCGCAGCAGTGCGGTTTTTCAGACCGACCTGCTGGAAGCGCTCAAGGGATTCTCAAAGATTTACACCGAGGTGACGCCCCAGCCCGAGAGCGGCGAAGATTACTTCCAGGCTGACATGATAGGCAAGCTTCACGAAATAGCGCCCCTGGCGGCGCTGGCCGACCTGCGCCAGGAAGTGCTGCGCATGCGCGCAGTAAAAACCCCGGGAGAAATTGCCTTGATTCGCAAAGCGGCAGAGGCTTCGATTGACGCTCACCTGGCCGCGATGCGTGCGGTGAAGCCCGGTGTGTGGGAGTACGAAATCGCCGCACTCATGAAGTATGAGTTTGAGCGCCGGGGCTGTGAGTGGCCATCCTATCCGCCTATTGTGGGCTCAGGATTTTTTTCGACGGTGCTCCACTACGACGAGGATTCCCATCAGATGCAGGATGGAGATGTGGTGGTGATGGACGTTGCCGGTTCCTATAGCGGATATGCCAGTGATATCACCCGCACCCTGCCGGTAAACGGCCACTTCACGCCGCGCCAGCGCGAGATTTACGAAATCGTCTTGGGCGCCCAGAACGCGGCCTTGGCCGCCGCCAAGCCCGGCATGTACCTGGGCCGCCGCGCCCCGAAGGGCCTTTACGACATTGCCTACGAATATATCAACAGCCACGGCAAGGATCTGCATGGCCACCGGCTGGGCGAATACTTCATTCACGGCCTGAGCCATCCGATCGGTCTCAATGTTCATGATCCCCTGGATTACAGCCAGGCGCTTGAACCCGGCATGGTCATTACCGTAGAGCCGGGTGTTTACATTCCGGAAGAAAAGCTCGGCTGTCGCATCGAAGACGACATTCTCATCACGCCCGACGGCAACGAGCTCCTGACCCGCCGCCTGCCCCGCGCGGTAGAAGATATCGAGAAATTGATGTCAGGAAAGTAACTCGCGCCGGGGCCGCTGCAAGTTCGATCCGGGAGACGCAAATCTGACCGACACGGAGGACCGAAAAAGCTTGGATCCCGCGGCGGTGAATCCTCAAAGCCCTTTTCAAGAAGAGTCAATTACGGGTTGTATGAGCCGTGAATCTATTCGATTCAAAAGGAATAAGTGATTCCGCATGCGTCCGGCCGCCGCACGCGTGCGGAGTTATTCCGGGCCTTGGTTTGGACATTTGCCGGACGGAGTTGTATATTCAGATGGGGGGCTTCGCTTGACTACGTGACGGGCGTAAAATAAGATTATTGATTTCGCTTAACGGAGTTAGTCCGGGCTGGAGGCGGTCTCCCAGATTTGTCTCTGACCAGGGGTGGCGTTCACGATGTTTGATGCACTTCAAGACCGGCTGCAACGCGTTTTCAAAACGTTGCGCATCCAGGGGATCCTCACCGAAGAGGTGGTGGACGAGACCCTCCGTGAGGTGCGCTTGGCCCTCCTTGAAGCCGACGTTAATCTCCAAGTCGTTAAGGAGCTCCTTGACCGCGTGCGTGTCAAGGCCCTGGGTGAGGAAGTGCGCTCCAGCCTCTCGCCCGTGCAGGAAGTGATCCGCATCGTCCGCGACGAGCTGATTCAAATTCTCGGCCGCGAAGCGTCGCTGCTGAGCTTTTCGAAAGAGTTCCCCACGGTTTACTTGATGGTCGGCCTGCAAGGGTCGGGCAAGACGACGACTTCCGGCAAGCTGGCGCTATGGCTCGCCGGCCGCAAGCGCCGGCCCATGCTGGTTTCGACGGACGTTTACCGCCCTGCCGCGCGCGAGCAGTTGGCGATCATCGCCAAAGCAGTGGGGATTCCGGTCTTCGCGGGCGAGGGGATCAATTCACCCCTCCAGTTGGCCATGGCGGCGCGCAAAGACGCCGCCGACCGCGGCCACGATGTGCTGATTGTCGACACCGCTGGCCGCCTGCACATCGACCAGGAGTTGATGAACGAGGTCAGCGAACTGCGCACCAAGCTGCGGCCGAGCGAAGTCCTGCTGGTGGCCGACGCCATGATCGGCCAGGATGCCGTGCGCAGCGCCCAGGAATTCCACGAGCGGCTGGGCACCACGGGCGTGATCCTCACCAAGCTCGATGGCGACGCCCGCGGCGGCGCGGCGCTTTCCATTCATCACGTCACCGGCCAGCCCATCAAGTTCATGGGCATGGGTGAAAAATACGATCAGCTCGAGGTTTTTTATCCGGAGCGCATCGTCTCGCGCATTCTCGGCATGGGCGACATGCTCTCGCTCATCGAAAAGGCCGAGGAGAAGATCGACAAACAGCAGGCGCTGGAGGTCCATCGCAAGCTTCAGACCGATACCTTCACCCTGGCCGACTTCCGCGACCAGCTTCGCCAGGTGCGCCAGATGGGGCCCATGGAGCAGATGCTCGGCATGCTCCCCAAGGTAGGTATCTTCAAGGATGCGGGCAAGGTCCGCGTGGACGACAAGGAATTGATTCACATCGAAGCAATCATCAATTCCATGACCGGCCAGGAGCGCCGCAATCACGAAATCATCAACGGCAAGCGCCGCAAGCGCATCGCCAAGGGCAGCGGGACCTCCGTCCAGCAGGTGAATCAAGTCCTGAAGCAATATTTTCAAATGCGCAAAATGATGAAGTCCATGAGTCAGAACCTGCTGGGACGTGGACTGAGCCGGTTGCAGATGCCGGCGCGGCCGGGGGCCGGATAAATTCCGGCGTGGGCGGCGTCGAGCTCGCGAAAGGGGCTTTTAATTCGAACTCTTAAAGTGACAGTGGCAGGTTCGCCGAGGCGGGCCGCCGCAGTTTGGGACTTCTGTCGGAGAAGGGGGAAGATTGTTAAGGATACGCCTGGCTCGAACCGGAGCCAAAAAGAAGAGTAGCTTCAGAGTCGTGGTGATTGATCGCGAACGAGCGCGGGATGGCCGCTTCGTGGAAATCCTGGGGCATTACAATCCCCGGCGAAACCCACCGGAGATCGTGCTGAATCGCGAACGCGTGGATTATTGGATCGGACGTGGGGCCCGGCCGACGGAAACTGTACAGAGTTTCCTGAAGAAGCCTCCTGTCGCACCGGCCTGAATTCCACAGGCGATCATCGCGGCTGCCGCGGCGCCTCCATGACCTGCGTCCAGCATTTTCATACGCACTGTTTTCCAGGGGTTCTGGCAACACAACTCGAGTGCGCGGGAGGGCCACATGAAGGAGCTGATTGAAGCCATCGCTAAAGCGCTAGTGGACAACCCTGACCAGGTCGCGGTGCGGGCCGTGGAAGGCGAACAAGTAACTGTGCTGGAATTGCGCGTGCACCCCTCCGACTTGGGGAAGGTGATCGGAAAGCAGGGACGGACGGCCCGTTCGATCCGCACCATTCTTAATGCCGCGGGGATGAAGCTCAAGAAGCGTTTCACGCTGGAGATTCTGGAATAGGGGTTCCGGCGTGCGGCCCGGGGCGGGGAGCGGCGTGCAGGACGGCAGAAAGGTTGGCGCCAATCGCAGCCCAGCAATTTCTGACCATCGCACGAATTCTCCGGCCTCAGGGGCGCAAGGGAGAAGTGGCGGCGGAGATGTTTACGGATTTCCCCGCACGCTTCGAGAAGCTCCAGTCCGCGTTTCTGGAAGCCTCTGGTGGTGCTCCCCGCCCTGTCACGGTGGAGCGCGTGTGGCCGCACAAAGGCCGGATCATCCTGAAGTTCCGAGGAATCGATTCCATTGAGAGTGCTGAGGGTTTGCGAGGGCTCGATGTCGTCGTCCCGTGGGAGCAGCGCACCCCGCTTCCCCCGCACCATTACTACCTGTGGGAATTATGCGGGTGTCGCGTCGTTTGGGAGCGCCAGGCGAGGGAAATTGGGACCGTGGCCGAGGTCGAACCCACGGGCGGCGTGCCCGTGCTGCACGTCGCGCGCCGGGAGGGCGGAGGGGAGGTGCTGATTCCCCTGGCGCAGGAAATCTGTACGCGGATCGATCCGCAATCAAAGACGATCGTCATCGACCCGCCGGAGGATTTGCTGGAATTAAATTCTTAAGAGCCGGGAGACGGGACACGGGAGACGGGGCTCGGGATTCAGATGGCTGGAACTGCCTTCCCTTATCCCGTTCCCCGTGTCCCGTCTCCCGGCACTTATGACTTTTGACGTCATCACGATTTTTCCGGACTTCTTCCGCAGCATCCTGGAGCATGGGCTGCTGAAGCGGGCGATGGCGTCGGGCCACGCGACGATCCGGTTGCATGACCTGCGGGATTACACGGATGACCGGCATCGCACCGTAGATGATCGCCCTTTCGGCGGCGGGCCGGGCATGGTTTTCAAGGCGGAACCGATTTTCCGCGCTGTGGAGGCGCTTCGGGCGGAAGCGCCGGGGGCCGCGTTTCCTGTGATATTGCTTTCGCCCCAGGGGCGGCTGCTGACTCAGGCGTTGGCGGAAGAACTGGCGCACTCGGCGCGCTTGGTGTTGCTTTGCGGCCGCTATGAAGGCGTGGACGAGCGGGTAGCGCAGAACCTGGCGACCGACGAGATATCCATCGGCGATTTCGTCCTCAGCGGGGGCGAACTGGCTGCGGCGGTGGTGATGGAAGCCGTGACGCGTCTGGTGCCTGGGGTGCTCGGCAACGAAGAGTCGTGCGAGCAGGATTCCTTCGCGGTTCCGGCTGGTGCGCCGGCCGAGGCGAGGTACGGGCTGCTCGATTGCCCGCACTACACGCGCCCGGCGGAGTTCCGCGGTTGGAAAGTACCGGAAGTTCTGCTCTCCGGCAATCATGAGCAGATTCGCGAGTGGCGGCGCCGGCGGGCGCTCGAGAAAACCTGGCGGCGCCGG
>Ga0326728_10005774_pt1 | contig 34158 bp, 32 predicted proteins | sample MB3enrmetagenome_FD_207602 | JGI IMG/M metagenome (GOLD analysis project Ga0326728, IMG submission 207602) | Lab enriched peat soil microbial communities from McLean, Ithaca, NY, United States - MB31MN | ecosystem: Environmental > Terrestrial > Soil > Wetlands > Peat | place: USA: New York...
CGGGGCGCGCCACCCGTGGGCTGAAGCCACACGGCTACCTTCAAGACATCGCTCCGCGATGAGCCCCGGGCAACCAGCGCGAACCCGGGAAAAAGCCGGCGAAAACGTCCAAACTCCAGGCCGGGGGTCGCAGCTGAGCTGTGACCCCCGGTCAGTTGGGGGGGGTGTCCAGCGGCACCCCGGAGGGGTGCCAGAAAACGGGGCTGCCCCTCTGGCACCCCTCCGGGGTGCAGGCCATCCACGCCGTCGTTCCGGGGGTCTCGCCTGGCTTCGACCCCCGGCTTTCAGGTTGAACGCATTTTCCGGTTTTCATGTCCATCGGACTATAGGAATTTTAATATAGCGAAGACATGAATACCGGAATGAACGCCCTTAATGAGGCGGTCCAGGAAGCGGGGGCCTTTGTGCGCCCGCTCATGAACGAAATGGGCAAGGTCATCGTTGGCCAGACCTACCTGGTCGAGCGGTTGGTCGTCGGATTGCTGGCCAACGGCCACGTTTTGCTGGAGGGGGTGCCCGGGCTGGCCAAGACGCTTTCAGTCAAGTCGCTGGCCAACTGCCTGAACGTGCGGTTTTCCCGCCTGCAGTTCACGCCGGACATGCTGCCGGCCGACGTGGTAGGCACGCAGATTTACAACCCGCAGTCGGGCGCCTTCACAACGCGCAAAGGGCCCATCTTCGCCAACCTGGTGCTGGCCGATGAAATCAACCGCGCGCCGGCCAAGGTGCAAAGCGCGTTGCTGGAGGCGATGCAGGAAAAACAGGTCACCATCGGCGAGAACACCTTCCGGCTGGAGGAGCCCTTTTTGGTCCTGGCGACGCAGAATCCGATCGAACAGGAGGGGACTTACCCGCTGCCGGAGGCACAGGTGGATCGCTTCATGCTCAAGCTGAAGATCGGCTATCCTTCCCGCGCCGAGGAGCGGCAAATCCTGGACTTGATGGCCCGCACCAGCGGGACGCCCAAGGCGGGCCCGGTGGTCGAGCCCAAGCAGGTCCTGGACGCCCGCCAGGTCATCAACGACATCTACGTGGACGACAAGGTCAAGGAGTACATCGTGGACCTGGTCTGCGCGACGCGCGACCCCCAGGCGCACAAGATCGACGTGAAGGATTTCATCCAACTGGGCGCCTCGCCGCGCGCGACCATTTCGCTGGCGCTGGCCGCCAAGGCCTTCGCGTTCCTGCGCGGGCGCGGCTACGTCACCCCGCAGGACGTTAAGAGCATTGGCATGGACGTGCTCCGGCACCGGGTGGCCGTGACCTACGAGGCCGAGGCCGAAGAGAAAACCAGCGAAACCATAATCCAGAAGATTTTCGACGAACTGCCGGTGCCATGATCGGGCCAGCTCGGCATTGCGCATTCGGCACTTTGCACTTCAATGATTCCTCGGGAAATCCTGAAAAAAATCCGGCAGATCGAGATCCGCACCAACCGGCTGGTGAGCGAGAGCTTGGCAGGGCAATATCATAGCGTATTCAAGGGGCAGGGGATGAACTTCGATGAAGTGCGGGAGTACCAGCCCGGGGACGAGGTCCGCACGATCGATTGGAACGTGACGGCGCGGATGAACCATCCGTTTGTCAAGAAATTCGTCGAGGAGCGCGAGCTGACGCTCATGCTGGTGGTGGACGCCAGCGCTTCGGAGCGGTTTGGGTCGGGCGAGCAGTCCAAGCGGGAGCTGGCCGCCGAAATCGCCTCCGTGCTGGCCTTCTCGGCCATTCGCAACAGCGACAAGGTCGGCTTGCTGCTGTTCAGCGACGAGGTGGAGAAGTTCATTCCGCCCCGCAAGGGACGCCGGCACGTCCTGCGGGTGATTCGCGAGGTCCTGTTTTTTGAGTCGAAACGGCGGGGAACCAACTTGAACGGGGCGCTGGAATTCCTGATGCGCGTGACGGCGCACCGGGCGATCGCGGTGATTATTTCCGATTTCATCGGTTCCCCGGCGATCCCCTCCCGCGCGCGGCCCGGCAGCCTGAGGCCGCAGATGATGCTCTTGGAGTCGCTGGCGCAGGCCTCTTTCACCCTGCTGCGCCAGGCCAACCGGCGCCATGATGTGGTGGCCGTGCAGATCACCGACCGCTACGAGCTGGGGCTGCCCGCCCTGGGCCGGTTGGTGTTCGAGGACGCTGAAACGGGCGAGGTGGTGGAAGTCAACACGGAGGACGCGCGCAAACGCGCGGCCTTTGCCGAGCGCCAGGCACGCGCCCAAGCCGAGACGGCCAAATTGTTTCGCTCCATCGGCATCGATGCCATCCAGTTGCGGACCGACCAGCCCTACGGGATCGAACTGGCCCGGTTCTTTGAGACACGGGAAAAGAGGAGGCTCAGGGGATGATGAAGCGCGAAGCTGAAAAGTCCTAAGCGATGAAAGCCACCAATCTGACGTCTCATGCGGCGCCGGGGGCGGGGACCAATGGGCTGCGCGACATCAAACAGCCGGTGGAGATTCCCAGCGGTTGGGCCTGGGTTTGGTGGCTATTGGCGGCGCTGGCGCTGGCGGCCCTGTTGTTCTGGTTCTGGCGCTGCTGGCAAAAGCGGCGCGCGCAAGTCCCGCCCGTGCCGGTCATCCCGCCGCACGTGCGGGCCAAACAGAAGCTCCAGGAGGCATTGGCCTGCATCGGCCGGCCCCGCGAGTTCTGCATCCTGGTCTCCGACACCATCCGGCTTTACCTGGAAGAGCGCTTCGATTTCCATGCGCCCGAACGGACCACGGAAGAGTTCCTTCACGAGTTGCGCGGGACCCGCCTGCTGACGGCAGCCCAGAAGGAGGGCCTGGGGGAATTCCTGCAGCGTTGCGACCTGGTCAAGTTCGCCCGCTACGAGCCTGGAGAGCCCGAACTGCGCGATCTGCACGCCTCCGCCCTCCGGTTGGTCGAAGAGACCGAGCCCATCGCGGAGGAACCCGGCGACGGCGCCCAGTCCGGGCCCGGCAGCCGGGACCCCACAGTCAAGCCGGTTGAGGGCGGCGAAACCCCGGTTCCCCGCGACGCTCCGCACTCCGCAATCGCATGACTTTCGCCCATCCATACTTGCTCCTGCTGCTGGCGCTGCTGCCAGCGCTGGCTTGGCTGAAAGGCAAGCGCGGACGGCCGCCGGCATTCGTATATTCCTCGGTCCAATTGGTGCGCGGGATTCTTAACGTGACTCCAACCCGTTCCGGGGGTTTCCTGGCTGCGATGCGCTGGCTGACACTGGTGTTGTTCATCCTGGCGCTGGCCCAGCCGCGCTTGACCCGAAGCGAAACCCAGATCAAGGCCAGCGGCATCGATATCGTGGCGGTCCTGGATATGTCGGGCAGCATGGCCTCGGAAGATTTCGAGGAAGGCCGCACCCGGCTCAGCCGGCTGGCGATGGCCAAAGAGGTGCTCAAGAAATTCATCGCCAAGCGGCCTAGCGACCGCATCGGCCTGGTGGTCTTTGCAACCCAGGCCTATATCGCCTCGCCGCTGACCCTGGACCACGAGTTTCTGCTGCAAAATGTCGAGCGCCTCGAGTTGGGGGCCATTGACGACAGCTCGACTGCCATCGGCTCGGCGCTGGCCACCGCAATCAACCGCTTGCGGGAACTGCAGTCAAAAAGCAAAATTGTCATCCTTATGACCGATGGCCAGAATAATGCCGGCAAAATCGCCCCGCTCACCGCCGCCGAGGCCGCCAAGGCCCTCAAGGTCAGGGTTTATACGATCGGCGTGGGCATGCGCGGCATGGCGCCCATGCCGCAGTTTGACAGGTTTCATCGGAACGTTGGCTACCGCCTCGAACCGGTGGACATCGATGAAGATACGCTGCAACAAATCGCGCGCATGAGCGGGGGAAAATATTACCGCGCCGACAACGCGCAGAGATTCCAGGCTATCTACGCCGAGATCGACCAGTTGGAAAAGACCGAGGCGGACGTAAGGAAATACGCGCACTACAAAGAGCTCTTTGCCTGGATGATTACGCCGGGGCTGGGACTGTTGCTCCTGGAAACGCTCTTGCGCCATACCCGTTGGCGGAGGCTGCCGTGAAGAGGGGACCACACGACCGCGAGACCACGTGACCACAAGACGATGATCTTCGCCAACTCTTCCATGCTATGGCTGCTGCTGGTCTTTCCGCCGGCGCTGGCGGTGTTTTTCCGGTGGTCCTGGCGGAAGCGCCAGGAGTTGAGGACCCGATTCATCCAGGCGCGCCTGCTGCCGGGCTTGACCGTGGGCCTGTCGCCCATGCGCCAGAAGCTCCGGCTGGGCTGCGTGGTCCTGGCCGTGGTTTGCTTGATCCTGGCGTTGGCCAGGCCGCAATGGGGATTCGATTGGGAAGCAGCCAAAATGCGCGGGCTGGACATCGTCGTGGCCATCGATACTTCCAAGAGCATGCTGGCCGAGGACATCGCGCCCAACCGTCTGGCGCGGGCGAAACTGGCCGCCCTGGAGCTGATGCAGCGCGCCAAGTCCGACCGTCTTGGGCTGGTGGCCTTCGCCGGTTCGGCCTTCCTGCAATGCCCGCTGACGGTCGATGATTCGGCGTTTCGGCAGAGCGTCGAATCTCTGGATGTGAACACCATTCCCCAGGGTGGCACAGCCTTGGCCGAGGGGATCGACACGGCGTTGACCGCGTTCAAGGAACAGGACAATTACAAGGTGCTGGTGCTTTTCAGCGACGGGGAAGACCATGATTCGGGTGCGATCGAGGCGGCCAAAAGGGCGGGCGAGGCCGGGCTGCGCATTTACACCATCGGCGTTGGCACCACGGCGGGCGAAATCCTCCGCATCCGGGACGCCAAAGGCAACGCCGATTACATCCGCGATGAACAGGGCAATGCCGTCAAGTCCCATCTCGACGAGGACCTGCTGCGGAGAATTGCGGGCGCCACCGAGGGAGGATACTATTGGCCGTTGCGCGGGGCCAAGGTCATGGATGAGCTTTACGACAAGTGGCTGGCGAAGCTGCCCAAGTCCGAGCACGAGGCCAAGCTCGTCAAACGCTATCATGAGCGCTATCATTGGCCCCTGGTCCTGGCCCTGGCGCTGCTGCTGGTGGAAACGCTCCTGCCGGAACGCAAGAGAGGGCGGCAGCTTCCGGCCCCTAATCTTAATCCTAATCTTAACCTCGACCTTAATCCTCATCCGTATCCAAATGACTGAAATGCGCCCCCCGCCCCTCGACGCTCGACACTTCAGGGCCTGTGCTGCCGCTCTGGCGGTCTGGCTCTTGTGGCCCGGGTTTGTTTTCGGTTCTTCGGCCAGGGCGTTGCGCGAATACAAGGACGGCAAGTACGAAGAGGCGCTCAAGGAATATCAGCAGTTGCTCGAGCGCAAAGGCGAGGACTCTCGCCTTCATTTCAACGCCGGGGCGGCCGCGTATCGCAACCATCAACTCGAGGAGGCCGCCAAGCAGTTTGACGAGGCCGCCAATGCGTCGAATCTGCGGCTGCAAGGAATGGCTTACTATAACCGCGGCAATACGCTCTACTACCTTGGCGAACAGGACCCCGACCCCTCGAAACGAGGGGAGGTCTGGAAGAAATCGATCCAGGATTTCCAGAACAGCCTCAAGCTCAATCCGCAGGACCCGGACGCCAAGTTCAACCTCGACTTCGTGAAGAAGAAGCTCGAAGAACTCAAGCAACAGCAGCAGCAATCCCAGCAGAACAAGCCCGATCAGCAACAGGATCAGGACCAGCAAAAGCAACAGCAACAGCAGTCCCAGCAGAACCAAAAGCAGGACGACCAGAAGCAGCAACAACAACAACAGCAGCAGCAGGACCAACAGAAGCAGCAGCAGGACCAGTCTCAGCAAGCCCAGCAGTCACAGCAGCAGAAGCAGGACGACCAGAAGGAGCAGCGGCAGGCCGGCCAATCCGAGGACCAAAAGCAGCAGAAACAGGCCAAACAATCCTCCGCCCAGCCCAAGGAGTCCGATGAGAAAGGCAAAGAGCAGGAGGCGGCAGCCGCTCCCGCCGGCCAGATGACGCCGCAACAGGCCCAGCAGTTGTTGGACGCGCAGAAAGGCGAGGAAATGGTCCTGCCCGCCAATCCCAAGGCCAAGCCGTCAGACGTCCGCCGGCCGCTCAAAGATTGGTGAGGCGCCGCCGGCCTGGAATGCCACGGAATCAGGTTCATCGCGGCCGGAATGGCAACTTCTCTCTAACACAGTCATGGTCGCGCTGAGGCGTCTGTATAATTGGCGGAGCCGGGGAAGATGGCCGACACGGCAATAGTAGAGTCGAAGTACTCAGCCATTGGCGTCCTCTTTCCGGTCCTCATTCAGCGCTGCCACGGGGTCCATGACCATTTCTCCCTCCCAAACGGGCCAGCCGTCCTTGCCCATGACCACCCGGCCCTTGGCCAGGTCTGGCTCTGTCGGGGCCTCGTAGGCAACTAGCCGGATTTCCTTTTCTGTCACCAACACTGGAACCCAGGCGGAATGAGGCTTGGCCGGGCTCGGCAGGACGATCCGCTTTGATTCATCAGCGCGCAGCACTTTCATTACGGGAAACTCCCATCGCCCCCTGCCTCTTGCAAGCCATTTTTGGTTCTCCCCGGCTAAATATCTCGGCTCATACCCCGGCTGGTGGATGGACCCGCAGAGAGGCGAAGAAATGGTGCTGCCCGCCAATCCCAAGGCCAGGCCGCCGGACGTCCGCCGGCCGCGGAAAGATTGGTGAGGCGGGGTGGCCTTCACTCAAGCGGCCAGCCGCCATGTTGTTCGATGCAGGCGTCAATCTCGCCCATGAAATGCCGCGTTTGGATTAGCGCCCAGATGATCCGCTGATATTCCACCTGGTCATCGAAACCGAGGGCGCGTCCAAGCCGGTCCTTGAGCCAGCGTTGGGCCGGCTGATAGCCGCCGATGGGGCAGGTCCAGGCGGATTCCGGCACGCCCTCAAAGTATTGGCGGTCGTTGATCCAGACACGCCCCGGCTCCTTGCCCTGCGGCGGCTGGTAGCGAACGGCTTCCACGACGTTGTGGCCCTTGACCGGGTAACTGAGGCCGTGAGGCCCTCCTTTGCCCTTGGCGTGCAAATCCACCAACTCCCCCCCAATACCGGCCAACGCGCCAAAGAGCTCGAGATTGCTCGTGAGCGGGAGCCGCGGAAAATCCCCGCGTAGAAACTCCGAATATCGCTTCCGGTACGCCGGACTGTGAAACACGGCATAAGCGTAGTTGAATATCCGCTCCGGTCCCACTTCCTGTTTGCCGGGCCGGCCCAACCCCTCCGGGACGAACTTGGCTTGCAGCTTCTCGCACAGGTCGCGCACGAATTCCGCGCTCAAATTGGGGCGGCGGCCATTCTCACGGGCGAACAGGTCTTCCTCCGGCAAGCCGCCGTTGGGGCGGAGGTAAAGCGGAAACAAGTAATTCACCTCCTTGATGGAGACGCTGTGCAGTTGGGTCATTTCCGCGGTTGCAAAAACATGGCGCCAGCCCTCGCGAATCTCCACCGAACGCGTGGTGGAAAGACCGAGATTCGGCTCGCCTTCGAGGAAGTGGCGCACCACCTCCCGCCGCGCCATGCAGTGAAAGCCGCGGGACGCCCCAGTGTAGCAGGTCTGCCGGCGATCAAACGGGCGATACAGCAGTGGTCTGATGTGCGATTTCCAGTCCCGTCGCGCCAGATCGTCTTGCGCCAGTTTCACCCGCCAGTCCCTCGAGTCGGGACCCAGTTGAAAGCATGCTCTTGCCTCTTCGCCGTCGAGCTCAAGAAAGCGTTCAAGGCGTTCCTGAAGGTCCCTGCGGGTGAAGGCGACTGTGAAGCGGTCTCGTCCCGTGGTGATGCCAAGGCCGTTCACCGGCATCATCTCCGTGATTCGCCAGCCGCGCTCGTATTCTACAAGCCGTTTAGTCTCTTGCGGCACGAACAGGTATTGCGGCGCGGCGGGGACGAGCGGGGTCCAGGTCGTGCTGTCAATGTGATTGGCGTCGAGCCAATCGTATTTGGTCTTTCGCTGGGCGCCCCACAGGTCGGCATGGAAGACCGCGGCCAGGCCGCCGTGCCGCCTTCTGGTTCGCGCGCCGGGCGGCAGTTTCACGAAGATGCCAATGGCAACGCCCTGCTGGATGTCGAAGACATTCTTATCCGCCTGGCCGGTGTCCGGCACGGTCTCCTTCTTTTTCGAATTGCCGTGTAAATCGAGGATGCGGATTTCGTCGAAGGTCCGCATGAGGTGCTGCCTCATGCCGCGAAAGGTAGGATTGTCGAGGTAGCCGTGATTCGTGATAAAGGCCAGCACCCCCTGGCCGGTCTGCTCGATGCGCCACTGGCCCCAACGGATGAATTTCACGTAGTCGTCCTGCAGCCATTTCGGATTCCGTTCGCCCAGCGGTTTGCCGTCGCAGAAGTAGTAATCGCGGACGAGCCCTGAAATCCACCGGCCCTTGTTCGCGCTGTGGCCGGAGTAGGGGGGATTGCCCAGCACGACGAGGACAGGCTTGGCCCTTTTGATTTCGCATGCCGCGATGGCTTCATCGCTCAGGGCGCGCAGCGGCCCAAGCTGTTCGGCCGTGCGCTCGAGGTCCTCCAGCGTGTTGGTGAGGAAGATGTTCAGGCGCTCGTTGGCGCAGGGCTCGTAGCTCCATTGCTGGCGAAAGAGCGGTTCCTCGTCCATCGCGGCCAGGGCGAGGCCAAGCTTGAAGTGGGCGATGGCATAAGGAGCCATGAGCAATTCGAATCCAAAGAGGCGCGGCAACAGGTGCTCGTGAACATAGCCGCCCCATTGGCCCGCGTTTTTCTTGGTCTTGAACTGGGAACGGATGAAATCCAGCACGGTGTAGAGGAACGTCGCCGTGCCCGTCGCGGGGTCGAGGATAAGCACCCGATGCGTCTCCTCGCCGGCCCGGCCGTCGCCCTCCTTGCGTTTGACCTTCACTTTCGCATAGTCGGCCAAGCCGGCCTTGATGCCGAACCTGCCCTTGAGCAGTCGATCTATGCTCCGGACCATGTAGTTTACCACCGGCTCGGGCGTATAGTACACGCCGCGCAACTCGCGGAGTCTGGGGTCGTATGCCTGGAGAAAGGTCTCGTAAAAATGCGCCACCGGGTCGCGCCGGGGGCCGCGTTTGCCGAAGCCCTCCAGAATGTGAAAGAGGTCGGCGTGGTCCAGGTTCTGGATGAGGTCCTCAACGTAGCCCGCGAACGGTTCGTCATCCATCGCCGCGCCGGTGATCTGCTCGAAGAAAGCGCGGAGGAAGGGATTGGTGCGCGGAATGAGCCTCTGCGCCCTCTCGCGTGTGAATTTGCCCGCCCCGCCGGCCACACGGGCGCTGAACAATCCATAAGCGAGCGTCTGGGAAAACATGTCGGCGAACTCACTAGCGGCCACGGCCTCCTTTTGTGGGTCGTCCTGGGGCGCCAACTCGGGAAGCAGGGTGGCGGCAAAGGCATTGCGCCAGTCATGCAGTTGCCGGGAGGCCCGCTGCGTCTGGAAGGCCCGCAGGATGGCATCGCGAATCAGGTGGGCCAGGCCCGCCAAGCGCCGAGCCAGTTCCTCGGCCGAGGCAATGTCCGCCGGCCGTTGCGAAAGGTCGCCCTCGGTCATGTTGGATGGTTCTGTGAACCGTTACGCGCGGCGCAATATGAACCCAACGGCTCAAACCGCAAAGGAAAAACAGGGCTGTGTGCCCTCGCGCGGCGCCGTGCGCGCCAAGGCAGGTCCAGGCGGCCCTTACTCGGTCTTCTCAGGCTTGGCCGTTTTTTCCGCCCTGGCGGGTTTCTCGGCTTTTGCGGGGCGTGCCTTTCTCTCGGCTCCACCGGCCTTTTCCGGGGCAGTTTCAGTGCGTTTGCCCCGTTTTTCAGTCTTGGGCGCTTCCCTTTTGGCTTCGGCAGGAGGGGCGGCAGCTTCGGGCAGGGGCGTGCTGCTCTCAACGCGGACTTTGAGCGTGGCCTTCACGTCCTGGTGGAGGTGCAATTCGACCTCCTGTTCGCCCAAGGCGCGGATGGGGTGTTCGAGATGTATCTTGCGTTTGTCCAGGCTGATGTCGAACTGGGTCTTGAGCTGGTCGGCAATCATGCCGGAGGTGACGGTGCCGAACATTTTGCCATCCTCGCCGGTCTTGACCGTGAGGAGGCAGATCAACTTGGAAAGGCTCTTGGCCAGGTCGGTCGTGGTGTTCAACTCGTGGGCTTCGCGTTCGGCCCGGCGCTGTTTGAGGACTTCCAATCGGCGCTTATTGGCTGAGGTGAGGGGAATGGCCAGTCCCTGGGGGAACAGAAAGTTGCGGGCGTACCCGGCGGCGACTCTCACCTGGTCGGACTCGCCGCCCAGGCCAACGATATTGTGCGTCAGAATAACTTCGGTCTTTGCCATAAAACTAATGAAAATCCGTTCTTCAATACAACAGAGCGGACAACCTAAACGAAGGCGGCCGCTATGACAACAGCGAAATGGGGTCAGGCGCGCCGCTGGGCGCAGGACAGGATTCTTCACACGCTCTGATTGTCCGGCCTTTTTGCCTCACTTTTATACGGCCACATATATACTGGGGAAGCACTTCGTTGGCTTCGTTTCCCTCTGTTAAGCCCCAGCAGCAGACAATCCTCGGCAAGAACGTCAGACCGCAACGGCTCCTCAAATACGAGCCCCTTGTACTCGATTTTGACCAGGCGCTGATTGACCGCAGCGATCTTGCGCAAGTCCAGCTCGCGCATCAGACATCGTTCGTAGATGCTTTCGATCAAAGCCGGTCCCTTGAGGCGGTGAACCTCTATGGCCGCGCCAATGGCAAGGTGGCTCAACTCATCAGCTTTCTTGAAAAGTGGGTGCATGCGAATGGTGTACACCAAGGAAACAGAGAAAACGAAGAATCTTGTCCTGCGCCCCTATTGCCGGGAACGGCGGGCAGAATGTCGTGTCGCGGGCAGAATGTCGTTGCCCGGCTCGGGGTTCAAGGATACCCTTGCGTCCGGCCAAGTGCATCCGATAGCGTTTGAATTCGGCGGACTGACCATCCATTGGTATGGAGTGATGGTGGCGCTGGGCTTTTTGTCCGGGCTGTGGCTGGCGAGCCGGCAGGGCGCGCGGGAGGGGTTGGGCGCCGAGGCGGTCCTGGACCTGGGGCCGTGGCTGATTGCGGGGGCGATTGCCGGGGCCAGGCTGTTGTTTGTGGGCACCTTCTGGCGGGAGCAGTTCGCGGGGAGGCCGTTTTGGGAGGTGTTCGAGGTCTGGCACGGCGGGCTGGTCTATTACGGGGGCCTGATCGGGGCGTCGCTGGCTGGCCTGCTTTACACCCGGTGGAAGCGGCAGCCGTTCTGGAAGCTGGCGGATGTCCTGGCGCCCGGCATTGCCCTGGGGCAGGCCTTTGGGCGCATCGGTTGCCTGCTCAACGGCTGCTGTTACGGGCGCCCCTGCCGTTTGCCCTGGGCCATCTCCTTTCCCGAGCACAACCTGAGCGGCGCCCCGACCGTGCCGGTACACCCGACGCAGATTTATGAATCGATCCTGAGCCTGGGCCTTTGTGTCGCGCTGACGCGGCTCTCTCGACACAGGCGATTCGACGGGCAGATTTTCGGCCTTTACTTGATCGGGTACGCCCTGCTGCGCTCATTTGTCGAGATGTTCCGGGGCGATTATCCCCTATACCAGCTCCTGGGCGGGTGGGTCACGCCCGGCCAACTCTTCAGCGCCCTCATTCTGGCGGCCGGCCTGGTCCTGCTCTGGATTCGCTCCCGCGCCGCCTCCAGAAAGCGGCCCGAACAATGAACCGGCGTCAATGACCTGCCCTTCGCTCTCTCTCTCCTGTTCGCCCTCGGCCATCAGCGATTTATTGGTGCTGGCGGGACCGACCGCTGTGGGCAAGTCGGCCCTTGCCGTCGGACTGGCCGAACGGCTTGGCGGGGAGATTGTGTCGGTGGACTCGATGCAGGTGTACCGCGGGCTGGACATAGGGACTGCCAAGCCGTCGCCCGAGCAACGGGCGCGCGTGCCGCATCATCTGATCGATGTGGTGGAGGTGAGCCAACCGTTCGATGCGGCGCGATTTGCGCAGTTGGCGGTCGAGGCTGTGGCGGGCATCCGGGCGCGCGGACGAGTGCCTATTCTGTGCGGGGGCACAGGGCTCTACTTTAAGGCCCTGTTCGAGGGCCTTGGCGAGGCGCCGCCCGGGGATGCGGCGTTGCGGAGCGCCCTCGGAGCGATGCCGTTGCCCGAACTGCTGCGCGAATTGGCGGAGCGCGACCCGCTCGCCTACGGGCGAATCGACCGCCAAAATCCCCGCCGGGTCATCCGCGCGGTGGAAGTCATTCGGCTGACCGGCAGGCCCTTCTCCGAACAGCGCGCGCAGTGGGACGGCGGGCCGCAGACTGCAGGCCACGGATGCCTTTTGTTGGGTCTGCAACGCGCCGCAGGAGACCTGCGCCGGCGCATCGATGCCCGGGTCCAGGAGATGTTCCGCCGCGGGCTCGAAGCGGAAACCCAGCGGCTGCTGCAGGAAGGTCTTGGGCAAAACCCGACGGCGATGCAGGCGCTGGGCTATCGGCAAGTGGCCCAATACCTGGCCGGCCAGCGGTCCCTGGCGGAAACCGTGGAATTGGTCAAGGTCCGCACCCGCCAACTCGCCAAGCGCCAGATGACCTGGTTCCGGCGGCAGATGCGGTTGCGCTGGATTCGGCTCGAGGGCGAGCCGGAAACGGAGGGAGTGGTCGAGCAATTGGCGGCGCAGTGGGAGCGTCGGGAGCGGGGGAGCAAACCATTGTAGGAGACGACGTAAGGAGTCTCTAATCGGTTTTTGGGCACAGCCAAGGTCTGCCCCGCCCCAGGCCAATGATTCTCCTTACGTCGTCTCCTACAATCTCGCCGGCGCTGAAAAAGTTGTAAAATGGCTTTGCCTTGAGCCGGTGACCGTGTATTTTCACCGGCGTAGCGGCAAGAATCGCAAGACTATGAGCAAGCTCGCCATCATCAGAGAGTTTTGGAGTTTTCTGAGCGCACGGAAGAAATGGTGGTTGGCGCCGATAGTCCTTTTTCTCCTGCTGCTGGGCGGCCTGCTGATCTTCGCCAAGGGCTCGGCACTGGCTCCCTTCATATACAGCCTCTTTTAGCGGCCGGTTCGATCTGCTTTCATCCGGATTAAGTTTAAGATTGTTTGGGCAGCCGCTTGCCCGTGCCAAAACGGCTTGCCGTGAATAAGCGGACTTGGATATAGTCTAACGGTCGGTCCGCACATTGAGCGGCTCAGTCGTAACGATTGCAACGTATGACAGCGAGAAACCTCAAGTGGCTAGGCTCGGTTGCGGCGGCGGCGTTGCCGCTGCTTGCGGGCTATGCCCAAACGCCCGCTCCGAGCGCGTCTTCGACGCCGATGGCCGCGCCGGGGACGCCCAAGCCCGGCGATGCTGCGCCTGCGGTACAGCCCGGTTTTGCTCCGAATGTGGCGGAAGTGCTCAGGGTGGCCCGCTCCGGTTTGGGAGACGAGGTGGTCATAGCTTTCATCAAGAATTGCCAATCACCTTATCGCCTTAGCACAAGCGACATCCTCGCCCTCAAGGACGCCGGGGTCTCCTCGCCCGTGCTGGCGGCGATGCTCTCACATGATAGCGCGTTGCGGCCCGCGCATGAGGCCCTCGCCGGCGCTCCACCCCCACCCGGCGCCCCGGGGACTTCATCCCCCTACACCTACCATCAGAAGCTCTATGGGCCGCCACCCGGCGGGGAGGCCGCGCCGGCCAATGCGCCTGCGCCCGCGCTTGCCGGCCCGCCGCAGGCCCTTCCGGCTCAGCCGACGCTCCCGGCCCAGCCGATGCTCCCCGCTCAACCGGCGCCTCCGGTCCAGCCCATTCCACCCCAACAACTTGCAGCGCCAGCCCCTGTCGTAGTCCAACAGCCGCCTCCGCCCCCGCGGGTGGAGGTCGTGACCGCAGCTCCAGGGCCGGATTACTATTGGGCCCCGGGTTATTGGTCCTGGCGCGGTGGCGCCTGGATTTGGATAGGCGGTTGCTGGGCGCCTCGGCCTTATCCCGGCGCGGTCTGGATCGGCGGACGTTGGGGTTGGGGTGGGCGGGGCTATGTTTGGATCGGGGGGAGATGGAGGTAGGAGGGAGGAGGGCTGAAGTCCGAAGTCTGCGGGCCAGGGTCCGCAGTCCGACAAGCGGAGTCGGCGTAGTCCGCGGTTCATAATTCATAATTCCTAATTGACAAATGAAGACCATATCGAGCGAGACCAAACTCACGCGCCGCAACTTCTTGAGCGGCACTGCCCTATCCACTGCCACGTTCATGATACTGCCCGGCTCGGTGCTGGGCCTGCGCGGGGCAACTTCTCCCAATGAAAAGCTCAACGTGGCCGGCATCGGCATCGGCGGCCAGGGCGCGAGCGACCTTGCCCAGATGGAAAGCGAGAACATCGTCGCGCTGTGCGATGTGGACAAGAACTATGCCGCGCACACGTTCAAGCGGTATCCGAAGGCAAGGCAGTTTACCGATTACCGGGTCATGCTCGAGGAGGTGAAGGAGATCGACGGCGTGGTCGTGGGCACGCCGGATCATCATCACGCATTCGCCTCGATGGCAGCCATTAACCACGGCAAGCACGTTTATTGTGAAAAGCCGCTGACCCACTCGGTTTGGGAGGCGCGCCACTTGGCGCAGGCTGCCCGCGCGGCAAAAGTGGCCACGCAGATGGGCAACCAGGGCCAGGCCTCGGCGGAAACCCGCCGTCTTTGTGAATACGTCTGGGCGGGCGCCATCGGCAAGGTCCACCAGGCCCATATCTGGACTGACCGGCCCTCCAATGGCTTGTTCAACGAGTACTGGCCGCAGGGAGTCAAGCGGCCCACGGGCAGTCCCCCAGTCCCCTCCACTCTGGACTGGGATTTGTGGCTCGGACCGGCGCCTTTGCGCCCATATAGTCCGGCCTACCTGCCCTTTGTGTGGCGCGGTTGGTGGGACTTCGGCACCGGCGCCCTCGGCGACATCGGCTGCCATTACATGGACCCGGTGTTCCGCGCCCTCAAGCTCGGCGCCCCGCTCAGTGTCCAGGCCTCCTCCACCCGCGTCAACGAGGAGACCTTCCCGCTCGGCTCGCTCGTAACCTATCAGTTCCCCGCCCGCCGCGACACGCCGCAGGCCAACAACTATCATGTCCATGGCCTCAGCGGGGCCGCCGCCGGGGCGGTGGAAATGCCGCCCTGCAAACTGATCTGGTACGACGGCGGGTTGCGCCCGCCACGCCCCGAGGCCCTGCCCGAAGGAGTCAAGATGGGCGACAATGGGCGGCTCTTGGTCGGGGACAAGGGTTTCATCCTCAACGACCAGGTTTACCCCGAGTCGTGCGCCAAAGAGGCTCGGGATTTGCCTCGCACCATCCCGCGTTCGATTGGTCCGGACCCTGAGCGCGCTCACCGCCAGGAATGGATACTGGCCGCCAAGGGCGGCAAACCAGCCGGGTCGAATTTCGATTGGGCCGGTCCCCTGGCCGAATCGGTGCTCCTGGGCAACATCGCCTTGCGGGTCCAACTCCGCGAAGAACTCACCCTTTACCGCCTGTTCTGGGACTCGGAGAACCTCAAGTTCACCAACCTGGATGACGCCAATAAGTTCGTCCGCCGCGAGTACCGCGCCGGCTGGAGCTTGTAGACCCTTAGCGTGGTATCCCTGTGGCCCGGGTGTAGCGCTCGAGCTCGGCGGCCCGGGTCTGGGGCGACCAGCCGAGACCGCCGCTCATCCAGTCGGCCACCCGCTCGGCCAGCTTGGGCGCCTCCGCAGAGTAGTAATGCCAGCTTGTGCGGCGCAGCATTACATCGTCCAGGTGCAAGGACCATTCGTTGTTGACATAGTGTTCCACCGCGCCGCGGCTGGGTTCGGGCGGCAGGATGCCGCTCAGCCCGGCGGTTTTCCCCGGTGGCAGGAGCGGTTCCTCCGCCGTCCGGCACCGCCCGGCAGGCCCATTCACCTGGCCTCGCCCCTCTGCCCTGGCTGACTTATCCAACCACTTAACGACACGATCCACCGTCTGCTCGGCCATGAGCCGGTAGGTGGTGAGCTTGCCCCCGGCCACATCCCACCAGGCCGGCTCGGGACTACGGATCTCGTGCGAGCGGGAGACCTCCGAAGGCGCGCCTTTGGGACCGGCTATCAGCGGCCTCAGCCCGGCCCAGACGCTCAGGACGTCGGGACCCCGGAGGCGGGCCTTGGGAAAGAAGCGGTTGGCGACCTCCAGGACATAAGAGAGGTCCGAAGCCTCGGCGCGGACGCCCTCGACGGGTCCGCAATAATCGGTGTCGGTGGTGCCCAGGATAGTGCGTTGGCCCCAGGGGATGGCAAAGAGGATGCGCTCGCCTTGGGTCATGACGATGCTGTCCGGCACCGGCAGGCGCTCGCGCTGGACGACCAAATGGACGCCCTTGGTCGCGCGGATTTTGACCCGGCTGTGAGGCAGGCCGCCGGCCCACGGACCGGTGGCATTGACCACGGTCCGGGCCTGCACGATGCCCTTATGGCCGGTGGGCGCGTCCTGGACCTCGCATTCCCAAAGGCCTTTGCGCTCGGCCCCATTGAAACGGCAATAACTTAGAACCACCGCCCCACTCCCGGCGGCCGAACGAAGGGTATCCAGGGTGAGCCGCGCGTCATTGGTAAAGCCGTCATAGTAGCGCACTGCTCCCGCCAAACCCTCCCCTCTCAAGCCCGGCGCCCGTTCGAGCACCTCCTCCCGGCTCAACCAGGCAGACTTGCCCAGATTGTGCCCGCTGCAGAGCAAGTCATAAACCTTGACGCCGATCTTGAGCTGCCAGAGGGCCCAATGCGGGTCGCCACGGTAGGCCGGGAAAATGAAAGCCAGCGGCTCGGCCAGATGGGGCGCGATATGGTGGAGGACCCTCTTCTCGAGGCTGGCCTCGCGGACGAGCCCGATGCGGCCCTGGGCCAGGTAGCGGAGCCCGCCGTGGAGCAAGCGGCTGGAGCGGCTGCTGGTGCCAAAGGCAAAATCGTGCTGCTCGACCAGCCCCGTGCGCAGGCCCCGCAGCGCCGCGTCCCGCGCAATGCCCGAACCCACAATGCCCCCGCCGACCACCAGGACATCCAGCGCCCCCCGCGTCAGCTCCGCCATGGCCCGGGCGCGGCGGTCCAGCGGGCTGGGAGGCTCACTTTGGGCGGCAGGAAAACTCATTTGCCGTTCCGTTGCGCTGCCCGCAACTGGGCGCCGAACTCGGCCAGGGAAGGAAAAACAAAATCCGGCGCCGGTTGATGGCTCCGGGCCTCGGCAGCCGTGGTTTCTCCGGTCAACACCAACACCCCAACGACCCCGGCGCGCCGTGCCATTGCCATGTCGGTATAAAGGCGGTCGCCCGCCATGGCCAGCCATTCCGGGCGCAAGCTGTGCCGGCGCAAAATCCCTTCCAGCATTGCCGGGTCCGGCTTGCCCAGCACGGCCTTTGGCGCGCAGCCGGTCGCCTTCTCGAGGGCTGCCGTGATCGAGCCGCAATCCACCAGCACGGTAGGCTGGTCGGTGGGGCAAACCCGGTCCGGGTTCGTGGCGAAGTAGGGTTTGCCCTGCGTAATCCACCAGGCCGCCCGGCAGAGCCGCGCGTAGGTCAAGGTCTGGTCGAAGCCCACGACCACGGCGTCAGGGCTGGCCCCCGCGTCGTCAGCCATCAGCGTGAATCCCCCGGCCTCCAGGTCCCGGCACAGGCCGGGGGTGCCCAGGACAAACAACCGCCGCACCTCCGGCCAATGCCGGCGCAGGTGCTCGATGGTCGCCTGGGTGGAGGTGTATAGCTGGCTCGGCTCGGCCCGAATCCCTATCCGGCGCAGGTGCTCCAGGTAATCCGCCGTGCTCTTGGACGGATTGTTGGTCAGGAAACTGCAGCCAATCCCCAATTCATCCAGCGAGGCCAAAAAGGGCTTCGTGGTCTCAAACAATGTGCCGCCCAGGTACACTGTGCCGTCGAGGTCCAGGGCGACATGCCGAATGTTGGCCAGTCGAACGTTCATCTATCGCACTCAGGCGCCAGCTAACCCGCTCCTTGGCCTGGTGTCAATCTTGCGGATGCACTTCGCTTTTTTTGGTGGCACTCTCCGGCCTCTAATCCTAATCTTAATCCCAATCTTAATCTCAATCCGAATCCTGAATCCGGATTAGGATTGGGATTCGGATCGAAATATGAAAGTGACCTATTACGGACATGCCTGTTTCGCAGTCGAAGTTGGGGCCAAGACGCTGCTCTTCGACCCGTTCATCGCAGGAAACCAATTGGCCAAGGCGGTGGATAAGCGCGCGGTGCCGGCCAGCTACATTCTCATCTCGCACGCCCATTTCGATCACCTGGCCGATGCCGCCGAAATTGCCAGGCGGACCGGCGCGACCATCATCTCGAATTACGAAATCACCGTTTGGTTCGGCAAACAGGGCCTGGAAAAGGTCCATCCGCTCAATCACGGCGGCGCCCACAACTTCGATTTCGGGCGCGTCAAGCTCGTCAATGCCATCCATTCCAGCAGCCTGCCCGACGGCACTTACGGCGGCAATCCCGGAGGTTTTGTGGTCGAAAGCGCCGAAGGCAACTTCTATTACTCCGGCGACACGGCGTTGACGATGGACATGAAGCTTATCGGGGAATCGAGCCGGTTGAAATTCGCGGCGCTGCCTATCGGGGATAATTTTACGATGGGCACGGACGATGCCATCAAGGCGGCGGACTTCGTCCGCTGCAACCACGTCCTCGGCCTCCATTTCAACACCTTCGCCCCGATCCAGGTCGACACCCAGGCCGCCGTGGCGCAATTCAAGGCCGCCGGCAAGCAACTCCGCCTGCTCCAACCGGGTGAGAGCTGCGACTTCTAAAAAGGCCGGCCTTCCCAGCGTGTTACCCTGGGCCTGGAGTTTGGAGGTTTTCGCCGGCTTTTTCCCGGGTTCGCGCTGGTTGCCCGGGGCTCATCGCGGAGCGATGTCTTGAAGGTAGCCGTGTGGCTTCAGCCCTTGCCATTACCCACATCTTTCATGGCCTCGCATGAGCCGGGCTTCTACTGACTCCAAAACCTCCCGGGAACGGCCCAAATTGGCCGGGCCGCGCAGCGGCAGCCCGACGGTAGCCGTGGGCCTCGGCCCACGGTGGCGGCCACGAAAGTCGAGCGCGTCGCGGAGCGACGCCTGCTACACCCAGCGCGTTCACGCAACCCAACCGCGTCCATTACACTATGGCCGATACCTTCACCAGTCTTGGGCTGATGTGCCCGCGCGCCGCTCGCCCCTCTCAAGAACCGGCGTCCAACCGCCTGAGCCAGAGATTCCTGAAGCGGACAGGGCAGCCATGGCCGCCGAAGGCCAGTGGGCCGGTGCTGGTTTTATGGGTGTACTGGGGCACGATGCGGTGGCCTGTTTCACCGTAAATCTCCTGGTCCAGTTGGACCAGGACGCCGTTTTGCAACACGGTGACTCGGGCCGGTGACACCACCTTGTCCCCATCGAACTTCGGCGCGATGAAAATGATGTCGTAGGTCTGCCACTCTCCGGGCGGACGGGTCGGGTTTACCAGCGGCGGCGTCTGCCCATAGACCGCCCCGCACGCCCCGTCGGGATAAATCTTCTCGTTGTAAGAATCGAAGACCTGGATTTCGAACACGCCCATCAGCAGGACCCCGTTGTTGCCCCGGTTGTACCAAGGCCCCTCGAACCCCGCCGGGCCCATCCACTCGACGTGCAGTTGGATGCTCCCGAAGCGGTCCTTTGTGGCGAAGGGGCTGTCGCCGGAGACCAGGCATCCGTCAGCGACCTTCCAATCGCCCATCGCTTCCCATTTCGACACGTCCTGGCCGTCGAAGAGCACGATGGCATCCGAGGGCTTGGGCGCCGGCGGGCCTGGCTTGCCGGGGTCCACTTTCCTGGGATTGGGCCGGTCTGGGTCATGCACCAGCCATTGGCACCAAGGCAGTTTGGGAGTGTCCTTGTAGCCATAAACTCCGGAGCCGTCTTTGGCGCGGACCAGGTCCGCCGCCCGCGCGCCGACAGGCCGGAGCAGAGCGGTGCATGTCAAACAGAACCACAGGGCAAACATCGAGCGTATTGCTTTCATGCCCCGAATGTTGACCCAGTCATCCGGGTCTGGGCAACACGAAAACATAACCGGACGAGCGCAGCAGGACGGGTTCACGACTTGATGCGCGCTTAATCTGTGGGTCCGGGTGGCTCCAATTGATGGCGAAAAAGCCGTATTCGGTATCGGCCAGACTCCCCTTTCCCGGGATCTCTTGGAGGAATTCCGAAATCACCCCCCGACCGGCTCGAACGCCGCCAGCGGCTCCACGTCACGCTCGATTTGCTGGTCCTTCGCGTGCCGCGCCAGCCGCAAATCATAGTCCGCCTGCAGCCCAGTCCACATTTCCGCCGAAGTCCCGAAGAAGCGCGCCAGCCGCAATGCCGTGTCGGCGGTGATGGCCCGCTTTTCCAACACGATCTCGTTGATCCGCCGGGGCGGCACGTTCAACCCGCGCGCCAAGGCGTTCTGTGACAACCCGTGCGGCCTCATGAATTCCTCCCGCAGAATTTCCCCCGGATGGATCGGGGCCAGTTTGTTCGCTTTCATAGCTAAGTCTTGTCTCCTCAGACACCTCGCGCTGCAAACAGGGAGTCGTGCGAACCATGCAAGCCAACCCTCGGTTTTCCCGGGAAAGTTGGTACCCCGGCTAGGACTTGAACCTAGAACCAATTGATTAAGAGTCAACTGCTCTACCAATTGAGCTACCGAGGCAACCAATTGACTGCCAACTACTTACAGAGCCTATTTCGTCTCTTTTTCTCTGCTTGCGCACTGCCGTTTGATACTGCAAAGCACTCTTGCCGCGTCAATACCCATTACAGATACAGCCGCGGCTGCAAAAAGCAAGCCAGACGCCAAAGAGCAACACGTATCGCCGGATGGCAAACGGAGGTCCTTCCCGAAAATGCCACGCCTGATGCAATACGTGCCAAGCGGGGTGTATTTTGCACGCGTTCGGCACAAAGGCAAGTCGTTTCGTGTGGGCCGTTTCGCGTGGGCCTCGAAACGAACGTCTTCACTATTTCTAAACTGGAACTGCCGGATAATGTCATGAAACTAATGACGCCAAGGGCCGCCCTCGGCACGTTCCGCGCTATCCTTGAGCACGGCGGGTTGGGTCATGATGATAACCCCGCACACGAGATCAAACGCTTGGCGTCAAACCCAAAGAGCTTCTGCTGCCAGAGCCAGCACAATTCGAGGCACTGCTCACGACCATGCAAAGCAGCGGTGCTGGCCAAGCCTGTCACTGCGCGGATCTGGCCCGCTTCTTGGCTTTTAGCGGCTGCCGTATTTCCGAGGCGCGCAGGGTGACTTGGGCGGACGTGAACTTCGAGCGCGGAGAGATGAGGGCGCGAAACGCCAAACGGTCTAGGGTCTCCAGTGCTCAGGAACTGCGCCTCGTTCCTGTCATCCCACCCATGCGCGAATTGCTGCAGAGGCTCAACCGCGAGCAGAGCCCAGAACCGAGGCAGCCAGGGGAAGTGCTGACCCTGACCAATGCCACCTGATTTTCACCGAGTTCCTGAAGTTGAAGAGCATGGTGCCGGTGAAGAGGACCATTTTCAAGGGGATGTTCTGTCCGTTGGTTCGGGAGACCTTCAATGTGGGCCTTCGCCACGACATAATCAACCCGAAAACGCAGAAACAAGGGGATGGTTGGAAAGGGATCGGTGCCCTCGATCTTCAAGCCGGCGTGTTGGGTCAGGAAAATGCCGGAATTGCATAAACCCGCCATCCCGTCTGGCCCGACATTCCACACATCGCACGCTTTGATCTCCAGGGCACTTCCCCGGGCCTGACCACTTCCGGGTACTGGCATCCGCCACCGTCGATCGTGGGCGGACGGCCGGAACCGAGGGATCCTGTTCCGGCACGATTCGGAAACAGTTCTTGGCAAGAAAGTTGCTCCCTGATATGCTGGAACCGGTGACCAAAATGAAAGGCACGAGCGTTGCGTTGGCGCGGTTTGGTAAAGGCTGTAACGCGTGGACGTCTTTCTTAATGAGTATGCTATGAATATGCCGCAAACATCTACGGAGTGGACCAATCTGGCGATTGTGGCGCGCGCTGGCGATGCGGACGCAAGAGCTGCTCTGGCTGAGGCCCTTGGCATACTCGCGCGCAAGGTCTTCTGCTGTGCCCGGCTTTCCGTAGAGGACGCAGAGGACCTGGCGCAGGAAGCGGTGTGGCATATTTTTCAGCGCCTTGACAAGTTCCAGGGGAAGAGGTTCCCCGGTTGGGTTCATGCGGTCTTCAGGAATAGGTTGAGAGACCATTTTCGGCGCCAGAGCCGTCGTCCTCGAATGGTGCCACCCTTGGAAAACGACCAAGAACTGTTTGAAGCCGCTTTATTGAATGGGCCGGGTAGCAATGGTATTCTGGATGAGGAAGGCCACGCTGCAGTAGAGGCCGCCCTCCGCCAACTCACAATGGATGACCGACATCTGGTTGAGTCCCAGGCTGGCTTTCGGAGAACGTCATTCCGGCAAATGGCCAAAGAACTCGGCATTTCCGAAACCTGCGCCAGGGTGCGACATCATCGCGCCAGGCAGAAACTCCAGTTGCTCTTGCAGAATGATCGACGGATGGAGAAATGGCTTGCTCGCTACCACGCCTACTGAACGGAGAAACCGAATTGTCTGAACAAATGAGAAAACCATCAAATAACGAACAAACCACAGCGGACTGGGTGGACAGAGTGTTGCAGGCGCATCTTGCCGTTGTGACTCGTCCTGCGCAGATAGACCTCCCGTCAGCGGAGTTCCAGACTCGTTGCCGTGCAGCCGCCCTAAGCAGCCTAGAAGTATCAAAAATGAGGCAACACCGCCACAGGTTGGATGGCGCTCCTGGCTCATTGCGAGAGCACTTTGAGGGCCTCGCTCGGCTGGCCGAAGTGAAAATGGAAGGAGTATTTCAAGCTCTCGGCGTTATCCGCGCGGACACCCCTGATCGAGGGAGTGCGCGGGGCCTCGCCCGCCTTGCTCGCCAGCTTGAACTGCCCTACGCGGAGGCGATGCTGCGCCTCCGTTGTGGTTTTGCAAAACTGGCAGGCGCATCTTTGCTGGTCGCGTGGCCAGGGGTACTACAGTCTGTGCGCGCACGTGAGACCGGGGGCAACAAAAGTGCCGGAGACTCCCTCAATCAGCTCTTACGCGAGCTGGAAGCGCATTACAAACCTTCACATCGCTCTGCGTTGAGGGCGGCCTTGAATTCTGTGGCCGAGGTTTATGAACAGGATGCGATATGAAAAACGTTTAAACCTCGATCGCTACCGTGTGATCGCCGTGTTCGGGAGGTAATCATAGAAGTAGCTTATGAACATGAAAATTGCCTCCCCTATGGATTTGTGCCGCCGATTGGCGGAAGGATGGACAACTGAGAGCCCTGATGCTCCCCGTGAATTGCTCGCCCGTTTACGCGCGCGCTGGCAGGGGAGTGTCGAGAGTGAGTGTCCTCGGGCTTCTGCCTACCGAGCCGTCCTGGAGCTGAACCAACTCCACCTCTTGGGCACTTCGGCCCTGGGATGTCTGGTATTAGGCGAGGGAGCAAATGTCGAACAAGAGGTCACTGAATTCTGGCAATGTCATGGGGGTCCCGGGCGGCTTGCTGTCATTTTGGCCGCGACAACCAAGATTAAAGAAGCGGCCCAGAAATATGTTATGCCGACCGGTTGCCTGCTGCTAGGCGATGGCGAACTCGAAGATTTGCTGACGCATTCGCAACCGATTGAGGTGCTCAAGAAACACATGCGTAGCCAAATCCCGCTCCGCCGACTGCTACCGTACGACTTCATGCATCCCGTTGCGCCAAACATGTTCTTTGGACGGCGGGACATTCTTAAGCGATTGCATGAGGAGGAGACGAAGAGCTTCGCCATCGCTGGGCCGGGGCGCATCGGCAAGTCCTCCCTGCTGAAGCAATACCACTACGAATTGCGCCGCAAGCCTCGCGACGACCGAAGACAGCACTTGTTTCTGATTGATTGCTATCCTTACGCGCGTTTCGATGCGGATCAACTGGCGCAGCGATTAGCATTGCATGTGTCGGCGGACTCGGAGGCAAACCGGGTCAATGCCAGCACCTTAACGCGGTTTTTGAAACGCCGCTCAAGGGATGGAGATCGTCCTCTGGAACTGCTTCTGGACGAAGTGGACAGTGTGTGCTTAAACACGGCGTTCGATGAATTGGCGGAAGCGGTCCGATCCAATTACTGTCGTGTTGTTCTGTGCGGGCGAAATAATCTCTATCGCCTCATGAAGAACGGATCGCACCAGTTTGACAATCGCCTTGAACTTATCCGGCCCGAACCGCTTGATCCCGAATCAGCCAAACAGCTTCTGCTCAAACCGCTGAGTGATCTCGGGATTACGCTGGAAGACCAAGTGGCCTTCCTGGAGTGTGTGTTCGACCTGTCCGCGCGGCTGCCCCACCTGATTCAGTACTGCGCTAACCGCCTCTTCCAGTTCGCCGAAGCAGACGGCAGCACGGCAGTGACTGAGAGGTACCTGCAGCGACTACGCGAAGAATTCGTGGCAATGTCCCACTCCATGTTGCCGCTCGAAGATCTGGAGGACGATGTGGCGCGCCTAATGGCCTTGCTTTGGCTGCAGGAGGGCGGCGGAACCGTAACCGTCGGCCTGTTCCAAGGGCTGGCGAAGAAGCACAGTCTCACGCTGGGCGCCTCGAAGGCCCTGGACATCTGCGATCAACTGTGGATCTGCAATGTTCTGACCTGGGAGCATGGAGTTCTGGCCTTGGCTAGCCCTCACTTGGTCAAATTCGTTCGCCAGATGGACTTCAGTAACGAAATCAGCCGTCTCAAGGGCTTGGCCGCATCACTCCTGGTAGATCAGGCCTAATCAACCTAGTGAGGAAGCTATGGAAATGCCATTCGAGTACCGTCGTATCGGTACTACTTTTTACCGCGAATTGGCGGATCTTGTGTCTGCCGGGCAGAGCGCAGTCCTGCTCAGCCGGCGCGACCTAGGAAAGCGATTTGTCCTGCGCAAGCTCTCCGAGAGGTTGGCGCAGGAGAAGACGGCTCTGGTGGTGGAAATCGAGTTTCCGCACGATCCACTCATTTTTGAAGCGTCGGCAGCCCAAAAAGCCGTTGATCAGGCGGTTTGGCGTGCGGCGCCAGATTGCGCCCTCGAATCTGCGCCCGACGGTGCTCTACTCGACGGAGTGAAACAACTCTGCGACAATCAGCAGCGAGCCGTGGTGATGCTAGCCAGCAACGTCGACAGCCTGGCGCACCATCTGGCCCAGTTACTATTGCGTGAGGTGCGAGTGTTGGTTGAGAAGCACAATCTGACGACCGTGCTCACTGGCGAGGAGAACTTGCGCGACCTAGTTTATGGGCCGGAATCCGAGTTCAACTGCGCTCATCAATTCGTGCTGCAAGCTTTCGAGAGGGCAGAATTCCTGGATTACATGCGGCAACGCCGGGAAACCGCGCAAGTTCCTTTTGTCGATGAGGCGGCATGCCTAGAACGTCTGTTTTATCACACTGATGGCAACATACACCTGGCCCGTGCGGCGCTGTGGGCCTGGCTCGAAACCCATGCACGGTCTCGTGCCGCCGTCGATGAGCATTTGGGCCCGGAGGAGCTCGCGGAGTTCCTCAGGGAATTCCCGGTCTGCGAAGCCTGCGGAATGGATGTATTCCACTCCACCACCAGGGTTTTCGCTCGCTCTCCCGATGCCTGGGATGAGCTCGAAAGCCTCAAACACAAAGTAGAGGTGATCGTGCTGGCTGGCTCGGCACCACGTGCGATCGAGCTTGCCGCGTTGGCCATCCGCGAAAACGGCCAGTTGAGATTTGCTTCCGACATCATGGAGCGGTTCGCCCGTCGTTTTTACGACGACTGCCGATTGGGTGACCTGTACGCGGTGCATGGGGCTTGGGAACGAGCCTTTGGGCTTTACCGGAGAATGCCGGCTGAACGCCGCCTTCGGCCAGGCGGCGCACACGATGTGCCACGCCTGGCCTTGGTCGTTAGAGCCTTCACCGCGAGCATGCACGTAGTTGCCACACGTAAGGTTGAGGAGAATGGCGAAGAGAAACTGAAAAAGCTGAAGGAGAAATTGGACGCGCTCAAAGGGCTTTTTGCACAAGGATGCCAGTTGCTATTAGGCGTTTCTGACATCTCTTTTTGGACCTTCAGCACTGTTTGGAGCCCTCAGGAGGGCCAGCACCTCGAGCCCGCACTAAGGAACTTCGCCGAACTCATCTTGGAAAGCGCTGATCGGCGAACGATTGGCTGGCAAGGACTCTCCCATTCATTCAGTAAACGAGGCGCCCTGGCAGTACTCCCTTCCGTGCGCCCCGACTGGCGAGACGCTGTCGTGGTGAGCGACGCAGGCCGCCCCGTCAAGATCTTGCTGGAGCGTCAGGAGTTCCTTCGCGAGATCCTGGAGCAGTTCGCCAGTGCCTACGACCATTGTATGGCCAATTATGGAATTCAGCTTCGATTGAAAGCCCGAGAAGAGCACCTGCGGATAGCTACTGCCATTGTGACGACCCTGGGCGAAACGGTTCGCAATCCGCGTGAGGCACTGAAGGCGGCCGCCCAGGGACTTCTCAACCTAGGCTACCGGCGCATCATGTTTGCATTAGTGGACTCCAAGCGCTCGCGTATCAAAGGGATTAGCGAAGGTCTTGGCGAGAGTCCGACGGCCAATGTTGCTGCGGAGACTGACTTTGCTCTAACCGATCCCGAGGTCGACATTCAGCCCTGGGTTGTCGCCAAGAGGAAACCGCAGGTTGTGGATGATTGGCGAACATGGACTCGACGGAGGATGGTCCCGCGTATCAACGTGGACCTGTGCAAGCGGGCTGGAACGAAGCCCGCGTTTGCCGTGGTGCCGATGTTCATCCCAAGTCGCCGCCCAGGTCATGATGCGCATAAGGAAGAGGTCTTCGGCACTATTCATGTCGAGCGTGGCGATGGCCTGCCTCCTTCCATAGATGACATCGAGGATCTGCTGGAGTTCGGTCGCCAGATGGCTGCTATCGCGCACGAAAGCGAACGAGTCGGTGCTTTGCTGGATGCTCTGCACTGCGACCAGGACTCGGTTGTCCTTTTCGACGCCGACGGCGTCGTTCGTTTTGCCAACAGAACGGCGGAAAAGCGATTTGGAGTTCAATCCGGGTGGCATGAGGCGCACGGGGGGCTCCGGTTAACGGGCGATCCATCTTTGGACGAGGGCATTCGTCAAGTCATCACCAGCAGTAACCCATGGGCACGTCACGATATGTCCACCTTAGCCGGCCTGGGCAATCGTGAAGCATTGCTTTGCGTGCCACTGCCGGATTGGAGGGTTGAGAAAAGGAATGGTACTGATTCCAGACCCGTCGGCGAAGTTCCAGGTCCTGCCATTGGCGCCGTGCTTCAAGCGCGAAACCTTACAGGCCTCCACAAGGTGTTTTCGGCTTTGCAGGAAATCGCGCAGAAGGCGACTGACCGTGAAACAACAACTCAAGCGCTGCTCGATTGCGTTACCGGCTTCGGTTATCGGTCCGGGCGTTTTTATGCGGTGGATGCCCAAGACTCCGACGAGTTGGTCAGCGTGCGAGCCTCTGGACTGCCAAGGTGCTTCTCCGAGAAATTCAACCAAGGCCTTTATAAAATGAGGCGCCAGGATCCTGAGGCCAAGGAAACCTGGTGGTGCCTCGAAGAGAACCAGCCGCGCATTTACCAGTGGAAGCCATCCGCCTCGCCCGGCAGCTGGGAGATCTCCTGGTCGGGTTTGACTGTCTTCAACGTTGTGGAGCCGCTATTCCGGAACTCATGGAAAAAGACCGGCGATGTCTGGGTAGATCTGCCCCTCCTCGGCAGCGGACGAGTCATCGGAAAGCTAACGATCGACTGTGGGACGGATATGAGATGCAACCTGCAGCCGGAAGATTTCGAGTTGCTGAAGCTCTTTTCGGCCCTGCTCGGCGCGCTGCTTGATGCCCTGAATCGCAAAGAAACCTGGATACGTGAGGCTGCCGACCGGGCGATGGCCACATGTGCTCACAATATCCGCACCAAATTGGCTGCACTCGATGGCTTTGCGGATCGGTACCGACGTGCCGCAACCGGCAATGCTGAGGTCGAAGAACTACACCGCCTGCACCAGCCCGCGGTGGATGGGTGCTTCCGGCAAGTAACGCGCATCAAAGAGACCTTCGCAGACATGCAGCTCCAGCGTGCCCCAACTCTGATAAGGAACCTCGTAAATGCAACCTTAGAGGCGTACCTTTCCAAGGAGCGGGATACCGGAAAGGCGAGGTGGGAGATCACCTGTGAAGAGGAGATTATCTTCAACGTCGATGCCGATCGGCTCCGAAACGCCTTGGAGGAAATGCTTGCGAATAGCCGGGCAATGGTGCCTCCGTCTGCCAATTTGAAGATCGACATCACGGCGAGCCTCCAGAGACGCGGTTCAAAAGACTGGCTTCAATTGAGCGTGCATGACGACGGCCCTGGGATCCCCGCGGACAAGAGAACGCGCGTTTTCGAATCTTTCTACAGCGAGCGCCCATATGGGGGGCGTAGCACTGGTTTGGGTCTGAATTATGTCCGCCGTGTGATCACGGCCCACGATGGAAAGGTCTATGTCGCGGACGAAGGTCCTCCTGGCGCGACTTTCATCATTGACATACCTGAGTCGAAGATATAGCTATGAAAACACCGCCTCCACTCCCATATGGCTTGCGCATTCTGGTCGTTGACGATGAGGAAGACGTTGTGCGGTTAGTTAGTTATGACTTGCGAAGAGCATTTGCAGACTCCGTGGTTGACGTGGCGGGGACTGTCGCTGAGGCAGAGGTGAAACTGCGCGTTTCTGTTGATGAGTGCCAGACATACGACGTCGTCATCCTGGATTTCATGCTCCCACCGGACGCTCCCGGTCAGAACCCTGAGCCCGATCATTCGCTTGGCTATCTAGTGCGCGATTGCTCTATTCAATCTCTGATTGTCCATGTGACTGCTTACCAAGATGATCCCCGCTTTAGGAGCTTTCTGAGGTACAAGGACGCTTCGTCCGATGTTGGCCGGCTATGTGTCGCAAAAGGCGAAGGGTGGACGAAACAGCTTATAGAAGCGATACACCACAATGTAGCTCCGTACCGGTTGCGCTTACAGTTCGACTCCCTCTTCCGTCGGCAGCGCGATCCGTCTTTGAGGCAGGGTACTCCCCGTGGCTGGACTGCAGGGAGTAGCGAGCGGCGGCGCAGCTTAGAGATTGCCGCCCTATGTGCCGAGGCGTCGCGACATTGGGAATTCCTTAGCCCGGCGCTGGTGAGAGACATCGAGCACGTTCTTGGCCACGCTGTGGACCAAAAGGGGAATCATTTCGTCGGAGTGGTAAGGCCAGAAGCCGATGAACATGGAGATCAGGAGGAGGATCTGACATTGTGAACTCCACAAGACCGCCAACTCCCATTGAAGAACTCTATAGCTGGCATGGCTGGTGCAAGAGACTCCCTAAAGTGCCGCGACGTACTGCTGCCAAATCTGGCTTGCCTTTCGATTTTTTCGCCGTGTTGAGAAACCCATTTCGTCCCGGGCGGGCCAGTTTAGGGTTCCGAGAGGGGCTCCACGGTATCCGAGATCCGAAGGTGCTGGTGGACTATACTGAGACTCTACGAGCTGCGTGGGAATTCTTCATCAGCGATCAGGGCCGGACCGCACCCGAACAGCGCCTCGCGGTTTATATCTTCGCCGTTGATGATGACGAGTTCGGCTGTGGTGTGCCCTGTTTCGACGAGTTGCCGTTTTTCAAGGCAAACGGCGAACCGGATCGGGTCGTGCCCATGATTGCTCTGCCCAGCCGTTCCCGCGAACCGGAAGTGGGTATCGCTGCCTCCAAAGTGCGCAGCGAGATCGTTCATGAGCTGTCGCACTTTTTTAATTCTCGTTTTCTCCCGTACCGCCGGATCAATGGAGCGACGAAAATGCATGATCCATGGGCTGGAAGTTGGCTTTGGTTGGATGAAGGCATGGCGGTGGCTTCAGAATCGGACTTTTCTGTTGCCGAGAGTGTCAAAGCAGCTGGGCTCAGAATTGGCAAGGACTGGCTAAGATATGGGTTGGATTGGGTCGATCACCCGGAGCGGTCGCTTGATGCCCCTGGGGCAGAATACCAGGCGGCTTTTTTCGTGCGCTACGTGAACCGACTGCTGAGTGGCCCGGGATTTCTTAACGAGGTTTGGAAGAAATCCGCAAGCGTTTGGGAACCGGAGGTTAAAAACTGCTGGGCCGCCATTACAGCGTTGCAGGAAGAACTCAATGATTTACCAAATCCCAAGGTTTTTTGCTCCGCTATTGACCACGACCTGTTCGCCAGCGGGTATTGCTTCGACAGCTATTTCCTGAACAGCGAAGGTTCCCCTGGCTTCGAACCGGAGGTGTTCGGCCGTTTCTCCGGCCGTGCTGTGACCCAGACCTGGCGGATGGAAAACCGATTTGATTGGCCGAACGGCCAGAGCGAGTCTTATTCCCTTCCGGGTCTTGCGTGTCGCTACTTTCGATTTCTGCCGGCAAAGAAGCCGGGTAGACTCAAGGTGCGCGTCAGCGCTCCCGCGGGCCACCGTCTGAAGGCCGAACTCGCGTTTGCTGTCGGGAATCCCGAGGCGCTTTCCCCGGGAACCCGTTCTGTTCGCATGGATGGCTCGCTGGAGTGCGAAGTGCCTGGTTTTTCTGCCCAAGCCTGCCACCATGCGGTTCTGGTTGTGACGAACTGCGCGATTGGAGAAAGCCCCACTCCACACCAACCTCCTGGAGGCTACCGCTCCTCTGTCGATTTCATGGTGAAAGCCGACTTGGTATGACTGGAAGCAGAGAACAAGAAGCTTCTCAAATACTTGCGGTACATGGCATTGCATACGGCGCGCCCAACAATCGAAGACAAGAACAAACGTAAGGACAAACGCCCACTATGAATCTCGACTCCGTCCGCGAGTTGAAACTCAAACTATCCCAAACCATCCTCGCCAATGTGACGACTACTGTCCGGTCACGGTCGGCATTCGGCGTCTCCAGCCGCACGCTTGCTACAGTGGATGCCATTCCTCGGACCCTGGCGCTGGGCGTTGCTCCCAGAGGCAGGGAGTTCCGATTAGCGATTCGGGTTCAGCATCGGGCGATGGAGAACAGCCCCGAAATCGACTTGATGCGCAAGCGGGCTAAAGGTGAAGTGGATGTGCGTTACGTCGGGCGCGTGCTCAAATCGGCCAAACCGTGGCACCAGAATGCGTATTCCGACGCATTTCGGACAGTGATTCCGATTTAATTCGGACAGCCATCCGATTCATTTCGGACGCGGTGCCGATTTAATTCGGACAGCGATCCGGCGAATATTCGGACAGTTTTTCGGCTCCGTCGGACGGCTGTCCGGAATGGTTCGGATGGCTGTCCGGCTTGATTCGGATGGGTGTCCGGAATGCGCCGGATCAGTGCAGTCGGAGTGGCGTGACGCTACGGAAAGTGCCATAAGGGCCAGCCTTTCGAAAGGAAAGGACCTAATGGCACGAACACCAATAACTATGCGTTACGTTAAAGACATACTTCGACTCAAACACCAAAACGGCCTGTCGATCCGCGAGATCGCCGGCAGTTGTGGTCTGCCCGCCAGCACGGTGGGCGATTATCTCCAGCGCGCCCAAGCCGCCGGACTGAGCTGGCCGTTACCGGAGGGGCTCACCGACTCCGAGTTGAGCGAGCGACTCCTCAAGCCCGCAGACCCCGCGCCAACGAGCGATCCAGCCAAGGCGCTGCCCGACTGGCCCGCCATTCATGAACAACTGCGGCGCAAGGGAGTGACGCTGCAACTGCTGTGGCGGGAATATCACCAGACCCACGCCCAAGGCTACCGGCGCAGCCGGTTCTGCCAGTTGTATCGGGACTGGGCCAAAACGCTGGACCCGGTGCTGCGCCAGGTCCACGAGCCGGGTCAGAAGCTCTTCGTGGATTGGGCCGGGCTGAAGGTGCCGATTCACCACGCCGACAGCTCGGTCAGCCAGGCCTCGCTCTTTGTGGCGGTGATGGGCTTCAGCAACAAGACTTACGCCGAGGCCTTCGCCAACGAACAGCTGGAACAGTGGATTGCAGGTCACTGCCACGCATTCGCCTTTTATGGCGGTCTGGCCCGAGTCTTGGTTCCTGACAACCCCAAGACCGCCGTCGTTCACCCCTGCCGCTACGAGCCGGTGTTGCACCGTTCTTACCTGGAGATGGCTGCGCATTACGGCACGGTAGTCATACCGGCAAGGGTAAAAAAGCCGCGCGACAAAGCCAAGGTCGAGACGGGAGTTCAGATTGCCGAACGGCAGATTCTGGCTCCGTTGCGGGACCAGCGCTTTTTCAGCGTCAGCGAACTCAACCAAGCCATCCGGCCGCTGCTGGACCAACTCAATGCCCAGCCCTTTCAGAAGCTCGAGGGCTCGCGCAATCAATGGTTTGAGGCGCGAGAAAAGCCGGCGCTTTTACCACTGCCCGCCCATCCCTTCGAGTTGGCCCTCTGGGCCAAGGCGACGGTGAACATCGATTATCACGCGGTCGTGGATTACCACGGCTACAGCGTTCCCTATCAGCTCATTCACCGGGAACTGGAGGTGCGCTCGACCGCCACCACCGTGGAGTTCTTTCACCAGGGCAAGCGCGTGGCGGCTCACGTGCGCAGTTACCTGCCCGGCAAGTTTACCACCCTGGAGGAGCATCGGCCCAAGAGCCACCAGCGATATCTGGACTGGACGCCCGGCCGCCTGATCGAATGGGCTCACAAAACCGGCCCCCAATGCGCCAAGGTCGTCGAGCAAATCCTCAAGGAAAAGCCGCACCCGGAGATGGGCTATCGCTCCTGCATGGGCATTATTCGCCTGGGCAAAGGGGTGGGGCCGGAGCGGTTGGAGGCCGCGTGCGCCCGGGCGTTGCGCTTTGGCACCTGCTCGTATCGGAGCATCAAATCCATCCTGGAAAACGGCCTGGACCGCCAGGACCCGCAACCGGAGTTGCCGCTCCACAGCCCGGCCCACGAGAACGTGCGCGGCCAAACCTATTACGCCTGAACCCCGGAGGAGGAGTTATGCTCAACCATCAAACCATGGAAAAACTTACCGCTCTGCATTTGGAGGGCATGGCCCAGGCGTTGGAGGAACAACGCCGCCAGGCCGACATCAGCCAGTTGGATTTCGAGGAACGCCTGGCCCTGCTGGTCGAACGGCAGTGGTTGTGGCGGGAAAACCGGGCGCTGGCCGCGCGCCTGCACCGGGCGCAGTTGAAGGTCGCTGCCTGCCTGGAGGACGTTGACTATCGCCACCCCCGCGGACTCAAGCGGGCGCAAATCGAGCAACTGCGCGCTTCCCAATGGGTGAGCCAGCACCGCAACTGCTTAATCACCGGGCCGACCGGCTGCGGCAAAACTTACCTGGCCTGCGCCCTGGCTCACCAAGCCTGCCGCGATGGTCACCGCGTCTGCTACTACTACGCCCCCAAATTGTTCCGCGAAGTGCAGAATGCCCAGGCCGACGGCAGCTTGCTCCATCTGCTCAAAAAGCTGGCGCGAGCGGCCTTAGTCGTGATCGATGACTTCGGCGTCGCGGCGGTTACCGGCAAACAGTATCGGGACCTGCTGGAGATCCTCGACGACCGGCAGGGGCTTGGCGCCACGCTCATCACCAGCCAGTTTCCGGTGGACCAGTGGCACGGCGTGATCAACGACGCCACGGTGGCCGACGCCATCCTGGACCGCTTGGTCCATAACGCCTACCGGCTCGACCTCAAGGGCGAGTCTATCCGCAAGACCAGGGCCAACCTCAGCGCTCAGGCCCAGCCTCCTGCGGATTGACCATTAAGCAGGGGACGTCCTTTGGGGGTTGGACCGCAGACCAGGCCACCCCCCAATGGGACCCAGGCGCACGACATGAGCCGCGAACTCTGGTTGGGGAGACCGGCTCATGTCGGCGCTACCCCATTGGGGGATGGCCTGGTCTGCTCATCCGAGGAATCGACGGGGCCCAAACACGTGCAGGGAGACACGTCGCTTCGCTCCGAAAAAGAGTGGGTTGGAAAGCAAGAAAAACTTGACCCAATTCGGACACCCTCGTAAGAGTCCCTGCAGAGCGTCGCTACGCTCCGACAACTGTCCGACAATCCCGGATCGGTGTCCGATTATTTTCGGAATGGGTGTCCGAATTCATCGGAATGCGCAC
>Ga0326728_10005775_pt1 | contig 34158 bp, 26 predicted proteins | sample MB3enrmetagenome_FD_207602 | JGI IMG/M metagenome (GOLD analysis project Ga0326728, IMG submission 207602) | Lab enriched peat soil microbial communities from McLean, Ithaca, NY, United States - MB31MN | ecosystem: Environmental > Terrestrial > Soil > Wetlands > Peat | place: USA: New York...
ATCAGGCAGTAGGCTTCCGGAGCGAGGGCATTCCACGCGTGCTGGCTTCCCGCCCTTCGCCGGACAAGCTGAACTGAGGTCACCGCTCGATCGGGGGTCGCGCCGCAGCCTGCGGTTTCCCTGTGCCGCGGATGTTTGGGAGTGAATAGCATGAAAGTGGCGGTTACCAGTGCCCCCGCGATGGGTGGGGTGAGCGCTTCGAAGCTGGTGGAGATCTACCGGCTCATGTTCCTCTCCCGCACAGTGGATGACCGTGAGCGGATGCTCAAGCGCCAGCGCAAGATATTCTTTCAGCTTTCGGCCGCCGGGCATGAGGCCTTGCAGGTGGGCGCTGCGCTGGCTCTCAAGCCGGGCTACGACTGGTTCTTTCCTTACTATCGCGATCGCGCTCTCTGCCTGGCGCTGGGCTTGACGCCCTACGAGATGCTGCTTCAGGCTGTCGGTTCCTCTGACGACGCATCGAGCGGCGGCAGGCAGATGCCGACCCACTGGAGCAGCCGCAAGCTGCACATCGTTTCTTCCTCGTCCGTGACCGGTACGCAACTGCTGCACGCGGTGGGCTGCGCCGAAGCGGGACGGTATTTCTCGGCACATCCCGAGGCGGCTGCGAAACATGAGGGCGATTACCGCCAGTTCCGCGACGTTGATTTTGAGGGCGACGAGATTTCGCTGGCCTGCGTAGGCGAGGGAACCACGTCACAGGGCGAGTTCTGGGAGGCGCTGAACACGGCCTCGAACCAGAAGCTGCCTGTGATTTTCCTGGTTGAAGACAACGGCTACGCGATCTCGACTCCGGTGGAGGTGAACACGCCGGGGGGCAACATCTCGCGGCTGGTCGCGAACTTCCCGAACTTCTACTTTGCCGAGGTGGATGGCACCGATCCGGTGGCCGTGCTGGCTGCCTTTGAGCGGGCTACGGCACACTGCCGCGCGGGATTGGGTCCGGCTTTTGTACACGGGCACTGCATCCGGCCTTATTCGCACTCAGAGTCGGACGACGACAAGCTTTACCGGACGGCCGCCGAGCGCGAGACCGATCTGGCTCGCGATCCTATCCGGCAGATGCGCTTGCGGCTGCTTGAGGGTGGTGTCCTGACCGAAGCGCAGCTCGTTGAGCTTGAGCACGGTATCGAGCGAGAGGTGGCGGAGGCCGCCGAGCGTGCCGTTTCCGCTCCGCTGCCGAAGGTTGAGGAGGTTCGAAAGCACGTCTACTCGGAAGACCTCGATCCCTGTACCGCCCCGTTTGCCAGCGAAGAGGCAAAGTCGGAGGGCGCGGATCGGACGATGGTCGATCTGATCAACGCCTGCCTGCGCGACGAGATGCGGCGCGACCAGCGCATCGTGATCTACGGGCAGGACGTGGCCGATGCCAGCCGCGAAGAGGCATTGGGCGAAGTCAAGGGCAAGGGCGGAGTCTTCAAGCTCACCGCCGGTTTGCAGCGGGAGTTCGGGGCGGACCGGGTCTTCAACTCACCGCTGGCCGAGGCCAACATCGTGGGCCGGGCCGTGGGCATGGCCGCCCGCGGTATGAAGCCGGTTCCGGAGATTCAATTCTTCGATTACATCTGGTCGGCGATGCAGCAGTTGCGCAATGAAGTAGCTCTGCTGCGCTGGCGGTCTTTCGGCGGCTGGGCGTCGCCGCTGGTGCTGAGGGTGCCGATCGGTGGCTACCTCGTCGGCGGATCGATTTACCACTCGCAATCGGGCGAGAGCATCTTTACGCACATTCCCGGGCTGCGCGTGGTGTTTCCATCGAATGCGCTGGACGCGAACGGACTGCTGCGCACGGCGATCCGCTGTGACGATCCGGTGCTGTTTCTTGAACACAAGCGTCTCTATCGCGAGACCTACGGCCGCGCGCCGTATCCGGGGCCGGACTTTGCCATTCCCTTTGGGAAGGCGAAGATCGTACGGCCGGGCAAGGACATGACGCTGGTGACGTACGGCGCCGTGGTTCCGCGCGCATTGCAGGCCGCCGAGCAGGCCCGGCGCAAACACGAGATCGATGTCGAGGTAATCGACCTGCGCACGTTGAACCCTTACGACTGGGAGACGATTGCCGCCTCGGTGCGCAAGACCAGCCGCGTGCTGGTGGCTTACGAGGACATGCTCAGTTGGGGCTACGGAGCGGAGATCGCGGCGCGCATCGCCGACGAGCTGTTCGAGGATTTGGACGCGCCGGTGCGTCGTGTGGCGGGCATGGATACGTTTGTTGCCTATCAGCCGATTCTCGAAGACGTGATTCTTCCTCAGCCGGAGCGGATACTCAAGGCGATTGTGGGTTTGAAGGGTTTCTAGTCCTGAAGGTAGCGCGAAGAAGTCGAAGGCCGTCCGCGATGCGGACGGCCTTCGTGTTGAATGATGCGTGGGCCTAGCGCCGGCTGTTGAGTTTCGAGAGCAACCGCAGCATCTCAAGATAGAGCCACACCAGCGTGACAATGATGCCGAAGGCCGAGTACCACTCCATGTACTTGGGCGCGCCGGCCGCTACTCCCTGCTCGACGAAGTTGAAGTCGAGCACGAGGTTGAGGGAAGCGATGACGACCACGATGAGGCTGAATCCGATGCCGACCACGCCGGAGCGGTAGACGCTGGAGAAGAAGCTCACGTGGAAGAAGCCCAGAAGCATCTGCGCGAAGTAGAAGAGCATGATGCCGCCTGTGGCGGCGGTAACGCCGAGCATGAAGTTGCGGGTGACGCGGATGATGCCGGTTTTGTAGAGAAACAGCAGCGCAAAAAGCGTGCCGAAGGTAAGGCCCACGGCTTCAAATGCGATGCCCGGGTAGCGCTGCTCGAATATGGCCGAGATGCCGCCGAGGAAGAGGCCCTCAAGCAGGGCATAGATGGGCGCGGTGACCGGGGCCCACTCCTTCTTGAAGATGGTGACGAAGGCTGCGATCATGCCGCCAAAGACGCCCAGCATCAGCCGGCCGGAGACTGCGTCCGGATTGAGGGCCTGCGCGTAGTCGTGCCAGGTCCAGGCGGCGGTGGCAAAGGCGCAGAGCAGCAGAATGGCGGTCTTGTTCACGGTTCCGGCGAGGGTCATGCGCGCCGCGGCGTCGACGGTGTACCCGCCGCCGAACTGAGCGCGCGCGGCATCGCGATAGATATTCTCGTTCAGGGCCGGATTCGAGGTCTTCATCAGTGGCATTTTGATCTCCATGCGGGCGCACATCTATGAGTAGATTACGAAGCGCACCCTATAACTCCATTGTATAGACGCGCGAAGTGGTGTGAAGGGTGCTGGGAAGTATCGCGATGCTGTAGGCTGGATTTGTACCGCTCTTGATTCAGGACATTCCTTCGTGACAAGATCATTTATTCCTTCGCGTCCATTCAGCTACCCGCAGCCGGGTGATGCGCTCCATTGCGGTGGGGTCTCGATCGAGAGCCTGGCGCGCCGCCACGGCACTCCGCTTTACGTCTACTCAGGGGATCAGATCGTCGAGAGGCTCAAGCTGTTTCAGCAGGCGCTCAGTGGGCGCGATCACCTGGTGTGCTATGCGGTCAAGGCTAACTCGGCGCTGGCGATCCTGAAGCTGCTCGCCAGCCATGGCGCGGGTTTCGACATTGTTTCGGGCGGCGAGTTGCAGCGCGTGCTTGCGGCAGCGCCGGAGGCAGCCGACCGGGTGGTGTTCTCCGGATGCGGCAAGACAGCCGCCGAGATCGATCTTGCGCTTGAGGCCGAGATCCTCGAGTTCAACGCGGAGAGTGAAGCGGAACTGGAACTGATTGCGGCGCGGGCGCGAAGGATGAAGAAGCGGGCGCGGTTCGCGCTGCGTGTCAATCCCGATGTCTTTGCCGAGACCCACCCGTATATTTCGACCGGGCTGAGCGAGCATAAGTTTGGCGTGGAGATCAGGAAGGCCGCGGCGATCTACAAGCGCATGGCGGCAAATCGCTGGCTTGAGGCCCACGGCGTGAGCGTCCACATTGGCTCACAGATCCGTTCGGCGGGCCCGTTCGGAGCCGCGGTGGAACGTGTTCACAAGCTGCTCAAGGGGCTCATGCGCGAGGGAATCGTGCTGAGGAATCTCGACGCCGGCGGCGGACTCGGGATCGAATACCACACCGCGCCCTTTGACGCAGCCGCCAAAGTTGCCGAGTGGGCCAAGGCGGTCACACGCGCTCTCGACGGCTTCGAAGGCCGGTTGCTGCTTGAGCCGGGGCGGTTTCTGGTTGCCAATGCCGGCGCGCTGGTGGCGCGCGTGCTTTATGTGAAGCGCAACGGCAACAAGACTTTTGTGATTACCGACGGCGCGATGAACGACCTGATCCGGCCGGCGCTCTACCAGGCGCACCATGAGATCGTTCCGGTTCGGCCGCGTGGGGGCAAGGCGCGCGTCGTGGATGTGGTGGGGCCGATCTGCGAGTCGGGCGACTTCTTTGCCCACGACCGCGCGCTTCCGCCGCTGGAGCCGGGCGATCTGGTGGCTATTCTGGATGCAGGCGCCTACGGCATGGCGCAGAGCTCGAACTACAACACGCGGTTGCGGCCTGCCGAGGTGATGGTCGAAGGCACAAGTGGGCGCCTGATTCGGCGGCGCGAGACGATGGTGGATCTTCTGGCGCCTGAGCAGTTGTGAGCATTTCCGGCGGTTACTGTCTCCCCCGTTGGTAACTACCCCGTAACCAGTTCTTGGGATGGTAGACCGAGGCAACTCCGGCCTACCATTCTTGTATGCATGATGCCGCATCGACGACTGTCCATGAGCCGCAACCTCCTTTTACTCAACCCGGGCGCGGGTGGACCCAAGCGGAGGCGAACACTTTGAATCTGCCTCAAAATGTGAACTCATTCGAGCAGCGCCAGATTCTGGACGCACTGCCCGTACTGGTCTTTCTGGAGAGCGAAGGCAGCATTGTGTTTGCCAACGCGGAAGCCCGCCAGATGCTGGGCGAAACCGCGCAGAATTGGACGCCAAGACCGGTGGAAGACGTGCTTTGGGGGCTGCTGCCGGGCACAGCGGAACCGCAGACACTTCTCCAGGGGACACGCAGCGGGAGCCCCTTCCATGCCACGATGCCAGCCGCCAACGGCCGCCTGATTCCGGTGGAGGGGACGTACAGCCCGACCGGCTCCGGACAGCGCGAGGCCATCATTATTGCCCATCCCGGGGGGAGGGAACGCGCCCCCAAAACGCGCTTGATGGAGGACGTGCTGTCGAGTTTGCCGGAGGCGGTGGCCATCGAGCACGGCGGCCACATTCTCTACAGCAATCCTGCCTTCACGCGTATGTTCGGGTACACGGCCGATGAGGCGGGCGGCGGCAGCCTGCGGCACATGATCGTGCCCGAGACCCGTCTCAACGAGCACTTCATGCAGCTGAAGGCCGTCGATGAGCAGGGCCGGGCGGTTGCCGAGACGGTGCGCACAGGAAAATCGGGCGAACTGCTCGATGTGAGCCTGCAGATATCGCCGCTGCTGGTAGACGGCACAAAGGTCGGCTACGTTTATAGCTTCCGCGACATCGGCGAGCGCCGCGAGACCGAGGCCCGGCTTGAACACGACGCCATGCACGATGTGCTTACTGGGCTGCCGAACCGGGCGCTCTTCCAGGACCGGCTAACCCTGGCGATGAGCCGCCGGGCGCGCCGGCCCGAGCAAAGCTGCGGCGTGATTTACATTGATCTGGACCACTTCAAGGAACTGAACGACGCTCTTGGCCACGCGGCCGGCGATGTGCTGCTCAAGGCAGTGGCTGAGCGGTTGGTCTCGGCGCTGCGCCCGCATGATTCGGCGGCGCGCCTGGGCGGCGACGAGTTCGCGATCCTGGTCGACACTATCGCTTCGACGGCCGAGCTGGAAACTGTGGGCCGTCGCGTTCTGGCTGAGTTGAGCCGCCCGTACGAGGTCTTTGGACACATGGTTCAATCGGGAGCCAGCATCGGCGCAGCGCTTTGCGTGCCGGACCATACGGCGCCGGAGATGCTGATTCGCGACGCCGATTATGCGATGTACCGCGCCAAGCAGGCCGGGGGCTCCAGCCTGGAGATCTTCGACCGCCATCTGGAAGTTTGCGTGAACAACCAGCAGGAGCGGGAGCGGGAGTTGCGCCTGATCCTTGACCAGCGGCTGTACGAATTCTGGTACGAGCCGGTGTATCGGCTGATGGATGGAACCCTACTGGGCTTTGAGGCCACACTCTGCTGGCGGCGGCCGGGCGGCGAGGTGGAGAACTTCCGCGACCTGATGCTGGTGGCCGAAGAGACGGGCCTCTCCAGTACGCTGACCCGCGAGATGCTCGATCTTGCCTGCCGGCAACTGAGGGAATGGTCCGAGCAACTGCCCCGGAACAACTTCTTCCTCAGTATGAATCTGACCGTGCGCCAGTTCCAACAGACCGACTTGATTGCGCAATTGAACCGGGCCCTGGCGGCGAGCGGGGCCGATCCGGCGCGACTGGTGCTTGAGGTTCCCGAGAGCGCGGTGAATGCGGATCCCGACTCCGCGGTGGCGGTGCTGCAGCGAATGGCCGATTGCGGCGTCTCTGTGGCAATGGACGACTTTGGCAGCAGTCTTGCGCCGCTGAATCTTCTACTGCGCCTCCCCTTTGGCATCCTCAAACTCGACCGGAAGCTCACCGTGTCGGCCAGTGCGCCGGCCCGCCAGCAACTGCTTCTGGAGACTTTGGTCCACTTCGGGCGCTCCTTCGGACTGCAGGTGGTGGCGCAGGGGATCGATGCGCACGACCAGCTCGATACGCTGCTGCAATTGGGATGCACGGCTGGTCAGGGGCTCATGCTCTCCGCCCCGCTCAACGCGGCGCAGGCGCTGGCCCTGGCGCAGCTCCTATCCGGGCAGATAAACCGTCCCCAGTGAGGCATTGCCGGGCGCGGAGCGGGCAAAAGAGTGTACGATGGGCGCATGGTGCCCGACGATTTGCCGCTCCCGGAATCCGCTTCCAATGCCGCCGGCTCCGAGCCGGAGAAGGGCGCTGGTGTCGTTAAGGAACTGGTGATCGTGACCGGAATCTCCGGCTCCGGCAAGGCATCTGCCCTGAAGGCCTTCGAGGATCTTGGGTTCAACTGCGTCGACAACCTTCCACTGGAACTGATGGAGGATTTTGCGGTCCTTTTGAGTGGATCGGCAATCGTTCATCGGGCGGCGATCGTCGTGGACGTCCGCGAAGGCGCCACGCTCGACCGGCTCCCTGCGATTCTCAAGAAGGTCAAGGCGCTGGTGCGAACCTGCGTGGTCTACTTCGATGCGCAGGACGGCGTACTCGTCCGGCGATATTCCGAGACGCGCAGACCGCATCCGCTCGGCCGGTCCACGACAGTGGCCCTGTCCATCGGCGAAGAGCGCCAGCTCCTCGATCCGATCCGCAACGTGGCCGACATCCTCATCGACACGTCGAACTTCAACGTGCACCAACTGCGCGAAAACATTCAGGCCCGTTTCAGCCAGGATGAAGGTCTGGGTCCGCTGCTCATCTCTTGCCAGAGCTTTGGATTCAAGAACGGCGTACCTCTGGACGCGGACATGGTCTTCGATGCGCGCTTCCTTCCCAATCCCCACTTTGTGCCGGAGTTTCGCAACCTGACAGGAATGGATCCGGATGTGGCGGCGTACGTGAAGGGCTTTCCGCAGACCGGGGAGTTTCTCGATCGAGTCACGGACCTGATGCTCTATCTGCTGCCCCGCTACGTGGAGGAAGGCAAGAGCTATCTGACCGTGGCCTTTGGCTGCACCGGCGGCCAGCACCGCAGCGTGATGATGGCCGAGGAGATAGCACACCGGCTGAGGAACTCCGGCTACCCGGTCAAGACGATTCACCGCGATATGCCCAGATAGCTTCGCGATGCAATTGTGTGCGCCTGGGCGCGCATCCGGAAGTCTCTGTCTTCAGGACTCAATCTGTGGAGCTGCCAACTCCTGCCTGGGGGGCAGGATACCCATCTCTCTATAGATGGGCCTGACGACCTTGCGTATCGCCGGGAGCCGGGTGAAGAACCACACCGCGCCGAGGATGACCACGACGCCATTCATCATGATGGTCCACTGCGTGCCGCTGAGCGGCGTGCCCCGGGCGAACCAAAGCGGAGTGGCAGGGATGATGTGCGCGACAGTGCCGGCCAGCAGCGCGCCGAACGGAGTCATGCCCACGAAGCCCATGGTGTAGTAGCTCATCACACGGCCCCGCTTGTCCTCGCTGACCAGCGTTTGCAGGATGGTGTTGCTGCTTGCCATGCCGGACATCATGCCCAGGCCGGCGAAGTAGACGGCGATAAACGAGAGCCAGAAGGTGTGGGAGAGCCCGAAGACGATGAGTCCTGCGCCGAAGATGCTGGCCCAGACCGGGAGATTGGTAAGCAGTCCGCGGACCGATTCGCGTGAGGCCAGCGACAGGGCCGCGGTGAGAGCCCCAAGGCCGACGCCCCCCATCAGGAAACCCAGAGTGTGCGGCCCGCCATGGAGTACCTGGACGGCAAAAATCGGCATCAGCACGACGTAGGGGTAGCCCATAAGGCTGTTCAGAGAAAACAGGGTGAGAATCGTGCGGATAGGCAGGAAGCCGGTGACGTACTCCCAGCCCTCGCGCAGGGCGACGAAGGTGGAGGTCTGCTTTATCGGCGCCTGCGGGACAGTGATGCGCATGGCCAGCAGCGAAGCAATCACCGCGATGTAGCTGACGCCATCGAGAAAGAAGCACCACCCCTCGCCGGTGGCGGCGATGAGCAGGCCGGCGATGGAAGGGCCGATCAGCCGCGCCGTGGTGGCCATCGAGGAATTGATGGCGATGCCCTTGCCGAGATCGGCTTTGTCCTCGACCATCTGCACGACGAAGGACTGCCGGGCCGGAATGTCGAAGGCGTTGACGACGCCCTGTAGTATGTTGAGCGCGATGATCCAGGGGATGTTGATCTGACCGGTGAAGGTGAAGGCCGCGAGCAGGAAGGACTGAACGCAGGAGATAGCCTGCGTCCAGATGAGAACCTGGTGCCTGTTAAGCCGGTCGACCCAGACGCCTGCAATCGGGGAGACGAGAAATGTCGGGATCTGGCCGGCGAAGGTTACAGTGCCTAGCAGCAGCGGGGACTTAGTGAGCCGGTAGACGAGCCAGGCCGTGGCCACCCGCGTCATCCAGGTTCCGATCACCGAGATGCTCTGGCCGTAAAAGAAGAGCCGGTAATTTCGGTGGCGGAGCACGCTCCAGGGATTCGAGACGCCTGCGCCCTTGCGGCTCCGGGAGGCTCCGGAACCGTTCTTATCTGGGGAAGTGCTGGAAGGAGTTCCGGCGGAGGCCATGTCTATAGGATGCAGCCCGGGGGTGTGGCGCGGCAAATCTCAAGGGCTTGCCGGGTAGCCCTGCGTTAGCTGGGCAAAAACAATGGCGGCATTCCTTTTTGAGAATGCCGCCGGGCGCCTGCAAGCTTCAGGCAATTGGTATTGTGGAACCGCCTACTGTTGGCGCGCGTAAGTCCCGGGCGCGGGCTTGGCCTTGATCTGTGCGGGCGTGGGCAGTTCGGAGGAGTTCCAACCTCCGCCGAGGGCCTGAACGAGCTGAACCGATGCCACCATCTCAGAAATCTGCTGCGCGTTGAGGGCCGACTGCGCGCTGAGCAGCGAATTCTGCGCGAGCATCACGTTGAGGTATGTATCGACGCCAGTAATATACCGATCGTTTGCGATGTTGAGATACTCCTGGGCCGCCTTGACCGCTTCCTGCTGATGCTGGATTTCTGAGGAGTAGACGCGGGTGTTGGAGAGGTAGTCTTCAACCTGCTGGAAGGCGGTGAGGACGCTCTCGCGATAGCTGGCCAGATCGGAGTTGTATACGGCGGTGTACTGGTGGAGTTCGGCGCGGTAGAGGCCGGCGTTGAAGATCGTCTCGGCCACGGACGGGCCGATGGCCCAGGTGCGGCTGGGCAGCGAAAATAGTTTGGAGCCGAGCGCAGATTGCAGGCTTCCGGAGGCCGAGAGTGTGATGTTCGGGAAGAAGGCGCCGTAGCCGATGCCAATGGTGGCGTTGTCTGAGGCCAGCTTGCGCTCCGCGGCTGCAACATCTGGCCGGCGTTCGAGCAGTTGCGATGGAATTCCGGTGGGGATGGGCGGCGGGGTGTAGGTCATGGGCCGCACCGGGATGGAAAAGTCGGTTGCTACCTTGCCCAGCAGCATTGCCATGGCGTGCTCGTACTGGTTGCGCAGCAGGCCTACCGAAGTAGCCTGAGCGCGCGCGGTCTCCAGCGTGGTGCGCGCCTGGGCGACGGCTAGATAAGTACCGATGCCGGAGTCGTACTGCGCCTGAGCGTAGTCGAGCGACTGCTGGTCGGTGGTCACCGTGTCGTTGAGGATCTTCTGCAGGCTGTCTTCCCCGCGGATCTCGAAGTAGTACTGTGCGAGCTGCGACTGCTCGAGCAGCTTTTCGACCTCAAGGTTGGCGGCGCTGAGCTGGGCGCTGGCGGTGGCGCCAAGGACCTGGTTGCGGATCTTGCCCCAGAAATCGGGGGTCCACGATACGTTGACCGGAAGTGTCCACAGCGAACTGGTGGTTCCGGTGTTAGTGGTCGAGGAGACGTGCTGGTTCGCGGATGTGAGGGAGCGGTTCCAGGTGTCTGTGGTAGTGATGGTGGGCCAGAACTGTGTGCGCGCCTGGGCCACTACCGCTTCGGCGGCCATGTAGTTCTCGAAGAAAATCTTGATGTTCTGGTTGTCGATGTTGAGCTGGTCTTCCAGAGCATTCAACTCGGGCTCGTGATAGACCTCCCACCAATTACCGCGCAACATGGCATCGGCGGGATTGGCGGGCTTCCACGCGCTAGCGTCCTGCGGATTGCCAACCGATTCCTTATAGTTTGCGGCGGTAACGGCGGGCGGAGGGGGCGCCTGATATTTGGGTCCAAGCTGGCAGCCGGCCATGAAAACGAGCAGCAGGGCGGCGCCAGTGAGCATTGCCAGTCGGGTTCGGGTCGATCGATCCATCATGCGAAGAGCATCCTTTTACAACGTTGCCTGTTCGGGCGCTGCTGGCAGCACGGCGCGTGTCTTGCCCTGCGAGCGCAGGCGCAGGCGGTCCATGGTCAAGTAAACCACCGGCGTGGTGTAGAGAGTGAGAAGCTGGCTGAGCAGCAGTCCGCCGACGATGGTGATGCCCAGCGGCTGGCGCAGTTCCGAGCCGGTGCCGTGCCCGAATGCAAGGGGAAGAGCGCCGAACATGGCGGCCAGGGTGGTCATCATGATGGGCCGGAAGCGGAGCATGCAGGCCTCGAAGATGGCGTCGCGGGTGCTCTTGCCCTCGTTTCGCTCCTGCTGCAGGGCAAAGTCGATCATCATGATGGCATTCTTCTTGACGATGCCGATGAGCAGGATGATGCCGATGATCGAGATGACATTGAGGTCGATGTGGAATATCGTAAGGGCCAGCATCGCGCCCACTCCGGCCGAGGGCAGCGTGGAAATGATGGTGAGCGGGTGGATGAGGCTCTCGTACAGGATACCCAGAACGATAAAGACGGCGAGCAGGGCGGTGACAATGAGAATGGGCTCCGAGGAAAGCGACTGCTGATAGGCCTGCGCCGTTCCGGAGAAGAAGCCATGCACGGTGGATGGCATGCCCAGGCCCTCTTCCATCTCCGTGACCTCGCTTGTGGCGTCGCTGAGCGACATGCCGTTGGCGATATTGAAAGAGATGGTAGCCGAGGGGAACAGGCCGGTATGCGCCACCTGCAGCGGGGTTGTGCTGACCTTTGGAGTCATGACGTTCAGCAACGGCGTCATGCTGTTCATGCCGGCCTGGGGAGCCCCATTCGAGGCGGTCGCGGAGCCGCCGGTCGAGAAATAGATGTTGTTTAGCTCGGTCGGATCCTGCCAATACTGCGGCGCCACTTCCATCACCACGTAGTACTGGTTGAGCGACTTGTAGATGACCGAAACGTGCGACTGCCCGAAGGCGTTGGACAGCGCGCTGTCGAGAGAGCGGGGCGTTTGGCCAAGCCGCGCGGCTTCAATCCGGTTATAGTTGAGTACTTCGTCCAGGCCGCCGTTCTGCTGATCGGTGTTCACGTCCTGCAGCCCGGGCAGTTGCTTCATGTGCTGGAGGAGGATCGGGCCCCAGTGAGCCAGGTCCTCGAAGTTGTCGGCCTGGATGGTGTACTGATAGAGAGCGCTGGAGCCGCGTCCGCCGATGCGGATGTCCTGTACGGGCTGCATGAAAGCGCTGGCCACGGGCAGGCGGTTCATCTGCGGTCTTAGGCGGTTGATTACGTCCATCGCGTTGGTCTGGCGTACATCGCAGTTGGGAGCGGTCTCTTTGCATGAGGTCCCCAGCGGCTTGAGCGCCATGAACATCATGCCCGTGTTGCCGCCCCCGGTAAAGGCGTTCACGTGGGCGATGGCCGGATCCTTGCGAATAACATTGACCAGGGTGAGCACCGAGGTGCGCATGTAGGGGAAGGAGGCATCCTGGGGCCCCTGCACGCCTCCCATGATGGCCCCGGTGTCCTGGCGTGGAAAGAAGCCTTTGGGGATCTTGTAGGCCAGCACGAAGTTGAGGGCGATAGTGAGGCCGAGGACGATGAGCATGAGCGCCTGGTTGTCGAGCGCCCAGGCCAGCGAATGGCGGTAGCCATAGATCATGCCGTTGAAAAAGCTCTCGCTGGCCCGGTAGAGGAAGTTGTGCTTCTCGCCTTCCTTGCGGTTCTTGAGCAGGTGAGCGCACATGCACGGCGTGGTGGTCAGAGAGACGATCATCGACAGGGTGATGGCGATGGACAGCGTGACCGCGAACTCGCGGAAGAGCCGGCCGATGATGCCTCCCATCATGATGATGGGGATGAAGACCGCCATCAGCGAGATGCTGATGGAAAAGACCGTGAAGCCGATCTCTCCGGCGCCCTTGAGCGCGGCTGCGAAGGGATCCATCCCGGCTTCCATGTGGCGGGTAATGTTTTCCATGACCACAATGGCGTCATCGACGACGAAGCCGGTGGCGATGGTGAGCGCCATCAGGGAGAGGTTGTCGATGGAGTAGCCGAACAGGTACATCACGCCGAAGGTGCCGATGAGGGAGACCGGTACGGCGACCGCTGGGATGAGCGTGGCGCGAGGGCTGCGCAGGAAGAAGAACACCACCAGGATGACTAGGCAGATGGACCGGGCCATGGTTTTTTCAACGTCGAAGACAGATGCCTGGATGGTCGTGGTGCGATCGAGAACGATGGTGGTCTCAATGCCCTCGGGCATCGTGGCCTTGACGAAGGGCAACGCGGCGCGGATGCGAGCGACGGTTTCGATGATGTTGGCCGCGGGTTGACGGTAAATCTGAACAAAAATGCCGCGGTGTCCGTCCAGGTAGCCGGCGTTGCGTATGTTTGCCGTGGAGTCGATGACATCGGCCACATCGGAGAGCCGGATGGTTTGGCCGTTTCGATAGCCTACGATCAGGGACGCGTATTCGCTGGCCGTGGATATCTGGTTGTTATCCAGGATGTCGAGCGTGGTATTGCTGTTGGAGAGCTGACCGCGGGGCTCGTGGGAGTTTTGCAGGCTGAGGACGGACTGAATGTTATTGAGAGTGAGGCCGAAGCTCTCCAACTTGGTGGGATTGACTTCGACGCGGACGGCGGGCTGTGCTCCGCCCTGCACGCTGACCTGGCCAACCCCGGGAATCTGCGACAGCCGCTGCATGATGGTGTTCGAGGCCAGGTCGTAGAGGTTGGTGACGTCGTATTTGTCCGAGGTCAGGCCGATCATCATGATCGGGGAGTCGGCGGGATTGACCTTGCGGTAGCTGGGGTTGGAGGGAAGGTTGGCAGGCAGATAGGTGCGTGCGGCGTTGATGGCCGCCTGCACGTCGCGCGCTGCGCCGTCGATGTCGCGGCTTAGGTCGAACTGCAGGGTAATGCTGGTTGAGCCCAGCGAACTGGAAGAGGTCATCTCCGTGACGCCGGCGATGTGGGTGAACTGGCGCTCCAGCGGCGTGGCCACGCTGGCGGCCATGATCTGGGCGCTGGCGCCGGGCAGGCCGGAATTGATGGAGATCGTGGGAAAATCCACCTGAGGCAGCGGCGCCACGGGCAGGACAATGTAGCCGATGGCCCCCGCCAAGGCGATGGCGACGGTCAGCAGCGTGGTCCCGACCGGCCTCCAGATGAACGGAGCGGAGAGACTCATGCGCCCTCCGCGACCGTGGGCTCTTCGGTGGGCAGGGAGGTTTGGGACAGCCGCCGCCCGGTGATCTTGTGGCCCAACCGGTCAAAGAACACGTAGATGACGGGTGTGGTGTAAAGAGTGAGCACCTGGCTGACCAGAAGGCCGCCGACCATTGCAATGCCGAGGGGATGACGCAGCTCGGAACCCAGCCCGGTACCCACGGCCAGAGGGACGCCACCGAGCATCGCCGCCATCGTCGTCATAATGATCGGCCGGAAGCGCAATAGACTGGCTTCGTAGATGGCTTCTTCGGAAGGCTTGCCGCGTTTGCGCTCTGCATCGAGCGCGAAGTCGACGATCATGATTCCGTTTTTATTCACGATGCCGATGAGCAGGATGATGCCGATGATGCCGACCGCGTTGAGATCGTTGCCGGTGACGATGAGGGCCAGCAGCGCGCCCAGTCCGGCCGAAGGCAGGGTGGAGAGAATGGTGATGGGATGAATGAAGCTCTCGTAGAGCACGCCCAGCACGATATAGACGGTAACCAGCGCGGCGAGAATGAGCAGCGATTGGTTAGCGAGCGAGTTGCTGAACGACGCCGCAGTGCCTTGAAAGTCGGCCTCCAGGCTGGCCGGAAAATGCATGCGCGCCGTTACTTTATTGATTTCCTTGATCGCGGTTCCCAGCGAGGAGTGAGGCGCCAGGTTGAACGATACGGTAACCGAAGGGAACTGGCCCTGGTGGTTGATGGAAAGCGCCTCGGTTGTGGAAGAGATGCTGGCGAAAGTGCTCAAAGGGACAGCGCGCGAGCCAACCGCCGTTGTTCGGGCATTCGCGGTTCCCGCAGCCGAAGTGCCGGAGAGAACCGTATTAGGCACCGTCATCACGCCCGAGGAAGGGGTGTAGCGGACCGGCGCGGTCAGGGCGTTCGATCCGGCCGAAGCCGATGCCGAAGAGGAGAACGAAGTGGCTGCACCGGCGCCGGTGGCATTGGCCGAGGCGTTGGTCTGTATATACACGTTGCCGAGTGCCGAGGGATCCTGTTGCCACCTCGGGTCGGTCTCCAGAATCACGTGATACTGGTTCAACTGCGTATAGAGCGTGTTGATCTGGCGCTGGCCGTAAGCGTCGTATAGCGTGTTGTCGATGGTGGTAGGGGCGATGCCGAGCCGCGAGGCGGTAGTGCGGTCGATCATCAGTTGCACAGCCTGTGCTCCGCTCTGCTCATCGGTGGCCACGTCTTCCAGGTCGGGCAGCTTCTTCAGTTCGGTCACAAACCGGTCGGCCCACTGTTTAAGCTCGTCGGGATTCGGATCCTCAAGCGTGTACTGATACTGGGTGCGGCTGACGCGGTCGTCGACCGTGATGTCCTGCACCGGCTGCATGTACACGTGAATGCCCTGGATATTGATCAGCTTGGTCTGCAGTCGGCGAATCACGTCCGAGGCGCTCATGTGGCGTTCGTCAACCGGCTTCAGGTTGATGGAGATCCGTCCGCTGTTCAGGGTTGTGTTGATGCCGTCGGCGCCGATGAACGAGGAGAGGCTCTCGACGGCCGGGTCTTCGAGGATCACCTTGGTGAGTTCCTGCTGCTTTGCCGACATGGCATCGAAGGAGATCGACTGATCGGCCTGCGAGATGCCCTGGATCACGCCCGTATCCTGCACGGGGAAGAAGCCCTTGGGGATCCAGATGTAGAGCGTGACGGTGAGCACCAGCACGGCCACGGCCACCAGCAGCGTGATCGTTTTGTATTGCAGCACCACCTTGAGGGTGCGCCCGTAGAAGCCGATGAGGTTGTTGAACATCCGCTCCGACACCCGGTAGAACTTTGTTTGCTGCTCCTCCGGGTTGTGGCGCAGGATGCGCGAGCACATCATGGGCGTGAGAGTCAGCGAGACCACTGCGGAGATGACGATGGTGACCGCCAGCGTGACGCCGAACTCGCGGAAGAGCCGGCCCACGACATCGCCCATGAACAGCAGAGGAATGAGCACCGCCACCAGCGAGACGGTCAGAGACATGATGGTGAAGCCGATCTGGCCGGCGCCGGTAAGGGCGGCCTCCATCGGATCCATGCCTTCTTCCAGGTAGCGGCTGATGTTCTCGATCATGACGATGGCATCGTCCACCACGAAGCCGGTGGAGATAGTGAGCGCCATCAGCGAGAGGTTATCGAGCGAGTAGCCGAACAGGTACATCACGCCGAAGGTGCCCACCAGCGAAAGTGGGACGGCTACCGAGGGAATGATGGTGGCGTACAGGCTGCGCAGGAACAGGAAGATGACCAGCACTACCAGGCCGATTGTGAGCATCAGCTCAAACTCGACATCGTTGACCGACGATTGAATGCTGGTGGTCATGTCGGTGAGCGTGACGATGTGCATCGAGGCCGGCAGGTTGGCTTCAAGTTGCGGCAGCACCTTGCGGATGCTGTTAACCACTGTGATGGTGTTGGCGCCCGGCTGACGCTGAATGTTTAAGATGACGGCCGGGGTCTGGTTCATCCATGCGGCCTGCTTGGTGTTTTCAACTCCGTTGACGACGCTGGCCACGTCGTGCACGAAGATCGGCGCGCCGTTCGAGTAGGAGATGAGGACATCCTTGTACTGGTCGGCCGTGGAGATCTGGTCGTTGGCGTCGATCTGGTAGTCCTGGCGCGGACCGTCGAAGTTGCCCTTGGCGGAGTTGACGCTGGCCGAAACCAGAGCCGAGCGCATGTCCTCCATGTTCAGTCCGTAGGAAGAGAGCTGAACCGGGTTGACTTCGATGCGGACGGCTGGCTTCTGGCCGCCGCTGATGCTGACCAAACCCACACCGCTCAACTGCGAAAGGCGCGGGGCGAGGCGCGTGTCGACCAGATCTTCAATCTGCGACAGCGGCATGGTGGAGGAACTGATGGCCAGGGTCAGAATCGGCGCATCGGCCGGGTTGGTCTTGTTGTAGACCGGGGGTACTGGCAGATCCGCGGGCAGGAATGTGCCGCCGCTGTTGATGGCCGACTGTACCTCTTCCTCGGCCACGTCCAGGCCCAGCGAGAGGTTGAACTGGAGCACGATGACCGACACGCCCTCGGCGCTGGTCGAGGTCATCTGGTTGAGCCCCTGCATCTGCCCGAACTGACGCTCGAGCGGCGCGGTAACGGTCATCGCCGTCACGTCGGGGCTGGCGCCGGGGTAAAACGTCAGCACCTGGATGGTCGGGTAGTCGACCTCGGGCAGCGCCGAGACCGGCAGCTGCGTGAAGGCGACGATACCCGCCAGCAGGATTGCGGCCATCATCAGCGAGGTCGCGACGGGCCGCAGAATAAATGGCCGAGATGGGCTCATGGATTCGAATTCCCGGACGCGTCACCCTGGGTGGCCGCGGCTCTGGATTTGTAAACTGTCGAACCGTCCTGAAGTTTCTCAAAGCTGCTGTTTACCAGCACGTCTCCCGGTTTCAGGCCGGCGACCACCGTGTTTCCGCCATCGCTGATGCCTGGGGTAACCGTGCGCAGCACCGCCTTGTTGCCCTGGACCAGGTAGACAAACGCGATGTCGCCGTTGTGCTGGATGGCGGAGGAAGCTACCAACAACTGGTTCTTGAGCGTCTTGACCAGCAGGCGCGTGTTCACAAACTGGTTCGGAAAGAGCACTCCCTGAGAGTTTGGGAACTCGGCGCGCAGCTTTACGGTGCCGGTGGTGGTGTCGATCTGGTTATCGATCGAAATTAGCCTGCCCTTGGCGATCAGGCTCTGCTGGGTCCGATCGAAGGCGTCTACTTCCAGTTGCCGCCCGCCCCGCATCTGTTCAAGAACCTGGGGCAGGTTGTCCTCGGCCAGCGTAAAGATCACCGTGATGGGCTGCATCTGCGTGACCACGGCCAGAGCGGTTGTCGAGTTGGCCGTGACCAGGTTGCCGGGATCGACCAGGCGAAGGCCGACCTTGCCGTCGATCGGCGAGACAATATGGCAGTAGCTCAGGATCACCTGGTCGTATTGAACCGTGGCCTCGTCGTTCTTGACCGTGCCCTCATCGACAGCAACCTGCTTTTCCTGATCTTCGACGCTCTGGCGCTGGATGGCGTTCTTTTTCAACGCTTCCTGGTAGCGGGTCAGATCCATTTTGGCTTCCGCCAACAGACTCTGATCACGATCGAGCACGCCCTGCGCCTGGGCCAGCTGGGCGGCGTACTGGCGGGGATCGATGTCGATCAGCGGGTCGCCCTTTCTCACGTACTGGCCCTCGCTGAAATAAACCTTCGTAATCACGCCAGTGACCTGGGAGGTAATGGTATTGGTGAACTTCGGCGTCACCGTGCCGATGGCGTTGAAGTAGACGCCCAGATCACCGAGCGATGCGGTGGTAAAGGTGACCGGAACCCCGGCGCCACCGCCTGCCGCGCGAGCCGCACGGCCGCCGCTGTTTGCTCCTGCTCCGGCCGCAGCCGGAGCGGCGCCCTGGGCGGTAGCGTCCTGGCTCTGTGCGTGCTGGTGGAGCAGCCAGTAAAAAAGCAGGCCGAACAACAACAAAACCACCGCCCAGATCCAGCGATGGCGGCGTTTCGTGGCTGTCTGAGAGAGCGGCTCTCCCGAATCGTGATGCGAAGCAGACGGACCCTGATCCATGTTTCTCTCTTCCCCCAAAGCCAATCACATATTAGGACTGCACAGAAGCTGCTCGATTCGTTCCTGGCCGGTGTCGCATTTCTACTCCGGCGTTCTCTGGCACATGCGCCTTGAGAACCAAGGTCTCTTGGCCGATTAACTTCCTGCCGGGAACGAATCTTCCGGCCATCCGGCCCTTGCGCGAGTTACGTTTATCCGACGGACGAAGCAACCGATTAGTTGCACTTGCCGGGCTTGAACGCGGTGACCCCCGAGGCTTGATTCTCCAATCCTTTAGAACTTCATTTTACCGGATCGCGGTACCGCTGTTGCTGTCCGGTTGCCGGCCGAGATAACCGGTCGCATCCATCCTCCTTGTGCGGACGCAAAGTGGCCGCCCAACAAGGGGCGGCCCTGAAGAATTTGCCTCGCCTGTTCCTCTTACTTTGCTCCGGCAACGGAGGGCCGGGTGTCCAGCTTGCCGCTCTTGTAGCCCTCGATCATGGCGCTGATCGGCAAGGGCGTGTAGTCGGCGGAGTGGCCGGCCTGGCCGAACTGATTCATGCGCGCCGCCACCACCTTCTGCATCGCCTCGCGGGCAGGCTTCAAGTAGTCGCGGGGGTCGAACTTCTCCGGGGTCTCGGCAAACACCTTGCGAATGGCCCCGGTGATGGCCAGCCGGTTGTCGGTGTCCACGTTGATCTTGCGCACGCCGTTGCGGATGCCCAGCTGAATCTCCTCGACCGGCACGCCCCAGGTTTCCTTCAGCTTTCCGCCGTACTTGTTGATGATGTCCTGCAGGTCCTTGGGCACAGACGAGCTGCCGTGCATCACCAGGTGCGTCTGCGGCAGGCGCTTGTGGATCGCGATCAAAATATCCATCTTGAGCACCGAGCCGTCGGGTTTCTTCGTGAATTTGTATGCGCCGTGGCTGGTGCCGATGGCGATGGCCAGGGCATCGACGCCGGTGCGCTCGGCAAACTCCACCGCCTGGTCGGGATCGGTGACGTGGTCAAGACCGCTGCCGCCCGCGCCGTGCCCGTCTTCCACGCCGCCCAGCACGCCGATCTCGCCCTCCACCGTGATACCGCGCTCGTGCGCGAAGTCCACCACCTGGCGGGTCACTTCGACGTTCTCTTCAAATGTCGAAGGGGTCTTGCCGTCGGCCTTCAGTGAGCCGTCCATCATCACCGACGTGAAGCCCAGCTCGATGGCGCTCTTGCAGGTCTCAAAGCTGTTGCCGTGGTCGAGGTGCATGGCCAGAGGAATCTCGGGATGCAACTCGGCGGCGGCCAGGATCAGGTGATAGAGGTAGCGGTCCTGGGCAAACTGCCGCGCCCCGCGGCTGGCCTGGATGATGACGGGCGACTTGGTTTCGACGGCCGCGCCCATGATGGCCTGGATCTGCTCCATGTCGTTCACGTTGAACGCGCCGACACCGTAACCGCCCTTGGCAGCCTCATCGAGGAGTTGCCGCATGGATACAAGAGGCATGAGTGATCTCCTTGTTGGCAGCTCGGTCCGGATCGGTGCCGGCACGCGAAGATTCGGCCGCGGCCGCTCCCGCAGAGCTGCAATCATCCTTATGGTAGCAGAGGCTGGCAAGGAGAAAATGCGCCGCGACGATAAGCGCCTGAAAACAAGTGGGGAAGGGAATTGGGCCAGGGATGGATTCCGAAATGAACCAGCTCCCAGGATCGATCCGTTTCCCGACCTGTTAACCTAATCTCATGAAATTCGGCGTCCTGGTCTTCCCCGGATCGAACTGCGATCACGACACCTATAACGTCCTTGCCGAGGTTGCTCGCCAGCCGGTTGCCTATCTGTGGCATGACTCGGAGGACCTTGAAGGCGTCGATGCCGTTCTGGTTCCGGGCGGCTTTGCCTACGGCGACTACCTGCGCACCGGCGCCATCGCCCACTTCTCGCCCGTAATGCAGTCGGTCAAGAAGTTTGCCGCCTCCGGTGGCCTCGTCCTCGGCATCTGTAACGGCTTCCAGATCCTCACCGAATCCGGCCTGCTCCCCGGTGCGCTCATGCGTAACGCGGGCCTCAAATACATCTGCAAACAGGTCCAACTGCGTACGGAAACGACCGACAGCCCCTTTACGAACCAACTCAAGAAGGGCGAGGTGCTGAAGATCCCCATCGGCCACATGGAAGGCAACTACTTCTGCACGCCTGAGGATCTTCGGCGTCTTGAGAGCGAAGACCGGATCGCCTTCCGCTACGCAACTCCTGAAGGCGCGGTGACGCCGGAGGCCAATCCCAACGGCTCGCTCGCCAACATAGCCGGTATCCTGAACGAGGGCCGCAACGTTCTGGGCATGATGCCGCATCCGGACCGGTCCAGCGAAGCCCTGCTTGGTTCGGCGGATGGCTGGAAGATCTTCTCATCGATGATTGCGGCCCTGGCTTCGCGTTGAGGCAGGCGGGATTACAGAACCTATGATCGATATCCATCAGCATCTGATCTACGGTGTCGACGACGGGTCCAGAGACCTTGAGATGTCGCTCGCGATGGCGCGCATGGCCGCGGCCGATGGCGTGACCCGGATCGTCTGCACCCCGCACTCGAGCGCTGCGTATCCCTTTCAAACGGATGTTGTAAATGAGCGGCTGGCCGAACTGCGCGAGGCGCTCCACGGCGAGATCGAGCTGAGTCTCGCTTGCGACTTCCATATCACGCAGGAGAACGTCGCCGAGGCGATCGCGAACCCCTTTCGCTACTCGATCGACGGCAAGCGTTACCTGCTCATCGAGTTTCCCAACCTGAACCTGTCACCGGGGACCCACCGCGTGATGTTCGAGTTGCAAACGGCCGGCTACAGGCTGATCGTCACCCACCCGGAACGCTACCCCTTTGTCCATCGCAATCCGCACTTTATCGGCCAATGGTTGGAACAGGGATGCATGATGCAAGTGACGGCAGGCGCCCTCATCGGCAAGTTCGGACCTCAGTGCGAGACCCTGGCCAAGGAGTTGCTCGACCGCAACTGGATTCACTTTATCGCCACCGATGCACATAACCCGGACCGGCGGCCTCCGAACCTCAAGGCTGCCTTTGATTATGTGGCGAAGCGGTCCGGCCTGGAGACGGCTCGCCGCCTCTGCGTCGTCAATCCCCAGGCGGCAGTCGAGGGCAAACCCCTTGGCGCGCAGCCAGAGCCGGTCGGTCTGTGGGACGGCATACCGCTCAAGTTTCGCCTGCCGGGTTATAAGCCGCCTCGTTCGCGGACGCCCGGCCTCCCAGCGGAATTGGATTCGAGTCCTTTGGGGAAACTGAAGCGGTTCTTTCGCAATTAAGGTGCCGGCCAGCGAGCAGGCCTGTGCCGCTCTTCTAGAGCAGTCCCAGGCCCCCGTCGACAGACAGGATCTGGCCGGTCACAAAGCTGGGCCCCGCGGCCAGAAAGAGCACCGTCTGGGCCACGTCCTCGGGCGTTCCGTTGCGCTCCAGCGGTGTTTTGGCGGCAAAGTACGCACTGCGCTCCCCGCCGATCGCATCCCCGTCCGCATCGATCCATCCCGGAGCTACGCAGTTCACGCTGACCTCGGGCGCGAAGGCGCGAGCCATCACCTGCGTGAGCATATGCAGGGCCGCCTTGGAACTGCAGTAGTGCGCATGGGTCGGCCAGGCTTGCAGTCCGCCCAGCGAACCGAGGTTTATGATTCGTCCTCGCGCCTGCCGCAGCCAGGGCAGGGCTGCCCGGGCCACCAGAAAAGGCCCGCGCGCATTGGTCTCAAAGACCCGGTCCCATGCTTCTACTTCCAACTCCTCGATCGGGGCCGAATCGAAGATGGCGGCGCTGTTTACCAGCACGTCGATGCCGCCGAGCCGGCTGGCGGCCTGGCTTACGCATGTCTTTACCGACGCCTCGGAACGCACATCGCACTCCACGGCGAAGCCGCGAACCCCGAGTTCGGCGATCAACTCGGCGGTTTGCTCCGCTTCAACCCTGGAACTGCGATAGGTGACGGCAACATCGGCTCCGGCCCGCGCCAGCTCCATCGCGATCGCGCGGCCGATCCGCCGCGCGCCGCCGGTGACGAGTGCTGACTTGCCGCGGAGATCGAGAGCGGTCATCTGGACTCAACTGCGTTGGGGGAGGGCTGAAAGTTGTTCCCCGGATTCTACTTCGGCTGCGGTTTCTGGCCGCCAGACGGGTCCGGTGCGCTTTGCTGCGCGCTGCCGTCCGGTCCAGAGCCGTTCTTGTAAATCGAGAACTGCTCGCCAGGGCGGCTCAAACGGACCTCCATCGAAATCCTGTCCTTGTCCACCTTGAAGTCGCCGCCATAGGTCTTGAACCCCTTGGCGATGATCTGCAGCCGCACCAGATCGCCGATCGGGATCACGTCGATCAGCGCCTTGCCGTCTTCGTTGGTCTTGATCTCCATCCCGCCCTTGTCCCTGTCGCCCTCAATGGGGTGAAAGATCACGGCGGCGTTCTCTACGGGCTTGCCGTTGGCTGCTTTCAGGACAATCACTTCAATGGTGGCCGATGGAGGCGGCGCCTTGTACTTGCGCAGCTTCTGCGTGCTCTGGTCCTGGGCATGAACTCCGGGCAAAAACAGCGCCAGGCCGATGACAACTGCCAGCGCCGACAAACGAGTGATCGAAAACTTCCACATGGCAATCATTTTATCCCTGCGGTGGCGGTTTGGTCGCTGCCTGGTGAATTCCCGGTGATAGGTGCGGTGCGGACGATCGAAAGTGCGTGCCGAGACGGCAGGTGCTATCTCGGATCGTCCCCCAAAGAACAATGGCGTAAGTTCAACGAGCGGTGAGGCGCCGTCTCCAGCTTGCGGACGATCACTTTTAGAATGAATAATATAATAAGGATCATTAAATTATCTGAGCAAAATACACTCATATATTGACCGAACCCTTGACAAGTTACCCGCTGTTTTCGTAACTTAGCAATTGGAAGTAGAGACTGCTAGCAGTGGGGCCGTCGAAGTGCTCGTTCTGTCTTTCTTGAGGGCGAGATGATCCTGCCGCAGACTCTCCCAGCTTTTTAACCGCAACGAAATCCCGCAGCCGGGCCAACCCGGCTAGCGCGTGAAGGAGAAGCAAAGCAATGGCAAAGACAGCAATCGCGTTCACCCCGCTTCATGACCGCATCCTGGTCCGCCGGGTGGAAGAGGGCGAAACCATCCGGGGCGGCATCATCATCCCCGACAGCGCCAAGGAAAAGCCCCAGGAAGGCGAAGTCATCGCCGTGGGCAAGGGCAAGTCCAACGACGAGGGAAAGGTCTTCCCGCTAGACGTCAAGGCCGGGGACCGCATCCTCTTCGGCAAGTACTCCGGAACCGAGATCAAGATCGAGGGCGAGGAGTTCCTGATCATGCGCGAGGAAGAAGTTCTGGGAATCGTCAAGTAGTTAACGAAATGCAGCTTTTAGCTATTAGCTCCTAGCTTGTAGTTAAAGGCGATTCTCGCGCAGGCAACAAATTATCCAGCTGCACTAACGCAGCTAAAAGCTAATGGCTAAAAGCTAACAGCTACCAGGAGAAAGCAATGGCAAAGCAAATTCTGCACGGCGAAGAATCCCGTCAGGCAATTCTCCGCGGCGTCAACACGCTTGCGGATGCAGTGAAGGCGACCCTCGGCCCCAAGGGCCGCAATGTGGTCATCGAGAAGAAGTTCGGTTCCCCCACCATCACCAAGGACGGCGTGACAGTGGCCAAGGAGATCGAGCTGAAGGATCCGGTCGAGAACGTCGGCGCCCAACTCGTCAAGGAAGTCGCTTCCAAGACCTCGGACGTAGCCGGCGACGGCACCACGACCGCGACCGTTCTGGCCCAGGCCATCTTCCGCGAAGGCGTCAAGACCGTTGCCGCCGGCGCAAACCCGACGGCTCTCAAGCGCGGCATCGAGAAGGCCGTGGCGGCTGTCATCGGCACCCGTGACAAGGACGGCAAGTGGACCGAGGGCGGCGCACTTGGCCAGCTCTCCAAGCCCGTCAACGAGGGCTCGGTCGCGCAGGTCGGCACCATCTCCGCCAACGGCGACGAAGAGATCGGCGCAATCATTGCCGAGGCCGTCAAGGTTGTCGGCAAAGACGGCGTCATCACCATCGAAGAGTCCAAGACCATGCACACCGGCCTTGAGACTGTCGACGGTATGCAGTTTGACCGCGGCTACCTGAGCCCCTACTTCGTAACCGATGCCGAGCGACTGGAAGTGATTCTGGAGGATCCTTACATTCTGATCTTCGAGAAGAAGATCAGCGCCATGAAGGATCTGCTCCCGCTGCTCGAGCAGGTTGCCCGCGGCGGCAAGCCCCTCCTGATCATTGCCGAAGACGTCGAGGGCGAGGCTCTGGCCACCCTGGTCGTCAACAAGCTGCGCGGAACGCTGAACGTGGCTGCTGTCAAGGCTCCCGGCTTCGGCGATCGCCGCAAGGCCATCCTGGGCGACATCGCCATCCTCACCGGTGGCAAGGCCATCACCGAGGACCTCGGCATCAAGCTCGAGGGCGTCAAGATCGAGGACCTGGGCAAGGCCAAGCGCATCACCATCGACAAGGACAACACCACCATCGTTGACGGCGCCGGCAAGGCCTCCGACATCGAAGGCCGCGTCAAGGAGATCCGTTCGCAGATCGAGAAGACCACCTCGGACTACGACAAGGAGAAGCTCCAGGAGCGGCTGGCCAAGCTGGTCGGTGGCGTCGCCATCATCAAGGTGGGCGCGGCAACCGAGACCGAGCTCAAGGAGAAGAAGGCTCGCGTCGAGGATGCTCTCCACGCCACTCGCGCGGCAGTCGAGGAAGGCATCGTTCCGGGCGGCGGCGTAGCCCTGGTTCGCGCGGTTCCGGCGGTCCAGAAGCTGGTTGACACCCTCGTCGGCGACGAGAAGATCGGCGGACAGATCGTCCTCCGCGCTCTCGAAGAGCCTCTTCGCCAGATCGTCGCCAACGCCGGCGAAGAGGGCGCGGTTGTGGTGGCCAAGGTGCTTGAGAGCAAGCAGGCCCACTACGGCTACAACGCTCAGACCGGCGTCTTCGAGGACCTGGTCAAGGCCGGTGTCATCGACCCGACCAAGGTCACTCGCACGGCTCTCCAGAACGCGGCTTCGATCGCAGCCCTGCTGCTCACCACCGAAGCTCTGGTCTGCGAGATCCCCGAGCAGAAGTCGGCCCCGGCTCCCGGCGGCCACGGCGGCGGCATGGACGGCATGTACTAGGCACCTGCGGTGCGGCAGACCTTGCCGTGGCGTATTAACAAAGGCCTCCAGCGTGAGCTGGGGGCCTTTGCATTTCGTTGTACCTTAGAGACAGGAGCGGATTCGCGGAATGGCCGACAAACCCACCAGCGTCATCATTTCCCCCGGCCCGCGCATGAAGATCGCGCTGGGCGTGGCCATCGCTGCCGATATCTTTCAGATCATCGTCTCGCCGCTGGTGTGGGAGGGCGCTGCCTCGCCTGCCGACGACATCATCGACCTGTGCGTGGCTGGTCTCATGACATTTCTGGTGGGCTGGCACTGGGAGTTCATGCCGTCGTTCTTCGGCAAGCTGATTCCGGGCGTCGATCTGGCGCCGTTGTGGACGCTGGCCATTGCCAACGTTTATCGCAAGAAGAAGAAGCTGGCGGCTGCATCCGGCGGATTCCAGCAGGGAACCGATTTTCCGCCGGAGCCGCGCGCTTGATCCGAATCAGAAGAAAATGGTCGGCGCCACGGTAGCGACCAGCGCGTTGGCCACCTTTGGTGTCACTGCTGGCCCGGTGATGTAGCTCAGCCCCATGCTTATGTAAGTCCCGCGGTAAGCGCGAACCGTGTAGCTGCCGGTGATCGAGCTGGAGTTGCGCCAGAAGCTCTTGCCCTGCGCGACCAGGCTTTTTACCACGTCGCGGCTATAGACCGAGTGCGTTGCCACCACCGAGATCGTATCCCGCGGCCGTGAGTGGAACGGACCTTCGTCGTAGGCCCTGACTTCGTAGTACTGCGTGTAGGTGTTCATGCTGGCCGGGACGATCATGGCCGATGCGCCGGCATAGATCCCATTGGCCGCTATCTCGCCGAATGCGCGGGTGAGCTGCTGGTCGCCGAGCAGGAAGGCGCAGTAGTTCCCGCTGGTCCAGGTCCCGGTCACGGAGTTTGCGTAAGGCGTGCTGTTGTGGATGTAGCCGCCGCGCAGCCAGGTCCAGCGCGCCGATTCGGTGGCCGCCCGCCGATAACCGCCTTCGACGATAGTGACCAGCTTCTCGCCCTGGGGAATGAAACGTAGCCCGGACAGGTTGCGGTCGATGGTCTTCTGCGCGCCGGCCGCGTCGGGCGCGCGCTCCAGGCTGCTCTTGATGTAGAGGTGCGCGGGCGCATTCCACTTGAGATTGAAGGATGGCGTCACCTCGGGAAAGAAGGTTAGTCCAGCCTCGTAGGGAAGCACGGCGTAGACGCCCTGCGCCCCGGTGACGAGCGATCCGCCCGCCTGAAGGCCGACGAATTCGAGGTTGTTGGCAAGGTAGCCGGTCTTGAGCTCAACGCGGTCCCTCACGAAGCTCTTATAGAAGTAGAGTGTGCTCACATCCACAGAGGTCGGTCCGGCCTTGTTCCAGCTCTCCTGTTCAAAGCCGAGCCCGACATGCAGCTGAGCGCTGCTCAGGTGCAACTGCTTCATGTCCCAGGTGAGCATGGGGTTAGTCATCCATTTGGCGAAGGGCCGCTGGCCGACGTAGTACTGCTGATCGGCTGCAACCGGCGCGTTGAGCAGGTTGATGCTGTAGCTGGGCAGAGAGTTGTCTCTAAGCGCCAGTCCGTACTTCAGCATGGCCTTCCGGTAGCCAGCCTGGTCTCCGGTAACAGTCTCGCGAAATCCCGGCATGGGAATGTCGGAGCCTTGAAGATTGAGGCTGTCGAAGTCGTGGGCCGCAGGCTCGCTTGCCGCGGAGGCGGATTTGGCCGGAACAGCCGGGAGCTTGCTTTGCGCGGCGCAAAAAGCGGCGGAGACGAGGGCCAATACCAGCAGGAATGCAGCTTTGGGCATCAGGAATCCAGAAGGATGAGAGTGTTGAAGCGTCCTATTCAGCATAACGGAAGTGCGACCGCCTAAAATAGCGGTAAGGAACTTTCAACGAGGTAATGCATGCCGCTCTCTGGTGAAGCGATCCGCTTGATGAACTACATTGACGACGTAGCCGTGACCCTGCGCAGGGTCCTGGCGACTGTGCCGCTGTTGACCGCCGAGGAGCGGGCCCGCGTCTCCGAACACCTGCAGCAGACCCACCCGACCATCGAAGACGTGGCGCGCGCGCTCCATGAGCAGTAGTCCCGCGGCTCGTGGAATGGGTACGCAAATGGAAGAGCAGAAACCTCTCGCGGTTGCCATAATCGGCGCCGGGCCCCTGGGGCGCTGGCTGGCGCTGCGGGCGGCGCGCGCCGGTTTGCGCGTGATGCTCGAGGACGTGATGCCTTCCAACCTGCACCACGCCCGCGAGTACATCCGCCAGGAACTCAATCAAGAGGGGATGCGGCTAGCCGGCGGCAACGTGGGGTTTGTCTCCACGATCGAGGACGCGGTGCGCGAGGCGGAACTTGCCATCGACTGTGTGCCGGACGAGCTTGAGTCGAAGCTGGAGGCGATGTGGCTGCTCGACCGCATGTCTCCGCCGAAGACCGTGTTTGCTACGCCGACCCTGAATATGTCGATCGAGGATCTGGCCAACTGCACCTATCGCCCCGACCGGTGCATCGCAATCGTCGGCGCGCCGAGGAAGATGGCGGAACTGGAAGGCCAGGAGAACGTCGTGATTGAGCTGCGCACAGCCGCGGCAACCTCGCCGGAAACCGTCGCGCTGGTCAGCGGTTTCTGGCAGCAACTCGGATTCAAGACGTCGGTCGCCAGGGAGTGCTAAGGCGCGTTCGACAACTTTGCTGTCTGTGCAAACGTCATAGTGAACAGGCGTTCCCATTTGTTTTTGGGATGGGAACGAGGAGGTTTTCGATGCGATGGATGCGTGGGATTTTCGCCGTTCTGGCGATTACCGCGATTTGCGCGGCCATGGTTGCGGCGCAGCCGGGTCCGGCCGACGGACCGTACAAGGTGCTCAAGACCGCGAAGGTTGGCGGCGACGGCGCGTTTGACTACATTTCCGCAGACGTTGCGGCGCGGCGGCTCTACATTCCGCGGCGCGATCCTTCCGGGCTGACGGTCTTCAACCTCGATACGCTGGAGCCGGTGGGTGCAATTCCAACGATTGCTGCGGGCGGCGCGGTTGTGGATCCGAAGACCCATCACGGGTTCTCGACCACCAAGCCGATTACGATGTGGGATGCCGAGACGCTGAAGGTCATCAAGACGATCGACGTGGACGGCCGGCCCGACGGAATGCTGTTTGACCGCTTCAACGAGCGGGTTTGGATTCTCAGCCATCAGCCGCCTTACGCCACAGTCATCGACGCCGTCGCGGGCACGGTGGTGGGCACCATCGACTTGGGCGGCGCTCCGGAAGAGGCCACCACCGATGGCAACGGCACCGTCTACGTGAATATCTCCGATAAGGCCAATGTGGCGGTTGTGGATGCCAAGACCCTCACGGTGACCGCGCACTACGACGTCAGCTCGAAGGGCGTGAGCGGCGGCAGCGGGCTTTCGCTTGACCAGAAGAATGGAATCCTGTTTGCGTACTACCGCCAGCCGTCGCCGACGGTGGTGATTCTGAGCGCGAAGGACGGCAAGATTATTACCACGATGCCGACCGGCGCGATGGTCGATACGGTCGCGTTCAATCCGCAGACGATGGAGGCGATCAGCGCCGAGGGCGCGGGTTCGATGACCTTCATCAAAGAGAACAGCCCGACGGAGTTCGTACTGGAGCAGACGGTGAAGACGATGGCCGGCGCCAAGACTCTGGTACTCGACACCAAGACCGGCCATCTGTTGACGATGACCGCCGAGTACGGGCCTGCCCCAGCCGGCGGACAGCAGCCCGGGCCGGGTGGACCTCCGCCGACGGGTGCGGGTGGACCTCCGCCGCAGGGAGCCGGTGGGCCGCCGATGGGTGGTCGTCCGATGCGGGGGCCGATGCTTCCGGGTTCGTTCTCGATCCTGATGATTGGAAGGTAAAGCCGGGGACAAACTCTCAGTTTCAAGAAAAGGGCGCGGATGGTCCGCGCCCTTTCAGCTTCTTGGGGTTGCTTCCAACCGCTGATCCGTTATGCCTGTTCCAGAACTTGCTCGTAGAACCTGACGTAGTGGGGAACTACCAGCGAGGCGCAGAAGCGTTTTTGGGCGGAGCGGCGGGCGTTGGTGCGCATGGTTTCGAGGCGCTCGGGATGGGTTAGAAGATCGAGCGCGCCTTTTGCCATGGCATCGATGTCGCCTACGGGGTAGAGCAGGCCGGTGTCGCCGTCGTCGATGACTTCAGGGACGCCGCCGACGCGGGTGGCGATGGCGGGGACCCGGCAGGCCATGCCTTCCAGAGCTACCAGGCCGAAGGACTCGAGTTCGCTGGGCATCAGCAGCAGGTCGGCGAGAGGGAGCAGTTCGTTGACGCGCTCCTGCTTGCCGAGGAAGTGGATGCGGGGATGGATGCCGAGGTCGTGGGCGAGCCACTCGGCGGCGGAGCGGTCGGGTCCATCGCCTACGAGGATGAGCTGCGAAGGAATCTCCCGGTTGACCTGGGCGAAGACTTTGACTGCGTCTACGACTCGCTTTACGGGCCGGAAGTTGGAAAGGTGCATGAAGAGCGGCTCGCCGGGCTGGGCGTAGCGCTTGCGCGCCTCCTGCCTGACGTAATCGCTGAGCGGTGTGTAGACGTCGCAGTTGACGAAGTTGGGAATGACTTCGATGGGCCGGGTGATTCCGAAGCGTTCGATGGTTTCGTCGCGCAGGTAGCTGGAGATGCTGGTGACGCCGTCGCTCTCCTCGATGGCGTGGCGGGTGATGGGCAGGTAGCTGCGGTCCATGCCGACGAGGGTGATGTCTGTGCCGTGCAGGGTGGTGACGAAGGGCAGGCGTCGGCCGTTTCGGGCGAGCATCTGGCGGGCCAGCAGGGCGGAGACCGAGTGGGGGATGGCGTAGTGGACGTGAAGGAGGTCGAGGGAGTTGAACTCTGCGACTTCTGCCATGCGCGAGGCCAGCGCCAGGTCGTAGGGGGGGAACTCGAAGAGGGGGTAGCTGGAGACCGGAACCTCGTGGTAGTAGATGCCTTCATCGCGGCCGGAGAGGCGAAAGGGCTGTGAATAGGAGATGAAATGGACCTCGTGGCCGAGGGCGGCGAGCTCGATGCCGAGCTCGGTGGCAACTACTCCCGAGCCGCCGTAGGTGGGATAGCAGGTAATCCCGATGCGCATATTGTCCTTGTACTGGGCCGCTTTGGGCGGAGTCCTGTAGTTCCGTTGGTTGGACGGATGGCAGGGCTGGGAGGATGCAGGAATCGGGCGGATCTAGTGGATGGAGCCCAGGCTTTTTGCGTCGGCGGAAGTGTCGGCGGCGCCTGCTTCTGTGGGTTTGCCGGGTTCGGGCGTGGCCGCTCTCTTCTGATGATTGGTTCGCACTGGGTGCGGCCGCGGGAGGGCAACCTCGGACTTCTGCTCGTCCTCGGCGACTTGCAGGTGCTTCTGCATCTGGAGCTGCGCCTCGGCGGGGTCGTGGGCGCGGATGGCTCGATAGATATCGCGGTGCATCTCGGCCATCTTGCGCAGGTAGCGGGCACGGCTGACGGTCTTGAGGCGATCCTCGTACATGGCCGAGGTGATGGTTTCGATGAGCGCCGCAAGGATGGGGTTGCCGGAGGCCTGGGCGATGGTGCGGTGGAACTGGACGTCGTGCTTGAGGAACTCCTCGGGATCGTCGGCTATCGAAAACATCTCTGCCACCTGCTCGGCCAGCAGGACATGGTGCTCGTCGTTGGCGCGTTCGGCGGCCATTGCGGCCAGACTGCTCTCGATGATGCGGCGCGCCTCGAACATCTGCCAGGGCTGGAATCCGTGGAGAGTGCTCATGAAGCTGAGCGAGGCCTTGCTGAACTCGGCTGGTCCGTCATGGATAAATGTGCCGACGCCGTGGCGGATGTTCATGACGCCCATGGCCGCAAGGTAACCGATTCCGGTGCGGAGGGAAGCGCGGCTGATCTTGAGGGCGCGTGCGAGCTCCCGTTCCGGAGGGATCTTGTCGCCGGGGCGAAGTATACCTCTCTCCAAGAGGTCCTTTATGTGGTTAACCACTTGGCGGGTGCGGTCGGATTCGGATGGATCTCGCTTCGGCTTCGGCATAGACTCAAAAAATGGGACTTAACCCGCTATACAGGTAAGAGAGTATCATCTTTCGGCAATCATGGTCTGGGCTCTCTGAAAATACTGGATGGGTTGTGCCGGGGCGGTGTATGCTAGTGGTCAGACCTTTGAGGTGCAGCTTTGAGACCCTCCCAAGCTGTCCGGGGTCACAGATTGAACAGATCACGGAGTGTAGATGCCATGGCCGATGGACTGAATATTCGCAAGGACGGGGAACTGGATCTTCTTTCGCTGGGTGCGCTGGTGCACCGTCTCGACACAGGGATTATTCCCTTCCGCAAGGCTACGGAGTGCAAGATTCACGTAAGCGGCGGCGAGTTCAATGTGGCGGCCAACCTTGCCGACTGCTTCGGTATGAAGACGGCGATCGCCACGGCGATGTCGGACTATCCGATCGGGGATCTCATCGCCGAGCGGGTGCGGGCCATGGGCGTCAAGCCCATCTACAAGCACTTCAAGCACAATGGCGTAACCGGGCCGAACATGGCGACGGTCTACAGCGATCAAGGCCATGGCGTGCGGCCGCCGGTGGTGTTCTATAACCGCTGCAATGAGGCTGCCGGCCAGCTGAAGCCGGGCGATTTTGACTGGAAGACGATCTTTGGCCAAGGAGTGCGCTGGGTTCACAGCGGGGGCATCTTTGCGGCGTTGTCGCCGACTACGGCTCCGCTGGCGGCGGAGATGATGCGCGAGGCCAAGGCGGCCGGCGCCATCACATCGTTCGATTTGAACTTCCGGGAGAAGCTGTGGAAGATTCACGGCGGCGAGGATCGGGCGGTGGAGACGATCGCCAGCATTGTGAAGAACGTGGACGTGCTGGTGGGCAACGAGGAAGACCTTCAGAAGGGCTTGGGCATTCCGGGGCCGGACGTTCATGCCAAGTCGAAGCTCGACCCGAGTGTGTTCTTCGGGATGATCGAGAATGTGCTCAAGAAGCATCCGCATGTGAAGGTAGTGGCGACGACGCTGCGCGAGGTGCACTCGACCAACCATCACAGCTGGAGCGCGGTGGCGTGGGTGAACGGCAAGACCTATGCAGCGCCGACGGCCGAGCTGGACGTGGTGGATCGCGTTGGCGGCGGCGACGGGTTTGCGGCTGGATTCATCTACGGGCTGCTGAACGGCGAAACGCCCGAGGAGGCGATCCGGCTGGGCTGGGCGCACGGGGCGCTGCTGACCACCTTCCCGGGCGATACGACGATGGCGACGGTGGACCAGGTGCGGGCCTTTGCCAAGGGCGGGTCGGCGCGGATTCAGCGGTAGAGCCGGCTGCAGGTTTTTTTAGAGAGTTCCGGAGTGGAGTTCAGATGAGTATCCTCGATCGTTTTCGGCTGGACGGAAAGACCGCGCTGGTTACCGGCGCGGCGAGCGGACTGGGCGCGGCCATTGCCGTGGCGCTGGCGGAGGCCGGCGCAAACGTGGCCTGCCACGGCAACCGGCGTCCGGCAGAGGAGACCGCCGCGGCGATCCGCAAGATGGGCCGGGAGGGGCAGAGCTTCTCGGCCCAACTGGACAATCCCTCGGCCGCCGCGGAGTTGTTCGAAGCGGTGGCGGCGAAGATGGGCGCGCCGCATATTCTGGTGAACAATGCGGGGACGATCTATCGCGAGGCGGCCGAGACGCACAAGCTGGAAAGCTGGATGCAGGTGTTGCAGGTGAACCTGACCAGCGTCTTTGAGCTGAGCCAGTTGGCCGGGCGCGAGATGCTCAAGCGGGGGCAGGGAAAGATCATCAACATCGCGTCGCTGCTGTCGTTCCAGGGGGGAATCCGGGTGCCGTCGTACGCGGCTTCGAAGGGCGGCGTGGCGCAACTGACCAAAGCGCTGGCCAACGAGTGGGCCGGGCGCAACGTGCAGGTGAACGCCATCGCGCCGGGTTACTTTGCGACGACGAATACCGAAGCGCTGCGGGCCGACGAGACGCGCAATCGGGATATTCTAGGCCGGATTCCGGCGGGGCGCTGGGGTGCGCCGGAGGATCTGGCGGGGGCGGCGGTGTTCCTGGCGTCGCCGGCGAGCGACTACGTGAGCGGCGAGATCCTGGTGGTCGATGGCGGTTGGATGGCGCGGTAGGAAGGGAAGGGCGGCTGGTCGCGCTCAACGCCCTGTGAACTTGTGCTTTCAAGTGTATGATAATAAGGTAATTATGTGCCATGCTAGTTTTATGCGGGCTAATTGCGTAAGAGTATAAAAACAAAAGACTTATTGGTTCTATGTTTTGCAACTTCCGATT
>Ga0326728_10005777_pt1 | contig 34150 bp, 29 predicted proteins | sample MB3enrmetagenome_FD_207602 | JGI IMG/M metagenome (GOLD analysis project Ga0326728, IMG submission 207602) | Lab enriched peat soil microbial communities from McLean, Ithaca, NY, United States - MB31MN | ecosystem: Environmental > Terrestrial > Soil > Wetlands > Peat | place: USA: New York...
TTGCCCATAGTGCCCACTATGGGCCGCGCCACGCGCCTTGCATCCGCTCCCTCCCCCGGCCAACGCGGCTCACGCAGATTACTCAGACAGGCTCCTAGTGGCCTGCGTTGCTCTTCTTGAAACGCAACAAACCCGAGGAGCGGTGACCATGAAAACATTAATTAAGTTATTGATTCCTATAGGTTTTATAGCCATGACGGGCTGTGTTGTGGCGCCGTATGGCTATCACCGGGGATATTACGGCCCGCATATGGCCGTGGTTGCTCCGGCGCCGGTAGTCGTCATCCGACCGTAGTCGCGGACACGACATCGGAACTCGAAACCTAGGGCGGCCGCCCCGCGGCGGCCGCCCACGTATACTTGATCGGGTATGGGGGGGGACCGGCACATCAAGGTCAGCGGCGACGTGCTGGAAATCGCGACCGGCGCGGTGACGCTTAGTTGACGCCGGGCTGCAAATCCTTCGGTTCGGGGCGCAAGGGCCCATGATTCACTATGCCGTAGGCCCAGCGCACCACCGGCTGTAGACGAGGTGAAACCATTGTGAGCGCCCGGTCGTAGTCCACCCACCTGGCCTCGTGATGTTCGGGCGCCCCAAGGTCCGGGTTGACCGGCAGCTCGACATGCGTTTCCTTGCTTCGCGCAATGTAATAGCGGGCGATCTTTCCCTTGTTGTAGGGGCCGGTGTCCATGAACACCATCCCCCAGTCGAAGGAAATGTCGTCCAGCGTCGTTTCCTCGCGAACTTCGCGAACTGCCGCGTCGATCGGCGATTCGCCCGGCTCGACCAGTCCCTTCGGGAAATCCCAGTTGCGATACGCGCGCAGTAGCAAGAATTTCAATTTCCGCTCGAGCACGCTCACCACCACGACGCCGGAGGACATTCTGGTAGGAGGAGCAGCTGACGGCATGACACGACTCTAGGTTGATGCCCCGGTCATTGTACAGCCGTCGCTTGGTCGTGCGTGCGGCGTTGTCCGCCCGTGCACCACGTAGTTGCGCCGCCTCGGCGCGCACGCCAGCCGGCGTATTGGACTTAAGCCGCTACGGACAATGGCGAGCGGATGAGGTGATCGAACGCGCTCAAAGACGCTTTCGCCCCTTCGCCCATCGCAATCACGATCTGCTTGTAGGGCACGATGGTGCAGTCGCCGGCCGCGAACACGCCCGGCACCGAGGTCTGACCACGAGCATCCACTTCGATCTCGCCGCGCGGCGACAACTTGACCGTACCCTTGAGCCAATCGGTGTTCGGAACGAGCCCGATTTGCACGAACACTCCGGCAAGTTCGATCCTGTGCACTGCACCGCTCTGCCGATCCTTGTAGTCGAGTGCGGTCACCTTCTGACCGTCGCCCACGACTTCGGTGGTTTGCGCGCTCGTAATCACCGTGACGTTCGACAGACTGTGGAGCTTGCGCGTCAGAACCGCATCGGCGCGCAATTGCGCCTCATACTCGATGACCGTCACGTGGCTCACGAGGCCCGCCAGATCGATCGCCGCCTCGACGCCGGAATTGCCGCCGCCGATCACCGCCACTCGCTTGCCTTTGAACAAGGGACCGTCGCAATGCGGACAATACGCCACACCGCGGTTACGGTATTCCCGCTCGCCGGGCACGTTGATTTCGCGCCAGCGCGCTCCCGTCGCGATGACCACCGACTTCGCTTTCAGCGAAGCGCCGTTCCCCAGGCGGATCTCGAGCACGTCGCCGGCGATCAACGCCTCGGCGCGCTGCAGATTCATCACGTCGACATCGTACTGTTTGACGTGCTCCTCGAGCCCGATGGCCAAGTTATGGCCCGTGGTCTCCTTGACGGAGATGAAGTTCTCGACGCCCACCGTGTCCAAGAGCTGACCGCCCATACGCTCGGCCGCTATCCCGGTACGGATGCCTTTGCGTGCCGCATAGATCGCCGCAGCCGCACCGGCGGGGCCGCCGCCGACCACCAATACGTCATAAGGCGCCTTGGCATTGAAGCGCGCGACGTCGCGCTGCGCACCGCCGGCATCGAGCTTGGCGACGATTTCCTCGAGCTCCATGCGTCCCTGGCCAAAGGGCTGGCCGTTCAGGAACACCGCCGGCACCCCCATGATTTGACGCCGCTCGACTTCCTCCTGGAACACCGCGCCATCGATCATGGTGTGGCGAATCTTGGGATTCACCACCGCCATCAAATTCAATGCCTGAACCACGTCCGGGCAGCTCTGGCATGAAAGCGAAACGAAAGTCTCGAAGCTGAAATCGCCGTCGAGCCCGCGTATTTGCTCGAGAACCTCAGGCGCTGCCTTCGAGGGATGACCGCCGGCTTGCAGCAGGGCGAGCACCAAGGAAGTGAACTCATGACCCATGGGCAATCCGGCGAAACGCACACGCGGCGCCTCGCCGGGCCGGTGCAGCGCGAATGACGGCTTCAGCTGCGCATCGTCGCGCGTCGGATCGAGTCTCACCAGGGGCGACAGCGAGACGATGTCGTTCAACAGCTCGAGCATCTGTCGCGACGTGTCGGAGTCGTCGACGGACGCGACGATCTCGACCGGCTGAGTCAGCCGCTCCAAGTAGCCCTTCAACTGCACTTTAAGATTGGCTTCGAGCATGATGTTTGCCTTGAGTTGCGTTCCAACGATCAGATCTTGCCGACCAAATCGAGCGAGGGAGACAACGTCTTGTCGCCGGGCGTCCACTTCGCCGGGCACACTTCGTTCGGATGCGAGGCGACGTACTGCGCCGCTTGCACCTTGCGGAGCAATTCCTTCGCGTCGCGGCCGATGCCGTTATCGTGCACTTCGATGATCTTGATGTGGCCTTCCGGATTGATGACGAAGGTACCGCGATACGCAAGCCCTTCTTCTTCGATCAGCACCTCGAAATTGCGCGACAGCGCCAACGTCGGATCAGCGACCAGCGGATACTGAACCTTGCCGATCGTCTCGGACGTGTCATGCCATGCCTTGTGAGTAAAATGCTTATCGGTCGAAACGCCGTAGATCTCGACTCCGAGCTTTTGGAAGGCCGCGTAATTGTCGGCGAGATCGCCGAGTTCCGTCGGACATACGAACGTGAAATCGGCCGGATAGAACACGAACACGGACCACTTGCCCTTCAGGTCCTCGTTGGTCACCGTTACGAACTTGCCGTTGTGATAGGCGGTGGCCTTGAAAGGTTTCACTTCGGAATTGATTAGAGACATTGCATATCCTCGATGGGTTGGACGACGAAGGAGCATAGGATGCCATAAATCGCCATCGACGTTATTGATTGTAATCATCCTTTTGATAGACTATGGCTATCGAATATTCAGTGTTGGTGCATTGCGATGAATCTCAAGGACCTCAAATATTTGGTGGCGCTCGCCGACACGGGACATTTCGGCAAGGCGGCCGAGCGCACCTTCGTCAGTCAGCCGACGCTGTCGGCACAACTGAAAAAACTCGAGCAGTATCTGGGAGTCAAGTTGGTCGAACGCCAGCCGAAGAACGTGCAACTCACCGAGGTCGGGAAACAAATTGTGGTGCGCGCCCGCCGCATGCTCGACGAAAGCGATGAGATCATCGCGCTGGCCCGCAATAACACCGATCCGTTTGCCGGCAAACTCAAAGTGGGCTTGATCCCGACCGTCGGTCCCTACCTCTTGCCGCGGGTCATGCAGAAACTTCGCAAGGCGCTGCCGCATCTCGGACTGATGCTGTACGAGCATCAGACCGAAGCGCTGCTGAAGCGTCTGCGCGATGGCGAGATCGATCTTGGCATCATGGCGCTGCCCATCGCGCAGGACGGCTTGGAGTCCCGGCAACTGTACGAGGAGGCCTTCACCGTAGCGTTGCCCAGCAATCATCCGCTGGCCGCCAAGTCGGCCATCAAGGTGCAGGATCTGAAAGGGCAAACCCTGCTGTTATTGGAGGACGGCCACTGCCTGCGTGACCAAGCCTTGGAGGTCTGCAGTCGAATCGAGATTCGCGAGGCGGAGGACTTTCGCGCCACGAGTTTGGAAACCCTGCGTCAGATGGTCGTGGCCGGGCTTGGAATTACTCTGCTTCCGGAAACGGCCGTCGAGCCGCCGTTCGGATCTCAGCGGGGGCTCACCATACGCCAATTCGCCAAGCCTACGCCGACCCGCACGGTGGGCGCCGTCTGGCGCAAGTCGAGCACCCGTGCCGCGGCCATCATGGCCGTCTGCGACGTACTCCATAACGTCATGGAGCCCAAGAACTGACGATGCGGCCCGGATTTGCGCCGGCTGCCGCTTCTGCCGATTATTTCACATATTGCGCGGACCGGACCCGGCAAGATATGGTTCAAAGGAATGACCGCATGAACGCAAACACCATCGCACCCTTAACTCCGACCGCCGCACCGCGCTTCGATGCTAAGTTCATCGAGGACCATCATCTCATCGAGCGCTACCTGGAAGGGAAGCTGCCCGCGAAAGGCGCGCGCGATCTCGAGACCTGGTGCCGGGCAAATCCCGCCTACTTGGATGGTCTGAAGTTGGCCGAACGCGCGCAGGCCAGCCTTCAACTGCTCGAAGCCACGGGACGGCCGGTCGACCTCTCCGAGCCGAAGATCCCTTGGTGGAAGACCCCGTACACGCTCATCGGCGTGGCCGCCATAGCGCTGGTGAGTCTGGTGGCTTTTTGGGCTCTCTTCGGCAAGTTCGCGTTGCTGCGAAGCGAACTCGAGGACACCCGCACCCGCCTGCAGCAAGGATCTCTGGAACAACCGGCCACCCAGACCGAGTTGCATGTGTCTCCGGACCGCGCCCCGGGCCTCGACAAGGCGCGCATCTCCGTGAGCCGCAGCACACCGCAACTCGTGGACTTGCACGTCGATTTGAGCTATTCGAAGGCGCTGCAATTTCGCCTGATCGTCGACAAGAAGGATCAAGGACGAGCGTTGATCCTGAATAATTTGCTCAAGGATTCGAACGGCGAATTGCGCCTGACGTTCAACACCACAGGCCTCGCCGCCGGCATCTACAACGCGCGCATCGAAGCGCTGCCGCTGCGAGGCGGCGGCAGCCCCGTGGCCGAAGGATGGTTGATGCTCGAAGTCCGCTAATCAATCGTCGCGCAGCGTGACGATCGGCGGCGTGTTGACTACCCGGCGCGTCGCGAGAGTGCCGCTCAATCCGACGAGAATCGTGCCTGCACCCACGCCCAATATCCAAACCCAGGGATCGACCTCGAACTGCAAAGAAAACAAGCGGTGCGCCAGTACCCAGCCAACACAGGTGGCGCCGATTGCTCCCAGGGTGCCGGAGAGAAACCCCAGCGCGGAGAACTCGGCAGCGACACCCTGCAGCACCGTGCCGCGGCTCGCGCCCAGCGTGCGCAGAATCGCACTCTCGTAGCGGCGTTCGTCGCGGGTCGACTGCACCGCGGCCAACAGCACCGCCACACCGGCCACCAAGGTGAAGAGAAACACGTACTGCACCGCCAGCGTTGCTCGATCCATGATCTCGCGGATCTGCTTCAGGATGGCGTCGACGTCGAATACCGAGACGGTGGGATATTGCCGTACGAGATCGGCCAGCGCCGGGCGCTGCGCCTGGGTCAGATACACGCTCGTCATATAAGTGCCGGCAGCCCCATCGAGCAGTTTGGGCGGAAACACTAAGAAAAAATTCGGCCGAAAACTATCCCAGTGAATCTTGCGGATGCTGGCAACTTCGACGTTGAGAGTTTCACCCGCCACGTCGAAGGTCAGCTTGTCGCCCAGCTTCAAGCCGAGATTTTCCTGATATTCGGACGATATGGACACGAGCGGCTTGCCGTAGTCTTCACCCGACCACCAATGGCCGGCGATCAGTTGATTGTCATCCATGAGCGCGGCGGCCCAGGTTAGATTCTGCTCTCGTTCGAGAAAATTGCGCCCGCCTTCGCCCTTGAGTTTGATCGATTCGACGGGCGTCGCGTTGATGGCCGTCATTCGCGCGCGCACCATGGGGTACATCGGCGGCTGGCCCAGGCCGCGCGACCTCAAGAATTCCTCGAGCGAGCCGCGCTCGTCGGGGCGGATGTTGATGAGAAAGTTGTTGGGCGCATTGCTCGGCAGGCTGCGGCGCCAATCGGCGAGCAGATCGCCGCGCACCACGGCCAACAACAGCAGCACCATGAGCCCTAAGCCAAAGGCGACGATCTGCACCACGCTGCCGGCCCCTCGTCGCGATACATTCGCCAGCCCGTAGCGCCACGCAACACCCACGCCTCCGCGCAAACGGCCCGTCAGGCGCACCAGACCGTATCCCGCCGCCGTCAGCACGAGGCCCACCCCAAGAACTCCGGCATAGAGATCAACCACCAATTCCGCGTCGCGCACCATGCTCCACAGAATGGCGAACAAGGCGCCGAACGCAAGCATGTAAGAGAGGCCCAAGCGCAGCGGCGGCGCCGTCACGGTTTTTCTGAGAACCCGTGCAGGAGGCGTGTTCTTCAATTGGAGCAGCGGCGGCAAAGCGAAACCGACCAGCATGGCCAGCACGGTCACCAGCGCAATGGGAAGCGGCGCCAGCGATGCGTCGGGAAGCTCGGTTCTGATCAAGTCTCGCAGCAGCCAGGCCAGCCCGGACTGCGCGAGGTATCCGAGCAAGGCACCGAGCGCGACGGCGGCAAGCGCCAGCAACGTCAGTTCGATGATGGAAATCGACAATACGAAGCCTTGGGATGCGCCCATGCACTTCATCAACGCGACGGTATCGATGTGGCGCTTCGCATAGCGGCGCGCGCCCATGGCGACCGCAACCGCGGCCAACAACACCGATGCGAGGCTGGCGAGGTTGAGGAATCGGCTCGCACGATCGATGGCAGAATTCAACTGCCGGCTCGATTCGTCGACCTGGCGCAGCCGCTCGCCGGCCGCCTTGTGCGATTTCAAATACTCGCGGAATTCGTCCACCGCCGATGAGGATCCCGCAAACAACGCCGCATAGGTTACGCGGCTGCCCCGTTGGATCAGTTGCGTAGTCCCGACGTCAGCGTAATTGATCAGCGCGACCGGCGCGAGATTGACGAAGCCCGTGCCTTGATCGGGCCGGTAATCGACCACTTCCGTCACCTTGAACGAGCCCACCCCGATACGCAGCCTGTCCCCCAGGGAGACTTTCAGCTGCGCGAGGATCCTCGCATCCAGCCACACTTCGCCGACATTGGGAATGCGGTCGGTGGGGCGGGCGATTCCGAAGGGCGCGTCGGCGATCCGCATGCGGCCGCGCAAGGGATAGGTCGCGGTCACCGCGTTGAGAGCGGCAAGCTGGCTCAGGTCGCCGTTGAATATTGCGGTCGGAAATTCCAAGATTTTCGCGCTCTTGAGCCCGTGCGTCTGCGCATCGGAAAAATACTGCGGCGGTATGGGGTCGGGAGACTCCAATCGCAGATCGGCCGCGAGCACTTCTGCCGCCTGTGCGCGCACACCCTGCGAGATGCGGCTGGTGAAGAAGCCGACGGCCGTCAACGACAGCACGGCCACCGACAAGGCCAGGAACAGTACGGAAAGTTCGCCGGACTTCAGATCGCGCCACAGATTGCGCAAGGCAAAACGCAGTATTTTCACGGGATTCAGCTCACCGCATGGCCGGCGTCGAGTTCCAACACGCGGCGGCAACGCTGGGCCAGAGGCCGATCGTGCGTAACCAAAATCAACGTGCTGCCGATGCTGCGGTTCAGTTCGAACAGCAGGTCGGTGATTTTCTGTCCCGTTGCCGTATCTAGATTTCCCGTGGGCTCATCGGCGAACAGCACCGCCGGATGGGTCACGAAGGCCCGGGCGATCGCCACGCGCTGCTGTTCGCCGCCGGACAGTTGCTTGGGATAATGCGCCGCGCGCGCGGTCAATCCTACCTGCGCGAGGGCTTCCCCCGCCACCTGCCGCGCGTCCGGCCGGCCTCTCAATTCGAGCGGCAGCATGACGTTTTCGATGGCCGTGAGCGAGGGGATCAGATGGAATGATTGGAACACGAACCCCACGTGCTGCCCTCGAATCCGCGCGCGTCCGTCTTCATCCAGTTCGGTCAAATCGGTGCCCGCGATGAGCACTTGTCCGGTGCTCGGAGAGTCGAGTCCGGCCAGGATCGCCAGCAGCGTTGATTTTCCGGCGCCGGAGGCGCCGACGATGGCCAATGTCTCACCGGTTCGCACCGCCAGGCTCACATCGGCGAGAATGGTCAGAGAACCTTCCGGACTGGATACCGTCTTGGATACATGTCTAGCTTCGAGAACGATTTGATCTTGCATCGGGAGCGCCTGTGAAACGGCTTTTTGTCCTATTGATGTTAGGTTTAGCGGCACTATCCGCCACGGCCGGCGCACCCGCGATCCTCGTATTCGGCGATAGCATCAGTGCCGGACACGGACTCGCGCACGTCGACGACGGATGGGTGGGGCTGCTGCGGGCGAAGCTCAAGGCTGAAGGGTACGGTTACCAAGTCGTCAACGCCAGCGTCAGCGGCGAGACCACGGCCGGCGGCCTGGCGCGGCTGCCGCGAGCACTGGAGCTGCATCACCCGCAAATCGTGATTATCGAATTGGGCGGCAACGATGGATTACGTGCGCTGCCGATCGATCAAATGCGCGCCAATCTTACCAAGATGGTCGATCTGTCGATGGGTATCGGGGCACGCGTGCTGCTGCTGGGGATGCGTGTACCGTCCAACTATGGTCCTGAATACACTGAGAAATTTAATTCGACATTCGCCGATGTTGCGCACGCGGAAAAAGCCGCGCTCGTGCCTTTTCTGCTGGCGGACGTCGCGCTCTCGCCGGACCTGATGCAGGCTGACGGCATACACCCCAACGAACGGGGCCAGCCACAAATGCTCGCGACCGTGTGGCCGGTATTGAAGCCCCTGCTGCGCAAGTGAACGGGCGACGGCATCGCGGCCGCCCGTGACATCCATGCTGCGAGCAATGCCGCGAATTATTTCGCGGCGGTCAGCCAGTCAGCGACGCCGCCATGCTTCGAACAGGCCCCGGAGTGGCTCTTGGACGTCGAGTACGTCCCATCCTTGCACTTTGCAGTCGCGCCCGCCGGTGGTGCGGCCGTGGTCGCCGCGGGCGCGGCCTGCGACATCGCACCGGTAGTCCCGGGCGAGGCGGCCGCAGTGGTTTTCTGAACGCCGCCGTGACCGCTGCAGGCACCCTTCCCTTTGGCCGTGGAGGTCGTTCCATCCTGACAAGTGGTCGTCGCCGTCGAATCCGCGTGGCTGGGTAGCGTCAACGCGAACATCAGCAATGGCGCCGCCAGGACACCGATGAAATTTGTCTTTTTCACGAAAATATACTCCCGCTTTGGTTCAGCCCGCAGTCGATTGTAACCGATTCGGGTGAACCCAAGCTTGCCGCCGCTCAGGGTTTCTTGTTGAGCGGCAGCAGCGTGGCCACATTCATCAGGAAACGGGTGTATTCGTGCGCAGACGCCGACTCGAACAAAGCGCCGGTTACACTGACCTCCGAGTTCTCGATGACGGTCTCCGGGAACTCGGACACGCCGACGAGCTGTACATCGGTGGCAGACAGGCACTGGTAGCTATGCGCAGGCGAATAGACGTAGGCAGTGCGGTCGAGGGCCAAGATGGGCACATTGTCGACGCCGTCGGCGGCCGGGAAAGATCGGAAATGGACGCGGCCCGTCAACGTATGTTTGACCGGCTGAAGGAATAGGCAGCCGTAACCGTGCACACACCCCGAGAGCCCGACCAACGCACCCAGAATCCACATTCGAGAAGTTCTCATATGACCGCCGCAGTTGCCCATTGAATATAAATATAAATGATGCGCCGGTTCGAACAGCCTCCGCCCACCTGGTCGCTCACGCTCCAAGTTTACTCCGAGGGCGAAGAACATTGCCGGTCCTGCGCACCGGTGCTATACACGCGGGGACAAAAAATGAGGAGTTGTCCCACGTGGAGCGAACTTGGCTGCAGCAGTACCCGGCCGGTATGCCGACCGACATCAACCCGGACGAGTATGCCTCGCTTCGAGATCTGTTCGAAGAAGCCGTCGCTACGCACGGCAACCGGCCGGCGTATACCAACATGGGCGCGACTCTTACCTTCGCCCAGCTTGATGCGCTGACGCGGGCATTCGCCGCCTGGCTGCAGAAAAAATCCGGGCTGGCCGCGGGCGACCGGGTTGCGTTGATGATGCCGAACGTCCTGCAATACCCCATCGCCCTGTTCGGCGTGCTGCGCGCCGGCATGGTGGTCGTCAATACGAATCCGTTGTACACGGCCCGCGAACTGGAGCACCAGCTCAGGGATTCCGGCGCAAAATGCATCGTCATCGTCGAGAACTTCGCGCACGTATTGCAGCAAGTGCTCCCGCGCACCGACCTGAAGAAGGTCTTGGTCACCGGCATCGGCGATCTGCTCGGACTGCCGCGCGGCGCGGTCGTGAATTTCGTCCTGCGCCATGTCCGCAAGCAGGTGCCCGCCTGGAACATGCCGGGAGCGATCGGCTTCAAGAGCGCGCTATCTTCCGGCCTCGGCCTGAAGCTCGAGCCGCCCGCGCTCGGCCCGAATGACATCGCGTTCCTGCAATACACCGGCGGCACGACAGGCGTCGCCAAGGCGGCGGTGCTCACCCATCGCAATATGATCGCCAACGTGCTGCAGACGACCTCCTGGATATTTCCCGCCATGAGGGCGGGGGGCGCCCGCGTCGTCATTACCGCATTGCCGCTTTACCATATCTTCGCGCTCACCACGAATTGTCTCGCGTTTCTGCCTTTCGGGGCATGCAATGTATTGATCACCAACCCGCGTGATTTTTCAGGGTTCGTGGCGGAGCTCAAGAGACACAAGTTCAATTTCATCAGCGGCGTGAATACGCTGTTCAACGCCTTGCTTCACACACCCGGCTTCGAAACCGTCGACTTCAGCGCGCTGCGCGTTTCCTTTGCCGGCGGCATGGCCGTGCAAGCCGTGGTCGCGGAGCGCTGGAAAAAGATCACCGGCTGCGCCATGACTCAAGGATGGGGACTGACGGAAACCTCGCCGGTGGCCACCGCCAATCCGATCGGCGCCGATTTCAACGGCAGCATCGGGCTGCCCATTCCCTCGACCGACATCTCGATTCGCGACGACGAGGGCAAAGAAGTCCCGACCAACGCGGTGGGCGAAATCTGCGTGTTCGGCCCGCAGGTGATGCGCGGGTATTGGAACCGCCCCGATGAGACCGAAAAGGTGATGTTCGGCGACTGGCTTCGTACGGGCGATATCGGCCGCATCAACGAGGAGGGTTTCGTCTTCATCGAGGATCGCAAGAAGGACATGATCCTGGTTTCAGGCTTCAACGTGTATCCGAACGAGGTCGAAAGCGTCGCCGCGGAACATCCCGGCGTGTTGGAAGTCGCCGCCGTGGCGCAACCGGATGAGGCTTCCGGCGAGGTGGTGGCGCTGTTCGTCGTGAGGAAGGATCCCAATCTCACCGCCCAGGCATTGATCGGGCATTGCCGAACCGACCTCACCGGCTACAAAGTGCCGAAGCACGTCTATTTCCGCAACGAGCTGCCGAAAACCAACGTGGGTAAGATTCTGCGCCGCGCCTTGCGAGACGAACTGCGGGCAGCGGCGGGCAAAGCATCGACCTCCGCTCCGAACGCCGTGGTCCGCTGAGCCTAGTGTCCTGAGTTAGAAATTCGCGCAATAAATCGCGAAGGGATAAGGTCGCGAGGCAAGGCGCGAGGAGGAGCCATAGTGGGTACTATGGCGACGACGAGCAACGCCGCATCGCGAGCTTAGACCGAGCGAGAATTGATGCGAATTTCTAACTCAGGACACTAGGTCACGGCGTAGCTCTGCACCGTATCGACCACTAGCGCAACGCGTTCCGGGTCGACGTCGGGCGTGATGCCATGGCCCAGGTTGAACACGTGTCCTGCCCCGGCTCCATAGCTTTCGAGCACCCGTGTGGTTTCGGCGCGCAGCGTTTCCGGGGGCGCGAACAGCGCCGACGGGTCCAGATTGCCCTGCAACGCGACCCGGCCGTCGACCGCTTGACGAGCCGAGGCAAGATCGGTCGTCCAGTCTACGCCGACGGCGTCGCAGCCGATCGCCGCGATCTTGCCGAGCCACGCGCCTCCGCCCTTGGTAAACACGATGTTGGGCACCCGGCGCCCTTCGCTCGCGCGGGTCAATGCGTCGACCACTTGAGCCATGTAGCGCAGCGAAAACTCCTCGTACTGCCCGGGCGTCAGTACTCCGCCCCAGGTATCGAACAACATGACGGCTTGCGCGCCGGCGGCAATTTGCGCGTTAAGGTATGAGACCGTCGATCGAGCCAGCACGTCGAGCAAGCGATGCAGCACCCGGGGAGATTCGTACATCATCCGCTTGATGCGGCCGAAGTTCTTGCTGCCGCCGCCCTCGACCATGTACGTGCCCACCGTCCACGGACTGCCGGCGAAGCCGATCAAGGGCACTCGGCCGCCCAACTCCCGACGAATCAGCGCGACGGCGTCGATCACGTATCGAAGTTCCCGCCCCGGATCCGGGACCCAAAGCTTGTCGACGTCGGCGGCGGATCGTACCGGCCGCTCGAACTTAGGGCCTTCGCCGGACTCGAATTCCAACCCCAGATTCATCGCATGCGGAATGGTCAGGATGTCGGAAAACAAGATGGCGGCGTCGAGCGGGAATCGATCGATGGGTTGCAGCGTAACCTCGCAGGCGATCTGCGGATTCGTGCACATCGCCATGAAAGTTCCAGCGCGCGCGCGGGTGGCTCGATATTCCGGCAAATATCGTCCCGCCTGCCGCATCAACCAAATGGGCCGGCGCCGCGTCGGTTCACGCAGCAGCGCGCGCAGCAGTAAATCGTTCTTCAAGACGGCGGTCATGTCCGTTCGCTCGGATCGAACAGCCGGCGGTGCTCGAGAATGGCGTAGCGGTCTGTCATCCCGGCGATATAATCGGCGACGGCGCGGGCGCGGCCTGCGGTTCCTTGCATCAATTCCAAGCGCGCACCGGTGTCCTTGTGTTCGTCGGGCATCAGGCCCGGATCGTTGAAAAATGCATCGAAAAGCTCACTGACCACGCGGCGCGCCTTCGACGTCATGCGCCTCACTTTGTAATGCCGGTACACGTGCTCGCGCAGAAAGGACTTGAGCCCATAATTGCGCTCCCGAGTAGCTTCGCTGAAGCCGATCAAAGGTTTGGAGTGGAGTCTCACGTCGGCGATCGACCCCACTCCGGAATCGCGAAGCCGCGTTGCCGAGGCCTCGATCAAGTCTGACACCAGCCGATTAATCATGCGGCGCAGAATTTCGAACACGAGGCGGCGGTCCCCCAGTTCCGGGTATTTCGCCGACACTTCGCCGTGAAATTCGCGGAATAGCGGCACCTCGAGCAATTGTTCCACCGTGACGAGGCCGGCGCGAAGACCGTCGTCTACGTCATGATTGTTGTAAGCGATCTCATCTGCAAAATTGGCAAGCTGCGCCTCGAGTCCCGGTTGCTGGCGCTTGATGAAGCGTTCACCCAATTCGCCGAGTTGCACCGCATTGTTGTGCGAACAGTGCTTGAGGATGCCCTCGCGGCATTCGTAGCTCAAGTTCAGCCCATTGAAGTCAGCATAATGTTCTTCGAGCTCGTCGACCACGCGCAGCGACTGCAGGTTGTGCTCGAAACCTCCGAAATCCATCATGCATTCGTTGAGCGCGTCCTGCCCGGCGTGTCCAAACGGTGTATGACCCACGTCATGGGCGAGGCAAATGGCTTCGGAAAGCACCTCGTTGAGCTTGAGCGCGCGTGCAATCGTCCGGGCGATTTGCGCAACCTCCAGCGAATGCGTGAGCCGGGTCCGGTAAAGATCGCCCTCGTGATTGACGAAAACCTGGGTCTTGTAAACCAGTCTGCGGAACGCCGTGGAGTGAACGATTCGATCGCGGTCGCGCTGGTACTCGGAGCGGTAAGCCGGCGGGGCCTCGGCATATCGCCGGCCGCGCGATTGATCGTCGTGGGCCGCATACGCAGCCAGTTCCGTCAAGCGAAATACTCGTTCAAGGTGGCATCGAGCGCACTCTGTGCATAATGTCCGGTCACCACGGCGCGGCCCAGTTTTTCCAGCAACACCAGGCGCACGGTTCCGGCCAAGACTTTCTTGTCCATCTGCATCAATGCGAGTGCGCGCGCCGTACCGATACGAGGCGGCTCCATCGGCAGTCCGGCGCGCGCCAAGAGGTCGCGCACGCGCTCTTGGGTGCCGCCGTCTATCAGTCCGAGACGATGCGACAAGTTCGTGGCGATCAACATGCCCAGGCCAACTGCCTCGCCGTGCAGATACGTGTCGTAATGCGTGGCCGCTTCGATCGCGTGTCCGAACGTATGGCCGAAATTCAAGATGGCCCGCAGATTGCTTTCGCGTTCATCCTCGGCGACCACCGCCGCCTTGATGGCGCAGGAACGTTCGATGGCATAGGCCAGAGCTTCATCGTCGCGGCCGGTCAGCTTCGCGATGTTGAGTTCCAGCCAGTCGAACAGCAAGGGGTCCCAAATGCACCCGTACTTGATCACTTCGGCAAGGCCCGCGTGCAGTTCACGATCCGGCAGCGTCGCGAGGGTATCGGTATCGGCGATGACTGCGCGGGGTTGATAAAAGGCGCCGATGAGATTCTTGCCGCCCGGATGGTTGACACCGGTCTTGCCTCCGACCGACGAATCGACTTGTGCGAGCAAGGTCGTCGGTATCTGGACATAGGCGACGCCGCGTTGATAGCACGCCGCTGCAAAGCCCGCGATATCACCCACCACGCCGCCCCCCAGGGCCAGCACCATCGCATCTCGATTGAGTTTCGCATCGACCAAGGCATCGAACACCCGGCCAAGCGTCTGCAGCGTCTTGTACTGTTCGCCGTCCGGCAGCACGCAATCGGCAACCCGGCGTCCGGAGAGGGTGGCCTGCAATTTCTCGAGATACAGCCTGGCCACCGTCGTATTGGTGACGATGAGCACATCCGCGGCGCGCAGCGTCGAGTTGAACAGCTCACGATGGCCCAACAAGCCGGGTCCGATCAGGATGGGATAAATCGCGTGTCCGACGTCTACCTTGAGTGTTTGCACGGCCCGCCGATTATACGGCGCTTAGAGTCCGTGCGCCCGACGAAGCGCTTGCTGGATTTCTTCGGCCACCAGCTGCACCCGTCGGCCGTCCGTCGACACCGTGATGTTCGCGATTTCAGCGTACAGCGCCGCCCGCCGCAGCATGAGTTCCTTCAGCTTTTCTTCCGGATCCGTGTCATTCAGGAGGGGCCGATGCCGCGCGTGGCGCGTGCGTTCGAGCTGCTGTTCGATCGAGGTTTCCAGGTAAACCACGATCCCGCGTTCCGCCAGCACCCGCCTGTTATCAGCCTCGATGACGGCTCCGCCGCCCGTCGCCAACACAATGGACTCCAGCCGGGTCAGACGCTCGATCGACTCCTTTTCACGCGTCCTGAATCCGGCCTCACCTTCCTTTTCGAAGATGAAGGCAATGTCGACGCCGGTCTTGGCCTCGATGTCCGCATCGCTGTCATAGAAGGTTAAATGGAACAGGCGCGCCAACTGCCGGCCCACGGCGGACTTGCCTGATCCCATGGGACCGATGAGAAAGATATTTTGTTTGGCTGACATGCGGACGCGAGTTTAACCGGTCGCGTCGATCTTGTTCCGGTCGGCCGGGCGCACAATAAGAGCGGGCGCCCCGAAGGCGCCCGCGTGTCTAACCTAACCCAACCGAAACCCTCAATTGGGATCGGCGCAAGTAGCGGCAATACCATACGGACTGTTCAAACCCGGCGGGTCGACGGTTTCCGAAGTGAAGTCGGCGGCCAGTCCCTGCAACCAGAATATGGCCGAAGTACTGCTCTGCGTGCCGCTCACCGTGGCGGCTGCGGTCAATCGGACGGCGACCCAGTAGGCGTGATCCTTCGGGTAGATCAAATTCACAGCCGCGGACCCGCCGTTGGCGGTGGTGGCCGACGCCACGTCCGTGGAAGCGACCAGCCCCGGATCGAGCTTGCCGTTGCCGTTGTAGTCCTCGCCCGGTTCCAGAATGCCGTTGCCGGCGAGATCTTCCGAACGACAACCATCGTAACCGTTCAGGACATAAGCGTAGGGGTCGCCGGCGGCGGTGCTGTAAACCGTTGCCCAGAAGGTGCCGTTCCACGCACGGGAACCCTTGCCATAACCGAGGGAGGTGACCGTATAGGTGATCGGCACGTTGTTCACCCCGTTCCCGGCGTTGTCCACCGCTTGCACCGACCACGGTTGAGAATACTGCGTTGCGCTATACGCACTGATGGTATTGCCGGTTCCCAACGATAGGAACACCGTCTGTCCACCAACGGTCAACGAAGTCAAAGCCGTCACCGCTGTACCTTGCACCGTTGCCGAGATGACGACGCCGTTGCTCGCACTCGTTGTCGTGGTGGCCGTATAGACGGTCGAGGCTTGCCCCTGCGCGTTGGTGGTTGCCGACGCTACCGACAGCGAACCGCCTGTCGAATCCTGCGTAATAGTGAAGTCAACCACCTGACCTTGCACCAAGTTGTTGTTCACGTCGCGCACCGTCGCCGTGATGGTGCTCGATCCCTGCGTCGCGACCGTCGCCGGTGCGGCCTGAACCGAGATCGCCGATGGCGTCGTGGCAATGAAGTCGACGGTCACCTGAGCCGACACGCCGCTGCCGCTGGCTGAGACCACCGCCGGACCGGCCGTGGCGGACGAAATCGTGACGCTTGCGGTGCCCGTGGGCCCAATCGTGGCCGAGCTCGCGCTCAGCGTGCCACGCGTAGCCGAAAAGCTCACAGTCTGACCCGTCTGGGGCACGCCGCCGGAGGTCCAGGTCACCGTAAGAGTGTTGGTAGTCCCTATGTTGACCTGCGTATTGTTCGCGGGGGCCGAGAACGCAAAGCTCTGGCTGCTCACGACCACCGACTGCGTCGCTTGCAGACCGAGAGCGGTCGCGGTAATCGTATCCGTCCCGCCGTTGACCGCAGTCAGGGTGAAGGTCTTCTGACCGTTGGCATCGGTCGTGGCCGTCGCGGCGCTCAGGGTGTTGCCCTTGGCGGATGCCAAGGTCACCGCCGTATTGGGGATGCCGTTGCCGCCGGCATCGGTGAGCGCCACGGTATAGGTGCCCTGACTTCCTTGCACCAGATTTGCCGGTCCCGTCAAGGTCAAGTTCGTTCCGATGACGGCGACGGGTACGGTCGCCGACGTGCTGCCGACCTTCGCGGTTACCGTAATGGTTCGATTGGTCGGATCGCCGGCAGCGCTCAAGGTGGCGATGGCGGCGCCGTTGGTGTCGGTCGTCGCCTGGGTCACCGTCAAGCCGCCCGAGGTCGCCGAAAAGGTCACCGTCACTCCCGGCACGAACTGGTTCTGTGCGTTGCGCACCAGCGCCGTGATGGTCGCCGACTTGCTGCTGTCCGACGGGATCTGCGGCGCGCTGGTAATCACGCTGATGGTCTGCTGGGTATTCGCGACGGTCACGGTGGTCTTGCCCGATATTCCGCCGCTCGTGGCGGTTATGGTGATTACCGTACCCGCTGCGGCCGTACCGGCCGTCAGCGTCGCGGTCGCCACGCCGCTCGCATTGGTGGTCGCCTGGGTTACCGTGAGTGCGCCCGCCGAGGAGGTGAACGCCACCGTGGCGCCGGACACGGCATTATTCTTGGCATCCTGCGCCGTGGCGGTGATGGTGGCGCTGGTGCTGCCGTCTGCCGCGATGCTCGACGTGCTCGTCGTGACCGTGATGGTGGCAACCGGGGCGCTCGTCGTTCCCGTTGCAGTCGAGGTTGTGCCCGAAATCGTGTCGCCGCCGCACGCCGTCAGCATCAGGGCCGCACCCACCCACGCAAATATCCGTAATCTACGCATACCTTTTCATCCCTCGCTCGACGCTAGTCGGCGTTCGAAATTAATAAAGATTTGATCCTTCACGCAGGATTTTTGGCGTGATGAAAATCAAAAGTTCGGACTTGTTGTTGATATCCGTCGTGCTCTTGAACAGATTCCCCAACACCGGAATATCGGCAAGGAAGGGCACCTTGTCGGCGGATTTCGATTTGGTGGTTTCGAGAATGCCGCCGAGCACCACGGTCTGACCGTCGCTGACCAGCACCTGCGTCGTGATCTGCCGGGTGTCGATCGACGGCACCGAACCGCCCGTGGCGCTCGTGACTTGCTGACCCACCGAGTCGTCGCTGACGTCGATATCCATGATGACGCGATTATCCGGCGTAATCAGCGGCGTCACCTTGAGCGACAGAACGGCGTTCTTGAATTGCGTGGTCGTGGCGCCGCTCGATGCCGATTCCTGGTAAGGAATCTCGACACCTTGCATGATGGTCGCCTGTTTCTGGTTGGCGGTAATGACGCGCGGCGAGGAGATGGTTTCGCTCCGGCCTTCGTTTTGCGCCGCCGACAGCTCCAGATCGATCAGGTAGCTGCCCCCCAACAACGAAAGGCCGATGCTGCCGTTGGTATTGGCCGCCGGCAGATTGACCTGGTAGCGATTGTCCAGAGCCGGAACCGCAACCGGGGTGGTCCTGCCGGTAGAGGCCAAATTGGTAATGGCCGACTGCGTCATCGTGTCGGCGCCCGCCCCATTACCGGTTACGGACAACAGCCCGTTGCTGCCGTTGGAACTCGCCGACGTGACGCCGAAACGGGCGCCCAAATCGCGCTCGAAGGTCTCGCTGACGATCACGATGCGCGCTTCGATCAGCACCTGCCGCACCGGCACGTCCAGGGTTTGGACCAGGCGGCGGATGTCCGCCAAGCGATCGGCGGTATCCTGCACCAACAGGGTGTTGGTGCGGTCATCGATCGATAGACTGCCGCGCGTTGACAGCATGGAGTCCTTCGAGCTGCCGGGCTTGATGAGCTTGGCAAGATCCGACACCTTGGCGTAATTGACCTGCAGAAATTCCGCGCGCACCGGCGACAGCTCTTGCACTTCCTTGCGCGCGGCGAGCTCGGCTTTTTCACGACTCGCCAGCTCTTCGGTGGGACCGATGATGATGACGTTGTCCTGACGCCGCTTGTCGAGTCCCTTGGTGCGCAGCACGATGTCGAGCGCCTGATCCCAAGGCACGTTTTGCAGTCGCAGCGTCAAGTTACCCGTGACCGAGTCGCTGACCACGATGTTCTGGCCGCTGGTGTCGGCAAGCAATTGCAGGACCGAGCGCACGTCGATGTCCTGGAAATTCAAGGTCAGCCGCTCGCCGGTGTATTCCTTCTTCTCTTCGGCGCTGGTGCGCTTCAACGAGGGTTTGATCTCGATCGTGTACTGATTGTCGGACTGGTACGCGAGCTGCTCGAAATCGCCCAGCGCAGTGATCACCAGGCGGGAGCTACCCTCCACCCGGATCGCGTCGACGCTTTGCACCGGGGTCGCAAAATCCTGCACGTCGTAACGGCGCATCAGGTTCTTCGGCATGAGCGTACCGGCGAAGTCAACCACCACTTGATTGCCTTCCTGACGTACGTTCACGGGCGTGCGCGGATCGGTCAGCTGCACGATCACGCGGCCGGTGCCGTCGGAACCGCGGCGAAAGTCAATGGTGCGAATGGTTCTTTCCGCTGCGGCGGCGCTTGCACCGGACCCCGCGCGCGGGCCGGCCGCCTGGGCGACGGCGGCGCCGGGCTGATTGCCGAGGGTGATGATGATGTTGTTGCCGTCGACCTTCGTCGTATAGGGCAACAGGGCGTCGACATTCACCACGACGCGAGTGCGGCCGTTGGCCTCCGCGGCCAACACGGTGTCGACACCGCCCGACCGCACGTCGATGCGCCGCGAAGCCAATGCGAGCGCCGTGTTCGGCAGATCGAACGCGATGCGCGCAGGTTTGTCGATGGTGAACGGCAGCGGCTCGGGCGCCGGTCCGCTCATGCGCAGCTTGAGCTGCACCTGCTGTCCGGACAGGGTTTGGACGTCGATGGCCTCGAGTTTGACCGGGTCGGCCGCCTGCGCGAGGCTGGTGATCGCGGATAATGCGACGAGCAGCATTGCTCCGATCATCGCCGTTCGTGTCTTGAATCTGATCATGCTTCTATTCTCCCTGTGGCCTCAATCACTCAACGCCAATGAGGCCGGTCGCTCAATGTAGCCGCCGAGACCGTCCGGTATGATTTCGACGAGACTAATTTTACTGCCGCTGATTTCGGTGACTTTCCCATCGTTTTGTCCGAGATAGTTCCCGGGCTGCACCTTGTGCACCAGGCCGTCCTTGGATTGCACGAGCCCGTAGAAATTGGTGCCCACTTTGAACGTGCCCACCATCTTGAGCGTGTCCAGCGAGAACCCTTCGAGAAATTCGCGGTTGCGCCGCGAACTCGGGCGCAGGCTCGCGCTGCCCGCGGCGCTCGGACCTTGCGGCTGGAACGGCGAACGCATCCCGCCCGCGCTGTAAACAAAGGTTTCATAAGGCTTTACTTCGGGCAGCGCCTGAATGCGCCCGCCCGGTTTTTTCTTGGTCTCGGCGATCCATTTTTGTAGATCGGACTGTCCGCCGGAACAGCCGGCCGCCACAAAACTCGCGAGCACGGCCGTGCAAACAACACGAGCACCGTTTGTGCTTCTCACGTCGCGCCTCCTGACTTCTTTTTCGCCGCCGCGTGCCCGCCGCCTTCGTCTTCGATGTAACGATAGGTTTTCGCGGTCACATCCATGGTTAGATTGTCGAAGCCAGCGGCCTTGTCGCTCACGGGCGTGATCTGAATATCGTGCAGCGTCACGATGCGCGGCAGCGCGGCGATGCCGCTCACGAACGTGCCGAACTCGTGGTACGTGCCGACGAGCCTGATCTTGATCGGGAGTTCGGCGTAGAAGCCCTTGCTTTGCTCGCCTGCGGGTTGGAACAATTTTTCCTGCAGACCCGCCGCCAGGCCGGTTTGTGAGATATCCACCAACAGGTTCGGCACTTCGGTCTTGCCCGGCAGTTGCCGCAGCATGGCGCCGAAGCTGCGCTCCATTTCGGCGAGCTGCGCCTTGTAGGCGTCGAGGTTGGCCGCACGCTGCTGTTTGTTCTCGAACTGGCTGCGCAGATCCAATTCGTCGGCCTCCGCCTTTTGCAATATGGGCCGATCGTCGTTCCAGACGAACAGGTACCAAGCGACCGCGGCGCATACGACGAAGATCAGCATCACGAAGAAGCCGCGCACTGCCAGCGGCCAGCGGCCCACGTCGCGCGGATCGAGGGTACGAAGTTGTTCGATGAAATTCATTTCGCGGCAACCTTCTTGACCGTTGATTCGCCGCCGTCTTCGAGATTCACGCCCACCGCATCGGCGGTCAACGTGAAACTCGAGCCACCGGTGGGTGAATTCTGGGCGGACTCGACGACTTGCAACTGGGGGTTATCCATCCACATGGACCCGTCGATATTCCTCATGAAAGTCGACACACGGGTGCTCGACTGGGCGACGCCGTGGATCTCCAGCTTGTTGCCGTTCTCTTTGATCTGCGTGAGATAGACGCCTTCGGGAACGGTCCTTACGATCTCATCGAACAGATGCACGATTTCCGGGCGCTTGCGCTGCAGTCTTTCGATGATCTCCATCCGCGCGACCAAGCGCTGCTTGCGGTTCTCGAGATCTTGAATATCGGCGATCTGCGCATCGAGTTTGACGATCTCCTTCTTCAGAAGATTGTTCTTCTCGATCTGTGCATCGGTCCAGCTCGAATACACCAGCTTGCCGCCGAGAACGAATACACCCGCGGCGAATACCGCAGCGCCGGCGGCGACCATGAATTCTCGACGCCGTACTTTACGTTCGAGTTCACGCCAAGGAAGTAGGTTGATACGCGGCATGTCAGCTCTCAGTCAAAGCTTCGCAGCGCGAGGCCGCAGGCGGTTAATAATGCCGTGGCGTCGCGGCCCACCGCTTGCGCCTTGGCTTTGGACGACACTTTCATGTTACCCAGGGGGTCGCCCTTGTCCGCAGGTACGCCGACGCGGCTCGAAATGACTTCCGCGACCCCAGGTATGTTGGCGCAGCCGCCACAGATCAATATCTGGTCCGGTTGCGACCGCCCGCTGCCGGACGCGAGATAGAACTGCAGGGACCGGCTGACCTGCTGGGTCATGTCATCGATGAACGGGTCGAGCACCTCGGGCTGATAGTTGCTGGGCAGACCGCCTTCTTTCTTGGCGCGGCCGGCCTCTTCCATGCTCAATCCGTAGGTGCGCATGATCTCCTCGGTGAGCTGCTGCCCGCCGAAAGCAAAATCCCTCGTGTAAATGACCTTCATGTCGCGCAGAACGCTGAACGTCGTGCTGCTGGCGCCGAAATCAACCACGGCGACGGTTCGGTCCAGGCCGCCGTCGGGCATCTGATGACGCATCAAGGCGCAGGCGTTCTCCAACGCGAAGGCCTCTACATCGACGATTTGCGCCGTCAAGCCGGAGGCCTGTACGGCGGCCTGCCGCTGTTCGACATTTTCGGTACGGGTGGCGACCAACAGCACATCCATCATTTCCGGATCTTTCTCCGAGGGACCCACGACTTGGTAGTCGTAGCTCACTTCTTCCATCGGGAATGGAATGTATTGGTCAGCTTGCATCTCTACCTGGCCCTCGAGCTCGTTTTCCCCGAGGTTTTTGGGCATCTGGATCACTTTCGTGATGGCGGCATCGCCGCTGATCGCGATTGCGGCGAGCCGGCTTTTGGCGCCCGAGCGCTTGACCGCCCGGCGGATCGCCTCCCCGACGGCCTCAGCGTCCACGATGGCTTTTTCGTTGATGGCGTTGTGCGGAGTCGGCTCCGCCGCATACGATTCAACCCGGTACTGGCCCCCTGACATCGTGAGCTCAATGAGTTTCACAGATGAGGTGGTTATGTCAAGTCCCAATAAAGGACGATATCTTTTTCCAAACGACCACACAAATTTTTCCCTTTTTGCTCAGTACCTTGGAGGTCGAAAACGCCGTGCGAGAGTAGCTATGCGGAACCAACTTAGCAAGAAACTGTTAAATAGAACGTGAAGCTACTCACGGTAATCACCGACAGCGGTGCCCTGCACGGAAAAGTGCGAACTACGAACGGTCCGCAGCGAAAACCAGGACGCTTAAAGTCATCCATTCAGACCTCTGGCCGCCTATGCTCGGCATAGACGATTGGTTAAGCTTGGTCTGGCAACCCCGCTATCCTAGGTTTTTAACCCGTAGACCGGTGGCTTTGCGTCCTCATCTTTCGATGAGTATGCCCATAACCAGCGGTACTATGCGTAGGCTTTCCCGCCGGTGTTAATAAGTTAGAACTGTTTTCAGTGACCAAACGTTATCTAGTTCTCATCTCGCGCATTTGTGTAGCCTTGGTGGCCGTAAGCACGCTGTTTGCGTTTGCGAATGTGTGTGCTTATGTCTATTTGAGGCCCGCTCTGCCCGATGTGGGCAGCTTGCGCGACGTGCAGCTGCAGGTACCGCTGCGCGTCTATACGCGCGACGGCCGGCTGATCGCCGCGATCGGCGACCAGCGCCGGATTCCCGTGCGTTACGATCAACTTCCCAAAAAGCTCATTCAGGCGTTCCTGGCAACCGAGGACGATCGCTTCTTTCAGCACCATGGTGTTGATTGGCAAGGAATTTTGCGCGCGGCGGTGGCCAACCTGAAGGCCGGCGGCATCCGGCAGGGCGCCAGCACGATTACCATGCAGGTATCCCGCGACATGTTTCTGACGCCGCGGCGCGATATGAAGCGGAAAATGAGCGAAATCTACATCTCGCTGCTCATGGAAACCGAGTTCACCAAAGAAGAGATCTTTTCGCTGTACGTCAACAAGATCTTCTTGGGACAACGCGCCTATGGGGTAGGGGCGGCGGCCGAAGTGTATTTCGGCAAGACCCTGGATCAGTTGAATATCGCGGAAATGGCGACTCTCGCCGGTATTCCTACGGCTCCATCAGTGGTCAATCCGGTGGCCAACGCCGAAGCGGCCCGGATCCGCCGCACGCACGTGCTGGGCCGCATGCGCGAGCTCAACTACATCAGCCAAGCCGAATACGATGCAGCGAATTCCACTCCGATGGAGTCACGCCTGCACGGTCCCACCATCGAAGTGGATGCCCCGTACGTGGCGGAAATGGTCCGCAATGAAATGCAGGCCAAATACGGCGACAGCATCTACACCGCAGGCTTCCGGGTGTACACGACCATCGATTCGCGCCTGGAGAATGCCGCGACCGTGGCGCTGCGCACGGGACTGCTCGAATACGATCGGCACCACGGGTGGCGCGGCGCCACTGCGAAGGTCGACCTGACGAAGCTGTCGTCCAGCGCCAATATGGAAGCGGAACTCGAGGAATTTCCCGTCATCGGCGGCCTGCGCCCGGCCATCGTACAAAGCGTCGAGGCGAAGAGCGCCGCGGTTTACGTGAAGAACTTCGGGTTGGTCACGTTGCCTTGGGAAAAACTGTCCTGGGCGCGCCGGGAACTGCCGGAGGAGAAGATGGATCGTTTTCCGACGCAGGCGTCGGAAATCTTCAGCCGCGGCGATGTCATCTACACCGTCGGCAATACCCGTGAAAATCTGCAGTTCGTGCAAGTTCCCGAGGTCCAGAGCGCGCTGGTATCGGAGGATCCGCACGACGGCGCCGTGGCCGCACTGGTGGGCGGCTTCGATTTCTTCCAAAGCAAATTCAATCGGGTGACTCAGGCGCGCCGCCAACCCGGCTCGGGCTTCAAGCCGTTCGTCTATGCCGCCGCGTTCGACAAGGGCTATACGCCGGCAAGCGTGATCTTGGACGCGCCCATCGTGATCGACGAAGCCGGCATGGAACAGGCGTGGCGTCCCAAAGACAGCCACGGTTCCTTCGCCGGGCCGGTGCGCCTGCGAGAGGCGCTGATTCATTCGATGAATTTGGTGTCGGTGCGCCTCATGCGGGAGATCGGCGGCGATTACACCTGGAACTATGTGCAACGCTTCGGCTTCGATAAATCGCAGCTGCCACGGGACCTGACGATGGCGATCGGCACCGCCTCGCTGAGCCCGATGCAGCTCGTCACTGCCTACGCCGCCTTCGCCAACGGCGGCTTCAAGGTGACGCCGTACTACATCGATCGTATCGAGGACGCGAACGGCAAAACGCTGGTTCAGGCGGATCCAGCGATCGCGTGTTTCGAGTGTGGCCGAGTCTCCGATCCGCCGGCGGCGAGTTCCAAACCCGGTGTTGGCTCACGCGCGGCGTATCTCGATGAAGGCGCGCACGACGGCAAGACGCTGATTCCGTCGAAGAATCTCGCGCCGCAGATCATCAGGCCGCAAGTGGCCTATCTGCTCGCGGACATGATGGCAGATGTCATCAAACGCGGCACCGGCATACGTGCCCGCGTTCTGAACCGCGACGATATCGCCGGCAAGACCGGCACCACGAATGACTGGCACGATGCGTGGTTCAACGGCTTCAACGGTGATCTCGTCACGACGGTCTGGACCGGATTCGATCAAGACCGCAGCCTCGGCGAAGGTGAAGAAGGCGGTCGGGTCGCAGTTCCCATCTGGACGTATTTCATGCATGAAGCGCTGGCCGGGGCGCCGCGGCACGGAGTTCCGGTGCCGGACGGGATCGTGACGGTGCGCGTATCTCCCCAAACGGGGTTTCTGGCAAGTGCAGACAATCCCAACGGAATCATGGAAAAATTCATCGAGGGCAATCTGCCCAAGACGGAAGTCTACGAAGGACCGAACAATCAGAATCCCATGACGGACGGCGACAAACCGCTATTCTAGGAGCCTGATCATGCCTAAGAGATTTTCCCAGCGTGCCGATGACCTGCGCCGTGCTCTGGCCCAAGAAGCCGCCCGCATCATGGCCGAACATGGCATCGCGGATTTCCGTCAGGCCAAGCGCAAGGCCGCCGACCGGTTGGGCGTCAACGATGTCGCCGTGCTCCCCAAGAACATCGAGATCGAAGCGGCTTTGCGCGAACACCAACGGCTATTCGGACGCGACTCGCACGATCACTCGTTGAAGGAACAGCGGCGCATCGCGCTCGACACCATGCGTCGCTTGAGCGAATTTCAGCCGCGGCTGGTGGGTTCGGTGCTCACCGGGACGGCGACCAATTACAGCGACATCAACCTGCACCTATTCGCCGATCGCTCCGAGTCGGTGGCGATCAAACTTCTCGAAATCGGCATCCCTCACGAATTCTATGAGCGCCGCGTCAAAATGGATGCCGAACGCAGCGTCAACTACCCGGCTCTTCGATTCGACGCCGATGGCCGTACCGTGGACGCCACCGTGTTTCCCATCGACGGGATTCGCCAGTCTCCCTACTCGCCGGTGGATGGACGGCCGATGAAGCGGGCCGATGCGCGCGAAGTGTCGGAGTTGATCGACGCCAATTGATTATGGTGGTGCACTGCCGGTTGCTGCGCTAGCGCCGCCGCCGCGCCGGCCGTTTACTTCAGGTAAAATTTCTTGAACGCCGATTAAGAGACGTATTAAGCTGGTCGGCAGACCGCATGACGCGCAACGAACGGCCGGAAGAGCCTAAATTCAATCGGGTCTGAGACGGCTTTGGGGGAAGGCACTGATTTTATAAGGGGTGCGGGATGGGTTCGGATCACTTGAAGCAATTTTTCGTGCCTGCGTTGCTGGCGGCCCAACTGGCTAGCCCATCGCTGTCTCGAGCGGCCGCCGCCGAGGGCGACGCCGCGAACAATGCGGCCTTGGAAGAGGTCGTCGTAACGGCAACGCGCCGTTCGGAGCGCCTGGAGGACGTGCCCATCAGCGTCACCGCCTTTAGCCAGGAGAAGCTCGATGCCGAAGGGCTGCACAGCATCGACGATTTGACCCGACTGTCGCCGGGCGTCGCTTTTCAGCGCAACGGCATGAGTTCCTCCGGTAACTACAACGACGAAGGCTCCGACATCAACATCCGCGGCGTCGACTCGACCGCCGGCACCTCGACCACCGGCATCTACATCGACGACACACCGATCCAGACGCGGCACATCGGCTTCGGCTCGATCAACGCGTTCCCGGCGCTGTTCGACCTCGACCGCGTCGAAGTGCTGCGCGGCCCGCAGGGCACGCTGTTCGGCGCCGGCGCCGAAGGCGGCGTGGTCCGGTTCATCACTCCCGAACCCAGTCTCAAGGAATCGAACGGCTACGATCGGGCGGATATCTCCGTGACCGATGGGGGAGCGCCCAGCTATGAAGGCGGCGCCGCGTTCAGCGCACCCATCATCGACGACGTGCTCGCTTTCCGCGCCAGCGTTTCGTATCGCAAGGACGGCGGCTGGGTGGACCGCACCGGCTACGCGTTGACGCCGCCGGGATTCGCCGGCACGCCGGGCGCCGCCGAAACCCCGACTCCCAGCTATGACGGCATCACCACCGAACCCAATGCGAACTGGCAGGAAACCACCACGGCGCGCCTCGCCGTCAAGTGGAAAGTGACCGATGCGTTGGAAATCACGCCGTCGATCTACTACCAGCGGCTGTACATCAACGACACCGCGGCGTACTGGGTATCTCTCTCGAATCCCAACAACGACGTGTTTCGCAACGGCAATGCGTTGCGCAATCCGAGCAACGACCCGTTCACTCTGAGCGCCATCAAGCTCAAATGGGACTTCGGCTTCGCCTCGCTGTTCTCGAACACCGCGTTCTACGACCGCAATCAGAAGGCGCAGTCCGATTACTCCCAATACCTGCGCGCCACCTGGGCATCGATCGGTTATGTTCCGGTGGTACCCGGCGTGATACCTCCCGGCGCCCCGCCCTTCCAACTCGCCAACACGTTTCCGGCGCCGGGGGATCAGGGCTATGCGTTGTTTCAGGATTCGCAGCGCAATTTCTACGAGGAGCTGCGACTCGCCTCCACCGACACGGATGCGCGCATCGTCTGGAACGCGGGCCTGTTCTTCTCACACCTCGAGGAGAACGTGCCGGAAAGCATCTACGATAACAACCTCAATTCCGAAGTGATTTCTTATACGGGCGGCGCCGACGCGGTATGTTTCGCGGGTCAGCCGTGCCCCGGCGGGTTGATCTTCAACGGTCCCGTCGACAAGGTCGTCGACAAGCAGATTGCCTTGTTCGGCGAAGTCAACTTCAAGATCACCGAGACGTTCAAGGCCACGGTGGGCTTGCGCGCGTCCAAACTCGACTACACCGGGTCGATCTGGGCGACAGGTCCGTTCCTGGGCACCACCATCATCACCCAATCGAGCGACACCGAAAAGCCCGTCACGCCCAAGGCCGTACTGACGTGGCAGCCGGATCGTGACGACCTGGTTTACGTCAGCGCATCCAAGGGCTTCCGGCCCGGCGGTCCCAACGTCGGCGTTGGCAACATTTGTTCGGGCAACCTCAACTCGCTGGGGCTGTCCCAGGTGCCGGGTCAGTTCTCCTCCGACAGTTTGTGGAGCTATGAACTCGGCAGCAAGAACACCTTCCTCGAGCACACCCTGCAAATCAATGCCAGCCTGTTCTACATCGACTGGAACAACATTCAGCAGAACGTGTATTTGCCGGCCTGCGGCGAACAGTTCACGGCCAATCTCGGCAAGGCCAAGAGCGAAGGCGGAGACATCGACGTACTCTACAAGCCGCTCGAGGTGCTGACGCTCGATCTGGCGGCGGCCTATACGGACGCCCGATTGACCAAGACGTCCTGCGCGGGTGCGCTGACTTACGTCGGCGCCGGGGTCTGTTCCGGCGCCGGCGGGTTGACCGCCGCACCCATCGCCAGCAACGGCGATGCATTGCTCGGCGCGCCATGGACGTTCACCAGTTCTGCCGAGTATCACTTCCCGCAATGGGAAGGCCGCACACCGTATTTCAGGCTCGACTACCAGCACTCGACCGCGCAAAAGTCGAAGTTGCAGGGACAGGACCCCAACAATGCGCTCTACGACACGACCATTCCGGGATTGCCCATCGTCAACAACCTGTCGGGGCGGGCGGGGCTGCGATTCAATGGTATCGATCTGTCGGCATACGCCAACAACATCACCAACTCGCTGCCCTTGATGTTCGAGTCGCGAGACATCGCGTACACGCCGACCGACACGTTGTACTTCGGCCGCAGCGCGCGGCCGCGCACCATCGGTATCACGGCCACGTATCGTTATTGATGGCTGCGTTGGGGCGGGTCGCAGACTCGCCCGCGCCGCACTCGATCACTTGGCGTTCTTGTCCTGCCAAACCGCCAGCGTGTCCGGCGAGCCCTGCGCGCGGACACCGTTGTCCATCAGGATATCGTCGGTCGCGCTCATGATCGCCGGCCGCGAGAACACCAGGGCCTCGCCGCCCCTCTGATCGAATTCGAAGGTGACGAAGGGGTCCTTGAGATCGCGCAGGACCGCGACCAGGTGGCGCAGGCTTTTGATGCGAGTGCCGTTCACCGAATACACCACCGAGCCGGCGGGATTCGAGTAACCGTTGGCAAGCTTGTGCGGGAAGAACGGCGAGGAAACCACCACGAGTTCCTGCAGGTCGGCATCCGGTTCATCGAGAGCATGCGTCACCAAAGGGCTCTTTACCAAGCCCAGCATTCTCATCAAACCGGCATTGCTTTCGAGGCCCGATACCAGCTGCCAGGTTGCCGGCGAAAACACCAACGGCCCATAGATGAAATAGGTCGGGTAGCTGCCGCGCAGATCGCTGACCAGGGTGGGATGCTCGGACGAGACGGGCAGCTGGATTTGCAGGGACTTGCCGGCGCGCACCAGGGTCAGCGGCAGCTTTCCGTTGCTCGCCACCTGCTGGATCAAGTACCCGAAGCTCACCCGCAAATCCTTGTCGATTTTGACCATGCCCTGGTTATCGATCGGCGTGTCGCCGATGCGGGTGATGACATCCCATTCCTTCAGCGGATAGGACGCGTCGGTGACGGACGGGCGGTGCACCACCATGCCCTCGACTGATTTATCCAACTTCAGGTAGTCGCGCAGCGCCGGGTTCTCGAGCGTCTGTAGATCGTCGTACATCGCCGGCTTGCCTTTGTATTGGCCGTCGGCAATGTCCTTCAGGAATAACTCCACCTCTTCGTTGGGGATGATGTAACCAATGTTCTGCGCATCACCGCTCAACTTGCTGAAGGCGAGGCCGATCATCTTATCGCCGGCAATCGCCGGTCCGCCGCTGTTGCCGGGATTGATTGCCGCATCCACTTGAATGCGCAGCCCGGAGACGGGGTAGTTGTAAGCGACGAATTCGATGCGCGATACGATGCCCTTGGTAATGGACAGCGAGTTGCCTCCCGTGGGAAATCCGTACGCCAAGACGGCGTCTTTGATGTGCGGCAACTTGCTTGCGCGCGCCACCGGCGGGTGCGTATCGAAGAAGGTGGTGTCGTCGAGCTGCAGAATGGCAAGGTCGATTCCCGGCGCCACCGCGACCACCGTGGCTGATACTTTATCTCCCGCCGCACTGGCTTGAACTTGCACCTGACTCGCGTAGAGCACGACATGGGCATTCGTCAGAATGCGCTTACCTTCGATAACGACACCGGATCCGCTGATCTCGCTGGGCGCCTGCTTGGTCCAAGGCCTGAAGGGGTCGGGATGACGCACGGTCGAAAAAACTTTGACCACCGAGTTCTCGATGTTGGGCGCCGCGTCGCCGGATTGATCGCGCGCTGCCGCGCCGCAGGCGGCGGACGCCAGAGCACCGCCAATCAAGAAAAAACCAAGGAGAGAAGGCCGTTTGGATCGTGTCATGGGTGGTTCAAATGGACCTATTTGCCGTCGACTGAAAAGGCGAGAAGAACGTTGCCGGGCTGGCCGTAACTTTGACCGTCACGTTGGCCGTAACCCGAATTGACATACACGACGCCGTTCACGATGGTAGCACCGCCCTGGTCCAACGAGCCGCCGCTCGCCTTGATGCCGTTGATCGTCGGAAAATCCTTCGCCGTCTCGTAATCCCACACGACTTTGCCGTCGATCGTGGAGTACGCGCGCAGATGACCGTCCATCGAACCGGAGAAGGCGGCTCCCGGGATCACGGTCACCGCCTGCGCCTCGGCATGCGAGCAGGCTTCCGGCCCCCAGCTACATACCGGCGACGGCGCGGGTGTGTACCAACGCTTGGCTCCGGTTTTCATATCGAGCGCCGCGAGGCCCCCGCCCGTATTATCCGGCTCCGCGACCAAACCGGACAAAGCAACATAAAGTCTGCGGTGGTCCGCCGCAGGTCCCCATTCGATACCGCCCGGAGCGGCATCCTCGGCGACCTTGGTTTGCCACAGTACCTCGCCGCCATGATCGGGATCGAGGGCGTACACCATCCCCGACTTCTGCCCCGCCAGGATGATCTGTTTGCCGTCCGCCAACGTGCGTAAGATCGGCGAACTGCCGAAGTCCGCGGCTCCTGTCATTTCGTGCCGTGCATATTGCTTTGCCCAACGGACCTGCCCGTCGTTCAAATCGAGCGCGACCACGGCGTCGGTCAGCGGTTGGTTGATTTCGGTCAACGAGCCGCCGGTACCCACATAAAGAAGATTGCGCTTGGCGTCGATGGCCGGTGCGGCCGAGACGGCTGCGCCGGCGGGTCCGATTTCTTGCCCACCGGCCGCGTTCTTGTGAAACGGCCGCGGCTCATCGGGAATGATGAAGGTTTTCCACAACACATGTCCGGTGGCCATGTCGAGCGCCGCGACGCTGCCGCGAAACGTGCAGCAGGCGTACGCCGCGTCCAAGGCAGCACTCTGCTCGCTGGACGAAACCGCGACGTAAAGCCGTTCGTGATAGAGCGTCGGCGCCCCGACGATGCGCGCCAGCGGATGCGACTCGACCTGAGTTTTCCAGAGCAAAGTGCCTTTCTGGGCATCGAGCGCATAAACCGCGCCGGCATCGTCGCCGAAGAGGGCAGCGCTCGGCGCCTTGAAAATATCGAGATGCGCCAACGTGAATCGTTGCTTTGATATTTTATCGGCTCGGCCATGCTTTCGCCGTGCCGCGGGCGCCGACCGCGGCGCGGCAGCGCTTTTCGGCGGAGCGAATTCCCCGATCGATATCGCCGTTCGGACGCCGGCAGCGGCGTCGAAGGTCCAGTAGGTGCAGCCCGTCTTGGCGTCCAGGGAATAAACGCGGCCGGTCGCGCTCGCCACGAACAGCCGGCCGTCGACCACCGTTGGTTGACCCGCCACCACACTGCCTTGAAACCCAAATGCCCACTTCAAGGCAAGCTTCGGTACGTCGGTGGCGCGAATGGCGGGTTCCGGCTGGTACCGGGTGTTCTCGATATCGCGCCCCCAACCGTTCCACTGTGCCGAACCCAAAGCCAAGGGACTCGCAGAATCGACACACTTGTTACTTTCAGGCATGGCCGGAACCGGCCCGGGGTGCGTGGCCGGCTGAGGCATTGCCGCTGGAGGCTCGGCCGGTGCAGCAGCGGCGAGGACCAGCGCCGCCAGTACGGCCGATCGAGCTTTGCTCCCCGCTCGCACGCTTCAGCGCTTATCTATGGGTTGATAATCCCGTTTGGTAGGACCGGTGTACAGCTGGCGCGGGCGGCCAATCCTCATGTGCGGATCAGAAACCATTTCTTGCCAATGTGCTACCCAACCGGCCGTACGCGCGATTGCGAACATCACCGTGAACATGGAACGAGGAATGCCCAACGCGCTGTAGATGATCCCCGAATAGAAATCGACGTTCGGATACAGCCTGCGCGATACGAAATAGTCGTCCTTGAGCGCGATTTCTTCGAGCTTCAAAGCCAAGTCGAAGATCGGATTATCGGTTCTGCCGAGCTTCTCGAGCACCTGATAGCACATTCCCCGAATGATTTTGGCGCGCGGATCGAAATTCTTGTAGACGCGGTGACCGAACCCCATGAGCCGCATACCGTCGGATTTGTCCTTGACGCGGGCGAGAAATTTGTCGATGTTGCCGACCGAGCCGATGCCGTCCAACATGTCGAGAACGGCCTCATTCGCGCCGCCGTGGGCCGGACCCCATAGCGCCGATACGCCCGCGGAGATAGCGGCATAGGGATTGGCGCCCGTACTTCCCGCCAAGCGAACCGTCGACGTGCTGGCATTCTGTTCGTGGTCGGCGTGCAGGATGAACAACAGATCCAGCGCTTCGGCAGCGATCGGATCGATCGCATACGGTTCGCAGGGAACCGCGAAAAACATGTTGAGCATGTTCGAGCAATAGCGCAGATCGTTGCGCGGATAAATGAACGGCTGACCGAGCGTGTGCTTGTACGCGGCCGCGGCGATGGTCGGCAGCTTGGCGATGATTCGGTGTGCGAAGATTTCGCGGTGGCGCGGATCATTGATATCGGTCGTATCGTGATAGAAGGCAGCCATGGATGCGACCACCGCCGATACCATTGCCATGGGGTGTGCGTTGTGATGAAAGCCCTGGAAAAAACGCAGCAATTGTTCGTTGACCATGGTGTGATGCATGATCGAATTGCGAAACCTTTCGAGCTCCGCCTTGGTCGCCAAACTGCCGTTGATGAGCAGGTTGGCCACTTCGAGAAAGCTCGATTTCTCGGCGAGCTGCTCTACCGGATAGCCGCGATACAAAAGAACGCCCGCGTCGCCGTCGATGAACGTGATCTTGCTTTCGGTACTGGCCGTGGCCATGAATCCGGGATCGAACGTAAATACGTTCATATCCTTGGTCAGATTCGCGATATTGATTACATCGGGTCCGAGGGTTCCCGACATCGAATCGAGTTGGATCGACTTACCGGTGGTGAGGTTCTTAAGTTCGTATTTCGTGCTCATGCGCTTTTCCGACAGGGAAGTATGTTTCAAATTCAAATAGAACTCGGCAGACTTGCACGGGCGTAAACCGGAATCAAGAGCGGGCGCTAGCTGCGCACGGCTAGTGGCGCACGGCCGGGAACATACCGCCTAGTGGCGCAACGAGGGAATGAGTAGAGCGCATCGCGACGCGCGGAGAATTGACTCCGCGCGTGCCAAAAGCAGTAACTTAGGCTTTGGGTGCGGCCGCCGCGTATTTCTTGCGGAATTTGTCGACACGACCGCCGGTATCCACGATCTTCTGCTTGCCGGTGTAGAACGGATGGCAATTGGAACAGACTTCAACCTGCAGGTCGTGCCCGATGGTCGATCGCGTCGGGAACGTATTGCCGCAGGTGCAGGTGACGGTGATTTCTTTGTAGTCAGGGTGGATGCCGGTTTTCATGGAAGCCTCGTATGTCTTGCACAGGGCAGAATCGGTACGACCCCA
>Ga0326728_10005778_pt1 | contig 34150 bp, 28 predicted proteins | sample MB3enrmetagenome_FD_207602 | JGI IMG/M metagenome (GOLD analysis project Ga0326728, IMG submission 207602) | Lab enriched peat soil microbial communities from McLean, Ithaca, NY, United States - MB31MN | ecosystem: Environmental > Terrestrial > Soil > Wetlands > Peat | place: USA: New York...
CTGACGCTCAAGCAAGGAACCCATCTTCAAGGATTAAAGGTCACGTGTGAAACGCTCGGCGGTGATCGTTGGAAGCAGATCCTGAGGAACGGCACGGAGCGCTACCACCATCTGCCGGAGTGGCCAAGCCTTCAGGTTCCCGAATTGGTCTTGGACTTCAAACACTTCCTAACCTCACCGCGAGAAGATTTGTTGCAACTCGCAAAAGGCGGGGCGTATCTCGCATCCCTTGGGCAACTCTTTCGCGAGCGGCTATCGCAGCGGTTCGCAAACTTCCTGGCACGCATCGCGCTACCGGATCTCAACGAGGAGAACCAAGACTCACAGAAGGCCACCGGGTAAGACCGAAGGTCCCCTGACTGAGGGGTCTTGTCGTCTACATCTTGAAGAACCGCGGATCACCCGGCGTTAGTTGCCTCCTCGTTGAGCGATTCCGGTCGTTTACGGGTCCCGTTACAACCGTTTACGGGGCCTCTCCTGGGCACCATCTCTCGGCGAAGACAAAAACCCCTAGAATCACGCTCTTTACCACTGGGCGTCGGTTCAAACCAGACCTCACTAGTACGAGGCAATTTTGGCACACGACAGTTGGAGCGAGGCACACGCTGATGCTCTCACCAGACGCAATCGTCGAAGAGTTTGGTGAGGAGTGGACTCGGTCCGATCTGCTTCACGTGATGCCCAAGCCCCAAGTGGTTGCTAACGGCCCGCTGGTCGAACTGACCTCTATTGGTGTGCATGAGAAGCATCAGCGTCAGGGCTATGCTAGCCGAGCACTGAGGATGCTCACGACGCTTTGCGACGAGAACGCAATGACCATCGAGCTGATCGCCCGGCCTCTAGAATCCGATCTCTTGCCGGGCTGCCCTGCAACGCTCTCGACCGAGCAATTGGTCGACTGGCACAAGGGGCACGGCTTCGTTGAGACTAACGCTGCGGGCGATGACACGCGCGAGATGATCCGCGCGCCAAGAATGTCCTCTCCCCGAGGCGTGAGCATTGACTCAATTAGTCGAGTGATCGACTCTGAAAGCCTAAGTGCAGCAACCGGCAAAAGCGGGCGATGGAGTTATCGAAATTATTGCCTCGAAGCGGCCGCCGCGGTGGATCATCGCAAACCGGCGTCACATACAGTACCCGCGAAGCTCGAGTACTGGATGGACGTAGCGCCCGCGCCTTTCGCAGAATCCCGAGATGCGCCGCGATTTCAAAGTCGAGAAGCTATCGGATGAGTTCGGTCAGTACGACCTAATCCTGAAGTGCCAAGCATGCGGACACGAACGGCGCATACTGCCGAAGTCTCTAGCTAATGTGTGCGGTTGGGACGCCAAACTCGCGGACGTAACTCCGCGTTTGCGTTGCTCGAAATGCGGCGAGCGGCGATGCGTGGCGCGACCGTTGCCTTCCACGCCACCCCGAGGGTACAAGAGTCACTAGCGGTAAGTAAACCCGGGGGGTTCCGTGCCGGTGGCGCCATGATCAACACCGAGAACGTCGGCGCTCTTCCCACTCCCTTACTCATGTCTCCCGAGCGGGCGGACATTCGCTCGATTGGGTATAGTGGTGCTGCGGTGGGAGAATGCAGCAAGGAGGCGATCCGCCACCCACACCGACATTATTGTTGCGCGGATTCTCGATCATGAAGCTTGAACAACTCCAACCGAACGCGGCTGTCCGCGGTATTGTTCCCGATGCGCTGGTCGTAGTCGTCAGTGTTCAGTGGTTTGGATCTGAGGCACTCGAACTCACATACAAGACCGCCTCCGGTAAAGTCGCGAATGAACTGGTATACCGCCACGATGAGCCGCGACTTGAATTAGTGGAGCAAGGCAGGCCGTGGAGCTTCGATGGCGACGGCGCACTGTTCCGTCTCGTCTCGGAAGCCCAGCGCATTCGGTTGGCGTATCTATTTGACCCGGTGCTGGCAGTACATACGTCTGTCGTCGAGCCGCTGCCCCACCAGATTACGGCCGTCTATGAGTCTATGCTGCCGCGGCAGCCGCTACGCTTCCTGCTCGCCGACGACCCGGGAGCCGGTAAGACGATCATGGCCGGGCTGCTCATCAAGGAGTTGATCGCTCGCGGCGACCTCCAGCGATGCCTCATTGTCTGCCCGGGTAGCTTGGCCGAACAGTGGCAAGATGAACTCTTTCGACGCTTCCATCTTCCGTTCGAGATTCTTACCAACGACAAGATTGAAGCCGCGCGCACGGGCAACTGGTTCCTTGAAACCAACCTCGTGATTGCGCGCCTCGACAAGCTTTCCCGTAGTGACGACGCGCAGCTAAAACTCCAGGCTCCTGATTGCCGCTGGGATCTGGTCGTTTGCGACGAAGCCCACAAGATGTCGGCGACGGTGTTTGGCGGCGAAACGAAATACACCAAGCGCTACCGACTGGGACAGTTGCTCTCGACGCTCACTCGGCACTTCCTGCTCATGTCGGCCACACCGCACAACGGCAAAGAGGCTGACTTTCAGCTCTTCATGGCGCTACTCGATGGTGACCGGTTCGAAGGGCGTTTCCGCGATGGTGTCCATACCACTGATGTGTCTGACCTGATGCGCCGAATGGTGAAGGAAAGCCTGCGGAAGTTCGACGGCACACCGTTATTTCCGCCACGGATCGCGCACACCGTTCCCTATAAGCTGTCCGATGCAGAGGCCCAGCTGTACCGAGTTGTCACGGACTACGTTCGCGAGGAATTCAACCGCGCCGAAGCGCTTGAGAACGATAAGCGTGCTGGGACGGTTGGGTTTGCGTTGACGATCTTGCAGAGGCGCCTTGCATCGTCCCCGGAGGCGATTTATCAGTCTCTTCGTCGCCGGAGGGAGCGTTTGGAGAGTCGTCTTCGTGAGCTGGAGGTATTGCAGCGCGGGGGACAGGAGGCACCGGTCGTCGCTGCTGCGGCACCCACTCTCGATAGCGAGGATGTCGAGGATCTTGAGGAAGCGCCTGACAACGAAGTGGAGATCGCTGAGGAACAGATACTAGACCAAGCGACTGCTGCGCGCTCCATCGCGGAGCTGCGTATTGAGATCGAAACCCTTAAAGCGCTCGAAGGGCACGCCCAGGTGGTTCGCCGTAGCGGGACGGATACCAAATGGCGCGAATTGGCGGGGCTGCTCGGGGCCATCTTTACGACCTCGGCCGACGCTAACAAGGTGGCCGAAACTACCGCTCCATATGGTTCCGGCGACATTCCGCCACCTACACCTTCCCCGCACCAGAAATTGGTTGTCTTCACGGAGCACCGCGACACATTAAATTACTTAGAGCAGCGCATCACGACGCTTCTCGGACGTAAACAAGCGGTGGTAATCATCCACGGCGGGATCGGACGCGAAGAGCGGTTGATCGTGCAGGAGTCTTTCAGACACGACCCCGAGGTGCAGGTGCTCCTGGCCACCGATGCGGCGGGCGAGGGCATTAACCTTCAGCGGGCGCATTTGATGGTCAACTACGATCTCCCGTGGAATCCAAATCGGTTGGAGCAACGGTTCGGTCGCATCCATCGCATCGGTCAGACTGAGGCGTGCCACCTCTGGAACCTCGTGGCAGAGGAGACGCGTGAGGGCGACGTCTATCACAAGCTCTTGGAGAAACTTGAACAGGCGCGGCAGTCGCTTGGTGGGCAAGTTTTCGATGTCCTGGGCAAGCTCCAGTTCCAAGGAAAATCGCTTCGCGAGTTGCTGATTGAGGCGGTCCGATACGGCGAGCAACCCGAGGTCAGGGCCTATCTGACCACCGTCCTCGACGGCGCTCTCGATCTGCACCATCTTCAGGATCTTCTCGAGGAGCGGGCTTTGGCTCATGACGCGATGGACGCCAGTCGCGTTCACCGCATTCGCGAAGATATGGAACGCGCAGACGCCCGCCGTCTGCAACCCCACTATATTGAGTCGTTTTTTCACGAGGCGTTTAAGCGTCTCGGCGGGACGGTCAAGCAGCGGGAGCCTCGGCGATACGAAATCACCCATGTTCCCGCACCTGTACGGCACCGGGACAGGCTGATCGGATTTGGGGAACCCGTATTGCCGCGCTATGAGAGGATCGCCTTTGAAAAGTCCTTGGTGGCACCTCAGGGCCAACCGCTGGCGGCCTTTGTTTGTCCCGGTCATCCGATTCTCGAAGCTGTCATTGACCTCACGCTGGAGCGTAACCGGGACCTATTAAAGCGCGGTACGGTGTTGGTCGACGAGCGCGATAATGGGACGCAGCCGCGCGTGCTGTTTTACTTGGAGCACGCCATTCAGGACGCCGGACTCACTCGCTCCGGTGAGCGGCGCGTTGTGTCCAAACGAATGCTCTATGTTGAGCAAGACGCTGCCGGCACAATGCGCCACGTCCAATACGCACCCTATCTGGACTATCGTCCATTAGCTGACGGCGAGCCGGCGGTAGACGTCATCCTTGACCGAGCGGAATGCCAGTGGATCAATCGCGATCTGGAGCAGCGTGTCCAGGGGTACGCCATCGCAAGTGTCGTCCCCGAGCACATGGCCGAGGTGCGCGGCCGCAAGCTCGAACTTATCGGCAAGACCGAGGCGGCGGTGAAGGAGCGCCTCACAAAAGAGATCACGTACTGGGACCATCGCGCGGAAGAACTTAAGCTTCAGGAGAAAGCTGGAAGACCCAACGCAAAGCTCAACTCGGACGAAGCTCGAAAGCGCGCCGACCTTCTTCAAGGCCGCCTGCAAAAGCGGCTCGAAGATCTGAAGCTCGAAGCTCAGCTCTCGCCGTTGCCCCCTGTCGTGTTGGGTGGTTCGCTGGTAGTGCCTGTTCGCCTAATTAACGAAATGAACGGGAAGGCTGCTCGTATGCACGTGACTCCGCTCGATACCCAGGTTAGTGCAGCCCGTGCCCGTGCGGTCGTGATGGACATCGAGCGCAGCCTTGGCTTTGACCCGGTAGATAGAGAATTAGAGAAACTCGGATACGACGTCGAAAGCCGCGTACCAGGCACGGGGAAGCTGCGATTCATCGAGGTGAAGGGGCGGGTCACAGGCGCGGACACCGTGACCGTGACAAAGAATGAGATCCTCACCAGTCTCAACAAGCCGGACGACTTCATCCTCGCTTTGGTCGAGTTCTTCGATGGCAATAACCACCGTGTGCACTACCTGCGCCGTCCCTTTCACCGCGAGCCGGATTTCGGCGTGACGAGCGTAAACTACAACTTTGCTGAACTCATTGAGCGGGGACAAGAACCACAATGATGCGTCCACCTGCACTGTCGAAAGTGACTATTCGGACGCTAAGGCACAATTTGCAAACCAAGCGGTTTGCGGTACCCAAATTGCAGCGAAACTTCGTCTGGGACCCTGGTCGGGCCGCGAAGCTGCTCGACAGCATATTTCAAGACATGCCAATTGGCTCGCTCTTTCTTTGGGAGATGGATCGCAAGTCGGCGGGTCTCATTCGGCAATCAACCGCAGAAATACTGCCCCAATTTAACAGCTCAAATAAGACGATCTGGTTTGTCATTGACGGGCAGCAGCGGCTATCCGTTATCTATCAGGCGTTTGAAGGCGAGAGGAAGGAGAATGATGTCGGGCGAAAAATCGATTTTGGACGTCTCTGCTTCGTTGTTGAACCGGATCAGGACGTGGAGAGCCCGCCTCGTGTCGTGTATCGCAAGCCCGTTGACCGCCAATTCGCTCCGGTCAAAGACATACTCGCTCCGGATTGGAGACGACGATTTGCTCCGGCATCGAAAAAATATTTGGCGAAACTCAAGGATTTCCGAGACCAGGTTCTGCGCTACCCGGTGCCGATCGTCACCGTTCAAGGCGCTACACTCGAGCAGATTGGCGAAATATTCATTCGAGTGAATTCGCAAGGTATGCGAATTACCTCTGCTGATCGCGCCGTCGCCCTTATGGGCAAACTGGACGTACGGGCAATGGCGCAGGAATTGCGGCAAAAGGTTAGGGAAAGCGGGTTCCAAATGGGTGGCATCGATTCGATTTTGATGGGGTTCAACCTGGTAACGGAGCGTCCTAACCTTGATGGTGATCCGCCGAAGCTCGATGCGATGGCCCGACGCTGGGAAAAGAAGCTGGAGGGAAATGAGAGAGAAAAAGCTCACTTTGGCAAACTCTGGCATCAATACCAACGGGCGTTCCAAACCGCCGTGGACTACCTCCGTCATCGTTTCCCAGTGTACGACGAGACATTTCTTCCATCTGCCAACATGCTGGCAGTTCTCTCGGTTTTCTTCTTCAATCATCGTGGTCAACCAAATCGACACCAGGCAGATGAAATCTGCAAATGGTTTTGGGCAACGGGTGTGGCTCAGCGTTATACAGGTCGCGGATACCATCGAAATCTAATGATGGACACGAAGCTATTCGCTTCTCTAGCCCGTGGTGCCAAGAGCCGATTCGTGTTTCGCGATTACCTCGACCCGGTACTCATTCAAACGGCAGAATACGGCTCGCGTTCGACCCGAGCACGAGCGTTCTTCTGTCTTTTAGCATTACAAAGGCCGCGATATCTAGAAGGTGGCGAATCTATTCCGTTGGAAAGCGAAGTCCTTAGTCACGCGAATAGGAAACACCGCCATCATATTTTTCCTCAGGCTCAACTAAGGGCGCGAGTCTCTTCGCGTGCTTATAACAGCCTTTGTAATATCTGTTTCCTGGTGTCGAGGGACAACACGATGATCGGGTCTCAGCTGCCGCGTCGGTACCTGGCGCAGTTTAGGGATCAAGGACGCGAAGGGTTTCGACGAACGATGAAGAGTCACCTAATTCCAGTTGGCGACGACAGTGGTGTGTGGGATCGAGGAGTAGTAACAGCTTATAAGAAGTTTCGACGGAATAGACTGCGTTTATTGTGCGCTGCTTTTGAGCGTGCGGCCGGCATGCGGCTATTCAAGAGGATTCAGGCGGGATGAGGGACCGCAAGAAGCTAATAGAAGTCGCGCTGCCGCTAGAGGCCATAAACAAAGCTAGTGCGCGGGAAAAATCCATCCGACACGGCCACCCGAGCACGCTGCACCTGTGGTGGGCGCGGCGGCCGCTGGCGGCGGCGCGGGCGGTAATTTTCGCGCAGATGGTGGACGACCCCTCAGCCTACGTGGACACGCTCCGCGGGGACCCGAAGCTCAAGCGGAAGGCCGAAACCGCACTTAAGGCTCGCCTAAAGGTGTGGGAGGAGGCACGCGCCCTTGCCGACAAAGCGAGGGGCAGGAATCTGTCTGTACCGGAGCCCGGCCCCGCCCCGACGCTCGACGAGATGCTGGCCGACATCGAGCGTCAGCGGCTCTTCCGCATCATCGAAGACCTAGTATTGTGGGAGAACACCACCAACGAGGCGGTGCTGCAGGCGGCGCGCGACGAGATTTGGGCGAGCTGGCGGCGCGCCTGCGCCGAGCACGCCGACCATCCGCGGGCGAAGGAGCTGTTCGACCGCAAGAAGCTGCCCGCCTTCCACGACCCGTTCGCCGGCGGAGGGGCGCTGCCGCTCGAGGCGCAGCGGCTCGGGCTCGAGGCTTACGCCAGCGACCTGAACCCAGTGGCGGTGCTCATCAACAAGGCGATGATCGAGATCCCACCGAAGTTCGCAGGCAAGCCGCCGGTTAACCCCGAGGCGCGCAAGGAGAAGTCGCTCATCGCCCGGGAGTGGAAGGGTGCTGAGGGCCTCGCTGAGGACGTGCGCTACTACGGCCAGTGGATGCGCGACGAGGCCGAGAAGCACATCGGGAACCTTTATCCCAGGTTGGAGGTCACCGCGGAGATGGCGAAGGCGCGGCCGGACCTCAAGCCCTACGTCGGCCGCAAGCTCACCGTGATCGCGTGGCTCTGGGCGCGCACCGTGAAGAGCCCAAACCCGGCCTTCGCCAAGGTGGACGTGCCGCTCGCCTCGACCTTCATGCTTTCCACCAAGGCGGGCAAGGAGGCGTACGTCGAGCCGGTGATCGAGAACGGCGGTTACCGCTTCACGGTGAAGGTGGGGACGCCGAAGGACGCGGAGGGGGCGAAGCGCGGCACCAAGGCGAGCGGTCGCGGCGCGAACTTTCTTTGCGTGATGTCGGGGGCGCCGATCGCGGGCGAATACATCAGGGCGGAATGCAAGGCTGGGCGCATGGGCACGCGGCTGATGGCTGTTGTGGCCGAGGGCGATCGCGAACGGGTTTACATTCCCCCAGTCGCTGACCATGAAATTGCAGCGAAATGTGAGCCTGTCTCCGACCCCCCTATCCAGGAACTGCCAAGGGAAGGGAAAGGAGGAAGAACAAATTTCTGGTGCGTGCTCTACGGCCTCTCGCGCTTTGCTGACCTCTTCACTCCCCGCCAACTCGTGGCGCTGACGACCTTCTCCGACCTGGTGCAGGAAGCGCGCGAGCGTGTGCAGCGCGACGCCCTTTCCGCCGGCCTACCCGACGACGCCAATCCCCTGTGCGACGGTGGCTTCGGTGCCACTGCCTACGCTGAGGCGGTGGCGGTGTACTTGGCGTTCGCAATATCAAAGATGACTAACATCGGATCATCGATCGCATCGTGGATGAGCGATCGCGGCGCATTTCGCGAGACGTTCGCACGGCAAGGGATTCCAATGACGTGGGACTTCGCGGAGGCGAATACTTTCGCCGACACGGGAGGCAGTTTCGCGATTGCCATCGACAAAGGGGCGATGTCGATCGATGCGTTCCCGGCCGCCACGATCGCGACCGCGGCTCAGATGGACGCTGCAACACAGAACCTCAGCGTTGGCAAAGTTGTCTCTACAGATCCGCCCTACTACGACAACATCGGGTACGCCGACTTGTCAGACTTCTTCTACGTTTGGTTGCGTCGCTCGCTGCGGCCCATCTTCCCCGACCTTTTCGCCACGCTTGCCGTACCCAAAGCCGAAGAACTTGTCGCAACCCCTCATCGTCACGGCAGTAAGGAAAAGGCAGAGACGTTCTTCCTTGACGGCATGACGAAGGCCATGAACCGCCTGACCGAGCAGGCACACACTGCGTTTCCGGTCACCATCTACTACGCGTTCAAACAGTCTGAGAGTGACGGCGCCGACGGTAGCGCGAGCACCGGCTGGGAAACGTTCCTTGACGCGGTTATTCGTGCCGGCTTTGCGATCAGCGGCACCTGGCCTATGCGAACGGAAGGCTCCGGACGAATGATCGCGAGGGACACCAACGCCCTGGCCTCCAGCATCATCCTCGTTTGCCGCCCGCGAGTCGCGGACGCCCCCACCGCCACGCGCCGCGAATTCGTCGCTGCGCTCAAGGCCGAGTTGCCCGTTGCGCTCGCCCACCTGCAGCGCGGCAACATCGCGCCGGTGGACCTCGCGCAGGCGGCCATCGGTCCGGGGATGGCGGTCTACACCCGCTACGCCAAGGTGCTCGACGCTGAAGGCAAACCCCTTACAGTGCGAGAGGCACTGGCGCTCATCAACCGGACGCTCGATGAGGCGCTTGCCGAGCAGGAGGGCGATTTCGACGCCGACAGCCGCTGGGCGCTCACCTGGTTCGAGCAGTCGGGTTTCGCCGAGGGTGAGTACGGCGTGGCCGAGCAACTCTCCAAGTCTAAGAATACGAGCGTTGCCGGCATGGTCGAGGCCGGCATTCTCGAATCGAAGCGCGGCAAGGTGCGTCTGCTCAAGCCCGACGAACTGCCCGCCGACTGGGATCCGGCCACCGACCCGCGCCTCACCGCGTGGGAGATTGTCCACCAACTGATCCGTGTACTCGCAAGCGACGGCGAGGCCGCGGCGGCCGGACTGGTCGCCAAGCTCGGCGCCAAGGCTGAGGTCGCCCGCGAGCTGGCTTACCGCCTCTATACGCTCTGCGAGCGCAAGAAGCGCGCGGCCGAGGCGCTCGCCTACAACGGGCTCGTTCAAAGCTGGCCCGAGATCATCCGACTGGCACGCGAGAGCGGCGTAGCCGAGACCGAACAAGGCACGCTCTTCTGAGAGGCTGAGGAATAAGTATGGCAATCACCAACCAGGACCGCGTTGGCAAGGCGATGGAGCTGCTCCGCGCGGGGCTCGCACCATTCGTCGAGCGCGAGTTCAAGAGCCAGCACCAGGCACAGGCCGGCGACGCGGCGCGACGCTACTTCACTGACGATCGCACAGTGGGCAAGAAGCCAGTTGCCGAGTGGGACGTGGCGGCGCTGCTCAAGCTTATGTGGGAGGCATGGAACGAAGTCTTCGCCAAGACGCTCGGCCGCGCCGAGCGCTCGCTGGTGCAGGAGCTGCGCGACTTCCGCAACAAGTGGGCGCACCAGGAGCCGTTCTCGAGCGACGACGCCGATCGCGCGCTCGATTCGATAGCGCGGTTGCTCACTGCGGTCTCGGCCCCTCAGGCCGACGAGGTCAACAAGATGAAACTGGAGCTGCGCCGACTCACCTTCGACGAGCAGGTGCGCAGTGAAAAGCGCAAGGCCGGTGGCTCGCTGATTGAGCCGGCCGCGACCGGCACGCTCAAGCCCTGGCGCGAGATCGTCATGCCGCACGCCGACGTGGCAAGCGGGCGCTACCAGCAGGCCGAGTTCGCCGCGGACCTCTGGCAGGTGCACCTGGGCGAAGGCTCGGACGAGTACAAGAAGCCGCAAGAGTTCTTCCGCCGCACATATCTCACCGAAAGCTTGAAACGTCTGCTCGTGGGCGGTGTGCAGCGCATAGCTGGCAAGGGCGGCGACCCAGTGGTGCAGCTCCAGACCAACTTTGGCGGCGGTAAGACACATTCCATGCTGGCGCTCTACCACCTGTTTTCCGGGACGAATCCGGCAGAATTGGCGGGCGTGGACGCGGTGCTGGCTGAGGCGGGCGTGAAGAGCTTGCCCAAAGCAAAATGCGTGGTGCTGGTGGGGAACAAGATCTCGCCCGGCAACCCCGTCACTAAGCCGGACGGCACGGTAGTGCGTACACTGTGGGGCGAACTGGCATGGCAGCTCGGAGGCATGAAGGCGTTCGCGCGCGTCAAGGCCGACGACGAGAAAGCAACCAATCCGGGCGACGTGCTGCGCGAGCTGTTCAAGGAATATGGGCCGTGCCTAATCCTGATCGACGAGTGGGTGGCCTACGCGCGCCAGCTCCACGATCAGAGCGACCTGCCTGCAGGCGGCTTCGAGACTCAGTTCACCTTCGCTCAGGCACTCACCGAGTCGGCCAAGCTCGCGGGCAACTGCCTGCTCGTGATCTCGCTGCCGGCTTCGGATACCCAGGGATCGCCGCACACGCAAGCCGACGACTCGGAAGTCGGCGGCATCCGCGGGCGTGAGGCGCTCGAGCGGCTGCGCAATGTGGTCGGGCGCGTGGAGTCCTCATGGCGGCCGGCGACCGCCGAGGAGGGATTCGAGATCGTCCGGCGGAGGCTGTTCGAGCCGCTCGCCGGGCCGGAGGCATTTAAGCAGCGTGACGTAACCGCGCGCGCCTTCGCTGATCTCTATCGCGCGCAGAGCGCCGAGTTTCCGCCCGAGTGCAAGGGCAGCGACTACGAGAAGCGCATTCAGGCCGCGTACCCGATTCATCCGGAGATCTTTGACCGGCTTTACACCGACTGGTCCACGCTGCTCAAGTTCCAGCGCACGCGAGGTGTGCTGCGACTGATGGCAGCGGTGATCCACAGTCTGTGGGAGAAGGGGGACCGCAATCCGCTCATCCTGCCGTCCACGGTGCCGATCGACGATCCGCGTGTTCAGTCCGAGCTGACGCGCTACCTGTCGGATAACTGGGCACCGATTATCGAGAAAGACGTGGACGGCCCCAGCTCGCTGCCACTCAAGATCGATGGCGAGCAACCAAACCTCGGCAAGCTGCATGCAACGCGGCGAGTGGCGCGAACCATCTACCTCGGCTCCGCGCCCACGGCGGCGGCCGCACATCGCGGGCTCGAAGACCGACGCGTAAAACTCGGCTGCGTAATGCCAGGCGAGTCGCCAGCAGTGTTCGGCGATGCGCTGCGGCGGCTGGCCGCGGCGGCGACCTACCTCTATCAGGACGGGCCACGCTTCTGGTACGCCACGCAACCCACCGTCACGAAGCTCGCCGAGGATCGCGCCGAGCAGCTCAAGCGCGAACCTGACAAGGTAGCGCAGGAACTCGACGAGCGGCTGCGCGTTGACCTTCGCAAGACTGGCGACTTCTCCCGCATCCATCCGCTGCCCCGCTCGGGTGCCGACGTGCCCGACGACCTCGATGCGCGGCTGGTTGTGCTCCCAGCGGAACAGCCCTACACGAAGGAGCCCGGCAGTGCGGCCGAGACCGCAGCGCGAGCGATCCTCGAATCGCGTGGGAACACGCCGCGCCTCTACCGCAACACCCTAGTCTTCCTCGCTGCCGACAAGGTGCGCCTGCAAGATCTAGACGAGGCGGTGCGCAGGTTCTTGGCCTGGAAGTCGATCGTGAACGAGAAGGAGGCGCTGAATCTCGACCCGCACCAGGTACGTCAGGCGGAGACACAGAAGCAGGCAGCCGATGGCGCGGTGATGGCGCGACTACCCGAGACCTACCAGTGGTTGCTAGTGCCGGAACAAGCAAACCCGCAGGCGGCAATCACCTGGCAGGCGGTCCGGCTATCAGGTAATGAAGCCCTTGCGGTGCGCGCAAGCAAGAAACTCCGCAGCGATGAGTCGCTGGTAATGTCACTCGGCTCGACCATTCTTCGTAAGCATCTCGATGCGGTACCGCTATGGCGCGGTGACCACGTCCCCGTGAAGCAGCTTGTGGAGGACTTCGCCCGCTATCTCTACCTTCCGCGGATCGCCGGCCCCGAAGTACTCGTGCACTCCATGCGTGATGGTGTAGCACTGCTCACCTGGCAGTCAGACACGTTCGCGTACGCGGAAAGTTACGACGAGGCCTCGGCGCGGTACCGAGGTCTGCGAGGCGGCCAGGTCGTCTCTCTCTCGCCCGACAGCCCAGGCGTGTTGATCAAGCCTGACGTGGCACGGCGACAGATGGATGCCGAGGCTCCCTCTGTGACTTCTGGAACCGCCGCCGGTGGAGGGATCACGTTGGAGGCTCCTGCTGACGGGTCGGGCACGACGTCTCCTGGGGCTACCGGTCGCACGGGTGCTGGGAGCGCCGCTTCGGCCAATACTCTCCGACGGTTCCACGGCACCGTGCAACTCGATCCCGCCCGCGTGGGTCGGGACGCGAGCCGAATCGCCGAAGAGGTGATCTCACATCTGTCCGGGCAGCTAAGCACCGAATTGACGGTGACCCTGGAGATTGATGTGTCATTGCCGGGTGGCGCTTCGGATCAAATCGTCCGTACCGTGACCGAGAATTGTCGAACACTGAAATTCACGAACCACGGGTTCGAAAGCGAGTAGTGAACCGCCGCGACTACTAGGCGTGGAACATCGACCGGCGGTCTGGAGACAACTACGCGCCGATAACGCGCCATTTCGCGTGGTTGATGCCGAGGGCATTCATTCCGCGCCCATAACCCACTTCGATGAGATGGTGCGCTCATGCGTCATCCCCGAATGGCGGAAATGCACCCGCGTTATCGGCGAGGCACTGGGGAAGGATTGGGAGAGCGGATATCACCAGGTGGGCGACATGGAGCTGTTTTCGCGGCTGCGGAAGCTGGTCGAGCTGGGTGCGGTTGAGAGTGACGGAGACATGTCCGATATGCGCCAAAGCAGAGTGCGAATCGCCGCCACCTGAGAACGAGCGCACCTAAGTCCCGGCGGACGCAGATTTCCTATTCGTTATTGTATTCCTCTTCATAACGGCGCTCGCGAATCTCGGTTTCCTCGTGATCAGTGGACAACCCGGTTGCCTCAACCTCTGCTTGGCTATCAAGATGAAGCCCGCAGACTGGGCATTTAAACTCCTCGCCGGAATAGAGCTTATCGACCGCCTCGTCCTCCCCGTAGTCCCCTAATCCCTGTTCGGAGATATTTTCCTCAACAAGAACTCCCGCGATATAGGCTTTGCCTGTACACGCCGGGCATTTAGTCGCCCATTCCGCGTCGCCCAGCAACCGGAACAGACCGGTGTAGTTATAGCTCTCCTTGGCCTCTGCCGCCTGGAGTGCATCCTCGCGGTCCTTCTTTTTTCGCTTGAGAAAATCTTCTTTGGCACGCTCGACACGCACAAGCGCAGCGTCAACCAGGGCTTGTCGCGCGTGCTGAAGGATCGACGTCGGCGCTTTGGCTTGATCCGCGCCCAGCCACTCTTCCAGCGAGGAGCCCATTTTATCGAGGAGGAGCTGAGCGGCGTGCCAGTATCGCCCTTCCCAGGCCGAAAGTTTCATCTCCCGGAACGGGACCTCTCCCGAGTGAAGTTCGGCGTTACGTCGCTGTGAAATATCATCACAGAAATTCTTTACGCTTTCGTCGAAGCCCTTTGTAACATGCCGTAGGCGATCGTAGAGCGTATGAGCAGCGATCGTCTTGATATCCGTACCCAACTGCACGCCGGATGCGGCAAAAAGGGATATCTGGTCTTGCGGGTTGACGATAAGACTCGGGTGTATCTGCGCGAGACAGGTTTTCCCGAGCAGTTCCAGCGCGAGGGATGCCCAAAGCTGATACTCGTCGAGATTTTCGTCCGCCTTGCAACGCAGGGCGCGCTGCACATACACCTTCGATTTGCCGAAAATCGCTTCGCTGCTGACTGCGGGCAACAATCTTGAGGCGTTCATTGCACGTATACTCGGAGCAATCGCCGAAGGGGGTCTGCTTGGGTCTTGTTGCCACGACCGTGGAGCATTCTCCAGTTGTCGATGATCAGCACGTTTTCTTCATTCCACCGATAGGTGATCACTCTTTCGCTCTGCCGCTTCATGCTGTAGAGATGTATGGCAGTCCGACTGGACTCGGTTACCGGAAACATACACCCAGGATCGAACCTCGTGAATCTCCGCTGTCCGTCGATGAGGCTGCCGTAAAAGGAATTTCCGCCGTTCTTGATTGAGAACGTTGAGGATCGTAGCAGCAGCCTTTCGTCGGCCGAAAAACTAGGATCGTTCGCATCGACCAGCACTGTCGGCGTGTCAACGCGGCCAATCTGGGCACATCCGAGGATGACGTATCGACATGGAACCGTCCAATGTGCCGTATCGGTGTGCAATGGGAATGCGGACAGCCCGTACACCTTGCTCAGGGACGACGGTCGTGCGCCATTCAAGCTATGTGGAGAAACTATTTCGATCGGGCTGTTGGGCTGACTTGATACGACTACCCCGAGAGCCTGAGCAATAGAAAGCATGCCATCACGCAGATTCGAAGATCGTGGGAGGGGAACCGGCGCCCAGCCTTGTAGTTGCAGATGATTTGATAACTTGTCCCACTCGGCTTTACCGCATCGACCCCGGCCGAAGGCAATCCGCGGCGACTTCTGCAATGTTGGACATCTCACCGCATAGCCCCGCCGTCAAAGCTGCCTAGTGCTGTCTAAGATCATCATGCGCGCCTCTTCCACCTCCTGCCATGCGGCACGGGCCGCGGGATCCGACAGCGGCTGAAGCATTCTCGCTAGATTATCTGTTGCAGTGATGATGTTCGGCACATACTCCGTGCCGTCGCCGCGGTAAGCACCCGCCACCCTAGACAGTTCAACTCGTGCGCGTTCGACTTGTGTCGCATCGGGTGACCCGATTGCAACCCGCGAAAGGTGCTCCGCGGCACGGCGGAAGTTCTCGTTTATGGTTTCAAAATGACGCGACACAGATTACCTCCTCGCGGGTTGTTCCTGGTCCCATTTAGGCTCCCTTCGCTTGGACCAAAGCTCGTGCAGCCGCAGAGACAAGGTCGCGGTCCGGAAAGAAATTCGCGGCATGAAGCTCACCGAGCACAGCATCAAATTGCCGGTAGTCGGTCCGCCCATCGCGCGCCTTGTCTGCCAGTGCGTCGAGCCTATCGGCGAGAGATTCAATGTGCTTCTCATGATTGGCTCGCTCGATCGGCGTTAGCATCGTCGGTCCGCGGGTACCGAAAAGCGCCTTGTTTTTGCGAACGTCTTTGGCGATGGCGGCGAGCGCATTCGGGGCCGTCGCTCGCGTCTCGCATTCCTGCTGAAGATCAAATTTGTCGAAGATCAATTCGTTACCTTTCGTCGTGATGAACGGGCCATCGAACCCACGGGAACCAATCATCCTGCAAGCGTGCTTGAGCGCAGCCTCATTGGACGGGAACGTCCGGGAGGCACCCACAGCGGGACGCGCCCCGTTCTTCGGGGAGATATCGTTCCAATGCAGAGTGACCGGGCCGAAGTCCGGGTCTTTCCGGCGCGATAGATGGATGTAGTAGGCGGCGTCCTCGATCAGCTCTCTATCACGGCCCAGATCGGGCGCCATGTCTCTACGCGTATAGTTAGCAAGCGAGAAACCGCCGTTGAGCAGCTTATAGAAGCTCACTTCAATTTTTCCGAGGGTGGCAAGACAGCGACTATGGTCAACGTTCCACGGCATGCGCGGGCCACCCCGCGCTTGAACATGCGCAATCAGCGCCGCCACATCTACCGCGTGCCGCCGATGCGCATCGATCTGCTGTTCGTCATTGCGTTCGATTGAGCGGCTATCTGGCTTCCACGGTATGCCTAGATCATGCAGCTTGATCCATGCGCGCAGTGCTTGCTCTGCGGGACCGGGAATCTCCTCACGGTCTTCGCCATCTAGCCAGCGCTGCATGGTACGGGGAGTAACGCCCAGAAGCTGCGCGGCTTCGATTCCGGTCAAGTTGAGTCGCAGTAGGTATTGCTCAAATTCGGCGCCGGTCATGGGCGTGTCCCAGAGACTATATGTCGCATGGTAGGAGGCATTTTGTCGCTCGTCAAACGACTATTTGACCTTAACATACGGCCACCGCTCCGTAGGTTGGGTCCTGTCGTCCCAATTGTGAGCGGAACGTGAGCACCGGCCAAACCCGACCGTAACCTGGGCGATCAGACGCATTTAAGGGTACGATTTCAGCTTTTAGGTGGCCCTCTCCGGGAGCGATTCCGCCCTGCTCCGGCCCGACCTACACCCTCAAACCAGATCACCGTTCCTGGACCGTTTACGGGCCAATTTCGTGTGCCCGTTTTTGTACCGTAAACCCGCATAAACGGGCACAAAAGGGCACATGGGACGGTCCGAGCCGGAATTCGTGAAATCGCTAAGTGCTTGATTTTTAGGTAATATTTGGTGCCGCAAAGAGGATTCGAACCCCTGACCCACGCATTACGAATGCGTTGCTCTACCAACTGAGCTATTGCGGCGTATCCGAAGGGGCCGGCATTCTACCCCGCTGAGCCATCCGACGAAAGGCTGCCGCCTCGCTTTGTGACGTCGCGCAGCGTCCTGGGCAACGCGAAGATCACGTGTTCTTCCCGGCCCTTCAATTCGTCGACCACGGCCCCGCCCCACTGTTTCAGCTGGGCAATTACCCCCTGCACCAGGATCTCCGGCGCCGAGGCGCCGGCGGTCACGCCGACGGTCTTCGCGCCATCGAACCAGTCGCGGTGCAGGAACTCCGGACCATCGACCAAGAATCCCGGTATCCCCACTTTGTCGGCCATTTCACGCAGCCGATTCGAATTGGAACTGGACTTCGAGCCCACCACCACCAGCACGTCGCACCGTCCGATCAAGTCCTTGACTGCGTCCTGCCGATTCTGGGTGGCATAGCAGATATCTTCCTTGACCGGCGCCTTGAGACCCGGAAACCGGGCGCTCAATGCCGCGACGATGCATGCAGTATCGTCCACCGACAGGGTGGTTTGCGTCACGAATGCCAAATGTCCGGGATTGCGCACCGCCACGCGTTGCACGTCCTCGACCGTCTCGACCAGATAGATGTTGCCGCCGAACGACGTATCGAACTGCCCGATCGTGCCCTCGACTTCCGGGTGTCCCGCATGCCCGATGAGAAACACTTCGCGCGCCTCGCGGGCATAGCGCGTGACTTCCATGTGGACCTTGGTCACCAGCGGACAGGTGGCATCGAAGACATTGAGCTTGCGGCGCTGCGCTTCCAGTTGGATCGCGCGAGACACGCCGTGCGCGCTGAAGATCACGGTGGCGCCGTCCGGCACTTCCTGGAGTTCCTCGACGAACACGGCGCCGATGGTGCGCAGTCGATCCACCACATACTTGTTGTGTACGACTTCGTGGCGTACGTAGATGGGCGCGCCGAACAAGTCGATGGCGCGCTCGACGATGTCGATGGCGCGATCGACACCGGCGCAGAACCCGCGCGGATTGGCCAGAAGAATTTGCATCAGGTTTTCCGCCTCGAGTCGAAGAGAGCATCCAGCAAGAGACACGCGGCGCCGACGGTAATCGCCGAATCAGCCACGTTGAATGCCGGAAAATACGCCGTATCCCAGTGAAAGTGAATGAAATCGATCACGTACCCCAAACGAATCCGGTCGATCACGTTGCCGACGGCACCACCCAGCACCAACGCGAGCCCGGCCGCCAACAGCGAATGCTTGCCGCGCGGCAGCCGATGCAACCAAATGATGATGGCGATACTGACGCTCACCGCCAGTCCAATGAACAGCCACCGCTGCCAGCCTGAGGCCGACGCGAGGAAGCTGAACGCAGCGCCCACATTATGCATGCAAGTGATGTCGAGGATGGGCAGCACGCGCGTGAACTCGAATTCACCGAAATGGCGCGTGATGTACTCCTTGGACAGTTGATCCGCCATTACGATGAAAGCGGACAGGAACAGCCACACCGTGGCGCGGCTGCCGCTTTTATCGACGACGGTGATGCTCTCGGCGCTGCTCATGCGAATCTTCGCTCCTCCCCGGGGCCCTCGACGTTGACGACACAGCGTGCGCAAAGTTCCGGATGCTCAAGGTTGCTGCCCACGTCGCTGCGCAAATGCCAGCAGCGCACGCATTTGGGCTGCGTGCTGGGTCTTACCTCGATCCAGACGCCCTCGGCGCTCGCGGGCACGCCGCTGTCCGACGGCGCATCGATCTCGATCACGCGCGCCTGGCTGGTGATGAGCACGAATCGCAATTCGTCTTGCAGTGCCGCGAAGCGCGCGGCCTGGGCAGCCGGCGCGAAAATCGTCACTTCGGCCTCGAGCGGGGCGCCGATTTCCCCCGCCGCGCGTAACCGCTCCAAATCGCGCCCCACATCCGCTTTCAATGCAATGAGCGCCGGCCAATCGATGTCGGACTCGCGCTCGGCGCCGGGTGGGAACTGATGCCAGGTATTGAGGAACACGGAGTTGTTGCGCAGGCCCGGCAAAAAGGTCCAAGCTTCCTCGGCGGTAAAGCTCAAAATGGGCGCGAGCCAGCGCACCATCGCGGTCGCGACATGGTACACCGCCGTCTGCGCCGATCGGCGCGGCGTGCTCGCGGCGCCGGTGGTATATAGACGGTCCTTGATGATGTCCAAATAAAAGCCGCCGAGTTCGACCACGCAGAAGTTGTGGATTTGCTGATAGATGTCGTGGAACTCGTAATTCCTGTACGCCGTCACCACATCGTTCTGCAAGGCGAAGGCCTTCGAGATGGCCCACTGATCGATGGCCACGAGTTCATGCCACGGCACGGCGTGTTCGGTCGGATCGAATCCATGCAGGTTCCCCAGCAAAAACCGCAGCGTGTTGCGCATGCGGCGATAGGAATCCGCCATGCGCTTCAAGATCTCATCCGAGACGCTCATTTCGTTGGCATAGTCGGTGGCCGCAATCCACAGACGAACCACGTCGGCGCCCAAGGTGCTCGTCAATTTCTGCGGCACCAGCGTGTTGCCCACCGACTTCGACATCTTGCGGCCCTTCTCATCCACCGTGAAGCCGTGAGTCAGCACGGCGCGATAGGGCGCGCGTCCATGCATCGCGACCGAGGTGAGCAGCGAGGAGTGAAACCACCCGCGATGTTGATCAGAGCCTTCGAGATACAGGTCGGAGGGTGATGTCACCTCGGGCCGCATCTGCGTTACGCTGTGATGCACCACGCCTGAATCGAACCACACGTCCATGACGTCGGTGGCCTTGTCGTAGTGCGCGGCGTCGGAGCCCAACAACGCGGCGGCATCGAGATCGAACCATGCGTCGATGCCGTCACGTTCGACCTGTTTCGCCACCTCCTCGATCAACTCGGCCGTTCGCGGATGCAACTCGCCGGTCACCTTGCTGACGAACAGCGGGATGGGCACGCCCCACGTGCGCTGCCGCGAGATGCACCAGTCGGGCCGCCCGGCGATCATGCTGCTGATGCGCTGTTCACCCCACGCCGGCATCCAGTCGACGTGTGCAATGGCCTCGAGCGCGCCTTTGCGCAAACCCGCCTGGTCCATACTGATGAACCATTGCGGCGTGGCGCGGAAGATCACCGGCGTCTTGTGGCGCCAGCAATGCGGATAGGAATGGTGATACGGCTCGCCCTTGAGCAAACGCCCATGCTCCCGCAAAACTTCGATGATGTGCGGATTGGCATCGAACACTTGTTCGCCCGCAAACAACGGTGTCGACGGCAGGAAGCGCCCGTCGCCGCCCACGGGATTGTCGATCTCCAGGTTGTAGCGACGACCCACGATGTAGTCGTCGAGGCCATGGCCCGGGGCCGTATGTACCGCGCCGGTTCCCGCATCGAGAGTCACGTGATCACCCAGGATCACGGGCACCTGACGATCGTACAAAGGATGTTGCAGCACGAGGCCTTCGAGCGCTTCGCCCTTGGCCTCCGCGATGAGGCTCCAGTTCGATGCGCCCAGCGTATGCATGACGGCTTTGACGAGTTCGGTTGCGACCAGCAGCCGCTCCACGCCCGCGCCCAGATCGAATTCGACCAACGAATAATCGAACTGCGGATGTACCGCCACGGCGCGATTCGCGGGCAACGTCCACGGCGTCGTGGTCCAGATGGCGACCGCCGTGGGCACGTCGTCGAACAACGCCAATTGGTCGGTCAGCGCCAGTCCCACGCGTTCGGCGAGAGCAATTCGGTCAACGACTTCGAAACGCACGTAGACGCTGGGCGAGGTCTTGTCTTCGTACTCCACCTCCGCTTCGGCCAACGCGGACCGGCAATTCAGGCACCAGTGAACCGGCTTGTAGCCTTTGTAAACGTGGCCGTTCTTGATGATGACGGCGAAGGCGCGCAGCTGCTCGGCTTCGAAGCGCGGCATCATCGTCAGGTACGGATGATCCCAATCGCCGAGCACGCCTAATCGTTTGAACTCGCCGCGCTGCAGGTCCACCTGTTTGAGGGCGTACGCGCGGCATGCCGCGCGGAACGCCTTGGCATCGATTTTCTGGCCCACGCGTCCATGCGTTTTCTCGACTTGCATCTCGATGGGCAGACCATGGCAGTCCCAGCCCGGAACGTACGGCGCATCATAGCCATCCAGGGTGCGCGACTTGACGATGATGTCCTTCAACACCTTGTTGACGGCATGTCCCAAGTGAAGCGCCCCGTTCGCGTACGGCGGGCCGTCCGTGAGCACGAACGGAGGCCGCCCTTTCGTCGTCGCACGAATCTTGTCGTACAAACGAATGCGTTCCCATTCCGCGAGCATGCCCGGCTCGCGATACGCAAGATCGGCCTTCATCGGGAAGCCCGTGTTCGGCAAATTAATCGTATTTTTGTAATCAGCCACAATCCACCTTCGACAAGAGGTCACGCGCTTGCGCTGCATCGACCTTCATTTGCACCATCATTGAATCCAAGGAATCGAACTTGACCTCGTCACGCAATTTCGCGACGAACTCGACTTCGATCGCGCGCCCGTAAAGATCGCCGTTGAAATCGAATACATGCACTTCGAGCAGCGGCTCGACGCCGTTCACCGTCGGCCGCGTGCCCAAGCTCGCGACTCCGGCCAACGGCCCATAGCCGATACCATACACTCGCACGGCCAAAATCCCGCCTATCGGCGACTTGCGTCGCATGAGCCGCACATTGGCGGTCGGGAAGCCCAACGTCCGTCCCAGCGCTTCCCCGTAAACCACCCGCCCCATCATGCGGTACCGACGCCCCAATAGGCGCGCGGCGCCGGCGCAGTCGCCCTTCTCCAGTCGCTCGCGCACGGCGGTGCTGCTCACCCGCACGCCGTCGACGATGAACGCGGCGACCTGTTCGACGCCGAAACCGAGGGACTCGCCGGCCGCCCGCAGGCTGTGGATGGTGCCCTCGGCCTTGGCGCCGTATCGAAAATCATCACCGACCACCACGTGCCGCGCCCCCAAGCCTTCGACAATCAATTCGTCGACGAAGCGCTGCGGCGACATGGCGCGCATGCGGTCGTCGAACCGCAAGGTCACCAGTCGGTCGACACCTAGCGCCGCAAGCACGACATATTTCTCGCGCCAGCGCGTCAGTCGCGGCGGCGCACCGGCAGGATCGATAAATTCCTTCGAACTGGGCTCGAACACCAAAACCGTCGACGGACAACGCAATTCGGCAGCACGCTCCTTCAGGACCCGAATCATGTGCTGATGGCCGAGATGCACGCCATCGTAATTGCCCACCGTCAGCACACAGCCGCGGTCAGACGTCGCAAGATTGTGGAGTCCGCGGACTAGTTTCATGGCGAAAACCCAAGATTATACTCAAGTTCGGCCGGGCTCAGCCGCTCGTTTCAGGCGCGACATTGACAAGCGCTCGGTCGATCCGCAAACTATGCGGCTCGTTTTAGGAGTCCTACGCTTGGCGAACACGAAATCTGCTGAAAAAGCTGCCCGACAATCGACCGTTCATCGCGCCCGCAACGACGCGCTGACCTCGCAGCTACGCAGTGCCATTCGCAAGGCCACGCTGGCGCTGAAAGCCGGCAAGCACGACGATGCGACGGCGGCGCTGGCGCATGCCACCCCGATCATCGACAGCATGGTCAACAAGGGCATCATTCATCGAAATAAAGCGGCGCGTCACAAGAGCCGCCTAACCAAGCAGGTTCGGGCACTCGCGAAGCAGCCCTAAGCCCCCTGCAACCTGACAGCACGTAGCACGCGCTGTTGAATTAAAACCGGCCTGCATCGCCGGTTTTTTTTGAGTGAAGCGAAGAACTAAGCAATAACAGAGCACCAAGGAGTGGAGATGGCTATCCAAATCGCCGATTCGATGATTGCCGACAAGGTCGACCGAGTGGCCAAAGCGACGGGACTGAGCATGACGGCGGTGGTCGAACTCGCGCTGGACCTTTGGCTGAGTGAAATGTCTGGGGCATCGGACCAGAGCGAGCACATGGCCGCGCGTATCGCGCAACTTGACGGTACGTCCCATCGCGCCGGCTCATCCGAGCCCCTCAACTGAAACGACTACGGAGCCCCCCGGCTCGCAACGGCGGGCGCCGCTGCTGGGCCGTCGGACGGAGCATCCGTGCCTGACGCGAGGCGTGCTCGCGGGTGCTCTTCCAGATAGCGCATCACCGCTTGTTTGAGCTCTTCGGTGCCGGCGCCGGTGGCGCCTGATATCAACAATACCTTGCCCTTCCAGCGCAGCCGGCGAACGATGTCCCTGGCGCGGCGCTCGGCTTCCTGGGGTTCCAGCAGGTCAATCTTATTGATGACCAGCCAGCGTTCCTTGGCGGCGAGGTCAGCGGCAAATTTTTTCAGTTCGGCGACGATGGTGCGTGCCCCTTTCACCGGATCGGCGTCCGGATCCGGCGGCGCGATGTCGATCAGATGAAGCAGCACGCGAGTGCGCTGCAAATGCTTGAGGAAACGAATGCCGAGTCCGGCACCATCGGCGGCGCCCTCGATGAGTCCCGGGATATCGGCCATCACGAAGCTGCGCCCCGGCCCCGCCGTCACCACGCCGAGATTGGGATACAAGGTGGTGAAGGGATAGTCCGCCACTTTGGGCCGCGCCGATGAGACGGCGCGGATCAGCGTGGACTTTCCGGCGTTGGGCAGACCGAGCAGCCCGACGTCGGCGATCAATTTCAGCTCCAGGGCGAGTTCGCGCTTCTCTCCCGGCAGCCCGAGTCCCGCCTTGCGGGGCGTCCGGTTGGTGCTCGACTTGAAGCGGGTATTGCCCCACCCGCCCTTGCCGCCCTTGGCCACCAGCAGCGTTTGGCCTTCGACGGTGAGATCGCCCAGTGTCTCGCCGGTCTCGGTGTCCGTGACGACGGTGCCGATGGGAACCGGGACGTAGACATCGTCGCCCCCATGGCCGGTGCAGTCGTTGCCGCTACCGCCCTCGCCGTTCTGACCCCGGTAGGTCCGGGAGATACGAAAGTCAGCGAGCGTATTCATACCTTCGACGGCTTTGAGGTAGACGCTGCCGCCCAACCCCCCATCGCCGCCATCGGGGCCGCCGAATGGCACGAATTTTTCACGACGGAAGCTCACGCAGCCGCGGCCGCCGTTGCCTGCCTGCACTTTCAATTTGGCTTCGTCGACGAATTTCATGGGGATAGCTTACGTTTAAAAGCCAAAAGGGGGACAGGTGTTCGCCTGTCCCCCTTTTTTCTAACCGACCGGCGAGCGCACGATGCTCGCAATCTAAGGGCTATTTCGCGATGATGTTGACGTAGGTGTGCTGTTTCTCGCCCTTGACGCGAAATTCCACCGTACCGTGGGCTTTGGCGAACAAGGTGTGATCGGTGCCGATGCCGACATTGACGCCGGGGCGGTAGACCGTCCCACGCTGACGAATCAGGATGTTGCCCGCGAGCACATCTTCTCCACCGAACTTCTTGACGCCCAATCGCTTCGAGTGCGAATCGCGGCCGTTGCGAGTACTGCCGCCTGCTTTTTTGTGTGCCATCTACTGAATCTCCTGCGAAAAAGTTAAGCGACGATAGACGTGATCTTCACATCGGTATAGGGCTGCCGATGGGTCTTCTCACGCTTGTAGTGCTTGCGGCGGCGAAATTTGACGATGCGAACCTTGTCGCCCTTGCCGTGACTCTCGACCGTGGCAACCACCTTGGCAGTGCCCACGTAGGGGGCGCCAATCGTCACCGACGAACCGGCGCCCACCAGCAGCACCTGATTGAATTCAACACTGGCGCCCTGGTCCGCGTCGAGCTTCTCGATACGAACTACAGCACCTTCTTGGACGCGGTACTGTTTACCGCCCGTGGCGATCACGGCATACATGGTTTCAACTCCAGCTGGGCAGCCTGTAGGGCCGCAAAAGAGCCGCGAATTGTACGGCTCCAGGGCTCGGAAATCAAACCGATCCCTGGCCAGGGCAGCGATGGCGTCCACAAAGCGACGCATTCTTAGGTACCATGCTTAATTCCGTCGAGCGCCGCATGACACTAGTACAGATTCGCCAGTTGGTCACCACCGATTTTGAGGCCGTCGATCGGGTCATCAAGCGTCGGTTGCACAGCCCGGTGGCGCTGGTCGACCAAGTCGCCACCTACATCATTTACGCCGGCGGCAAGCGATTGCGGCCGCTGTTGGTGCTGTTGGCCGCCCGCGCCTGCGGCCACCAGAATGAGCAGCACATCGACGCCGCCGCCATCATCGAGTTCATTCATACGGCGACTTTGCTGCACGACGATGTAGTGGACGGCTCGTCGCTGCGCCGCGGTCGCGACACGGCCAACGAAGTTTTCGGCAATCCGGCAAGCGTTCTAGTAGGCGATTTCCTCTATTCACGCGCATTTCAGATGATGGTGACCCTGAATCGCATGCCCATCATGCAGATCATGGGCGATGCGACCAATGCGATCGCGGAGGGCGAAGTGCTGCAGCTCATGAACGCCCGCGACGCAAATACCAGCGAAGCGCGGTACATCGACGTGATCCATCGCAAGACGGCGCGGCTGTTCCAGGCGGCGGCGCAAATAGGCGCGGTGGTGAGCGATGCCCCGCTGGAGATCCAGGATTCCCTGGCGCGTTATGGTAAACACATCGGGACTGCCTTTCAGCTGGTGGACGATGCGCTCGACTATCAGGCCGATGAAGCCACGTTGGGGAAACACCTGGGCGACGACCTGGCGGAGGGAAAACCCACCCTTCCTCTTATATATGCCATGCAGCACGGTAATGACGCCCAACGCGCCATGATCCGGCATGCCATCGAAAAGGGCGGCCTGGACCAGCTTGAAGAAATCACACGCGCCGTTGCAAGCCTGGGGGGGCTTGCGTACACTGCGCGCCTCGCTCAAAGCGAGGCAGATCAGGCGCTTGCTGCGCTGGCTCCCCTTCCAGAGACCGTTTTCAAAGAAGGTTTAAGCGAACTCGCCAAGTTCGCAATTGCACGCAAGCACTAGTCCGCGGCCGAATTCGGGGTGTAGCTCAGCCTGGTAGAGCACTACGTTCGGGACGTAGGAGTCGCAGGTTCAAATCCTGTCACCCCGACCATTGAATTAGGGTCCTAACGCATGATGAAAATGGCATTTGGTCCCAGGTAAAACATTTTTTGGTCCCGTTTTGGTCCCAGTTTCGTCGTGCGAATCGACGGTTCTAGAGCAACGGACAAGACTCGCGCGCTTCGCGGCAACTTCCAAAACTGACGATGACTTCGTGAAACCGGCCCGAAGTTCGTCTCCAAATACGCCTTGCACGCCAGATGTTCTGATGCGCCGATAAACTCTTCGGTGGATTACGTTTTTCTCAAGTCGCTCCTCGGTTGCCGTGTTTCAAGGCGACCACGCTTACCTGAATTCCACTTGCGGCAGCAGGCGCTGCAGATCGGTCAGATCCTAAGCGACGCCCTTTCGACGCTTGCGCGGCGCTTTCGCATGTGGCAGATCCTCGAGCTTGGAATTCCAGTACTCGACGTACTTCTCATACGCCCAGGCGGAAGTGAGGAAGGGAACGTGATCGGGACACCGGACCCTGCGGGACGCAACGGTTTGCGCACTATCGCTCCTCGCTCGGGCAAGGCGGTGATTGCCATCGATGACGTCGTATCGTCCCGGCGCGATTTCGGCCAACAAGATCGGACGAGACAGATCCGCGGTACGGACGGTTTCTTCATCCAGATGCGAGGCGCCATAGACGGGAAATTCCGCGACCGCGATGAACTCGACGGGGTAGCGTTCCGCGCAAGTGTCGATAAATGCTAGAAGTCGAGTGATGTTGAACTCGAACACTCCGTTCCGGTAATGCTCGTCCCCCGATTCGGCAGGACAGGGCTGAAAGTTTTTGTCACGTTTGAGCTTGGCCGGAATGCGAGTCTCGTCGGATGGTGAATTGAGCATTGTTCTGGTCCTGCGGTATTGCAACAACCTTGTAGGGGGCAGGCGGACCAGAGATGACCACCTGGCGCTGGCGGGTGGGATCACCGGCGTCTGAGTTTCCACTTGTCTTGGTAGCTTGGAGGATCGGGGATTGATTCAATGGGTTTCTTTGCTCGCTCGGCAATGAAGGTGCTATCGTCGCCATGCTTGATCTTGATCCGACCGTGAAGCCGACCCTGTTTGCCGAGCTTTATGCTTCCCGTCCCGCTCAGTTGATCGTACTCCCAGGCTCCTTTCCACGTGAATGAGGCGCCGGACTTCGTGGGTTTGACGTTCACATACGCCAGCAAGCAATGCATGCGCAGCCGGTCATCGTTTCCGGTGATGGAGAGCATCGCGGGACCGAGATCATCGAGGCCCTCATTCACCCACTGGGAGGTCTCGAGTATCCCCCACCAGCCGTAGAGATCAGCTTGCAGCTCATTGCTTGTCATGATCGGCCCTGAAGGAGTCATCCGTGTACCCGAAATTCTACCGCGACGGCGTTTGCGCTATGAGCACTTTGTAGACGAGCCATTCCGCGCGACTTGCCTCGCGATTAGGGGAAAAAAATTTCCGACCAGCGGTGGAGATGGTAAAGATAGGCGGCGCTGCGCTTGGAGCGTGTTTATCGGCTTGATCATGAGGGGTCTCCGGGTTGCCAGACGAGAACCAGCTCGCCCGCGCATTGTTCGCACCACGCTCCGTTGCGTTGGATCTTCTGATGGCCCTTCTCGTTGAAGAATGAGGTTACGCAGCCGCCGCAATGGTACTCGTAGCCGCCGAGCGGGTCTTCGGGTGGTGGTTTGGGTCTCGGTTGGAAGCGCATATCCTTACAGCGGAATTAATCGTACGCAAAAAGCACGGTCTCAGTTTTGTTTCCTTGACGCTTGCGCCGACGACGCCGCTCTCTGGCGCATCGCTCCCACGAAGGCTGCCGCCTGCTCGATTGCCCACTCGGCTCGATCAGGGCTCACTTCTTCGTCGGAGTAGTCGGCGACCAGCCGGATGTCGGCGACCTTGCTGAATGACTTGCCGAGTTCGACGGAAACGTGACCGGTCTTCACGAGATGGAGGCTGAATGCGGAAATGAGTCCGCTGTGCGTCTTGATCGCTTCCGATTCCGGCGGCTTCTGAGTCGCAATAAGCGCCGCACGAGCCGCATCGAACATTGCATAGTAGGCCCGATTGCAGGCCCCATTCACATCACCCGCGTCCAGCAGCAGTTTGGCGGACTCGACAGCTCGTTGCGCCCTATCGAATAGATCCTGAGCGTTCAAAGCGTGATGCCTTCTCGCTCGATGTTTTGCAGGAGGCGTGGATTGGAATGAGACTGCGGATGCTCCCATTCATCCTCCCAAATCGGCATCGGCTGGATGTGAACCTCGGTTTCCAGCAGCACTTCGTACGCGACGTCGACCATGTCGAGCTTTGTGTCTAGGAAATGCCCGCGAGGTCCACGCAGCAACACCGCGACATCCGCATCGCTATCTGACCGTTCCGTGCCGCGTGCCCGGCTTCCGAACAGGATGACTCTCTGCACTGGGTATTGGCCGGATATGCGGCGCGCGAACTCGCGCATCGCGCGCGCTATACGAGGATCAAGAGTTCTGGCGGAAGCAGGCATCGGAGTCCATCCAAGTGTACCGATATGTTACACCAGCGCGAGCTATCGGCCCGCAAAACCTCATGCTCATCGCGATACCCGTCTCAAACCTGGTAGCGTCGCATGAGCAGCGTCCCAGAGAAGCCGAGAGCGAAGCGAAGGCCGAATGGCGCGCTCAGGCAACCTGCCTGGCGATTGCGTGCGACCGGGGGGATCGGGCTGACCTCCGCTCCCCCAGCACCCGTCGCTGGAGTCCAATTGGGGTCCAGTCTCGCCAAGGAAAATCGCGACATCCGTCATCGAGCCTTGCCCGATTGCTTGCGCGCCGGCCGCTTGCCGACGCGGCTCGCGGACTTATCCGTGCGAGTAGCCGGCGACTTCCTTTTCTTGGCGGCCGGTTTATGGGAGGGCTTCGTGTCCGTGCTGCCCCAGTCGATGCCGAACACGTCGGCCAGTTTCGACGAGTCCAGAATCCGATCGGCGCCTGGCCGTTTTTGAACCGGTGTCCCGCTCTCCCCTGCGCGTGCGATCAATTCCTTCGCGTCGACCTTCCGCAGACCGAACAGAAGTTCCGGCTCCGCATCGAGCCGGGCGCCGATTCCATAGAGTGTCGCGGCGACATGCTTACACATCGCGGCGGAATCAGGGCAACTGCAGCTGAAGGAAATCTCCTTCTGTGACGGAAAGAGGCCGGTTCCAGGCCGGGTAATGCGCTCCATGACCGAGGTCGACAGTTGCCCTTGGAGCAGATCGACCAGCGTGTCGATGGAGCGAGCGCAGTCACGTGCAATAGCTTGCCAACGCGCGCCAGCCACTTCCGCAATTCTCACGGTGATTAGGTACAAACTCGATCCCATGACCTGAGCGCTCACCTCGCCCGGACCGATCTTGAGATCGATCACAGAGCCGTTTCGCAGATACGTGCGTCCGCGCGGCAGACGGTTCGAGTAATCGCTATACCGCTCCAGGTTCTGGCACCACGCCTTCCCCCAGAAGGATTTCGCAATCGCGCCTCGGCTTGCGGTCACTGGCGAGAGTGTCTGGCCCTTCTTTTGCATTTTCGCGACCGTCCGTGCCGCCATCTGGCGACGCGCCGCCGCGGGAACATACGGTTTCCAACGAAAATACATCAGCATTTCTCCGATGATCGAGGCACCTCAGACATTCGCCTGCGCCGAATGAATATCAAGCGCCACCAGATTCAGCAACTCCCTGTCGCTGAGCTCCGTCAGCTGCAGCTCACGACCTCCCTCGAGCACATCTTTCACGAGCGTTTGCTTCGATTCGATCAACTGATCGATCTTATCCTCGACCGTGCCGCGACAAACGAACTTGTGAACAAGAACATTGCGCGACTGCCCGATCCGAAACGCCCGATCGGTTGCCTGATTCTCAACGGCCGGATTCCACCAACGATCGAAATGCACCACATGCGAGGCGGCCGTGAGATTGAGTCCTGCGCCGCCCGCTTTCAGGGACAAAACGAAGAACGGAGTCAGCTCGTCGTCCTGGAAGCGCCGAACCAGTTCCTTGCGCTGCGATACCGGCGTACCACCATGCAAAACCAACCCTTCACGCCCGAATAGGTTGCCGAGGAACGCGGCAATCGGCTGGGTCGCCTCCCGGAACTGCGTGAACACAAGCATCTTTTCCTGCTTGGCGGCGATCACGTCCGCGAGTTCGCGCAGGCGCGCGAACTTCCCGCTATCGGTTTCAGCCCACGCGCCGTCGCCGAGCCACTGCGACGGATGATTGCAGATCTGTTTGAAACGCATAAGGAATGAAAGTGCGATCGCTTTGCGCCCCATGCCCTCCGCCCGACCGAGTGCATCCGCGAGTTCCTCAACCGCTTTCTGGTAGAGCGCTGCTTGCGTGGCGGTCAAGTAGCAGAAGGCTTTCATCTCGGTCTTGTCAGGCAGATCGGCGATCACCGACTTGTCGGTCTTGAGGCGTCGCAAAATATAGGGGCGTACGAGCTCGCGCAGCGGCCCGTAGGTTCTCGCCTCAGTGAGGCGCCGGACGTAACGCCCAAACGCCTGACCGGAGCCCAACAGACCGGGATGGGTGAAATCGAAAATCGACCACAGATCGGAGAGACGGTTCTCGACTGGCGTGCCGGTGAGCGCAATCCGAGTGTGGGCGATGAGTTTCTTGACGGCGCGCGTCTGCTTGGCACCCGGATTCTTGATTGCCTGCGCCTCGTCGATGACGGCAACCCGCCAGTTAGTGCTCGAAAGCCAGTCATAGCGCAGCAAGGCGCCGTAGCTCGTGATCACGAGATCGACGTCGGCGAGTGTCTCCGACGTCATCGCCTTGAGGTCCGCCGCACCGGCTGCCGAGGGATGAGCGATGAGGAATCTCAGCATCGGTGCGAAGCGTTCGATCTCCGCGGCCCAATTCGCCAGCAGCGAAGCCGGCGCCACGAGCAGGTTCGGGGCTCGCGTCGGCGTTGGCGTCCGTGGTGCCTTCGATTCTTGCTTGAGAATCAGGAGGAGCGACAGCACCTGGATTGTCTTACCCAATCCCATGTCATCCGCGAGACAGGCGCCGAGCCCGAGGCGGTGCAGCAGGTAGAGCCAACGGACACCGGCCTGCTGATATGGCCGCAGCGTCGCCTTGAGCGCTGCACCAGGATCGATGCCGGCGAGCCCGTCGGGGCTGCGGAGGCCCTTGAGAGTCTCCGCGAGCCAGGGGCCGGCGCTCACCGCCGACCAGTGGGGATCAGACTGGTCGCCCGATTCTTCCTCTTCTACCGCAACGCCTGCCAAAAGTCGCATGGCATCGGCGAAGGGCAGTCCGCCGGCTGCCGCCGCTGCCTCGACCTTGCGGAATTTCTCGAGGAGTTGCGTCAACTTCGCCCGGTCCACCTCGACCCAGCGTCCGCGCAGCAACTGAAGTCCGTCGGACCCTGCGAGAAGGGCGCGGATTTCGGTTGCCGTGAGGCGCTCCTCGCCGAGCGTGAGTTCCATCTGAAAATCGAGCAGCGCATCCTTGCCGAGGACCGAGGGTACCCGGCCGCCGACAGTCGCGCGGACCGTCGGGCGAAGCGGTCGGCCTGAGGCCCACGCGCTCGGCGCGCGCACGACAATCCCGGCGGCCTCGAGCTTCGGCACGTCGGTCAGAAATTGAAATGCCTCGGCCGCGGACCACCTGAGCGGATGATACAGCTCCCCGGATTCCACCATGGCGCGCAGCCACGCGCACTGCGTCGCACCTTCCTGCACCGGTTTCAGGAGCGAGAGCAGACGCGCTTTGTTCTTCGCGCCCGCAAACTCCCGCAGCGCCTCGGCGAGCGGCAGGTGCTGGGCACGAGCCTGCGCCGAGAGACGCGTCGTATAGGTGGCAATGAACGCGAACGGTGCTTCCTCGTCGGACCGGTTCTCGGCGAGATTGAAATGCACGCGGCCGACGAGATGCCAAGCCGGATTTCGCTCTTTCAAGAACTCCTGCAGCGTTTGCCTTGCATGGGCGCGCTCGGCACGACATGCCGCATCGATCTGCTCCCACAGCGCGGCGAGTACCCCGGCATTCAGGTACTCCCCGCCCGGCATCGGCGGTGCCGCGCTCGCCAGGTCCTCAAGCACCTCCGACGCCGGGCTTGCGACAGTGCTTAGGGCGGCGGAGCTTTCGCCGCTAGCGGGTTCCGCGGACGTGCATAGCGTCGTGACGTAGCGGCCGGCGAAATCGCGCCAGTACGCAAAATCCACCGGCAGAGCCGTGCCGGCCTCGCGAATCCCAAGCTCGAGCAGCCCATGTCCGACGCCGCGCTCAAACGCAGACTCGAGACGTTTCCACAAATCCCCCGGTAACTTACGCGCCTCATCTGCCGGCGCGAGCACGAGGTGGCCCTGTGGCGTGAGTACGGGAATTCGTAATGGGGTGGTCATATCATTCGTGGGCATGTTTCGGAACCGCCGCCTGCGTGGCCAGAAAAGACTAGCGTCCGTGACAAGATCCAGATGTCATAGAAATCCTTCATGCGGCTGTTTTGCAGATCGAGATGGACCATGGCCTGAAATTTCTCGGCGATCGCAGCTTCGACCGGGTAAGCATGGAGTCTCACGGGCGGACCCGGTGAGGAGCACCGGATAGTCAATTACCAGCGGCTGAGGATGAACGGCATCGCCGACGCCAAAGTCGATCTGCACGGTCTGACGAACGTTGTCGAGGTGCGCCCACAGGCGAATGCGTGTACCGACGTACTCGGTCGCATCGCGAATCGGCTCGACAGCGATCGTCGTCGGCTCGAAGATCACACCGTCAGCAGGATCTTCGATGGTGGCACATTGTTCTACTAGTCGTACTAGAACCGCCTGATCTGCAATGCCACGACGCATCAGATCGATATCCATGGTCGGACGTGCGCGTGGAACGCCCCATACCCGAAGCATCAGCGCACCTTTGAGCAACACCGTGTCGGCGTCGGGCGACCGCGCGAGTCGCGCCAGAAATCGCTCAATGACATAGGCTTGAAGAATGTCGTTGAAGCTTAAGCTGGCTTCTTGGGCCACATTGCGCAGTCCCGCGAGCACTGGGGCCACGACATTCTTTGAAGGCATCGTCACGTAACACTTTCCAGGTACGGCGCCATGACTCGGTCCTGTCGCAGCAGTCGCGCGAAATGCAGAATTTCACGATTGCTGATCCTTTTGCGGAGACGTGCGAAGCGCAGCGCTTCGATGGCGACATCCAACCCGAGCTTGTTTCGATACTTGAAACAGTCAACTAGCGTGCGTGCGACGCTGTAAATGCGCATGGGAACGCCATCGATCTTGTGCAGCTCGACTCCCTGATCGAAGGTCGGAACATCAAAACGATAGATCTTCACCGGAGGCGTACGGAGGCGCAGTCCCGCATATCGTCCTCGCGGCACGGCCAGGTGAACGGCTCGTGGTACCTGCGTCGTAATGCCGTGGAAGGCCAGCGCCGAAATCAGGCACACGACCGCGTCCGACGTCTTGGTCGCCACTACCGCAAGGTCCGGATTGCTAAACTCCCGGGCGGAGGAGAGCCGGTAGAGCCCGCGCGCGAGCCGCGTTAGCTGGCCGTCCTCGACTAGCTTGTACAGCGCCGCGGGGTGAATACCTTGCGTCAGGGCCTGACTCGTTCTCAGCACGCCGCCGTGCTGACGAAAGGTTTCGAGCGCAGTTTGGATATCACGTGTTTGGGTCATGTTGGATATTATTAGCACCATTTGCTTGTATTTGGTACTTTGTTTATCCAACCAATCTTGACGGTCAGGAACCGGCCAACGGGCCAATGCGGAGAATCCATTCAACGTGGCGGCGTCCACCGAAGCGGGTGAAGTCCTAAATCGATGGCAAATCGCTGACACCAAAACCCGTGTCTACCTGCGCTTAGTGGTGTCTTGGTTGAGTCCTATGGTGTGCTAACCTACTGACGGATCGAGTAATTCAGTCACGCGGCAGGGTAACGGGCTACGTTCGGGACGTAGGAGTCGCAGATTCAAATCCTGTCACCCCGACCATTTCCTGTTTTTTT
>Ga0326728_10005780_pt1 | contig 34146 bp, 29 predicted proteins | sample MB3enrmetagenome_FD_207602 | JGI IMG/M metagenome (GOLD analysis project Ga0326728, IMG submission 207602) | Lab enriched peat soil microbial communities from McLean, Ithaca, NY, United States - MB31MN | ecosystem: Environmental > Terrestrial > Soil > Wetlands > Peat | place: USA: New York...
AGTACCCGGCCCCTTACCGCCGCTCTTGGTCGTCCCGGTGGCGCTGCCTGGGCCACCCTTCTGGTCGTCTGTCGTATCGGTGTGCTGTCCCGAGGCAGCTTGTGATGCCGCGAGTTCTTGCGCCGCTCCTGCCGCGACAGCCTCCTGGAGCGCCGCCGGCAAGGGTTTGCGAGCCTGGCGAGCAGCCGAGCGGCGCTCGCCGAAAGGCCAGGCCGATTCTTCGATACCGGGCGTCTCGGGCTCGTGCGACTCCACCTCCGGCGTAGAGGGCGCCGAGACCTCGGGGGCTAGGTCTTCGGGGGCTGAGACTTCGGGGGCCCAGTCCTGCAGTTCTGAGTCCGCGGGCGCCTCCTCAAGAACGGCCGATACCTCCGCGGCGGTCTCGTCAACTGCCTCCGCGACGACCTCAGCTGGGGCCAGCCAGGCGGCCTCCTCGGCCGTCTCTGCGGCCGCCTCGGCTGGCGCTAGCCAGGCTGTCGCCTCGGCGGCTGCCTCGGCCGTCTCCTCGGCCGCCTCGTCAACTGCCTCCGCGACGGCCTCAGCGGGCGCTAGCCAGGCTGTCTCCGCGGCGGCCTCCTCAGCCGTCTCGTCAACTGCCTCCGCGACTGCCTCGGCTGGCGCTAGCCAGGCCGTTTCTTCGGCCGTCTCCTCGGCCGCCTCGTCAACTGCCTCCGCGACGGCCTCAGCGGGCGCTAGCCAGGCTGTCTCCGCGGCGGCCTCCTCAGCCGTCTCGTCAACTGCCTCCGCGGGTGCTAGCCAGGCTGTCTCTTCGGCGGCCTCCTCGGCCGTCTCCGCGACCGCCTCCGCGGGTTCTAGCCAGGCTGTCTCCTCGGCGGGCTCCTCGGCCGTCTCGTGAACTCCCTCCGCAACGGTCTCAACGGGCGCTAGCCAGGCCGTCTCCTCGGCGGCCTCCTCGGCCGTCTCCGCGACCGCCTCCGCGGGTTCTAGCCAGGCTGTCTCCTCGGCGGGCTCCTCAGCCGTCTCCGCGACTGCCTCCGCGGGTTCTAGCCAGGCTGTCTCCGCGGCGGGCTCCTCGGCCGTCTCCGCGACTGCCTCCGCGGGTTCTAGCCAGGCTGTCTCCTCGGCGGCCTCCTCAGCCGTCTCCGCGACTGCCTCCGCGGGTGCTAGCCAGGCCGCCTCCTCGGCCGTCTCCGCGACTGCCTCCGCGGGTGCTAGCCAGGCTGTCTCCGCGGCGGCCTCCTCGGCCGTCTCCGCGACTGCCTCCGCGGGTGCTAGCCAGGCTGTCTCCGCGGCGGCCTCCTCGGCCGTCTCCGCGACTGCCTCCGCGGGTGCTAGCCAGGCTGTCTCTTCGGCGGCCTCCTCGGCCGTCTCCGCGACTGCCTCCGCGGGTGCTAGCCAGGCTGTCTCTTCGGCGGCCTCCTCGGCCGTCTCCGCGACTGCCTCCGCGGGTGCTAGCCAGGCTGTCTCTTCGGCGGCCTCCTCGGCCGTCTCCGCGACTGCCTCCTCGGCTGGTGGGGCCGCGACTGGCTTCCAGATCGGCAGGCGGCCGTAGTGAACTCTCGGGGCTGTGTCGGCGATGGCGTGCTCGGCTGCCAGCCGAGCAAATTCTTCGTAGGGATCCACCTCCGGTTCGATGGTGGCGGATGCGGGCGGCCCGAATGTCGGCTGCTCGTCGGTTGCCGGGGAGATCGGAGCGCCCAGAACCGAGGTTGCCTCCTCGGATGACGGCGTCTCCCCGGGGCTCTCCGGCCAGAGGGCCGAGGACTGGGCCATCTCGGCGCTTGTCTCTTCGTACTCTTCATCAGGTCCCCGTGGAAGCAGTGGCCCTTGAGCCGCGGCACGAGCGACGGCGTCCGCCACCGCGTCACGAAGGTCCGAGTTCGACCGGACCCTGGTAGGTCGGCGCCGCGCCATTGGCGGAAGCACGCGTCCTTCGGGTGCTGGCGCGGCCAGGTGCGGTGGTGGTGGCGGCGGCGGAGTCCGCAGCTCATCGATAACGACCGCGGCCTCCGTGACGACAGCCTCCACTTCGGGCGGTGCGGCCTCCGTGAGGACCGCCTCCACTTCGGGCGGTGCGGCCTCCGCGACCGCCGCCTCCACTTCGGGCGGTGCGGCCTCCGTGACGACCGCCTCCACAACCACCGCCGCCTCCATAACGGGCGGTGCGGCCTCCGTGAGGACCGCCTCCACAACCACCGCGGCCTCCATAACGGGCGGTGCGGCCTGCGGCGGCGGAGGAGGCAGTGTCGCGGTCTCGGGCGCGGTGGGCGCAGGTGAGAACGACGTGATTGGCTCGGGCACGTAAGAGCGGTCAGGCCTGGTTTCCAGCGTCCAACGAGGTGCTTGTGGTGTTCGGCGTGGCGCTTCTGGCTTCCAACGCTGCACCGGTGCCGGAGGCGCGGCCAGAGCGCGAGCGGTCAGCGCGGTTGGGGCCTCGGTGCGAGGTGCCGCGGGCGCCGGGCGGCTGAGCCCAGAACGCGACCGAGCCGGTTGCTGCCCGCCGTTCGGCCTCTGCAGGGCCTCTGGCTTCCAACGTGTCTCGACTGGCTGGGACTGTGGTGGCTCTCGCCCCTCAGACGGCGTAGGTCTCTGTCGGGCTCTGAAGCGGGGCGGCGGCTCCGTGCCTGGTCGCAGTCCGGTCTCCTGCCCAGACCTGCGGTAGCCCGCCTCCCCAGGCGGGCCGGGGCGAGCGTCCTCGTCTCCGCCGAAGGATGAGTACTCGCTGCGCACGCCGTGGACCTCGGCAAAGACTTCTTCCCGGACTCGAGCGACGCCGATCGCGGCGTTCAGGAGCGCCGCGTTGCGGTCCCGCTCCTCGGGCACCGAAGCACGGACGTCCGGATGCAAGTCAGGGGGATACCACTTGCCGTCAGAGGCGAGCCACCATTGGTTGCTCTGGAGGTCCCCGCTCACAGCACTCCTCATCTGTCCCGAGACGTCTTGTCCGAGCGTAGCGAGGGAATTGCCACGGGTGGTCCCTGCCTGGAAGTTCCCTCGCCACTTCACCTGCCCCCGCTGGGGCGAAACAAACACTACTCGTCCCGGCCGCCCCGGCCTAGGGCTCTGGACCGTTTTTTGGAACAGCCGCCGCCGTCTCGGCGAGCATCGGCCAGCTGCCGGCGGACCTCGCCCGGCGCCACCCTGGTACGGTCATTGCCGGTGCGTGCGCTGTTGTCTGTCTACGACAAGACGGGCCTGGAGGATTTCGCCGCCGGTCTGGCCGCCCTCGGCGTCGAGCTCATCGCCAGCGGTGGCACGGCGAAGGTCCTAGAGGCCGCCGGCATCGACCACAGGGAGGTGGCCGAGATCACCGGAGTGCCCGAGATGCTGGGCGGCCGCGTGAAGACTCTGCATCCCGCGATACATGCGGGCATCCTGGCTGACCGGTCGATCCCGTCCCACCTCGAGGACCTCGCCGCCCAGGACATCACCGCGATCGACCTGGTCGTGTGCAACCTTTACCCCTTTGAGGCTCACCCTTCGGTCGAGACGATGGACATCGGTGGCCCGACGATGATCCGGGCCGCTGCGAAGAACTGCTTGCACGTCACCGTTGTCGTGGATCCCGACGAGTACGGTCTCGTCCTCGACGAGCTACGGCGCGACGGAGTTGTGAGCGACTTCACTCGTCACAGGCTGGCGCGAACCGCCTTTGCCCATACCGCCGCGTATGACACGGCGATCGTTCGTTGGCTGGACGAGACCGGTGGCGAGGGCGAGAACGACGAGACCGGCGGTGGGGACGAGAGCGAAACCGGGACCGGCGACGAGGACAGCGACAGCGGCGACTCGTTACCGGCCACCTTGCACGTCGTCCTCGAGCGCGCCAAGGAGCTTCGCTACGGGGAGAACCCGCATCAGCGCGCCGCGCAGTACCGGGCCCGCGGCAACCCTGCCGGCTGGTGGGAGGGCGCCGCCCAGTACGGCGGTCGGGAGCTGTCCTACCTTAACCTGCTCGATGCCGAAGCCGCCTGGCAGCTCGTTCACAAGCTCGTGGGACCCGATGGCCTGAGCTACGGCGCTGAGCTTGCCGCGGCGGTGATAGTGAAACACACGAACCCGTGTGGTGCTGCGGTCGCCGAAGACCTTGCGACCGCTTACGAGCGGGCCTTGGACGGCGACCGCGTCTCCGCGTTCGGTGGGATCGTGGCTCTCACCGGCCCCGTCGACCGGGCTCTCGCCGACCAGATCGTCGACGCCCCGCTCGCCGATGTCCTCGTCACCCCCTCCTATGACGAGGGCGCCCTGGCCCGCTTCGCCGAGAAACGGAAGAACATGCGGGTCATCTCAGCGCCACCCCCCTCCCGCCTGAGGCTCAGCCTCCGCCAGACCAACGGGGGCTTCCTCGTCCAGGAGCACGACAGCTTCCGGTCGGCGCCCGAGGCGTGGCGGGTCGTGACCAGGCTCGCGCCTACCGGACAGCAATGGCGCGATCTCGAGCTTGCCTGGAGAGTCTGCGGCCTCACTTCGTCAAACGCCGTTGTTTTGGCCTACGGTGGGCAGGTAGTTGGTGTGGGTTGCGGGCAGCAGAACCGCGTGGACGCGGCCCGGATCGCCGGTAGCAAAGCCGCCGGACGGGCGCGAGGAGGAGCAGGTGCAAGTGACGCATTCTTTCCGTTTCGAGACGGGGTGGACGCAATGATCGATGCCGGAGTCGCTGCCGTGGTGCAGCCGGGTGGGTCGGTACGCGATCAAGAAGTGATCGCGGCAGCTGACGAGCTTGGAATCTCGATGGTGCTCACCGGCGAGCGCCACTTCCGCCACTGATGGCCGGCATCCTGCTGGACGGGGAAGCGCTCGCAGCCCTGGAACGGAGCGAGCTGTCGAAGCGGGTCGCCGACCTCAAGGCGGTCGGCGTCACCCCCGGGCTCGGGACGATCCTCGTCGGTGACGACGTCCCGAGTGCCCGGTATGTAGCCATGAAGCACAAGGACTGCGCCGAGATCGGCATTGAGTCCGTGCACGAGGAGCTGCCAGGGGACATCTCCCAGGCGCAGCTCGAGAGGGTCGTGCGGGCCCTCAGCGCGAACCCGGGAGTCGACGCCCTGCTCATCCAGCTGCCCTTGCCCAAGCATTTGAACGAGGAGCAGGCGCTGCTGGCCGTAAATCCTGACAAGGACGTCGATGGGCTGCACCCGGTGAACCTCGGGCGTCTGGTGATGGGCGCGCCCGGGCCGCTGCCCTGCACGCCGGCGGGCATCGTCGAGCTGCTCCACGCCTACAACGTGCCCGTGAGCGGGCAGCACGTCGTGATAATCGGCCGCGGGCTCACGATCGGCCGGCCGCTCGCCCTCTTGATGGCGCTGAAGCGGCCGGGCCTGAACGCGGCCGTCACGGTCGTCCACACAGGCGTTGCAAACCTCGGTGATTACGTCCGCCAGGGTGACATCGTCGTCGCAGCAGCGGGCTGGGCGAACCTTGTGACCCGCGACATGGTCAGGCCGGGTGCAGCGGTCGTGGGTGCCGGCGTCTCGCGCGACGGCAACCGGATCTTGTCGGACGTCGACGAGTCCGTGGCAGAGGTCGCGGGCTGGATCACCCCGCGTATCGGCGGAGTCGGCCCCATGACCCGGGCCATGTTGCTGCGCAACGCCGTGATCGCCGCCGAGCGGCGGGCGCACGCGCTGGGCGGGGCCTAAAAGCAGCATGGGGACGAAGATCACGCTGGCGCCCTCGGGCGCGCTTGAGGTGCCCGATGACCCCATCGTCCCGTACATAGAAGGCGACGGCATCGGGGTCGACATCTGGCCGGCCGCGCAGCACGTGCTGGACGCGGCGGCCGCCAGGTACGGACGGCACATCGCGTGGAAGGAAGTGCTCGCGGGCGAGAAGGCATTCAAGGAGACGGGACAGTGGCTCCCCGAGGAGACCGTCGAGGCCTTCCGGGAGGATCTGATCGGCATCAAGGGCCCGTTGACGACACCGGTCGGCGGCGGGTTCCGCTCGCTCAACGTGGCCCTTCGCCAGCTGCTCGACCTCTACGTGTGCTTGCGGCCCGTGCGCTATTTCGCCGGGGTGCCGTCACCGGTGGTCCACCCCGAGAAGGTCGACATGGTGATCTTCCGCGAGAACACCGAGGACGTGTACGCGGGGCTCGAGCTGCAGGAGGGCACCGAGGAGGCCCGGCGGCTCATCGACTACCTCGAGAGCCAGTTCGGATGGACGATCCGCGAGGACTCGGGCATCGGCATCAAGCCGATCTCAGAGACAGGGTCCAAGCGGCTCATACGTGCCGCGCTCGAGTACGCGGTGCGCCGCCACCGCCGGAGCGTCACTCTCATGCACAAGGGGAACATCCAGAAGTTCACCGAGGGGGCGTTCCGCAACTGGGGTTACGAGCTCACCCGTGACGAGTTCTCCGACGTCGCCGTGGGGTGGGAGGACTGCGGCGGCCAGCCCGGCGACAAGATCCTCGTCAAGGACGCGATCGCCGACATCACCTTCCAGCAGGTCCTCACCCGCCCCGACGAGTTCGACGTCATCGCGGCGACGAATCTGAACGGGGACTATCTGTCCGACGCGCTGGCGGCCCAGGTCGGGGGCATCGGCATCGCTCCCGGCGGCAACATCAACTACGTGACCGGCCATGGCGTCTTCGAGGCGACGCACGGCACGGCGCCCAAGTACGCCGGTCAGGACAAGGTCAATCCCGGCTCGTTGCTCCTGTCCGGCGTGCTCATGTTCGAGCACTTCGGCTGGCAGGAGGCCGCCGACGACGTCATCTCGGCCCTGGAGCGGACGATCGCGGACAAGATCGTGACCTACGACTTCGCCCGTTTGATGGAAGGCGCGCACGAGGTCCGCTGCAGCGAGTTCGCCCAGGCGATCGTCGAGCGCCTCTGAGGAGGGACGCAAAGCTCTTCCGAGAGGGCGGGACGACGGCAGAGGACGGGAACGGCGGCAGACGGCGGCAAGCTGTGGGGCGGCGGCAAGTAGTCTTCGGTGCCGTGACCGACACCGCCGCAGCTCCCACGTCCGCCATGAGCTCTTCGACATCATCCGGCGCCATGAGTCCCCGACCCGTCCACGTCACCGTTACCGGTGCCGCGGGGCAGGTCGGTTACGCCCTCCTCTTTCGTATCGCCTCGGGTGAGATGCTCGGCGCCGGACAACCGGTCGTGCTGCGGCTGCTCGAGATCGAGCCTGCGATGAAGGCGCTCGGGGGCGTGGTGATGGAGCTCGAGGACTGTGCGTTTCCGCTCCTGGCCGGCATCGAGGCGACGAGCGACCTGGCGACCGCCTTCCGCGGGACCTCGTTCGCCTTGCTCGTCGGGGCCGTACCCCGCAAGGCCGGCATGGAGCGCAAGGACCTGCTCGGGGTCAACGGCGGGACCTTCAAGCCGCAGGGCAGGGCCATCGCCGAGAACGCCGCTTCGGACGTGCGGGTGCTAGTGGTCGGCAATCCGTGCAACACGAACTGCCTCATCGCCCGGTCGAACGCCCCGGGGGTTCCGGCGGACCGCTGGTTCGCCATGATGCGTCTCGACCAGAACCGGGCCCAGAGCCTGCTCGCGAAGCGAGCGGGAGTGTCCAACGGGCAGGTGACGAACCTGGTCGTGTACGGGAACCACTCGTCGACCCAGTTTCCTGACTATGAGAACGCGCGGATCGGGGGCCGGCCGGCGGTCGATGTCATAGGCGACCGGGCTTGGTTGGAGGGCGCATTCCTCGAGACCGCGAGACAGCGCGGCAGTGCCGTGATCGAGGCGCGGGGCTTGTCGTCGGCCGCGAGCGCCGCCAACGCCGTGATCGAATCGGTGGTGAGCATCGTGCGGCCGACACCTCCCGGTGAGATGGTGTCGCTCGCGGTGATCTCCCGGGGCGAGTACGGGGTGCCGGAGGGCTTGCAGTTCGGGTTCCCCGTGCGAACGGACGGGACCTCCTGGGAGGTGGTCACCGATCAGCGGCACGGCGATTTCGCCACCAGGCAGATCCGGGCAACGACAGACGAGCTGGCGGGGGAGCGCGACGAGGTGTCCGAGCTGCTCGGCCCTTAGCCCGGGCAGCTAGCGGCGCAGGACTCCCCGGCGGCTAGTGGCGCAGGACCAAGGTCCCCGCCGCTTTGTCGTGGAGCGTCTGGTTGCGCGGGTCCCAAAGCGGCCAGCAGAGGTCGACAAACGGCGCCAGTGGTATGAGGGTCAGCAGGCCGGCGACGAGCGAGCGGACGGCCGCCCGGAGCGGGCCGATCGGGGTCCGGCCCTCGATCGCGTCGACCGCATAGAGCCTCATGAACGCCATGCCGAGCGTGTGGCCCCAGAACCCCACCAGGGCGAAGGAGTACACGAAGCTCACGATGACGTCGAGGTACCCGTAGGCGATCCTGCCATGGATGCCGACGGCGAGATCGATCAGGTAGGTCGCGACGCCGACCACCACGGCATCGGCGACTGCTCCGACGGCACGAATCCCCCAGCCCGCGAGGGGGACGTCGACTCCGGTCGGGGCGAAGCTGGTTCTCTTCACGGGTCTTCCTGGCGAAGAGCCCGCGTGAGGTAGCCGACTGTGACGTAGTCGACCTCGACGCGTCCGCCGTTGGCGTCGACGGCGGACCTTACCCGATCGAACAGCCTGGCCCGAGTGTCCCCGTCCAGCATCCTGTGGTCCGACTGGGTGGAGAGGAGATCGAGCCAACCATCCGTCTCGTACGTGCGCTTCCAGGCATGGCGCAGGATCGTGGGGGGCGCGGGTGCGAAAAACCGAGACGCCTCGATCTCGCCGACGACCCAATTGTTGACGCCGGCGCGTTCGGCCTGGGCAAGCTGCCATTTTCCTTGGATGAGGTCACCATAGGCCCCGTTCAGGTCCCTCTCGAGGCCGTCGCCCCCGCGATTGACGATGACGTTCCAGAACACGGCCAGGGTCCCTTCGGCGCGAAGGGCGTGGTGGGCCTTCTCGTAGCGCAGCTCGGGCGAGATCCAATGCCAGGATTGGGCTGCAAAGACCAGGCCGTATGCGTGTGCGGCAGGTTGCCAGTCCTCGAAGGAGGCCTCCTCGACAGCTGCGTTCGGAAACGGGGTGAGGTTGCGCCGGGCGATCGCGGCCATGGCGGGGCTGGGCTCGACGCAGGTCAGTGCGAGCCCACGTGCCGCGAAGAGGACGCTCGCTTTCCCTGTGCCCGCTCCCGCCTCGGCGACAGGCGTGGTGGTGTCGTGCTCGAGGCCGGCGAAGCCGAGGATGCCGTCGACTATCTCCGACGGGTACGAAGGGCGTTGCCGGTCGTAGACGTGCGCGACCTCGCCGAAGACCAATCGCTGCTCACGAAGCGGTTGCGCCGGGCCAGTCACCACTCGGGGGGTGCTGGGTCTTGTCTTGCCGGGGGGGAAGAAAAACGTCAGGCGACGACTTCGACGCCTACCTCGATGCCAATGCGCCTCAGATAAGCGAGCCGACGGCTCATGGCCTGGATCCAGTCATTGAAGTCGGCCTCGAAGTGATCCCGGTCTCCGTCCTCGTAGGCATGCTCGAGTTCGTCGAACGCTTCATCTTCCCGGTCGAGCAACACGCGGTACTGGCTCAGCATGTGATCGTCGACCACGCCTGTCAAGGTCATTCTTCATCTCCCTCTCGTGACGCCGTGGCGCCAGCGTACTCCCGCCCGCCAGTGCGACTGATCGCGCTTGGGTAACGATTGCATGACCGCGCCGGCCGGCCGTGAGAGCTCAGGTAAAAGGGGTCATGCACCGGGCTAAGTCGTCTGCGCGTTCGTCTTTGTGCCGGCAAGCGCGGTCGCGACGAGAGGTGCGATCGCGGCGAGGAAGTCCCCGGCCGAGACGAGCGCTCGCGTGTCGCCGCGCAGCTTGATCCTTCCGGCGCTCAACATCTCCGGTACCGAGGCCTTGCCTGACGCGATCGCCTCGGCGGTGGACCAGTCGGCGACGAGGGTCACCTCTGCCGGCTCGGTCGAGCCCCGCACCAGCGACGCCGGGCCGTCCGGGCGGAGAACGAGCGTGTAGCGAACCTCACCGTCTTGCACCCCGGCAGCACCCGCTTTGTCCGGCACTCCCGTCACGATCTGGCCGAGGGCGAGCCCGCCCGCCACAGCGGCCCGCGTGTCCGCGGTCGAAAGGCCGCCGAGGGCGGCCGCGAGTGCTTCGAACCACGCCTCGCCGAGGAACTCAGCCACCGGTGCCGGACTCAGAACGAGCTGGAGCGTGATCGCCGGGCCCTGGAGCGGGGCCAGCGGCCGGCTGGGCGTGGGCGGCGCCGGTGTACTCGCCGGCTTGGGCGGCCGGGAGTGGCGCCGGGCGCCGCCCGATCTTGCGTCCCAACCACGCGATCGGGTCATAGTGGGCGTCGACGACACGCTCTTTCAACGGGATGATGGCGTTGTCGGTGATATGGATCTCCTCCGGGCACACTTCCGTGCAGCACTTTGTGATGTTGCAGTACCCGAGGCCCATGACCCGGCGGATGTAGTCGCGCCGGTCCAAGGTGTCGAGGGGGTGCATCTCGAGCTCGGCCAGACGCACGAAGAAACGAGGCCCGGCGTACCGGGGCTTGTTGTCCTCGTGGTCCCGGATGACGTGGCAGACGTTCTGACAAAGGAAGCACTCGATGCACTTGTGGAACTCCTGGCCGCGCTCGATGTCGACCTGAGCCATGCGGTAAAGGCCGTCAGGGTCCCTCGGCCTCGGCTTGAAGGCAGGGATGAGCTTGGCGATCTCGTAGTTGTACGAGACGTCGGTTGCGAGGTCGCGCATGATCGGGAAGGTGCGCATCGGCGAGATGGTGATGGGCTCGTCGGCAGGAAGAGTGCTCATCCGCGTCATGCACATCAAGGCGGGACGCCCGTTGACCTCGGCGCTGCAAGAACCGCACTTTCCCGCTTTGCAGTTCCATCGCACGGCAAGATCGGGAGCCTGGCTCGCCTGGATGCGGTGGACGACGTCGAGCACGACCTCTCCTTCTTGTGGCTCGAGGCGGTATTCCACGAATCGGCCGCCGCTCGCGTTCCCCCGCCACAGGCGCATGACGAGGTCTTTCGGAGCCGCCGCCGGCGGCTGCGCCGGAGGAGTGGCTGCCGCCGGCTCGGTGTCGATTGCCATCAGTGCGCCTCCTCCTCGAACAGTTTCGCCAGCTCGTCAGGCATCTGCGGCTTGGGCTCCTGCACCACGACGTACTTGCCGTCGACGAGGCGGGTGACCATGTTGACGTTCTCGAATTCCGGCCTGAAGCCCGGGTAATCCTCCCGCGTGTGACCGCCCCGGCTCTCACGGCGCGCGATGGCGCTCAAGGTCGTGCAGTTGGAGACGGCAAGCATCGACTCCAGGTCCAGGGCGAGGTGCCAGCCTGGGTTGAAACGCACGCCGCCTTCGACGGTGCACTTCGACGCGCGGTCCTGCAGCTCGGCGAGCTTGTCCTCCGCCTCGAGCAGCTCGCTCTCGACGCGGATGATGCCTACGAGCGATTGCATGGTCTCCTGCAGGTCGTGGTGCACCGCGTACGGATTCTCGGTGCCCTTGTTGTCGAAGTAGGAAGTCGCATGTCTTGTCACCTCGGCGACTTGAGCCTCGGAGATCACCCGATCACCCGGGGTTTGCATGGCGTGCTCGGCGGCTGACCTCCCGGCCCGGCGGCCGAACACGACCAGGTCCGAGAGCGAGTTGCCCCCGAGCCGGTTCGAGCCGTGCATGCCTCCGGCCACCTCACCGGCGGCGTACAGGCCGGGGATCGTCGTGGCCTCGGTGTCGGCCTCGACGCGAACGCCCCCCATGGAGTAGTGGCACGTCGGCCCGACCTCCATCGGCGTCGTCGTGATGTCGACATCCGCCAGCTCCTTGAACTGGTGGTACATCGAGGGCAGCAGGCGGCGGATCTCCTCGGGGGTGCGGCGGCTAGCGATGTCAAGGTAGACGCCGCCATGCGGGCTTCCCCGGCCCGCCTTCACCTCCGAGTTGATCGCCCGGGCGACCTCGTCGCGAGGAAGCAGCTCAGGAGGACGGCGGAAGTCCACCTTGTTCGCGTACCACTGGTCGGCCTCCTCGATGGTCGCCGCGGTCTCGGCGGCGAAGAACGGGGAGATGTAGTTGAACATGAAGCGCTCGCCGTCGCGGTTCAAGAGGACCCCGCCATCGCCGCGGACTCCCTCTGTGACGAGCAGCCCGCGCGCCGAAGGCGGCCAGACCATCCCCGTCGGGTGGAACTGGATGGCCTCCATGTCGATGAGGTCGGCACCGGCCCAGAGCGCAAGGGCCATCCCGTCGCCGGTGCACTCCCAGGAATTCGTTGTGAATTTCCAGGCTTTGCCGACACCGCCGGTGGCGAGCACGACCGCCTTGGCGCCGAAGGTCACAAAGCTGCCCGAGTCCCGCCAGAACCCGACCGCGCCGTTGACGGCCCCTCGGGGGTCTTGGAGGAGGCGGACGATCTTGCACTCCATGAAGACGTCGATGCCGATCGAGACGGCACGGTGCTGCAGGGCCCTGATCATCTCGAGGCCGGTGCGGTCACCGACATGGGCGAGGCGCGCGTAGCGGTGACCGCCGAAGTCACGCTGCAGGATCCTGCCGTCAGGCGTGCGGTCGAACAGCGCTCCCCACTCCTCGAGCTCCAGGACGCGATCGGGCGCTTCGAGGGCATGTATCTGGGCCATGCGCCAGTTGTTCAGCATCTTGCCGCCCCGCATCGTGTCGCGGAAGTGGACTTCCCAGTTGTCCTGCGGCCAGACGCTGCCGAGGGCGGCGGCGATGCCTCCCTCGGCCATAACGGTGTGGGCCTTGCCGAGGAGCGACTTGCACACGAGTGCCGTCCGGGCGCCCATCTGGCGCGCCTCGATGGCGGCCCGGAGCCCGGCACCACCGGCGCCGATCACGACCACGTCGAAGTCATGGCGTTCCGTGTCGGTCATCAGAAGATCCTCGGGTCGGTGATCACGCCGGAAGACACCAGGTATATGTACAGGTCCGAGAGCACGATCGTGCCGAGGGAAAGCCAGGCGAACAGCTGGTGGTGTTTGTTCAAAGGTGTCGTGAGGTTCGTCCAGATCCACAGGCGGACTGGGGACTTCGAGAACCTCTTCAAGTTGCCGCCGGTCAGGTGGCGGCAGGCGTGACACCCGAGCTGGTAAGCCCAGATGAGCACGGCGTTCGCGACGAGTATGACCGTGCCCAGTCCCATCCCGATGCCACCGGGGAAGCGGAACGCCTCGATCGCGTCATAGGTCAAGAGGGCCGCGAAGATGAGCGTGAAGTACCAGAAATAGCGGTGGATGTTCTGCAAGACGAGCGGGAAGCGACTCTCGCCGGTGTAGCCCTTGCGGAACCCGCCCGGCTTGTCCGATGTCGAACCGACATCTGCCACCGCACAGGCGGGCGGCGAGAGCCAGAAGGAACGGTAGTAGGTCTTCCGGTAGTAGTAGCAGGTGAGACGGAATCCAAGGGGGAAGATCAGGATGAAGATCGCCGGGCTCACCGTCCAGCTCGCCGGCGTGATGGGCCCCCAGCGCACAGCGGACGGGCAGTTGTTCGTCAAGCAGGGCGAGTAGAAGGGGGATAGGTAGTTGCGGCCCATGTCGAGGCCGACGAAGTAGTGCCCGTTGCGGAACGCTGCCCAGGTCGCGTAGACGACGAAGGCGAGCAGGCCGAGCCCGGCGACGAGAGGCTGCACCCACCAGCGGTCCTTGCGGAGCACGACTGCCCTCGAGGGGCCCCCCCTCGGTGCTCCGATCCGGACAGGGATCGGCTGGGGCCGAGTGGCTGCCAATGGCAAATCCTCGATGCTCAACAGTTGCCTCCGTGGGGATCGATTTCCTCCGACTACAGGCCGGACGCATCCTCACCACGCCTGTCCGGAGTGGAGATCATCATTGCACCGCGCGACCCCAGCCGTGAGGTCTTGCGCCTAGTCTCGCCGAGTGAGCGAATTGCCCGAGCCCGCAGAGTCCCGACCGACGATAGGAGGGCGCCCGTCGCGCCCGTCTCTCCTCGGCGGCGATGGGCCATCTCGGTCGTCGCTGGCGTCGACGCTCGGAGAGTTGCGGGCTGCGGGCTGGCGCTCGGTGCCGGTCAAAGAGGAGATCCGCCGCAACGTGCTCGGGCGCGTGTCGAAGGGCAGGCCCGTCGTGGAGGGAGTCCTGGGTTACTCCGACAGCGTCCTACCGGCACTCGAGCACGCCCTGATCGCGGGCCACGACGTGATCTTCCTCGGAGAGAGGGGCCAGGCCAAGAGCCGCATGATCCGCTCGCTCGTGAACCTGCTCGACGAGTGGCTGCCGATTGTCGCCGGTTCGGAGATCAACGACGATCCCTACCGGCCCGTGTCCCGAATGGCCCGCGACCTAGTGGCCGAGGCGGGCGACGACACTCCTGTCGCCTGGGTGCACCGGAGCGAGCGTTACGGCGAGAAGCTCGCCACACCGGACACCTCCATGGCGGACCTGATCGGTGAGGTCGACCCGATCAAGGTGGCCGAGGGCCGCTACCTCTCCGACGAGCTCACACTGCACTACGGGCTCGTGCCGCGGACCAACCGCGGGATCTTCGCCATCAACGAGCTGCCGGACCTTGCCGAGCGCATCCAGGTCGGCCTGCTCGACGTTCTCGAGGAGCGTGACGTCCAGATCCGCGGGCACAAGGTGCGCCTGCCCCTCGACATCTTGCTGGTGGCCTCGGCCAACCCCGAGGACTACACGAACCGAGGGCGCATAATCACGCCTTTGAAGGACCGTTTCGGGGCCCGCATCCGCACTCACTACCCGCAGGACCTCGAGACCGAGCTCACGATCGTCGCCCAGGAGGCCCGCCGCTTCGAGTCCGCCCCGGTCCGGCTCTACTTTCCCGAGTACATGTCTGAGATCGTCGCTCGCGTGAGCCAGCTCGCCCGGCGGAACCCCAGGGTGAGCCAGCACTCGGGCGTGTCCGTGCGCCTCAGCGTGACCAACCAGGAGACCCTCGGCGCGGCCGCCATCCGTCGCGCACTTCGCGAGGGGGACAGCGAGGCCGTGCCGCGCGTGAGCGACCTCGGCGCGCTCGTTTCCTCGACGCTCGGCAAGCTCGAGATCGAGTCGCTCGAGGAGGGCGAGGACGAGGAGGTGGTCGACAAGCTCATCAAGGCCGCCGTTCTCCAGACCTTCCGGGAGCACTGCCCGCCCGAGACACTCGGGCAGGCGGTGAACGGCTTCGAGGATGGCAAGGTGGTGCATGCCGGGCCCGATCTTCCCTCGCAGGACTACGTGCGCATTCTCGAAGAGGTGCCGGCGCTCCGGACGCCGGTCAATGTGCTGACGCCCGAGTCGGAGAGCCCCGCAGCGATCGCCAGTGCCCTCGAGCTAGTGCTCGAAGGGCTGCACCTCTCCAAGCGCCTCAACAAGGAGGCGGCAGGGGCTCGAGCGACCTACCGAGCGCGTTAGGCCCGGCGCGTGGCGATCTACCGCTACTCGAGATGGGATGGCACGCAGACCGGTTTCGACCTCGATGCGGACGACATCTTGTCGGAGATCCAAGACGACCTCGTGTACCACGGCGACGTCGGCTACGCCCTTCGCCGCATGCTGCAGCAAGGTTTTCGTGATCGCAACGGTCGCCACGTCGAGGGACTGCAGGAGCTGCTGGAGCAGATCCGCGAGCGCCGCCGCCAGGAGCGTGAGCAGCACGATCTGGGCGGTGCCTACGAGGAGATCGCGAACGAGCTCAGCGAGATCCTGGGCCAGGAACGCGAGGCGCTCGAGGCGCTCGAGCGGGAGGCTCGTTCCTCGGGCGACCAGCGGCGCCGCGAGGTCACCGAGGAGGTCGTAGGTGAGCGGCGCGCAGAGCTCGGGCTTCTCCCTGAAGACCTCGCTGGGCGGGTACGCGGTCTCACCAGCTACGAGTTCGCCTCGAGCGAGGCGCGGGAGCGCTTCGAGCAGCTCCTCGAGCGCCTGCGCGGGGAGGTCGTGCAGTCCTATCTCGACCAGGTGGCGGGAGCGGCGGCGGCGACCGGCGCCGCCGAACGTGAGCATCTCCGCAACGCCCTCGATGCGTTGAACAGGATGATGGAGCAGCGCGCGGCGGGCGAGGCGCTGGACCCTGGTTTCGAGCAATTCATGGAGCAGTACCGCGATCTGTTCCCGGGTGATCCGAAGGACCTCGACGATCTCCTCGAGCAGCTTGCGCAACGCATGGCCGCCGCCTCGGCGATGCTCGCGTCCATGACGCCCGGCCAGCGCGCCCAGCTGCAGGAGCTGATGGACGAGCTTCTCGGCGACATGGACCTCTCGTGGCAGATGGACCGGCTGGCGGGGAACCTGCGGGCGGCTTTTCCCGGCGAGCAATGGGGCCGCCGGATGTCTTTCAGCGGCACCGAGGGTCTCGGGCTGGCCGAGACTGCGGACATGTTCCAGCGCCTGGGCGAGCTCGATCAGCTCGAGAACATGCTCTCGGGGGCGCCCCAGCCAGGAGCGCTCGCCGAGATAGACCTCGACCGTGTGCGCGAGCTCATGGGCCAGGAGGCTTCCGCGTCGCTGGCCGAACTGCAGAAGCTGGCCCGGCGGCTCGAGGACGCCGGCCTCGTCGAGCAGCGGGAGGGTCGGCTCGAGCTCACACCCAAGGGGCTGCGGCGCATCGGCCAACGGGCTTTGGAGGACCTTTTCAAGCACCTCGCAAAGGACCGCCTCGGCGGGCACGGGGTGGCGAGGATGGGGGTGGGCCACGAGCGTGCCGAGGACACCAAGCCCTATGAGCTCGGGGACCCGTTCAACTTGCACATCGAGCGGACCTTGCGTAATGCGCTGCGCCGCCAGGTTGCCGAGGGCGAGCTCGAGGCGGGAGCCATGCCGGGTAGCGCCGGGCCGGACAACGCCAAGCCCGCGGTTAGGTTCCCGGTTCGGCTTGCCCCAGATGACTTCGAGATCGAGCGCGCCGAGCACCAGACCCAGTGCGCGACGGTGCTCCTGCTCGATCTTTCCCTGTCAATGCCGCTGCGGGACAACTTCCTCGCTGCGAAGAAAGTTGCCCTGGCGATGCAGTCGCTCATCTCCGGCCAGTTCCCCCGGGACTACCTCGGCATAGTCGGCTTCTCGGATCGTGCCCGCGAGATCCGCCCCGAGCAGCTGCCCGCCGTTTCTTGGGACTACGGGTATGGCACGAACATGCAGCACGCGCTCCTGCTCGCCCGGCGGCTGCTCGCGCGCCACCACGGCACGAGACAGATCGTGATGATCACCGACGGTGAGCCGACCGCGCACCTAGAGGGCGGGGAGGTCTTCTTCAATTACCCGCCCGTGCCGGCCACGGTCGATGCGACCCTGCAGGAGGTGCTTCGCTGCTCTCGCGAGGGGATACGGATCAACACATTTGCTCTTGACGCGACGGGGCATCTTCGCCAGTTCGTGGAGAAGATCACCCAACTCAACCGGGGCCGGGCCTTTTTCACGACTCCGGAGACACTTGGTGACTACGTCCTAGTCGACTTCATCGAGAATCGGCGACAGCTCGCCCGTAGGCGTTCTCGAGGGGCTTGAGGGCTTCCTCGATGAGCGGTGCGAGCCGCCAGGCACCAAGCAAATCCTGGGTTTGAGCGCCTTTCAGGGCGCGAGGTGCTGAAGGATCCGCGACCAGGTAGTCGCTTGCTGTCTCCGTCCTGACGACCGATTTCAAACTCCCCCTTGCATCGGCGCGCAGCAGGGTTCATGATAATCACCATCTTGTAACTACACGGTTGCGAGTTGTTAGGGGAGGGGGCGCCCACATGGCACTCCAAGCGTTGTTCGAAAGTGGCCTTGACCGGACCTGGCAGCGTCGCGCGAACTGCATGGGTGTCGATCCGGAGCTGTTCTTCCCAGAGCGTGGCGCATCAACCCGGGAAGCCAAGGAGGTTTGCCGTGGATGCGTCGTTCGCGAGGACTGCCTCGAATTCGCGATCGCGAACAGTGAGAAGTTCGGCATCTGGGGAGGCATGAGCGAAAGGGAACGTCGCAGGGTTCGCCGCGCTCGCGTCCTGGCCCAGGCTGCGAATACCGCCTCGTAAGTCTCGAACTCGGCTTCGAGCTCCGACGAGCTCCGAATCATTCGAGGTGCACAGCCGTCTCAGCCGTCAAAGTTGCGGCCGACAGGCCTGGTCTATGTCGCTCAGTGCGAGCGGACTGCGAGCAGCCGGCGATGGCGGGCGATCCGCCTGCGTTCGCGCTCTGAAGTCCCCCCCCAGACACCGTGATCGATGTGGTTGACCATGGCGTACTCGAGGCACGGTTCTTTCACGGGGCAATCGGCACAGATTCTCCGCGCGACTTCCACCCCCACACCGTCACTTGGGAAAAAAGTGTCGGGAGGCATGTCACGGCACTTTCCCCGCCCCATCCACGAAGTGTCCACGTCACCATTGTGACGGGTCCGGGCGTATAACGCTACGACTTTGGAGAAATTCGCAGCAAATCGTAAGATTTTTTGGCGCACAGGGCATGCCGAAGGGGACGCCGCACGCTCTTGGCGGCAGGTGCCCGGTAGATTGGCCTCGTGGGGAGCACGGGTGGTGATCAAAATGAGAATGGCGCCGACCCGCTGAGCCAGCTGCTGATTTGGGGTGGGTCCGAGCTGGCCGGCGACGAGCCGAGTGGCGGTGAGGCCGAATCCGAGCCGGTCACCTCCAGCCCGCCCGGAGCAGTCCAAGTGGCCGGCGACGAGCCGAGCTCGGGGCCTCCCGAAGGGGCCTCGGCACCGCCGGAAGCTCCGCAAGGGGCCTCCGGGCCTCCGGGAACGCCGGAAGGGGACTGGGAGCCGCTGGCAACCACTTGGGAGTCGCCTGCTGCCGGCTGGGCGCCTCCCGGGGCCGGATGGGCCGCGTACGCCGAGAACCCCTACCAGCAGCAGGACTATCAGCAGCAGGACTATGCGCGGCAGGACTACCAGCAGCAGGACTATGCGCAGCAGGGCTATGGAACGGGACAGCCGGGCCAACCCCTGTGGCCACAGCCCAACTGGCCACAGTCGCAGTGGCCCTATCAGTGGTCCTACCCCGAGCCGCCCAAGCCCAAGGCGCCGAAGCGGCCTCCTCGTTCCGCCCCCGGATGGCTCGGAGTGGCAGTCGTCGCCGCACTCGTCGGGGCGCTGGCGGGCAGCAGCCTTGTCGCCGTGTTCGCCAACCGCGCCCCGCAGACGATCGTCCGGGAGTACTTCCCAACCAAAGCTGGCAAGGTCCAAGTCGGCGACGTCCAGGCGATTCTCGCTTCGGTCCTTCCCGCCGTCGTCTCCATCGACACGAGCAGCTTCCGGGACATCGGCAACCTCGGCGGCTACGCGCAGGGTGCGGGCACCGGCATGATCATCGAGCCGAGCGGTGTCATCCTGACGAACAACCACGTCGTGGCCGGAGCCCAGAGCGTGACGGTCACCTTGTACGGCCAGATCAAGCGGTTTCCCGCGAGGATCATCGGCGTCGACGCCCAGAAGGACATCGCTCTCTTGCAAGTCGAAGGTGCTGGCGACTCGTTGCCGGTCGTCCACTTGGGGAACTCCGACGCGGCGCAACAGGGCGACGGAGTGCTTGCGATCGGAAACGCGCTCGCTCTGGCGGGCGGCCCGACGGTGACCGAGGGCATCGTGTCGGCACTGAACCGGTCGCTCACCGCTACGACCGACGCGGGCACGACCGAGAACCTGATCGGTTTGATACAGACCGACGCGCCGATCAACCCGGGCAACTCGGGGGGCCCGCTCGTGAACTCGTCGGGACAGGTCGTCGCGATGAACACCGCGGTGGCAACCAGCTCGGGGGGCAATGCACCGGCGCAGAATGTCGGCTTCGCGATCGCCGTCGACGAGATCCGCACGGTCGTGGCCCAGATCCTGCACCACCCCATCGAGCCCTGAGGGGGCTCTCCGGCGCCTCCTCCACAACCTCGCCCTCACTGGCGGCCCGGTACACTTCGCCCTGTTCCGCCAAGGAGAGACGATGAGCTTTATCAACCCAGAGGAACCTCAGCCGGCCGAGCCGCCTCGGGGGCACGTGCGGATGGTCTATCTCGGCCCTGTCGCGCCCCACTGGGAGGTGGAGTCCGAGTTCGGTGACCGTACCGTCATCGAGGAGTTTCGCCAGCGCGCGCTGGCGCGCCTCGTGCTGCTGCCGCCACATGACCCGCAGTTTCGGAGGAATCGGGAGCGAATCGTCCGTGACGCCGAGCGGGAGAACCTCATCTTGGAGTGGGACTTCGGCGTGCCCGAAGAAGAGGTGGTGCTCGCCTGAGCAGGGTCTGAGGTCAGGTGGGTCTGAGGTCGGCCAGGCGCTCGGCGAGGGCACTCCCGGCCTGACGGCCTGCTGGATTGCCGCGCCTCGGGCCCGGAGCACGCCTGAGGCGTGTGGCTAGGTGCCGCTCTTCTCGAGGTCGATGCGAGCCAGCCACAAGCCGGGGGCGTCGATCTCGGCCGGGGTCGGGAGGTGCTCTTCGTCGATCCACAACCGTGCCAGGTCGAGCTCGCCGGAACGATCGAGCACGCCTTGCACGAAGGCGGCCCCGCGATCGACGTCTTCCTGGTCCAAGTGCAGGCCGAACAAGGACTCTGCGACGCGCTCGGCTTCACCACGGCCGACACGGCGCCGCCGCATCGCCTCGCCGATGGGCGCATGGCCTCCGATGAGGCGGGAGGCGACGATCGAGGTGACGTATTCGGCGTAGCCGGCAATGGCGGCCGTCAGGGTAGCCAGCTGCGCGCGCACCCTTTCGAGCTCCGGAGACGGGCTGCTCTCGACGTCGCCCAATAGGGACGGGTCGCCGATTATCTGCGAGAGCCCCGGGATGGTCCCAGGGTCGATGCCCTGCAGCAGTCCTTCGAGGTCGCGCGGATCGGGACGGACGAGCCTGACATGAGCGACCACGAGCTCTTCGAGCCGCTTGGCGACGTGGGGGCGGGAGAGCACGGCGTGGTAGGCCATCTCATGCGCGCAAAGCCACAGCCGGAGATCGTCGACCGGCAGGCTCCACTCCTCGGCGAACCGGTCCAGATTGCATATCGCGACGAGGATCTCGTTCGAAGCCGTGCGCGGCAACGGCAGGTCGTACTGCCCGAGAGACCGTCGTGCCAGGTGGCCGACGACCGAGCCGACCTGCATCGCCGCCATCGCAGGAGCCATGGCGGAGGTCCACCGGCCGATCATCTCGGCGAGGTCGACGTCCTCGCCCTCGTCGCCACCGCCCTCGACGCCTCTCGCTGGGCCGGCCCTCAGGGGATCGGCATCTCCGAGGAAGGGATCGACCGGCATCGCCTCCTCGTCGCCGAGGAGACCGCCGGTCTCGGGGCTCGAAGCGCTCGCGGTCCCGGGGCCGATCGCACCGGGACCCGCAGCCGGACCGAAGCCGAGTGGCCCCGGCCCACCTGGGCGCGACGGACCCGGAGCTTCGTGGGTGGAGGTCAACGCCGCGGCGAGACGATCGAGCAACGGACGCCAAGCCTCCAGGCTGCGCCGAGCCCATTCGACCCGCGTTGTCGGGACCAGCCTGAGTCCGGAGCCGCCCGATGCGAGGACCATGCCGGTGACGTCCGCCACGTGCATCTCGGCGATCGCGCTCAGCTCCTCGAGACGGATGCGGGCGATCGGGTCAGGGTTGGGGTCGGGCTCGTCACCTGCGGCCACGCTGGTCGCCAGCTGAAAGGCGAGCTCCCACTGCAGCGGACCTTCGGTGCGGATGAGGCGGAGAAGGTCGCCCAACATGTTGCGGAGGAAGTCACCACCACCCGGCGCCAGCGGATCGCTCACGTGCGCGATGCTAGGGCGCGACCTGCCCGAGCAGGGTCGAGCCCTAGGCCGCCGCCGTCAGACGGGCGTGAGCGTCCCAGAGATGACCGTTCGTGTCGACGTCGAGAGTTACCGATTGGTCTGGCGGGAGCGAGTAGAGCGCGGCCACCATGTCCGACATCGTCCGTGTCGGCTCGCCGTTGACGGCCTCGATGAGGTCGCCCGGCGCCACCCCTGCCTTGGCGGCCGCGCCGCCGGGGCTCACTGTCACCACCCTGACAGCGGTTTCAGAGGGTGAGACCGAGGTCGTTTCACCGGTGATCCCGAGCCAACCGTGGACGACCCGCCCGTCGGAGATGAGGTCGCCCGAGACGATGTTGGCCAGCCAGCCGGGGGTGGCTATCAAGGTGGTCCCGGAGACGCTCGTGACCATGCCCATCAAGTGCCCGGCCCCATCGACGATGACGCCGCCGGTCGCCGCTCCAGCCAGCGGTTCCATGGCTTCCAAGGATTCGAGGAGAGGCGGGCTCTCAACGCTCGAGGTCAGCTTGACGTCGAGGTCTGAGACGGTGCCCCAGCACGTGTGGGCTCCGGCGCTGTCGACCCAGACGAGGGCGACGAAGGAGCCGTAGCCGATCGGCGCACCCGACGCGAAGCGGACGGCCGTCAAGGTGTCGGTGGCGTGCACGCGCACGACGGCGAGCCCGGTCCCGGAGTCGACTCCGACCAGCGTTGCCGGGAGCTGTTGGCCGTCGATGAACAGCCCGATGTCGTCCGCGTCGGTGAGGAGCGAGGCAGGCACGAGCACGTAACCCTTGGAGCTCACGACGACTCCGACGCCGCTCGGCCTGTTGTCGATGAAGACCATGGGCATCTCCGCGGCGACCTGGTTAGCCAGCTTGTCCAGGCCGGACGCCATCGCGAGCGTCGTCGTGGAGACAAGCGTCGAACGTGGGGTCCGCATGGGGACGGCGGTCCTGCCGTTGATGGTTATTCCCGGCGCCCTCGCCGAGGGCGATGAAAGCAGGTGCGTCAGGTGACCGCCGATGAGCACGACTCCGGTCGCCAACAATGCACCGACGAGGCCGGCCGACCATGCCCCAGCTCTTGTGGGCGTGGCCGCCATCCAGCTGCGGCGTGCGGAAAGTGCATCTGCGCTGACCTGCACGGCATGCTCACCGAGCTCAGAGGGATGACGCCAGAGACGATCGTCGGGCGGCAGGAGGGGAGCGGACCAGCTTTCGTCGTGAACGTCGTCGAAGTCGTCTGCCGGTTCGACCACGGTCCGAGGTTATTCCACACAGGCTCGCCTTGGGGTGTCGGGCCCCGCCTTTGCGAGCCATCCCCACTCAGGTAGGTCGCATACCATGGCCGATGTGCTGGCCTCGGCGCAAGGTGACAACTGGCTCGAGTTGACCTCTGAGCCTCTGCCGACCGAGCGCGCTCTCTCGTGGGTGGAGAGGCCGTCTTGTGGGGCGGTGGCGTGCTTCGCCGGGACGGTGCGTGACCACGCCGAGGGGCGAACGGGCGTGAGAGCCATCGATTACGAGGCTTATACGCCCCACGTACTGCCTCGCTTCGAGGCGATAGTCGTGGCCGCGCGGGAGCGTTGGCCGGAGATCGGGCGTGTCGTCGTGTGGCACAGAGTCGGCCACATAGAGCTCGGCGAGGTCTCGGTCGTCGTCTCCGTGTCGACGCCGCACCGGGCGGAGGCATTCGAGGCCTGCCGGTACCTGATCGACACCTTGAAGGCGATTGCCCCGATCTGGAAGCACGAGACCTGGGAAGGCGGGACGGGCTGGAGCCTGGCGGCTCGGCCCGTGGAACCTGCCCCGGGAGCCACCAAGCAGTGAGTGCTGAGCTCGCGGTCGACTTCGGCACGGCGCGCACCCTCGTTGCCGTGCACGGCCAAGGCGTCGTCGTCGACGAGCCGACGGTCGCCGCCGTCGAGCTCGGGCGGGGCCGTCTCGTGGCCTTCGGGACCGAGGCCGCGGGGCTGCGCGGCCGTTGCGCCGGAGAGGTGGCGATCGTCCGGCCTGTCTGCCACGGCCAGCTTGCCGATCTCGACTTGACCTGCGCTGTGGCCAAGCAGTTGCTGCGCCTCGCAAGGGTCTGGTCGGTCGGCCAGCCGACTGTGCTGTGCTGCGCGTCGGGCACGGCGACGAGCGTCCAGCGACGGGCGCTGGAACGGGCCTTCACGCGGGCCGGAGCAGAGCGTGTTCGTTTCGTGGAGTTGCCGGTCGCAGTGGCGCTCGGCTCCGGGTTGAGGATCGAAGAGCCGGTCGCCTCGATGGTCGTCGACATCGGTGCCGGCATGACCGAGATCGGGGTGCTCGCCCTCGGCGGGCTCGTGACCCGCGCCTCGGTTCCCTGCGGAGGCAACGACTTCGACGAAGCCATAAGGCTCTTGTGTCTCCGCCAGCTCGATCTCGTCATCGACTCGGCCACGGCGGAGGGCATCAAGTGCGCGATCGGGAGCGCCTGGGTCGAATACGACGACAAGGTCGAGGTTCATGGGCGGGACTCCTCCAACGGGACAGTGCGCTCGGTGGTCATCTCCCGGACCGAGGTGGCGGACGCGATAGCGCCGCGGGTGGACCGGATACTGGCCGCGGCCGCGTCGTGCATCGCCTCTGCGCCGCCTGATCTCGCGAACGACCTTTTGAACAACGGGCTCTACCTTGCCGGAGGTGGCGCCCTGCTGACGGGCTTCCCCCAGCGGCTCGCGACCGCCGCCGGGATCCCGGTTCACCTCGTGGAGGATCCCGAGCGGTGCGCCATCTTGGGGGCGGCACTGTGCACGGCCACGGCGGGCCGCACCGGCGAGCCCGTCAGTCACCGTCGGCGTTGACCCCGAGCACGTCCTCGGCCGCCTGACGAACCTGCCAGTCACGGTCCTTCAGGCAGCGCCTGAGGGCGGCGTCGCTCTCCGGGCTCTCGAAGGCGGCGAGGGCGACGACTGCCCGGCGCCGGATCTGCGGCTTGTCGTCGAGACCGGCGAGGATGGCGGGCAGGCCCCGCGGATCGCCGATGGTCCCGAGAGCCGCCACGGCCGACTCCCGGCAGAGGGCGTCGGTGTGAGCCGAAGCGATCCGGACGAGCGCAGGGACCGCCCGTGAGTCGCGCACCTCGCCCGCGGCGTAGCACGCCGCCTCGACGACCATGTCGTCGGCATCGTCCAAAAGGCGAACGAAGTCCGCACCGGGCAGGGCGGCCCCGAGCTCGCAGGCGCACCTGCGGGCTCGGGGATCGTCGTCTTGCAGGCCGGCCGCGGCGTCTGTCGGCGTCGCCCGACCCATTCGCACGAGAGCCCCAAGTGCCGCCGCGCGCACGTCCGGGTCCGGATCGCCGAGGAACGAGCGGGCTGCGGCCTCGTCGCCGGTGTGACCGGCGGTCGCCGCCTCACCTCGCCGGCGGGCTCCCTCGATCGAGGCCTGGCCGGCCGAGGCGTGATGGAAGAGCTCTGTCACGAGCGGCCTCCGCGGGCCATGGCGTCGTGGCAGGCTACGGCTCTGTGGATTCGGAAAACGATGCATCGAGCCTAGAGGGCGGGCTCCCCACGGGCGCGCCCGACGCCGAGGTCGAGGTCTATGGCGACGGGGTCGATAGTGGAGGGGAGAGCCGGGCCGGAGGGTCCCAGTTTCGCTGGGGGTGGCAACAGACATTCGTGTCGACGGTCGGCCTCGTCCTCGTGGCCGTGGTCATCGCCTGGTTCATCCAGCTGCCTTACTACGCGTTGACGCCCGGGGCGGCTCCCGCGGTGAGCAGCCTCATCAAGGTCCCCGCCGCCCACCGCCACTCGCACCGGGGCTCGGTCCTGCTGGTCTATGTGGAGCTGACCCAGCTGCGTGCCCTCTATTACCCCTTCTTCTGGCTGGACCCGAACGCCACCATCTACCCGAGCGGCGAGATCCTCGGCAGCGAGAGCTCAGCGCAGTACGCGACAGAGGGCGAGATCGACATGTCCACGGCCCAGCAGGCCGCAACCGTCGTCGCCCTCCGGGAGCTCGGCTACAAGGTCCCCGTCGTAGAGCTCGGAGCGCTCGTCTACGGCATCCTTCCAGGGACTCCGGCCGCCGCCGCCGCCCTGCAGGTGGGCGATGTCATCAGCAAGCTCAACGGGAGCAAGGTGCCCACCTACCTGAGCCTCGCCACGAGGCTGGAAGCGCTCGCCCCGGGTGCGACCGTGCACGTCACCGTGAGCGTCTACCCGGCCGGCAAACCTAAGACGGTGACCTTCCGGCTGGGTGTGTTCCGCACGACTGGCCCCGACGCCTACGACTGCTTCCCCGAGGGCAAGGGCACCAAGTACAAGATCTTGCCGTTCGTGACCGTCAAGGGTGGCAAGGCGCATCCGGTCGCGTGCATGGGCATCTACCCCCAGGGAAGCGGCCCGGAGTCGATAGACGGGACTGCCTTCAAAGTCGGCCCGCTGCCGGTGAAAGTGGACCTGTCCTCCGAAGGGATCGTCGGCCCGTCGGCCGGCCTCGCCTTCACGCTCGGCCTCATGGAAGAGCTCGACCCGGAGGACCTCACGGGCGGCCTGAAGATCGCCGCCACCGGGACGATGTCGATCGACGGCAGTGTGGGCGATGTCGGCGGCGTGGCCCAGAAGACGATCGCGGTGCGCGACGCGGGAGCGAGCGCGTTCCTGGTGCCACCGCAGGAGTACTCAGTCGCAAAGGCCCATGCGGGCGGTCATCTCAAGGTGTACGCCGTGAGCACGATCGGCCAGGCGGTCCGTGACCTGGAGTTGCTCGGGGGCCGCATCGCAGGGACCTCCGCCTAGCAGGAGCAACGTCGTAGGCTGTTGCCAATGTCGGAGGATCCTCAGGTCGTTTCGAGCTCTTCAAGCGCGCCGGTCAGACCAGACGAGATAGCGCGCAAGTCCTTTCCCACAGCACGCCGGGGCCTCGACGGCGAAGCCGTGCGCACGTTTCTCATCAAGGCGGCGGGCGAGCTCGGTGACTCGCTGGCGCGCGAAGCGGTGCTGCGCGATCGCCTCGCCGAGGCCGAACGCCGGCTGGCGGACCCCGAGCTCGACGAGGCCACGTTGGCCCGAGCAATTGGCATAGAGACGGCCAAGATCCTCTCGACCGCGCACGAGGCGGCGCGCAAAGTCGTAGTCACGGCCGAGGAGCGAGCGGCCGAGCTGCTCGGCGATGCCGAGCGAGTCCTCGACGAAAGCGTCGCCATCGCCGAGGCGGAGGCGCTGGCGATCCGGACCGCCGCCGAACAGGAAGCGGACGAGTACGCCGTCCAGGCCCAAGCCGAGGCCGACTCTTTGACCGACGAGGCGCATGCCGACGCCGTCGAGCTTCTCGATGCCACGAAGGAAGAGTGCCGGCGCATGGTGGCAGAGGCTCGCGATCTCAGGAACCGCACGCTCGCCGACCTCGTGGCGCGAAGGCGCGCTCTGCGCGTCCAGCTCGAAGAGCTCCGCGGCGGGAAGGACTCGTTGTTGCACGTCGTCGAAGCCGTGGCCGCGGCAGTCGACACGCTGCGCGAGCGCCTCGTCGCTGCCGAGGACGAAGCGCGTGTCGCAGCCGAGGAAGCCGGCGAGCGCTTCGAGCAGCAGCCCGGCCACGACGAGCTCATCGAGCTCGAGGCGGAGCTCGCGGCCGCCAGCGTGCTCGGAGACGACGGGCGCGGCGGCGAGGAGGTGCCGGGCGGCTTGGCCCAGGCTGCCGGGAGCCAGCCGGAGGCGCCGCCGGAAGCCGGTGCCGGGGCGCCGCCAGCCGAAGGGGGCCCGGGCGAAGGCGTCCAGCATCGGAACGGGTCGAGCGCCAGCCGCCGGAGCGTCGACGAGCTCTTCGCCCGCATCCGAGCCAGCCGTGCGGCCGAAGAGGCAGCCCTGGCCGCGGCGGCCCGCGGACCTCTTGCAGCCGGGGGCGAGCCTCCTGCCGCGCCCGCTGAGGAGGCGCCCGACGGCCCCGAGCCCGCAGAGGTCACGGGCGCGCCGCCGGCGGAGGCAGGCAATGGCGGTGAGAGCAGCCAGGCGTTTGCAGATGAGCTGGATGTGACCGTCGAGGAAGTCACGGTCGTCGGAGGCGAGGCCGAGGTCATCGGGGCCGCCGAAGTGCCCGTGACGGCCGACGCGCCAGCCGCGCCCGCCGCAGCGTCTGGTGCGGCCTTCGACGCCGCGGCGCCCGAGGCCGGGGCATCCGAGGCAGGGGCGCCCGAGCCCGTGGTGGTGCTCGGCGGCGACGCCATCACCGAGCCGGACGTTGAGTCCTTGGCCAGGCGTGATCACCTGCTCGGGCCCGTCACGGCCAAGCTGGGCCGGGCGCTCAAGCGAGCGCTCCAGGACGACCAGAACGATCTTCTCAACGCGTTGCGCCAGACCTCCCGCAAACCCGTGCTGGACGAGCTCGACCCGCCGGCGGTCCAGCGGGAAAGGTTCATCCAGGCGGCGAGCGACCCGCTGGCCCGAGCCTATGAGGCCGGTGCCGCCTTCCTCGTCACCGGTGACGCTGTCGAAGGACCTTCTGTGAGCGCCCCCGCACCAAGCGAGGCGGTCGCCTTCGAGGCGGGAACGGCGCTCGCTGCCGAGCTTGCAGACGACCTCTCGGGTGTGCTGCGCCAAAGGACCGAGGAGGCGCTCTCGGAGCTCGACGGAACCTTGGAGGGCGCGGCAGACGCGGCCGGGATCGCCTATCGCGAGTGGAAAGGGTCCCGGGTCGAAGGGCTCGCCGGCGACTTCACGACCCAGGCCTTCGCGCTCGGCGAGCTCGCGGTGCTGGAGTCGGTCGGCAAGGGCGGGGCTCTGTTCGTTCGTTGGGCGGTCGAAGACGACGATGGCGGCGGTTCGTGCCCCGACTGCGACGACAACTCGCTCGCCGGCCCGCAGCTGCCCGGTGCCCTCTTCCCGACCGGGCATTCGCACCCGCCCGTGCACCCGGGCTGCCGTTGCCTTCTCGTGCCCGTTCGGTCGTAGGCTCCACTCGATGCGAGTTCCGAGCGATGTGTCGTCCCGGTCACGCCCGGTGCGGCGATACCAGCTCTGGGTGCTGGGAGCGGTGGCATTCCTGATAATTGCGGTGATCCTCGTCCAAGGACTGGCGAACTTCTACACGAATTACCTCTGGTACCGCTCGGTCAGTTTCACCGCCGTCTGGCGTCTCATGACCGAGGTCAAGCTCGAACTTGCCGGCACGTTCGTAGGTCTTTTCTTCATCACGTGCTGGATCAGCCTGCTGGTCGTCGACCGCATCGCCCCCCGGGCGCTGCTCGTCTCGCCGGAGCTCGAGGTGGTCCGCCGCTATCAGCAGATCGTCGCCGGCCACACCGCCGCCGTGCGCACGGTCGTGTCCCTGATCTTCGCCCTGATCCTCGGGGTGTCGACAGACGACCAGTGGCAGCACTGGCTGATGTTCCGCAGCGGCAAGCCCTTCGGGTCCACCACCGACGCCCAGTTCCACAAGGCGGTCGGCTTCTACGTCTTCAAGCTGCCCTTCCTGTCCTTCCTGGTCGACTGGACCCTTGTGGCCCTCTTGATGATCCTGATCATCACGAGCGTCGGCCACTATCTCAACGGCGGGCTCAGGTTCCAGGGCCCTGCGCCCCGGGTCGACCTTCGTGTGATCGCCCACCTGTCGGTGATCCTCGCCGCGATGGCCCTTGTCCGTTCGGCCGGGTACTTCTACGTGGACCGCTTCGACCTCGTGTTCGCGAAGGACGCCTATGTCAACGGTGCCGGCTACACCGACGTGCACGTGCGCCTGCCGGCGATCGAGCTGCTCGCGGTCGTGGCCCTGGCCGTGTTCGTGCTGATGGTGTTCAACGTCTACCAACGCAGCCTGGCGCTGCCCGCGATCGGCGTCGGGCTGTGGGTGCTGGTCGCCCTGACCGCAGGCGTCATCGTGCCGGCGCTCGTGCAGGCCCTCAAGGTCACGCCCGCCCAGAGCACGTTGGAGGCTCCCTACATAAGTCGGAACGTCCAGGCGACCCGGGTGGCACTAGGCATCGCGAACGTCGACGAGCACTCTTTCGCGGGTGTCTCGAACCTGACCGGTGGAGTCGTCGCAGGGGCTTCGTCGACCTTGGACAACCTTCCCTTGTGGGAGCCATCGATCACGTCCCAGACCTACCAGAAGCTCCAGCAAAACGGCACCGGTTTCACCATCGCCGGCCTCTCACTTGACCGTTACCGGGTCGACGGCACCCTGACCCCGTTCGTGATCGGCGTGCGAGAGGTCAACGACGCAGACCTGCCGACACAGTCATGGGTCAACACCCATCTCCAGTACACCCACGGCTACGGTGCTATCCTCTCGCCGGCCAACCAGCAGAACGGGGGCAACCCCGTCTTCAGCCCTGGCATCTCGGGAGTCCCGCCCCAGTCGAGCGACGGCGCCCCCACGCTCTCCCAGACAGGCTCGGCGGTGTACTTCGGGCTCGGCGAGTCGGGTTACGTGGTCGCGGACACCTCCCAGAAGGAGGTCGACTACTCGAACTCGCTCGGGAACGTGATCTCGAGCCACTACTCGGGCTCCGGCGGCGTGCCGATCGGCTCGTTTTGGACAAAGGCTGCCTTCTCGCTCCGGTTCCACGACCTCAACCTGCTCATATCCAGCGACATCGGGCAGAAATCACGGCTGATGTTCCTTCAGGACGTCCGTCTCCGGGTGGGCAAGGTGGCGCCGTTCCTCACGATCGACAACAACCCGTACCCGGTCGTCGACAAAGGCCAGATCTACTGGATCGTCGACGCCTACACGACCACGAGCTACTACCCCTATGCCCAACAGGCCAACACCTCGGAGCTCCCTGGCGGGAGCGGACTCGTGAACGCGAGCTTCAACTACGTCCGGAACTCGGTCAAGGTGGTCGTCAACGCCTACACGGGCGACATGACGTTCTACGCAGCGACCAATGACGAACCGATCCTGAACACCTGGGAGTCCATCTTCCCGGGCATGTTCAAGCCGCTCGGCGACATGGACTCGGTGCTGAGGCAGCACCTTCGCTACCCGCAAGCTCTCTTGATGGTGCAGGCTTCGATGTACGGCCGTTACCACCTGACCAACGCCTCGTCGTTCTACATCGCCAACAACGCCTGGGAGCTGGCCCCGACCTCGGGCACCGGTTCGCCGGATTCTCCGTTGCCCACCGACGCTTACGGGAACACGCTGCGTTTCGTGCCCGAGTACGAGATCCTGCAGCTGCCCGGGGCCAGCCAGACGGGGTTCACGGCCATCGAGCCGCTCGACCCCTTGTCGCAGGGCGACCGCATCCAGACATTGGCGGCCCTCATGACAGCATCTTGCAGTTACGACAATTACGGGCAACTGGAAACCTATGAGACGCCGACGAGGAACGCCACGGCCGGTCCTGCGGTCGTCAACTCGAGGATCCAGTCCAACACGACGGTCTCTCAGTACGTGACGCTCCTCGGCCGGGCCGGATCGACGGTCTCGCTCGGGACCACGCTCATCATCCCGATCGACGACTCGGTGATCTACGTGCGGCCGTTGTATGTGAGCTCGTCCCAGAACGCCTACCCGCAGCTGACGCGTTACATCGTCGTCTACGGCAACCAGGTCGAGATGGGGACCACCCTCGGAAGCGCCTTGGCAGGCGTCTTCGGCACGGTGACGAGCACGATCGGGGGTGGCAACGGTCAGGTCCCGGCGACGGTCCGGGCACTGATCGCGAGTGCCAACAGCTACTACCAACAAGGGCTTGCCGCGCTCAAGAACGAAGATCTGGCGACGTACTCGACGGACATGCAGACCGTCGGCAACCTCATCGCGCAGGCGGAGGCCGACCTGCGGAAAGCCGCCAAGGCGACAGCCCCGAAGGTCAGCAACGATCCCCTGATGAAAGCGGTCAAGGCCACGAGCTCGCCGGCCTAGCCCGCGTTCAGCTCCTTGGCGGCTGGGCGGTCGGGCGCCTGGTCCGGGCCCCAGCTCCTCAGGGGTTGCGCGGTCGCGGATCGGGCCTGAACCCGATCGGTCCATTGCTCCCAGGCTTTCTGGAGTGGACCGAGTGTCGGCGAAGGTCCGAGATCGGGCGGATGGCCACCTTTCCCCCGGCAATCTCGTCGACGAGCCTGTAGCGGAGTGCCTCGGTGGCATCAAGAGACCGCCCGGCACGGAAGTCGCCGGCAACCTCGGCCACCGGACGACCGGTGGACGCGGCGACACGCTCGTACAGGCGATCGAGACGCTTGGAGTGGTGATCGACCAGGGCGGCGAGCTCGCTCGCCCACCCGGAGATCTCGAGCTCGGGCTCGGTGAGGCGGAACCTTGTGTGGGGCAGTGCCGTCCTTCTCGCGCCCGCAGTCAGCAGGCCAATGGCGGCGCCCTCGAGGCGGCCCGAGCAGACGATGTTGACCGGGACTCCGAGCAGGTCGATCACGTCGATGAGGGTCCAAGCGCACTCGAGCGAGGCGCCCTGGCTGTCCAGCTGCAGCTCGACGGCGGCGTCACCGAGGGCGTCGAGGGTCATGAGCTCAGCCGCCACCCCGCCGGTGAGGGCGTCGTCAAGAGTGCCCCGGCACAGCACGATCCGGCGCTCGAAGAGGCGTTCTTGCAACCAGGAGCCGTCGGGTTCGTGGCTCATTCGCTCTCCTCGGCCGATCCGAGGGCCCGCCGCCAGTCGAGGTGCTGGTCGAGGGCGGCGGCGTAGCGCTCGAGCGTCGAGAACCTCACGTCGCTGTGCCCTGCCTCGAGGCGGGCAACGGCGGATTGGGAGGTGTGCATGAAGGCGGCGACCTCTGTCTGGCTGAGGCCGATGGCGCGGCGCCGCGCCGTCAGGTCCTCGACCAGCTCCCGCCTCCGGCGAGCCATGTCCCCGAAACCTGGGAACACCGGCTCATGTTTGCGCTCAGTCACGCTCGGTGCCGCTCCTCATAGCGTTGGTGATATCTTAAAAATGATATAACAACGCGGAGCCAGGGGGTAGTGACGTGTGGGGAGAAGGACTCTCGAGGCAGTCGATGATCCCGACGGTGCTCGACCAGACGAGTCGCGGGGATCGTGCCTATGACCTGTACTCGTTGCTGTTGCGGGAGAGGATCGTGTTTCTCGGCCAGGAGGTCGACGACCAGATCGCCAATCTGATCGTCGCCCAGATCCTCTATCTCGAGGCCGACGATCCCGAGAAGGACATCTCCCTCTACATCAACTCCCCGGGTGGTCTCGGCTACGCCGGCATGGCGATCTACGACGTCATGCAGCACGTGCGCCCTGAGGTCTCGACGATCTGCGTGGGCATGGGGATGTCGGCGGCGGCGATGATCCTCGCGGGTGGGGCCGCCGGCAAGCGCCTGGCGCTGCCGAACGCCAAGATCATGATCCACCAGGGCAGCGCCGGAGCACGGGGGGCGCCCAGGGACATGGAGATCCAGCTGCGCGAGGTGCTGGCGACGACACGGCGCATGGCCGAGATCATCGCCTTCCACAGCGGGCGCAGCGTCGAGGAGGTGGAGCACGACATCGACCGGGACTACTTCATGACCGCCCGGGAGGCGCTCGCCTACGGCCTGATCGACGACATCATCACGCCAAGGCGTGGCGTTGCGGCGGGCGAGCTGGCCTTGGCGGGGGCGGTGGCGGGCGGGGCTTGAGGTCGTGTTCAGCGGCGCGTGCCCCTGACAGGAGCGGCGTGGCCGCAGTCGCCGGGGTCGTGCCTCGGCTGTCCTCGGCGACGCGTGGCGTGGACGGTGCCGACTCCGTCGCGATCGATCTTGTCCCAGCTTTCAGCGACGGGCTAGACGGCGTCCGCTCTCGGTGTTGATCGGTGTGTAGTTCATCTCGAAGTGGTGATAGAGGGTTGACTCATCCGCCTGGGATAGCTCCTCGCCACGCAACTCGATGTGGGGCGCAGACCGGATCTGCTCCTTCGTGGCTGTGACCTGCAGATCGTCGGGTCCGATCTGAACTCCGGCCAGTGGCACGAATGTCAGGTGGCGGCCGATGAAGCCTTCCTTGACAGTGCCGAACTGCGGCTCGTCGGTCTCGACATCGACATAGACATCTTGCAATTTGCCGATCTTCTCGCCGTTGCAGTCGATGAGCATCTTGCCGTGCCATTCAGCGACGTTCCACTTGGCCTGGTCCTGATCTTCGGTCATGACGACCTCCTCGTCTTCCAGTCTCGGCTTGCCGGGTAGACGATCCCGGCAGTTGTCCGGCTCCATGCATCTCGGGGACGCTGCGACGTCTCTGGTTCCATTGTGTGCCGCCGGTTCATCGGATCGCCAGGGCTAGATGGTCCCTCCGGGACCTCCTGCTCCTCGACGGCCGGCACTTGTGAGGATTCGGAGCTCCGTCGGCAACTCGGCCCAGGCGGGGATCGTGACGGGACTGATAAACTAATTCTTCACCATCGCGGGGTGGAGCAGTCAGGTAGCTCGTCGGGCTCATAACCCGAAGGTCGAAGGTTCAAATCCTTCCCCCGCCACCAAAGAAAGTGGCTCTTCGGATTCTGACGGGGTCGACTGCGCTCATCGCACGACGATCGAGCCGAGCACTCGCCAGTTCGGCTTGCCGACCTAGAGCAGGGCCCGGATCCGGTAGTTCTCGAAGTTGCGGAACCCGA
>Ga0326728_10005781_pt1 | contig 34139 bp, 29 predicted proteins | sample MB3enrmetagenome_FD_207602 | JGI IMG/M metagenome (GOLD analysis project Ga0326728, IMG submission 207602) | Lab enriched peat soil microbial communities from McLean, Ithaca, NY, United States - MB31MN | ecosystem: Environmental > Terrestrial > Soil > Wetlands > Peat | place: USA: New York...
CATGTGAGGTAGCCTGCTCAGCATTTCACGCCAAACCAAAATATAGCAGCAATAATCCGGCGAGGTCTCGTATTCGGCTGATTCGTGAACCAATAAGAGACGTATATCTTCCCGTTTACGCGGGTGATTACGCGAAAGCCGAATGTGCTGGCAGAGACAAATATGTGATTGACGGAAAGGAATACGACGAGTGCGACTTCTGCAGGGCTTCCTGCCCATCCAGGGACGTTTTCAAAGAACCCGATTCCAGTCTTCCTCTCAAATGCGATATGTGTGAAGATGATCCGCCGCAAGAAAAGCCCTTGTGTGTTCAGTGGTGCCTCAATGATGCCCTGACTTATGAAGAAAGGGAAGAGGAAGTCGAAGAAGAAGTGAAGATGGAGGACGTGGAGATAGGATTGGAATCCATGGTAGACAAATATGGATTGCAGAAGGTAATGGATACCGTTGCCCGAATGGCAAAGAAAGAATAAGAGAAAGGGTTCAAGGATTCCAGGGGCTAGTGTAAAGGAGAAGAACAGATAGGATTTGAAAAGCGGTTTGAGATCAGTAGAAAATGAACCCTTGACCCCTTGAATCCTCGAATCCCTGACCCCTCTCTTCCAACTGGCACTCATTTGGGAGAAGAACGAAACAGTAACTCGAAAGAAAAGGACTGAATAAGCAAATGGAGACTGTACCCCTAGCCCCCTTCAAAGTGGTCATCGATGGCATCAAAGAGGCAGGTGGAGAAGCCTTCAAATTCTGCTATCAATGCGGAAAATGCGAGACGGTTTGTCCGTGGAATCGTGTAAGAAAATTTTTTGTTCGCAGAATTGTCAATCAGGCAAAATTTGGCGTGGTTCCTTTCGAATCCGAAGACATATGGCTATGTGCCACCTGTGGTAGATGCCCTCAGCGGTGCCCCAGAGGCGTAGAAATAATCGACGTTATGAGAGCGATGCGCAGGCTGTTGGTGCCGGACGGTGTCGTTCCTGCCAGTATCCCCAATCTTCGGGGTATCATGACAAGCTTTGCCAGTGTAGGCAATCCCTGGGGACAAGAACCAAAGGACCGGGCAAATTGGGCTAAAGATCTGGGGGTAAAGGAGTTCGGCGAGGACACGGAGCTACTCTATTTCCCCTGCTGCTATCCCAGCTATGACCCAAGATTAAGGAAGGTAGCTCAAGCCACGGTCAATATCCTCAATAAGGCAGGGGTAGATTTTGGCATACTGGGTCCCAAGGAGAATTGCTGTGGTGAGAGTATACGCAAGGCGGGCAACGAGACATTGTTCAAACGCCTCGCCAGGGAAAACATCAAGACTTTTATCGAAAATGGGGTGAAGAAGATCCTTGTTGCTTCCCCCCATTGCTACCACACCTTCAAGAACGAGTATCCGGAATTCAAGGTCAACTTTGAGGTGGTCCATATCTCCCAATATCTATTTCAGCTAGTTAACGAGGGAAGACTTAAACTGACGAAGGAGTATAGGAAGAAAGTTACTTATCATGACCCATGTTACCTGGGTCGGCATAATGGCATCTATGATGAACCTCGTGAAGTCTTGAAGAAGATACCGGGTTTGGAACTGAATGAGATGGCCGATGCGCGGGAAGATAGTCTCTGTTGCGGAATGGGGGGAGGCAGGATTTGGATGGAAACTGCAAAGGGTGAAAGATTCTCCGACCTCAGACTGGAACAAGCGATCGGGGTTGGGGCTGAGGTACTGGCAACTTCCTGCCCGTATTGCATCACCCAATTCGAGGATAGCAGGTTAACCCTGAAGGATAGTGAGGTCATACAGATTAAGGATATTACGGAGATTCTTCAGGCAGTGATATAGGTATGAGGTTATAGAGAAGTGGAAAAAGAACTAGAAAAAATTGAAGACCAGATTCGCAAAAGTCTCGCGGACAGTATTCGCAAAAGTTTCGAAGGCAATCATTTTGGTGATGTGATGGTTGTCGGCGGAGGGATCAGCGGTGTTCAAGCCTCTCTTGACCTTGCCACTGCGGGGTTTAAGGTGTACCTGGTTGACAAAGCGCCTGCCATTGGTGGCCATATGGCCCAGCTTGACAAGACCTTTCCCACCAATGACTGCTCCATCTGAATACTCGCGCCCAAACTGGTCGAGGTCGGCCGGCATCCCAACATACAGGTCCTGACGTATACGGAAGTTGACCGTGTCGAAGGTGAAGCAGGGGACTTCAGGGTCACCCTGGTTAGAAAACCCAGATATATTGTGGAGGACAAATGCACAGGTTGTACGACCTGCGTAGAATACTGCCCGGTCAAATACCCTGATCAATTTAATCAGGAAATATCGAAGAACAAAGCCGTCCATATCTACTTCGCTCAGGCCATTCCCCTGGTGACGTATATTGACGAAAGCTGTCTTTACCTGAAAGAGAAGAAATGTCGTATTTGCGAAGGAGTCTGTAAGAATCAGGCCATCGATTTGAATCAAACGACGGAGAAGGTGGAAGTCAATGTCGGGGCGATCATTCTGTCTCCTGGCCTTGAGCCATTTGATCCTAAGGTGAGGGATGACTATGGCTACGGAAAGTTTGAGAACGTGGTCACCAGTCTTGACTACGAACGGCTGATGTGCGCCACCGGGCCGTACGAAGGCGAGATACTGCGTGCTTCCGACAAGAAGCATCCCCATAACGTAGCATGGATTCAATGCGTCGGTTCGAGACGGGTTACCCCGGGCGAAAACAGCTATTGTTCAGGCGTTTGCTGCACGTATACCCAGAAACAGGTGATTTTGACAAAAGAGCATGATGCGGAGGGAGAGTGTACGGTATTCCATAACGATATTCGTTCCTTTGGGAAGGATTTTGAGCGATTCTACCAAAGAACGGAGAAACTTCCCGGGGTTCGGTTTATCCGAAGCTACACATCCATCATCAAAGAGAACCCGGAAAACAAGAATGTCACCATACGATATGCTACACCGGAGGATGGTGTCAAAGAGGAAGAATTCGATATGGTGGTATTATCTGTTGGATTGAATCCTCCTGCCGACGTGAAGAGCCTGGCAAAAAAGTTTGAAATAGAACTCAATCATCACGATTATTGCAAAACCAATCCTGTCAATCCTATGGAAACCACCCGGCCCGGGATCTTTGTCAGCGGAGCCTTCCAGGGTCCGATCGATATTCCCGAGGCGGTTTTTAGCGCCAGCGGGGCCGGTTCCCAATGTGCTGAACTTCTTGACTACCGACGGGGGAAGCTGGCCAAAGAAAGGGTCTATCCGCCGGAAAGGGATGTCTCCAAAGAGGAGCCAAGGATCGGAATTTTTGTGTGTCATTGTGGGGCGAATATCGGAAGGGTCGTCAACGTTCCTGAAACGGTTGAATATTGTAAAACCTTACCCAATGTGGTCTACGCTCAGGAACAGCTCTTTTCGTGTGCTACGAATTGTGCCAAAGAAATAACGGACATGACAAAGGAAAAAGGGCTCAATCGCGTCATCGTCGCTGCGTGCTCGCCCAGGACCCTTGAACCGCTCTTCCGGGACACCGTTCGGGAGGCGGGACTGAATCAGTATTACTACGAAATGGCTAATATTAGGGAGCATAACTCCTGGGTCCACTCTAAAGAAAAGGAAGAGGCCACACAGAAGGCAAAGGACATCATCCGGATGTCGGCAGCCCGGGCCCTCCATTTGGAGCCATTACAGGAAATCGATCTGCCTGTCAACAAGGCGGCGTTAGTGGTGGGCGGAGGTATCGCCGGCATGACGTGTGCTCTCTCCATAGCCAACCAGGGACATGAGGTTCACCTGGTGGAAAAGGAAAAAGACTTAGGGGGGACGGCAAGAAGAATCTATCACACCTTAGAAGGACTGGATGTTCAGGCCTATTTGCGTGATCTTGTGCAAAAGGTTTATCAACACCCCTTGGTCCATGTCTATGCGGGTGCGACGATCACAGAGGCCACTGGTTTTGTTGGGAGTTTCGTGACCAGGGTGAAGTCTGAAAGAGGGGTGACGGAGATGAAACATGGGGCAGCCGTCATCGCCGTTGGAACGGATGTCTATAAACCTGCCGAATATCTTTACGGGGAAGATGATAGGGTGATGACCCACCTTGAGTTGGAGGAGCGGATCAACCAAGGAGACGAAAAAGTCATTCACGCAGAAAGTCTCGTGATGATCCAATGCGTCGGCTGCAGAAACGAAGATAGAAATTACTGCAGCCGGATATGTTGTAGCGAGTCTATTAAGAATGCGTTGAAACTAAAAGAGATAAATCCCAAGATGGATATCTACATTCTCTTTCGGGATATGAGAACGTATGGGTTTATCGAGGATTATTACAGGGAAGCGGCGGATAAAGAAGTGAAGTTCGTCCGCTATGAACCGCAAGATAAACCACAGGTGGCAGCAGGTGAGTCGGAGGAGGGTCGGCCCGTTCTAAAGGTGACCGCCACAGATTATATCTTGGATATGAAGGTTGAAATAGATGCCGATATTGTTGCTTTGGCTGCTGCCGTTATTCCCACCGCGGGAAGCAAGGAAGTAGCCCAGTTATTCAAGGTACCTCTGGGCCCGGATGGTTTCTTCCAGGAAGCGCATGTCAAATTGAGACCTGTTGAGTTTGCTGCAGACGGCGTTTATCTTTGTGGGATCGCTCACTATCCCAAGTTTATATCCGAAGCGATTAACCAGGCTTATGGAGCAGCAGGCCGGGTTTTAACGCTTCTCTCACACGACATCGTCGTCGCCTCCGGCTCTATTTGTGAAGTGGATGAGAAAAAGTGTATGGGGTGCGGGGCATGTATCTCAGCCTGTACCTATGGCGCCATAGAGTTTCGTGAGACACGACAGGGCAAAAAGGCTGTGGTGAATCCTGTTCTTTGTAAAGGAGATGGTCTCTGTAACGCAAAGTGTCCTACGGGGGCTATTTCACTGAAGCACTTTACGGATGAAGAGATCATAGCTGAAATTGACGCTGCGGTAGGAGAGGTCACGTAAAGGGATTCAAGGGTCCAAGGGGTCAAGGATTCAAGTGAAAGGCATGAAGGTAAAACCCTTGAACCCACGAATCCTGGAATCCTTGGACCCTGTTTTCTTATTTAAGAGGAGAACAAATGACTGCAGGAGTTAAATTCAAGCCAAGGATCATCGGCTTCGTATGCCACTGGTGAGCATACGGCGCTGGTGACATGGCTGGAGTTTCCAGACTACAATACACAACTGAAATGAGGCTCGTACGCGTCATGTGTTCCGGTAGAGTCGACCTGGAATTTGTGCTCCGGTCCTTCTCGAACGGAATGGATGGGGTGTTTATTGGCGGCTGCCGTCTAAATGAGTGTAATTATATTACTCACGGAAATTACCATGCACTCAACATGGTGCTTCTCTGCAGAAAGATCATGGAACACATCGGGCTGAACCCGGAAAGGTTAAGGATCGAATTTATGTCTTCGGCTGAAGGAATCCGCTTTGCCGAAGTGATGAGCGAGTTTGGAAACAAGGTGAAGGAGTTAGGACCGCTTGGCAAGGTTGAAGGGATAGACCAAAATGAATTAAAGTCCAAACTTTCGGAAATTACGAAGCTCGTCCCATACATTAAGGTGGTAAAAAATGAGAAGCTGGCGTCACGTCTTGAGAACCCGGAAGAATATGACAAGCTTTTCACCAAAGATGAAATAGACAAGTTATTCAGCGAGGTCGTCTCGTACTATATCGACCCGGAAAAGTGCCAGGCCTGTATGACGTGCGCGAAGAGATGCCCCGTAGAGGCGATTATCAGCGCCAAGAATCAGGTCCACGTCATTGACCAGGAGAAATGCATAAAATGCGGAACTTGCTTTGAAGTTTGTCCCCCTAAGTTTCATGCAGTGACGAAGATTTCTGGCGGACCTGTTCCGCCTCCTATTCCCGAAGAAAAAAGAACGATCGTCAGAAAGAGTAAAGAAAAAGGAGAAAAGGATAAGGAGTGAGGGGGAAAATGATCAACCCGGGAGGATCAAAATGATGAAGGTGAATCCGGACCTTATTTCTCCATGTGGTCTTTATTGCGGAGTCTGTGCCATTTATATCGCGCACCGTGATAAGAATCAAAAATTCAAAGAGGTGTTATTGAGTCTTGACAAAGGAGGGGTTCCCGGCAAAGGTACCCTTCCTAATAGTGAAAGCCTTTCGATAGAAGATATTAAATGCCGCGGCTGCTTATCTGATGAGCAGTTTATGCACTGCCGGCAGTGCGAGATCAGGAAGTGCACAGGAGAGAAAGGTTACACCGGATGTCATCAATGCGATGAATTCCCTTGTCAGTATATTGAGAATTTTCCCATGGCTGTAGGCAAAAAGGTTATCTTGCGGGCTATTCCGTATTGGCGAGAGGTTGGTACCGAAAAATGGATTCAAGATGAAGAAGCCCGCTATATTTGTCCTCAGTGCGGCAACAAAGTTTTCCGGGGCGCCGTCAAATGTAATCAGTGTAAAGTGAGTTTGGATCTGGACTAAGTTTTTGGCCCTCCCCTCTCTCCCTGCCTAACGGCAGGCAGGCGCTGGGGAGAGGGATGGGGTAAGGGACAAAGAGGAGGATCACTTTTGGCGTCCCGAGAGGTATTCTGGAATATCCCGAACGGTTACGTGATTTATCTGTTGGCAGCGATCGCCTTAGCTTTCTGGGTGTTCGGTCTCTACCGGCGCTATCAGCTATGGCGCCTCGGGAAGCCGGATGACTGCTCTAAGAACATAGGTAAGAGAATACTCGTTTTCATCCGCACGACCATTGTCGATTTTCTGGCCCACCGGCGCTTTCTTCGCGATCCCTACCCTGGAATGATGCACTTCATTCTCTTCTGGGGTTTTGTCATACTCCTTTTGGCTTCGGGTGTCGATGCTTTCACCCATTACATCACCGGTCATATCATTGGCACTCCCTACCTGTGGTTCAAACTAGTCGTTAATATCGCCGGTCTCTTGGCTCTTATTGGGATCATCATGGCTGCCTTCCGGCGTTACGTTCTGAGACCCGAGAGGCTGAATACCCTGCTTGACGATGGCATCGGTGTGGCGTTGATTGCAGGGATGCTGATTACCGGTTTCATGGTCGAGGGGCTGCGGCAAGCGACTACCGAACTGACCCTTCACCCTGACTGGGCACCGTGGTCCGCAGGTGGATTTGTTCTCGCCAAAGCCTTTGCCGGTTTGAGCCAGGACTCGCTTTTGTTCTGGCACAGGTCTTTATGGTGGTTCCATTCGGCGCTCGTCCTTGCTGCTATCATTTATTCCGCTCTGGTCTTTTCCAAATTGCAGCATATCGTCGTATCTCCGTTGAATATCTTTTTCCGCTCCCTGGGACCCGTTGGATCCCCTGCCCCTATCGATATTGAAAATGCCGAGACTCTTGGGATGGGGACCATCAAGGATTTCACGTGGAAACAGCTTCTTGACCTGGACGCTTGCACCAACTGCGGTCGCTGTCAGGATGCCTGCCCGGCGTGGGCAACAGGCAAGCCCCTCTCGCCAAGGAAAGTAGTACAGGACCTCAAAGTCCACATGCTCAAAGCAGCTAACAACCGGGCAAATCAACCCGATAACGCCCCAACCCTGGTTGCGGAAGCCCCAAACGAAGCCGAAATCTGGGCATGCACCACCTGCGCTGCCTGCCAGGAGACATGCCCCGTCTACGTGGAACACATTGTAAAGATCATTGACCTCAGACGTAACCTGGTGCTGGCACAAAGTAAGATGCCTGAAACTGCCCAGCTGATGCTCAGAAATATGCAGTCAAGAGGGCACCCGTGGGCTGGAATCCAGTCACTGAGATTGAGGGGTGACTGGATAAGTGGTCTGGAACTCAAAGTATTGGCTGAAGGGGATCATGCAAATACCCTATTCTGGGTGGGTTGCACCGGGGCTCTGGTTGAGCGTAATGTCGGAGCGACGCTTTCGATGACGAGGGTGCTCAAAGCGGCGGGAGTCGATTTCGCGGTATTAGGCGAAGCCGAGACCTGCTGCGGTGACCCGGCACGAAGAGCAGGCTATGAGTTCCAGTTTCAGATTATGGCGGAGCAAAATATTGAAATTTTCAAAAGCCACAACATTAAAGAGATTATCACCTCCTGTCCGCATTGCTATCATACCATTAAGAATGAGTACCCTCGGTACGGCGGCGATTTCAGGGTGGTTCACTACACCCAGCTGATTGCTGATTTAATCAGGCAGGGCAAATTGAAACTTACCAATAAGATAAATTCTATACTCACCTATCACGACCCTTGCTATTTGGGCCGTTATAATGGAGTATATCTGGAGCCACGCCGGATATTGCAGGCTATCCCAAAGGCAAAGCTTGAGGAAATGGGACGCTCGCGAAACACGAGCTTTTGCTGCGGCGGCGGGGGCGGACACATGTGGATAGAAGAACAGCCCGGTACAACAAAGATTAATCAAATGCGTATTGAAGATGTTCTCAAGACTGGGGCTGAGACTGTAGTGACCGCCTGTCCTTATTGTTTACAGATGTTCGAGGAGAGCATCGAACATAAACAGATGAAGGACTCGTTGAAGGCAAGAGACCTTGTTGAACTCGTTGAAGCAGCAATGAAGCAGTCTTAATCAGTGTGCGCCCATAAACAGCTTTTCCGTCATGCCGGACTTGATCCGGCATCCAGAAGGTCTTGAAAGAACTGGATTCCGGCTTTCGCCGGAATGACGAATCTGACCGACACGGCAATTTATAAACAGACTCTAATTAGGAGAGGATGAATATGAATACGATCGTCTGTGTTAAGCAAGTACTCGACCCCGAGATACCACCGGCTAAATTCAAGATTGACCCCGAAACGAAAAAGGTGATTCCTCCCCCCGGAGTGCCGCCTGTGATCAGCGTCTATGATGAACGAGCCGTTGAGGCAGCATGCCGGCTCAAAGATAAGCACAAAGGGAAAATAACCGTGATCAGCATGGGGTCAGGGAAAGCTTCTGACGTGGTAAAGCACACCATCTCTATGGGGGCCGACGAAGGTTTTGTTCTCGAGGATGAAGCCTTCGAAGGCTTGGATAGCTTTGGTACTGCTTACGTCTTGGGGAAAGCGATCCAGAAAATTGGCGGGTACGACCTAATTCTGTGCGGCCGACAGGCCGCTGACTGGGGCGCTGGTCAGGTTGGCTCCATTCTGGCCGAAATACTTGGCATCCCTGTCGTGACCCTCGCCTGCGATATCCAGGCAGTGGACAAGAAGCTCAGGGTGAAGAAGATAGTGAAGGATGGCTATGAAGTACTGGAAGCTCCTATGCCAAGCCTGGTTACTGTCAGCAGTGAGATCGGCCTCCCTCGTCTTCCCGGGGGAATGGGCCTCATGCTTGCTCGCAAAAAGCAGGTTCCGATCTGGAAAGCGCAGGATATTGGGGCGGAGTCCTCGCAGCTGGACAAGGCGAACGCCCATACCGAGATCACCGGTCTCTCTGTGCCGACCCGAAAGACCGAGTGTGAGATAGTGACCGGGGGTACCCCTAATGAAGCTGGCGTCAATTTAGCCTTAAAGCTGGCCAAGCTGATATGATTACATATACGGCGACAGTAATCACAACAACGGGCGTCATTCCTGCGAAAGCAGGAATCCAGGAAAGACTGGATTCCCCCGTATCAAGTACGGGGCAGGCTTAGTCAAGCCCGGAATGACAAACCACACAGGATTAACGGAGGATATTCAATGGATACTCATAAAGGTGTTTTGGTTTGTGGTGAGATCGTTGAAGGGAAACTTGCGCCAATCACTATAGAACTCCTTGGAGTCGGAAGAAAGCTCGCCAATGAACTGGGCGAGGACTTAAGTACCTTATTGATGGGGAGCAAAACAGGTGGCTTGGGTCAGGAGGCAATCGCCTGCGGGGCCGACAAAGTCTATATTGCTGAAGACAGTCTCCTGGATGATTATAACTCCGATGCGTACACTCAGGTAGCGGCTGACCTTTGCCGGAAAGTGAGTCCTTCCATTATGCTTCTTGGCCATACGGATGTCGGTTGCGATTTAGCTCCGCGACTCAATGGTCGTTTAGGGGGTGGGCTCGCTTTGGACTGTCTCGCGTTATCCGTTGACCCGGCGACCAAGCTCCTGGTCTCGACCAGGCCTGTCTTTGGTGGTAACGCCCACGCCACGATGGTATCAAAGTCTGCTCGGCCTCAGATGGCTACTCTGAGGCCGAAAATAGTGCCGCCAGCAGAGCGCAATGACTCCCGGCAAGGTCAGGTTATTCCTGTAGAAGGCAAGATCGACCCTTCGGCGCTTAAAGTCAAGGTTATCGATCGCATAAAAGAAGAGGTGGAAGGGGTGAAGCTCGAAGACGCTGAGGTCGTCGTCAGCGGTGGCCGTGGGATAGGCGGTGCTCAAAATTTCGGGATGCTCCGGGAACTCGCTAACGTTCTGGGTGGCGCTGTGGGTGCTACCAGGCCTGCCTGTGACGAGGGTTGGGCGCCGGCGAGGCTCCAGGTGGGCCAGAGCGGAAAGGTGGTCAGCCCTAAACTTTACGTAGCCGTGGCTCTCTCTGGCGCCATGTCGCATATCGCTGGCTGTTTGGGATCAAAATACATTGTGGCTATCAATAAGGATAAGGAGGCGAATATCTTCAACGTCGCCCACTTCGGTATCGTCGCGGATTATAAAGAAGTCTTGCCTGCTCTGACCGCGAAATTGAAGGAGCTACTATCAAAATAAGCCGCGGATTTGTTAGTCAACAGCAGGGGGTCAATTCTTCAATCGTTACATTTTCCAAGAAACTCTTTGAATAAATCCTGAGCATATCGATCATCGCTCAGCCGATCCCTCAATCTCCTCCGCTCCTGGCTCACCGATCTGTCACCCACCTTCAGTCGGCTCTGGGGTCGAATCTTTATCCTTGAGTTTGTCTATATTTCACGAAGGTTTCCTTCTGACCGCGAGCTTTTTGCCCTGAAAACGAAGAAATATCTGTATCGCCATCCTGCGGATTCCTGATTGAAATATATCTGTTTTGTGAAAATTGGTCAATCGAAACTTTCAGAAAGAAAGAGTCAAAGAAGTGGGCTGTTTGTTAGACCTACTTATCCTCGATAGCAAGTTGATGTGGGATTTGACGATTACGGATAGAAATGCGCATAAAAAAAAGGGCTATCTCTAACCCTGCCTTTCCCCTCCTCTGGTCAAATTGTATAGATTTACTTTTTAAATTCCTGGGCGGATTGCCTCCCCATTTATTTCTACTTCAACAAAGTACATATCATCGAGGTTCAAGCGGATACCAAAATATTTTTGTCCCCAATTCAAAACCGATTCCTTGGTTACTCTCTGAGGGTTGTTTCTCCTTTCCGGCAGCACCCCGATCAACTCATAACCTTTTGGGCCACGCCAGCAGTAAAGTTCGTAACCTACCATACCTTAATCCCCTGCTCACCTATTAAACTTTTTCCTCAAAATCTTTTCTGCATTTTCGATGCCGAGTCTCGGCTATCATTATAAGCTCCCATAACCACTCTATTTTTCTCAAACTTCAATATTTTTATGGAAGGCAAGAATGGAAGAGTTTTTCACAAAAGTCCCGAATTATTCCAATAAGGAGTGTGAAAAACTTTTCCCACTCCTTATTGATCTCGATTTGAAACATTGCATTAAAACAGAAACATTTAAAAACTCGATTACAGAAAGAAAGAGTTAAGATAGGGGCAGCCTCTTCAACCTACAAATTTTGGAGATCAATCTCCTTCGCTCCTGGCTCACCAATCTGTCACCCACGTTCAGTATATTCATATACGGCTTATCAGCAATGAAGAATTGATCTATTTTCCTTTCTCAAATACTTTATTACGATTGCCTGACTCCCTCCGTGACGTTATTGAATATTGAAAGTTATTCTCAATTTAGCTACTATTAATCCTGCCGATTCCAAACAATGAGGCCAATGATGATCGTTGCAGGAATAGATGTAGGCGGGAAAAATGTTCACATTGTCATCAAGAAAGATGGCCAAATTCTCGGCAAGGCGTCGGGTCCCACAGGAATAAAGAAGGCAGAGGCTGTGGAACAACTTTACAACGAAGCCCTGAAAAAGGCGGGCATCGCCCGGAAGGATGTGGAGCGTGTGGTAGCCACGGGGAGTGCGGCGAAACGAGTGGCCTTTGCAAACGATGTCATCCTTGATGCGGCGGCCGATGCCCGCGGGGCCAATAAACTGATTCCCTCGGCAAGGACGGTCATCGATGTGGGGGCAGAAGAAGGCAGGGCGATCAAAGTCGGCGCTGAGGGGAAAGTTTTGGACTTTGCCATCAACGAGAAATGCGCAGCCGGTACAGGCACGTTTGTTGAGGCCATGTCCAGGGCACTTGAGGTTTCCGTGGATGAGATGTCGAAGATCACCCTTCAATCCACCCAAACCCTTTCGATCAATGCCCAATGTGCGGTCTTCGGAGAATCCGAGGTGGTCTCACTCATTCATCAAAAGACGCCCAAACCGGATATTGCCCGAGCAGTGATGAATGCCATTGCTGGGAGAATTGCTTCTGTCGCACGGATTGTGGGACTGGACAAGGATGTGGTGATGGTCGGCGGTATGGCAAGAAACGCCGGGTTCGTTGACTCTCTAAAGAAAACTATCGAAATGAACGTTCTGGTGCCAGAGGACCCTGACTACGTGGGGGCTCTCGGTGCTGCCGAAGCGGCACTTGTCGGTAACCCCATCCCCACCCGACCCTCCCCCTGAAGGGGAGGGAAACTGGTATGTTCCTCCCCTTTCAAGGAGGAGCTCAGAGCCTGCCCCGTACACGATACGGGGAGGGAGATGAGATATTGAAGATGGTAGAGAAAGTGAAAACCCAAGAATTCTGGAGATGGCCTGAAACCAATTGGGTCAATCCGGATATAGAATGGAAAAAAGGTAAGGTGATTACGGCTGGAATCGATGTGGGCTCGGTGAGCACTCAAGCTGTCGTTATGGTCGATGGCGAATTTTTCGCCTATGGCAACATCCGGACCGGCTCAGACAGTTCCAACAGTGCCAGAAAAGGCATGGACTTTGCGTTAGAAAAAACCGATTTGAAGATTGAGAACATCGACTACTGCATCGGCACCGGCTACGGTAGGGTCAACGTCCCTATGGCCCAACAGTCCATTACTGAGATTTCTTGCCACGCCCGGGGGGCCAACTTCATGTATGGCACGGACGTCAGAACCGTCATGGATATGGGGGGACAGGACTGTAAAGCTATCAACGTTGATGATCGGGGCAAGGTTGTCAATTTTATAATGAACGACAAGTGTGCGGCGGGAACGGGCCGGGGGATGGAAGTTTTTGCTGACTTGATCCGCGTCCCTGTCTGGGAGATCGGACCCCGCTCGTTTAAGATCAAGAAAGAGCCTCCCATGATCAGCAGTACCTGTGTCGTATTTGCCAAGAGTGAGGTCGTTGGGTTGTTGGAGTCGGGAATGCCGGAAAACGATATCATGGCTGCTTACTGCTCTGCGATGGCCCACCGAATCATGGAGCTATTGAACCGTCTGGGTGTAAGGGAAAAGTTTGTCATTACCGGCGGGATCGCCAAGAATGACGGTGTTGTAAAGAGACTGGAAAAGGAATTAGGCATTAAAACTGCCGAACGTGTTTGGAATAAAAAAGAGTATGTCGCTCGCCGTTATCCCTTTGACACGCAGCTCGCCGGCGGCATTGGAGCAGCCCTGTTCGGACAAGCCCTCCTGAAAATGGGTAAAGCCAAGAGTGAGAGAAAAGCCTAGCGCACCAAAAGGATTCAAGGGATCAAGGATTCGAGTGAAGTGGCAAAGAGTGAATAAGGCCGGCAGAAGTTTCGTTGAAGGGATTCTACGGATGAGGAAATGCGTGGCCTTAAGTAATGATAGAGAGAAAGATTTACTTGAACCCTGGACTCCTTGAACCCTTGAACCTCGACGCCATTGGTAGTTGTAACTGCAGAACCTCCGGCCAATTCTATTCAGAGGCGGTAAATTATGATAGCCAATTATGGTTTTAAGGACGGGTCCGGCGACTGGTATGTCGTCATCGACATGGACAAGTGCAATGGGTGCGGTAAGTGCCCTGAAGTCTGTCCGGCCAAAATTCTCGAGGTGGGGCAGGATGAGATTGACATCTTCCGAGAAGAACCCGTAGCCTTTGTGAAGCATGAGGAGCGAAAAAAAGTGAGGTATAGCTGCGCTCCCTGCCACCCCGGTTACGGTGATGAACCGGCACCCTGTGTCGGAGTCTGTGAACCAAGGGCTATCTCTCACTCGGAAGGGTGGAAGGTTTTATACGGTCATAAATAATTTCTTTCCCGTTCAAGAGGTGATGCAAGCTTACTGTTTTACTACGGGAGTGCGAAAATGATGACCAGAGAAGAAGAACTCAAAAAAGAAGGTTGGGAGAAGAGATTCACCATCGATGAGCCCCGCCTATCGGAGATGGTAGAACAGTACAAGGAGCTTGGATTCGAAGTCCTTCTCGAACCCGTGGACACCTCCTCTGAGGAATGCATGACGTGCATCACCGCCTTCCACGATCGTTACAAAACCATCTACACCCGACCAAAAAAGTAACAGCAATTGCCTACGACAAGCAGACGTTAAAGATCTGAGGTAAAAAAATTACAGTTATTGTTTGCCGGAGGTGATCAAAACCTGTACTCCGCTGAACGGTTGATATCCCGATTCAAAGACCTTCTTTTCTGAAGTCCCTTGCCAGGTCTACGTAGAAGTTGGCTCCGGAAATAATTCTCTCCATCTCTTTTCTGTTTACCGTTCTCTTTATTCTGGTGGGGACTCCAACGACCAACGACCTCGAAGGAATTTTAGAATTATCCTTCACCATCGAATGAGCACCGATCATACAGTCATCACCAATTTCCGCAAAAATACCGAGGGTGGTATTCATTCCAATAAGAACGTTATTTCCGATTCTCGAACAATGGATCACGGAGCCGTGTCCCACGATCACATTGTTTCCAATGATGACGTCCGCGACGCCTGCATGGATGACACAATTGTCCTGGATACTGCAATTGCTTCCGATTTGAATGCGGAATCGATCCGCTCTCAAAACCGCGCCGGGCCAAACATTGGAATTTCTCCCTATTTTTATATCTCCGACCAAATAGGCATTCTCGCTGACAAAAGCAGTGGAATCAACCTTTGGCTTTTTCTTCCCAAAACTCTTAATCATAGTTCGAATCTACTCCTGTTTAATTACAAAATATCATCTTAAAATCCTTCCCAACCTCCCTTTACCAAAGGGAGGAAATCATTACCCCCCTTAGGGAAAAGGGGGCGAGGGGGGATTTTCATTCTTCAAGGGCGGGATTCTACAGAAAGCTTTTATGCCTTCTCGTCTATGATGGCGACAGGCCGGACCCAGCCTGCACCGGCCTTTTTGATGTTGATAGGAAAACAGCACACCTTAAACCCATAAGGTTTCCCGATCGCTGATAAGTTCGCCAACTTCTCCATATGACAATATCCAATCTCAATTCCCGCAAAGTGGGCTTCCCAGATGACCCTTGGGTCCCCGGTTTTGTTGAACTCTTTGGCCAGGAAGGACAAGGGCCTGTCCCAACTCCACGCATCAATACCCACCACCTTCACTCCTTTCTCCGTAAGGAACAGGGTGCTTTCGCGATCCATCCCAGCACCTTTTGTTAAATACGCTGGCGTGCCCCATGCAGCATCAGCCCCGGTCTGGATCAGGACGATATCGAGTGGACGGACCTTGTATTTGATTCGTTTCAATTCCCTCTCGATGTCCACTGCCCTAATCCTCTCGCCGTCGGCCTTGTGGCGAAAATCGAGGACGACCCCGCTGCTAAAACACCAATCCAGAGGGATCTGGTCGATGGTTAACGAAAGTTTTCCCTTGTCCATGGTCGGGTGATAATGGTAGGGAGCATCCAAATGCGTTCCCGAATGCGTCGCCAACGTGAGGTACTCTACGGCCCAACCCATACCGCCGGGTAACTGTTCGGGCGTTACTCCCGGAAAGAACTCCTTCATCCGTTCAGCGCCCTCGATGTGATCGACATAATCGATTTTTGGAATCATCATCGGAGGGTCACTCGGGAGTCCTGATTCAATGGGCAAACTCAAATCGACAAACCTTTTCCGCTTCATGGATTAATCTTTCCTTCTCGTGGTCGATTTCCCGTTTCTAACGAAGATTGGGTTTCGCTCACAGTCAGTCGGTCCCTATGCTCCCAATTTAAATCCGAGATCCCTGACCATGGTCAAATCATCCTCCGCATTCCGGCCAGGGGTCGTAAGATAGTTTCCCACAATCAGACCATTTGCACCGGCGAGAAGGGCGAGGGACTGCAAATCTCTCAGATTGGCTTCTCTCCCACCCGCAATCTTTATCGTCCCTTTGGGTAAAACGAGGCGAAACAGTGAAATGGTCTTGATGACCTCCATGGGAGGGATGGGTTCTGAATTCTCCAACGGTGTCCCCGGTCTCGGATTAAGAATATTGAAGGGAATGCAGTCGATCCCAAGTTGCTTAAGGGAGAAGACAAGTTCTAGGCGTTGCTGAGGGGATTCTCCTAGCCCAATGATCCCTCCACAGCAGACCGAGAATCCCCGTTCTTTCAAAACCTCAACGGTCTTAACGCGATCCCTAAAGGAGTGGGTCGAACAGATTTGAGGAAAATGGCTCTCCGCCGTTTCCACATTATGGTTATACCGGGTCACTCCAACCTTTCTTAAAGATTCTGCCCTTTCTTCGCTCAACGTTCCCAAAGAGCAATCGAGGTCAAGGGTTGTTTCCCTTCGTATTCGGTCGAGTGCCGCCAGAATAGTCTCAAATTCTCTGTCACTTAGCTCCCGACCACTCGTGATCAGACAGAAACGGCCTGTCCCTTTTGCCTGGGCCTCCTTAGCCTCTTCTACTATTCGCTCTATATCCATTAGAGGGTAAACAGGTGCTTCCGTTTTGTAATGAGCCGACTGTGCGCAGAAAGCACAGTCCTCGGGGCACTTTCCTGATTTGACACTGAGGAGTGAACAGAGATCAATCTTGTTCCCGTTGAACTCCTCTCTCACACGATTGGCCACAGCAGCAAGGTCCAAGACATCAGGCCCCTTTGTCCCTAACAGGGGGAGCACATCCTTCATACCGACGCCCTTTCCTTCGAGAACCTTATCTCCAATCTTCCGGATTTCTCTTCTCATGGTCGTTCCCTTAGCCCTTTCGCCATATTCTCATGTCTTGGACAGAACTCTTATTCCCCGTTCCATCTACCCCCTCCCTTCCCTCCCGCTCAAGAGACTGTGTCGCCTGACCTACCAGGAGTCCGCGCGGTAGGGGTTTCACCCATTAATCATCAGTCTCTCAATTTCTCCTCTCGGAATGGGCGAGATGGAAAGAGATCGATAGCGATTTTCATTGACAACTTTATAGATTACCTCTGTATTCCCCAAATCTTTCGCCTTACTATAATGAGCTGTGATGGCTGCCGCCTTCTCGATATCTCTTCCATCACTCTTTCCTCTCAGGAGAGAAAGGGGCCCAGGGAAACCGGACACCTTTAATAGAAGGTCCTGCTCCTGAGCAAAAGTCTCAATCTTTTGGTTCTCTTCCTCATTCCTCCCGACCACCAATTTCACTCCGCCGGAGAGCCGAAAATGTCTCCCTATCTTAAGAAGGTGAACATCGTTTACGGAAAAAGCTGGTTTGTGGAGTATCAAGTCCTTCATACGCTTTGCAAACCCAGGATCTGTAAGAAGGCATCCGCCGGCAGGGCATGGATAGTCATGAATGCCATAACGCTCTGCCAATTGGATCTGAGGCTTTCTCGACCGTCCTTGAAACTTCAACAACTTCTCCCGATCTACCCATCCTTGCCTTTCCGGAATGGTCATCGGAAGGACGTTGGCAGAGAGGGGTCGCAGGATGAGACCCTCGAGTTCTGCCTCCTTTTCAATCAGCCGCATCGCCTCTTTTCTTTGGGACATGGGTCTTTGTCCCAGCACTTCACCTGTCACGATGAAAGCGGCTCCCGAATCCTGCATAAAGGCCTTGGCTTTCTTCAGCATGAAAATCCGGCAATCGATGCAGGGATTCATATTTCTTCCATAACCATGTTTGGGATCCTTTACCACGCTGAGGTATTCCTCGGAGACATTGAATATTCTCAAAGGAATGTCCAGCGTTTCGACGGCCTTTTGAGACGCCAGACAGGTTGCCCCCCGGCTGGTGCATGTGCAAAATAACGTCATAAAATTGAGGGCCTCGAGTTCGATTCCCTGTTCCATGACCACCTTGGCCGCGAGCGTACTGTCGAGCCCACCGGATAGGAGAGCGATGGCCCTCATCGTAGAACCTCATTCATGGACCCAGACCGGAAACCCTGAAGATCCAGCGTGACATAGTGATAGCCAATCTCTTTCAAACGGTCTGCCACTTTCTCTCTTAACGGGCCGTCGATCAGACGCGGCATTTCTTCCTTGAGGACTTCGATTCTCGCCAGATTCCCGTAGTGGCGCACCCGGACCTGCTTGAACCCCAATCCGAACAGGAAATCCTCAGCTTCATCGACCATTCTCAATCCCTGTTCATCGATTTCCTCTCCATATGGAAATCGCGACGCAAGGCAGGCGAAAGAAGGTTTGTCCCATGTGGGAAGCCCCAGCCCTTTGGACAATTCCCTCACGTCCATTTTTGTGAAGGATGCTTCTTTGAGGGGGCTTCTGATCCCCAGTTCCTGCACCGCCACCCTTCCGGGTCTGTGGTCCTTGTCGTCGTCCAAGGTAGAGCCTTCGATGATAAAGGAGATCCCTTCTTTTTTGGCTACTTCCAACAACTCTCCGAAGAGCTTTCGTTTGCAGTAGTAGCATCGGTTGGGAGGATTTTTAGAGAATCCAGGAATCTCCAGTTCGTTCGATTCGATCAAGCGGTGTCTTGTTCTTAGGGTTCGAATCAGTTTCTTCACTCCTGCCAATTCCCGTTCCGGGTAAAGAGGAGAATGTGCCGTGACAGCAAGCACATTCCCATCTCCTAGGGTATCTTGAGCTACCTTCAGAAGGAGCGTGCTATCCCCCCCCCCTGAAAAAGCGACCAGCACCTTCCCCATCGATTGAATTATTTCCCTTAATTTTTGAGTCTTCGCTTCCAACTCCAAACTCATCACTCTCAACTCTCAGCTCTGAACTGTGAACTCTTAACTCAAAACTTCTTTTATCCATCCTCCTCCGAGCACGGTATCACCATCGTAAAAAACCGCTGCTTGTCCGGGAGTGATGGCCTTCTGAGGCGACTTGAACTTCACTTCCAATTCACCCTCTGCTCTGGATGAGAGGCCGGCCTCCGAGCCAGGATGGTTATACCTGATCTTCACCTGGGTCTGATGGAAGGGAATCATCTCCCGTGGAACAATCCAGTTGACAGATTCAACGAGAAATGTGTCACCATAAACCTCTTCTTCTTCTCCAATGATAATCGTATTCTTTTCTCGATCGATCCCGATCACGTAAAGAGGCTTTCCTCTTGCCAGGCGGAGACCCCTTCGCTGGCCAATGGTGTAGAAAGGAATTCCTTTATGTCTTCCCAGGACGTTCCCTTTTCTATCAATCATGGGGCCTGGTTCAAACGACTTTTCAAACCTCTCGGATAAAAAAGAATGATAGGACGATTCCTGAATAAAACAGACCTCCTGGCTCTCGGGTTTGTCATGGACCCGGAGACCCCTTTGAAGCGCCTTCTTCCTCACCTCTTCTTTCCGAAGCTCTCCCAACGGAAATAGCGTATGACGAAATTGGTCTTGAGTCAAAGAGAAAAGGACGTAGGATTGATCCTTCTTGAGATCCACCCCTTTTCTTAAGAAATAATGCCCCATCTTTTCGTCGAAATCCAATCTTGCATAATGGCCTGTGGCGATAAAATCTGCCTCCAGTTCCAAAGCCCTCTTTAGGAAAGAACCGAACTTCACTTTCTCATTACAAAGAATACAAGGATTGGGCGTTTTCCCTTTAGCGTATTCGTCGCAAAAATATTGGACGACTTCTTTTTCAAACTCCTCTCTGAGATGGAAAACATAAAAAGGAATCCCGAGTTCGAGCGCAACGCGTCTGGCATCCTCGATGTCGGCAACACCGCAACACCGGGCCGGCCCTCCCTGGGTCTTATCCGTCATTCCGATACACATCGTCGCCCCGATGACCTCATAACCCTTTTCCTTGAGAAGCCAGGCAGTCGTGCTCGAATCCACCCCTCCACTCATGGCTACCACAACCCTCTGACTCATTTCCGTTTCACCTTTTTAGAGTATCGTCGGCATTCCTGGCCGACGGCCTGCCCTGACCTAATGATGGTACTGGGCAGGCATTGCCAACGATATCTCAATCACCGCCGTCGATGAGGCCGCTGCAATGTATATCAAGCGTACGAATAGTAATCGTTTGTGAATTTACGTTGGTTTACGAGAGTCTGTTCGCTTCAACCCCTGAATCCTAAGCCACTCGACTTCTATCAAAAAAGGATTTCCATGGCCTGGTAAGGACAGACCGGAATGCACAGTTCACAGGCGATGCACTTGTCCCGTTTAAAGGAGACCTCCATATTCGTCCTTTGGACATCCAATGCCTTCGTAGGACAGACACTGATACAGGCCGTGCAGTGGGTACACCGATCCTCATGCCATTTGACATCCTGAGCCAAAGATTGGGTCTGCACACCTATCTCGCTGAGATACTTGAGCCCTGCCTCCATCCCGGCCCTCTTCCCAGTAAGCTCTAAGACGAGCCTTCCCTCTTCCTTGGGCGTAATCCGGGCTCTCATGATATTGACGACCAGATCATAATCCTTGACGAGTTTTGAGAGGACGGGTTGATCGACAAGATGCTGAGGGTAATTGAGAACAATTCTTTTTTTCTGCATGGGACACCTCTTTTTAGGTTTCGGATCCCCCTCACCCCGCTCTCTCCCCGACGGGGAGAGGGGAAGAAAGTGAGGGGCCTACAATCCGCTATGTTTTTTTGATGGGTCGTTCTTTTAAGGTTTTAAGAACAACCCCGGAATCGACAGAGGGCAGAAGTTCAACGGGCTGGGTCAAAAAGAACTTTCCCGCTTCAACCCATCCCTTCAAGGTCTGAGCCACTTCCCTGGCTTTCAGATAGCTGGAAAGACCAGCGGTTGGAATCTCTTTTCCCTGGACCGTAATCCTGCCGCTCTTAAGTTGCTTATAATTCACCTCTCCAAGGCTTCCGGGATTACATTGAGGATAGGAATCGCTATAGTCCACCACCTGAGCCAATATCTCCTCATCTCCAACTGTAGTATACCGGAGGATCTCCTCATTTAATACGGGAATGGGAACTCCGATACCAACGGTGAGGGTCACCCCATACCCGGCATAGGAAGTTCCTCTCAGCCACTTTGGACTCATCATCTTGAGATCCCCCTTCACGGCAAGGGTTCCAGCGGTCACTTTAGGAATACCGCCCTCCGTTCGTTTCACATCGGGGTTATGCTGAGTTCCATTTCCCACGACATATCCTATCCCTCCGCCCAGGAAGATTCGAGTACCGATCCCGATGGTTTTGTAAAAAGGGTCGTTCATGAGGGGGCTCAATTGTCCGGCGTTGCAGTAGTTCGCATTACCCATCTTGGGCTGAAGAACCCCCATGTAAGTATAGATCATTCGATCCGAAAGATTGACAGCCACATTATAGTTTTGGTAGGCATTTCTTATGTTGAAAAGGACTGCCTCGTTCATATCCTTGAGGGAGATATACGTTTCCAAGGTCTTCCTGGGATAACAATCTGTCCCATAAGCTGTCGCGGTAAGTCTCACATCCTTGCCGGCTACCAGTTCCTCAATCACATAGGCTCCCCCATAAGCGAACTTTCCAGGATAAATTCTATTCCTCGGATCATCATCTGGCATTGCAGTCGCTCCCAAGAAAAAATCAACCGCTGCAAGACCTGTATAGACCGGGACATCATTGAGATAGGTCTTTCCTCCTCCCAGTTTGATCCGGGGCTTTGTGTGTCCTACGTTGAAATAGGCCCCCGAGGAACACATCGGACCAAAGGTTCCGGTGGTGACGACATCCACTTCCTGAGCTGCCCTTTTCATTCCTTTTTCAGCAGCATACCCGATAATCTCCTCTGCCGTGAACACGACAGCCTTTCCCTTCTTAATCTTATCATTTATCTCCTCAATGGTTTTGGCCATGTTTTGCCTCCCGCGTGAATTTAGTATTTCAAATTGTGTCTTTCGCCCTGAAACCATGTGAGGTTCAGGGCTGCCATGCCCTGTACCATATGGTGCATGGCGGGGCTATCCATGATCCATACCATAAGATCACCCCCCTTTTCAGTTCGGAGTTAAACTGAATTGCTCCGAACTCCCCGCCTGCCAAAGCCTTGTGCGACGGGCAGGCGCTTCGGCGAAGGCAGGCGAGTTAAATACCCTGAACTTTTACTTGACCCCATTAAACAGCCAGGTGCTGATATATCGGTCCCCTGTGTCGGGCAGGATGACGACAATCATCTTCCCTTCACTCTCTCGCCTCTTGGCTACCTCAATGGCTGCCCATGCCGCTGCACCCGAAGAAATTCCAGCCAATACTCCCTCTTCCTTGGCCAGCTTTCTTACCATTCCTCCGGCATCCTCATCCGATACTTTGATAACCTCATCGACCAAATCCATTCGAAGCACCTCTGGAACAAAACCTGCACCGATCCCCTGGATCTTATGGGGCCCCGGTCTCCCTTTGGAAAGGACCGGAGAATTCTCCGGTTCTACAGCAATGGCTTTGAATTCCGGCTTTCTTTTCTTGAGGGCTTCAGAAATTCCTGTAATCGTTCCCCCTGTTCCCACCCCCGCCACCAAAACATCAACCTGCCCATCGGTATCTTCCCAGATTTCCAGGGCAGTGGTCTTTCGGTGGATCTCGGGATTAGCAGGATTTTTAAACTGCTGTGGAATAAAATATCGAGCATCCTTTGAAGCCATCTCCTCCGCCACCCTCACCGCACCCGTCATCCCTTCATTTCCGGGCGTCAGGATGACCTCTGCTCCAAATATTCTAAGAAGATGAACGCGTTCAGTAGACATGGTATCCGGCATCGTCAGAACCAAGGGATATTTCTTCGCTGCGCAGATAAATGACAAAGCGATCCCCGTATTTCCACTCGTAGGTTCTAAAATAACCGTATCTTCCTTTATCAAACCTGCCTTCTCAGCCGTTTCAATCATCGCATAGCCAATGCGGTCTTTCACACTTCCGCAGGGGTTGAAGGCCTCAAGTTTCGCTATGACCTGGCCTTTACACCCCACGGTGACCCGATTCAATTTCAACAAAGGGGTCCGTCCTATCAATTCAGAAATGAAGTTGGCTATTTTTGCCATCTCTAATCCTAAAAATGACGCTTAGCGCTATGCGGATAGCGTATTTAAATTTGGTACATTGAAGAGTCGCGTCCTTCTTTTTCCTTTTTCCGGTTAACCATATCTTCTAAGGTAACGGAATAAAAAATTTTGGAGATGGTATCCGAAACTTCCTTCCAAATATCTCGAGTGACACACGACGGCATTTTCTGACAGGCTTTTGAATCATGCAAACATTCAACCAAATTGAGCGCTCCCTCCAAGGTCTCAACCACATCATACAAACAGATTTGAGAAGGAGGCTTGGCTAATGAATACCCACCTTTGGACCCGCGAATTGATTTCACCAAACCCGCGGCACGAAGCGGATTGATCACCTGCTCAAGATACTTTAGGGAAATATCTTCTTTCTTGGCTATCTCCTTCAACTCAATAGGCCCCTCCCCATAATGAGAGGCAAGCTCTAACATCGCCCTTGCCCCATATCTGATTTTCGTTGATATTTTCACGAGTTATCAAATCATACTTTTTCTATAGGAATTAGGATTTATTAACCCAATCTTCCAATGGTTGTCAAGGGGTGTTGCAGGGTTTCCGGGATTGAATAAGTGAGAGGAAGTTGATGGTTTTTTTCTAAACGACCTTGACTCCCAAAACCTTCTTTGTCTTCTCGGTTACCCTTACCCGTTCGTCAATTCGATGCCCGACGATCCATACAATCCTCTCTCCTGAAACGAGCAGGGGGACCTTGGGTCTCTCAACCTTTGGGACCTTATGATCGATAAAGAATTCTTTCAACTTCTGAGTTCCTTTCACTCCCAACGGATGGAACCGATCGCCTGGTCTGAAATTCCTCATCTTCAACGGAAATTGTAGGCTTCCGTAATCCATAAGAGCGGTGTTGGCAGGTCCCTTGTAATCTTTAAGCTTGTCTCGATCCGTCTCCTCAATAACCACCTCTTTTCCGATCTCTTCGATAAAGGTACTGCCTGGGGAGCGAAGTTCAACTTCAAAAGGCGGTAACGGTTTTACCTTTCCCTTCCCCAACAAAACCACGTCATAGCGTTTCTCAACCCAGGCTCCATGGGGCAACTCGAGAAGAAAACTCGGAGAAGATTGGTGCAATTTCTGATAAATTTTATGGACCTCTGACCACTCTCCTTCCTCCACCCCGGTTCCCCAGTCACAAACTCTCTCCAAGATCTTCCTCATGACTCTCCACTGAATGCTTTGATGGAGGGATCGGTATTCTGATAATTTGAAGAAAAGGATATCCTTCTCCTTCCGGACGATCTCTTGATACGCCGCCTCGGCTCCCTTCTCTAAATAGTCATTTTCCTCCCTGAGAATGTTCGAGGTCCTCAGGAGGATCTCTTTGAAATTCGGCTGATACTCCCTTTCCATCAACGGAATCAGAGCCAAGCGTATTCTATTCCGAAGGTAATCGCTCTCAAGATTTGACGAATCTAATAAAAAAGGGATCTTTTTCTCTACGGCGAAGGTTTGAATCTTCTCCCTCCACACTCCAAGAAGAGGTCGAATCACTTTTCCTTCCCGAATGGGAAGCATCCCTTTTAGGCCCTGTAACCCAGATCCCCTGATCAGTCTTAGAAGGACAGTCTCCACCTGATCATCTGCATGGTGACCGAGTACGATCTTCTGTGCATCATGCCTTTGGAGAAGGTTATAAAAGAAGTGAAAACGAATCCTTCTGGCTGCATCCTGCGGAGAGAGCCCCATCGTTTTTTGAAATTCTTTCACATTGAATTGTCCATATTCAAATGGCAAGCCAAGCCGTGCCGCCTCGCTCTGAACCAACTCGGCTTCTTTTTCCGACTCGGCGGGTCGGAGACCATGATTGACATGAGCTACGATAAGTGAGAGGTCAAATGCTTCGCAACAGGCGTATAATAAATGGAGGAGGACCATTGAATCCACCCCTCCCGAGACACCCACAATCAACCGATCACCTTTTTCCACTAACCGGTGGTAATCAATGGCCCTTTTGAATTGATCCAATACCATACTTCACTCTTACATCTTCTTTTCTCCTAACGGACCCACTCGAATTTCCACGACGGTCGTGCCATACCATTTTTCAAAAACCTTGATCGTACAGGTTTTATCCGGTTTTGAGAAATTGAGAATGGATTCTTTCCCCTTAAAGCTGTTCACCGCTTTCCAATTGTCTTTTCCCATTTCATAGTTAAAGAAATCCATTAAGGAGTCCACATCGAGACGCCATTTTGAAAAAACCAGAATACCCGCTTTGAATCCGGGAGTCTCATAGACAAAGGATTTATCGGGCTTATAATTCAACTCGCTTGGGACACGGACATCGTCAAAATAATAATACTTACCCATCCCCTCCTCGGACGTTGCCTCTCCCGTCACTCCTGCGGGTTGACCCTGCTGGCGCTCCTTCACTGTTGTCGAACAGCCCATCCACGTCGCACTCAGAATGATCAGCAGCCACAAAGCGATAACCGAATTCCTTCGAAAGTTATTTTGGCCCATGGTATCCCTCCCGTATGATGGAATATAAGATGATAAAAAATTTCTACCATTCTCCTTTGAGAAAAGCAAGAAGAAATAAAAGAGCCCGCTAACTTCGGGCCCCGCTGTTCCGCTGTCCCTGCTCTTTTGAGTCTGAATCCCGACAAAACTCAGCCCTGGGAATGCGTGGTTCAAAACTCAGGAAAAAATAAAAAGGGCCGTTTTACGTCACGGCCCTCAAAATTGGGTATTTCTGCAGTGCAACGGTCGGGATCACCACTGGCCTATCCTTCCCACTCCTCCGTACCCCTCACCAGGATAGTAAAGATTGACATCGACGTACCCTAACCTTGGGAGATTCCCGTGATCGAAAGGAGCAGGTAGGGTATACGCATATTGGTTCGGCGTTAACTCGAAACTGAACGGGAAAACAACCTCGTTGCTCTCATTCCCAGCCTTGTCGAATACAGAAACCTTCAGGGTAATTTGTGTCCACTCAGGCAGATACGACGTATTCGTGCTGTAGGTATTCCATTGGATATACCCCTTGAAGTGCTTTTGATATTGGGGTTTCAGATAGATCCAATCGGTCGGGTAATGACCATAACCCACCTCGTCCACCATCGAGGCGATCCGAAGCATGTCCCCATCTGGATCATCTGCCTCAATATAGATTTTCCAAATATATCCATAATATCCCTTCTCGACGGCAAAAGCATGGGTGATGATTGGGGCATGCGTACCTGGTTTGGTTGGTCCTCCTTCGTACGGAAATAATTGGGCCCGTCCTTGAAAAGGCATAAAAAGGACTAAGGCCGACAAAACGCTTATAAAATAAAGGGCCCTTTTGGAATTCATCGAAAACACCTCCTTTCTTTAGCATATAATATAAGATCGATGGGCGTGAATATCAAGGAAGTGAAGAATGACGCATAGGCTGGGTTAGGCGTCTTGCGCCGAGGGAAAATGATAATAATACCAGATGACTCAGGGGCTTATGGTGGCTTATTTCTTTTGGAGGCAGGAAGGCTTCAGCTCACCTTTTCGAATGGTAATGACCTCCTTTCTCGCTTCTTCAAAGATCTGTTTAAGAGGAACTCCTTTTTCTAAGGCCAATCTCTTACAATCTTCATATTCCGGGGAAAGGTTGATGACTTTCCCTTCCCATCTGGATACTTTGAAACGGATTCTTCCATACTTCGTTTGACAGGGTATGATCTCCCTATCGGCCTTCGCCCTCTCCTCTTCATGCCACCTCAAACCAATCGTCGTCGTCTCTGTTAAAAGAAATTGTGTGACGGAAGCCAGCATTTCGGACGGACAAATCACGGTGAGCAGATGGCCTGGCCGATTCTTCTTCATCAGAATGGGAGTGATAAACACCTCGAGGACATTCATGGCCAAAAGTTTTTCTATCACATAATCGTAGAACTGAGGGTTCATGTCATCAATATTCGTTTCGATGACGACGACCCTTTCTTTTCCAAAGGCCGATTCCAAGGTCCCGAGGATCAGCCTCAGGAGATTGGGATGGGGAAGGTCATCTCGGCCGGCCCCATAGGCAATTCGCTCTACGTTGATCGGAGGCATTGAACCGAACTCAGAACCCAGCGCGGTGAGGATGGCAGCGCCCGTGGGCGTGAAAAGCTCTCTCTCCACTCCCGATGAATAGATCGTTTTCCCCTCCATCAACGAAAGCGTCGCAGGGGCAGGGACCGGAAGGATTCCATGTTCGCATTTTACAAATCCCCCTCCCACATTCACCCTGGAGACATAGATCTTTTCAATCCCCAGCTGTCGGATACCCCATACCGACCCAACAATGTCGACAATGGAATCCAGCCCACCCACTTCATGAAAGTGCACCTCCTCCGTCGGAGTTCGATGGATCTTCCCCTCCACCGAAGCAATCCGCTTGAAAATTTCCTTGCTCTTCTCCTTCACATCGGTTTCCACTCCACTTCTTTCAATGATCCTCAGAATCTCTTTCAAATTGCGATGGGTTCTCTTCTCATTTCTTCCTTCTACGATCACCTGGGTGGCCGCGAGACCTGCCTTCAAAACCCTCTCCGTTCTTAAACGGACGGTCGGGATTCGAAGTTTTTTCAGTTCTTCTCTCAATCCTCGAGGGCTCAGTCCGGCATCGATCAGGGAACCGAGAATCATATCCCCGCTGGCTCCCGAAAAACAATCAAAATAGGCGATTCGCATAACTCATCCCCTCATCTTCCTAGGGCGTCTCCTCATCGCTGCATCTCCCCATCTCCGTGTCTTCTTTTCTTTGAATTGGTTTTTGATATTCCGCATTCCGCACTCGGCATTCCGCAATCCAAGATATTTCCGCTCTCTTCCTTCCCCATCTCCCTATTTCCCTATCGGATTGGACGGGTCCGTTAAAAATTCATAGGCGGTCAGATAGATGAGTTTGCTCACATCTGCGAGCTTCTCAAAATTGACGGATTCGAGATGATCGCGGGAGGCATGCGTCTTTTTGTAATCCGATGCGACAAAGTCTAATGTTGGGATCCCCTTCTGATGGAAAGGATAATGATCTCTCCCGAACTCGAACGAATATGGATCGATGTTCCTTCCTTCTCTGATTCCCAAGGGCTCCAAGAACCGCCGGCTTAGCTGTGCCAGAGAGGGTTGGATGGAGCTCCCGATCAAAAAGACCTCCTTTTCATCCGTGGTGCCGCCGGGCGTATCCAAAAAGAACATTGCCTTGATCTGTGTCAGAGGAACAAAGGGGTGACTGACGAAGTGACGCGATCCCCACGATCCCCACTCCTCTCCCCCGAAGAAGAGCAGGATCACACTTCTTTTTAAATCCGCATTTTTCTTCACCAGCGATCTTCCGATTTCTAAAAGGGCTGAAACCCCTGATGCATTCTCGTCCGCTCCTGAATAGGTCCCTCCACTTTTTTCATCTTTTCCCAGGTGATCATAGTGGGCACCCAGGAGCAGAAACTCCTTTTGCTTGTTTGCATCATGGCCCTCAATCATCACCCCAATATTTGCATCCTTAAACCGCATCTTCTTAAACCGAAGACTGATTTCAAAGGAAACATCCTCCTGGTCGAGAATGCCCTTCGTCCAATCTTCCTCCACTGGGGCGTAGGGAACGAAAAAGATCGGGATATGAATTGAGAAATCTGGTTCCTTGGCCCCTGCCGCCACCTTCGAAGCCTCGATCAAACGATGGACAGGGCTACCTCCCTGTTCTCTCTTACGTAACTTCTCATCCAATTTCGGAGGGAAATAGGAGGGGTAAGTAAGATAAGGTGCCCAATAGTCTAAATCCCCTTTCTTCGTCAGGAAAAGAATGGCTCTGGCCCCCTTCTGTTGAACTTCCTTTGCCTTTCTTAAAAGCTGCTCATAGTGAAACTCTTTCGTGAGATCTAGAAAAATCATTGCCCCTTTATCAGAGAGTTTGTCCATCTCATCCATTTTGTTTTCATGCACCAATACAAAAGGACCTTCCCATTTTCCTTGTGCAGAAAACCGAAACGGAATGGCCTTAAGTTTCTGTTCTCTATTGGATGCCTTCAAAATCAAGGTGGCCTCTTTAACCTCTTTTACGGTAATGGAGAAGGGTTGAGTAATCGGGGTCAATCCCATCCCTTCCAATTGCTTGATCAGGTACGTCTGGGCTTTTTGATAACCTAATGTTCCTGGGAATCGTCCGGCCAGTTCAGAGGAGGACAGATAGGCGACATGCTCCCTCAATCGCTGCGGCTCCATCTTAACAAAATCATCTTTGGACAGGAAGTTGTAAGAGACAAACGAGCTCCTTGGAAGAAAATCTCCCCTCTCTTTCGGCCTTCCATTCTTGAAAAGGATGTAACTATCCCAGCCGTGGAAGAAGAGGGACCGGGCCCGGGAAAGAGCACTGGCAGAACGTCCAAAGTAGAGGCTCACCCATTTCCCGGGAGAGAGAGGCCTGGGAAAGCTAAGAAGAAGGGATTCATCTTCTTCATCCACTCTCTCTCCCTTCATAAAAAATGAACCTTCTTTGTAATCCATGGGCTTTGGAAGATGCGACAGGAATTTGGAGAGGATCGGAGTTTTCCAGCTTTCACCCAAAAGCATCACAGAGGAATTCCTTAGTTTCTCTTCGGTCGCCTCTTTGGCCGATAGAATCTGACCACCCTTTACCTCTTTTACCATTTTGGCCAGCTCAAAGTAGATCTTTCGACTTTCCTCATCTCCTTGATCCGAGAGGATAAAAACCTTCTCAGGGTCTTCCAGCAAAGCATTCAATCCGGGGATAATTTCTTCCGGATACAACCTTCGGAAGAGCTGATCATCGGGGTCCAAAGTGAGCTTCAACGGCATTCTGGAAACTTCCATGGAAAAAGAGCTTCTTTTCTTCGAAACCTCCAAAATAATGCGTTTCTTTCCCAAGCCATCATCGACTTCAACGAGAAGGGGAAGCTCGTATACATCTCCCTCCTGAACCACCTCCCCTGAGATGACAAAACCATCCGCCGCGGCCTGAACTCCAACATTTTCCAACTTCAGTTGGGGCCCGCCAGGCCGATCCAGCCATTCAGAAAAGAAGCGATTCAGCCGCTTATCACCCGTCTCTTCAAAGACTTTCTGAATATCCTCCCAGCTTGCTTGTTTTCCACCGTATCGCATTGCAAACTGTCTCAAGCTGGCGAAGAAGAGGTCTTTCCCAATCACCCTCCGAAGCATATGAAAGACCATGGAACCTTTTCCGTAGCCGACCTGTGCGTCCAATTCCGTTTCTTTCCTCTCAAACTTTCGGAGAGGATAATCTCTTGAAAGAGGTACTTTGATGGCGTACTTCTGCATCACATCCTGTCGATATTTGCGAGCCACTTCCTTCCCAACCTTCAACTCTTTATGGTAATAATTGGCACAATAAGTGGTTAGGGCCTCCACCCAGTTGCCCGTGCCGGGTTTCTCACTGACATAGTGCCCCCACCAGGAATGGACGATCTCATGATCCAGGGTACCTGGCTTGAGGAATTCTTTCCCCCGCCGGATGGCTTCCGGCGCGAGTAGAGTCAGGGTGGGAACTCCATAGTCCCTTGAGAAGAAGTTCTGGACAATATCAAACTTTTTGAAGGGGAATGGGCCCAGCAGGTCTAAATAGATTTTTAGATATTCTTCAGCGCTACTGAGAAACGTCTCTGAAAACCGGTCATCCTCTTGGAAAAAATAAGTGGAGATTTTGATCCCATCGACCTTCCGTGTCTTAACAGAATATTTGCCGGCGACGAGCGTGAGGCTTTCAGCCGGCAATGCATTTACCCACTTGCTTACCCAGCTACCATCTTTAAGCTTTTCAGACACCAGTTCCCCCTGGGTGACGATTCGAAATGGGTCCGAAATGGTCGCCTCGATCTGGAACGTAGCCATTGAATCGGGTTTGTCAGGATACCAGTGTGAATCCGAGGACAAATAGACCCCTTCCGAACCGATGAGTCCGGAGGTCTTATCTCCTTTTACAAATTGAAGCTCCTTCTCCTTGACGATGGGATCATAGATAGAACCTTCATAAGAAATCGAGAGAACCAGGGGCTCCTCCACCTCCTGAAGAGAGAGATCTAATCGATTGGCCTGTGCTGAAAGATTGGCCTCAGACCAAGACAGTGGCTGTCCTGTTCTCTGGTCAACGATTCGGTTGATTTTCAGGTGAGGATTGAGGAGGAGTGAAAGGGTTGGAGGCCTTCCCCGTTTCATGTCTATCTCAACCCGATCTTCCGCCTTGAGGAGGTGTCGGGAGGGATCAACCTGGATGATCAGGTGATGGGACTGAATATTAAAATCAAAATGAGGGGATGACGCAAACGGTTCTTCAACTGCGCAAGGAATGATCGCCAGAGGAATCAGAAGAAGGATCACGTTTCTCAGACTCTTTCGTTTCATCGAAGACGATCATAACACAACCCGCCCAAAAATGTCATTTTTCATTGGCCTTTCTAACCTAATGTGTTAAAAAGAGCTTTACTTTATCTGTCATTCCGGGCTTGACTAAGCCTGCCCCGTGCTTGATACAGGGGAATCCAGTGTTTCACCCCCCCCTCCCCCGGTGGGAGGGGACGAAACGGAGGGGGAAAATATATTGACAATTATTGGGGATTCGGTAAAATTTAATAACTCGGCGGTGTAGCTCAGTCGGTCAGAGCATGCGGCTCATATCCGCAGTGTCCGGGGTTCAAATCCCTGCACCGCCACCAAATATTTCAGGTGCTTAGGCATCGCACCGATTTCCATGAGGTAGGGCTGAAGTAATATTGAAGTAACCAGATCAAACCTTTCTTTTTTTTCTTCTAGCCTAACTCAATTCCTGTAATTTTCTCCGTTTTCTCGCGTCCCTTTTTCTTCTTTTTTTAATCATAAACTTACCATCGCCCTCAATTATTTTCAGTTTTGTTTGAATATCTAGCTAATTTTATTAGAAATTTTAATAAAATAAAACTCCCTGGCCTGAAGGCCAGGGTTTCTTCCAGGCTCCCCGGCTTCGCCGGATTACTCCGCTTCGCTCCGGGCACCATTCATCCCCAGGCTTGAAAGCCTGGGGTTTTCTGGAAGTTCTATAAATAATGGACGAAAAAAATCAAATTTTGGTATACTAATTGCTTCCAAACATTACAACAAAAACAACAGAAAACAGCAGAATTCAGCATATTGGGAGGAAATTTATGGTGAGCCATTCTAATTCCAACGCCACAGCAAAGGTTCCCCATCCGGAAATAAAAGGGAAAAATAAGGCGAGGCACTCGATGATAGCGGCATTGATTGCACGCGGGTTTCCTGTCAAAGATGTTGCCCAGGAGGTGAATCTATCAGAGTCACAGATATACCACCTATTATCCGACAAGGACTCCTTCGTGAACGCTGAAATTTTCCGTATCCTTAGTGAACTCTTCACTGAGAATGACCGGCACCTGGTCGACCTTTACAAAAAGGTTCTTCAAAAATTGGACAATATGCTTTTGAGTTCTGATGAAGAAAAACAATCTCGAGCTATCGATAGGATTATAAGAATTTTTCTTGCAAGGTCTGCTAGGAATCCTGTTACCATTCAACAATATTTTGGCATCGAATCTCAAGAGGAAAAAGAAACTATAGATCAGATGATTCTGCGAATGCGGAAGGAGCGAGGGTTGCCCGAGCTGCCGGATCAGTACATACAGGACATTGTTTCGAAGTTGCTGAACGAGCAAGGGGTGCCTGAACTGCCGGATCATAAGGATAGTTCTCATTCCACTCCAGAGGCTAGTACTCATTCTTCTCCTGAAAATTCACCTCCAGGCAATTCACCTCAAGATACTCCTTCTCAAGATGTCCCTTCTCAAGAATTCAAGGAATTTCTTAAGCAACTAACATGAATGGGATTTCCTGCAGTTTGAGCGACACACTTACCTCGGTTACAATTTAACGAAGATTTGCGGAGGGTCACTTTAAAGTATTGAGAGTACAAGATAAAGAGGATTTTGGCGATACAGGTGCACCCCCCCTCGGAGTAATTACAGCTTGAATAATATTAAAGCAGAGTCATTACGAATTGAAAAATTATGATGGCTGGGATTTTATTCCCTGCTGATCCCCTGAAAGATAGGCCTCAAGTTTTCTCATTGCCTCTTTACCATCATCCAAATCGACCCGGTTATACCGCCTGAACATCGCCATTGTCCTGTGGCCAGAGATCGCCATAATCACACTGATATTTACTCCCGCTTTTCGCATATTTGTGATGGCCGTATGCCTGAAGTCATGGAAACAGAGACCCTTAATTCCAGCACGCTTGCAGGCTCTTTGAAACCCCCTTCTAAAGTTTCCAAAGAGATTTCCTTTTTCGGTTGTGAATAGAAATCCTTCTGGGCCTCCGTTCTTCTGCTTTCTCAAACAATCTTTCAAAAGCCACCCAACCAAACTACCAAAAGGAATCTTTCTCCCTTCCCCACTCTTTGTTTCGCCATCGTAAAGCTCGATATACCCCTCCTCCGCTCCATTATCATAGAAATGGACCTGTCTTTCTCGGAGGTTCAATATCTCGCCTTCCCTCATTCCAATGTAGTACCCCAATGAGAGGATCAGGATATATTCTGAAAGCTGACTCTTTATAATCTCAAACTCCTCTGGCGAAACGATCCGATCTCTCGCATTTCTTTCGGGGAGTAGGGGGACTTTCCAACAGGGATTCTTCTCAACCATATCATCTCGAATGGCTAAATTGTAAATTCTCTTAAACAGAGTCGTAAACCGATTGACAGTTGCCGGTTTGTATGGTCTCCCTCGTTTAGATGTGGTTTCCAACAATCGATCTTGAAACGTCTCTATATCGGTTGGCTTAATTTCTCTTGC
>Ga0326728_10005782_pt1 | contig 34133 bp, 22 predicted proteins | sample MB3enrmetagenome_FD_207602 | JGI IMG/M metagenome (GOLD analysis project Ga0326728, IMG submission 207602) | Lab enriched peat soil microbial communities from McLean, Ithaca, NY, United States - MB31MN | ecosystem: Environmental > Terrestrial > Soil > Wetlands > Peat | place: USA: New York...
CGACCTTCCGCCAGGTCATGGCGGCCGCGTGGTCGGGCGGGCGCAGATGGCGATGCGCCGGCTCGCCGACTGTGGCGCCGACCTGTTTCTCTCCGGTCACCTCCATCTGGGCTACACGGGCCACACTGGCATCCGATACCAGATCCAGGGCCTCTCGGCGCTCATCGTTCAGGCCGGCACCGCCACCTCGACCCGCGGCCGTGGCGAAGCGAACTCCTTCAACGTCATCCGCATGGAACCGCCGGAGATCGAGGTCGAGCGGATGAGCTGGGACCTCCTGCGCAAGCGCTTTCTACCGACCTCGCAGGAGTGCTACCGGCGCCCCTGACCCGGGTATTCCACATTTCAACGACGGCAAAGGCCGCTTCGGCCCCGGGGCCAAGTTCCAGGATCCGCGGGCCGTCCCTTACCCGATGATCGCCGCCGATTTGGATCGCGATCAGAGACCGGACATTGTCGTCGGTTACGGAGTCTATCAGGCCTATCGCCGAATGCTGAGGGAAGAGCGGACCGATCGCGGGGCGGAGTCCCTCATTTTTTATCTCTGGGGCGACGATCACATCCGCAGCCTGCTGCGCTGCCGCCACGCCATCACCAACCGGGTCTGGAACCACTACGGCGGCAGGATGTTCCATGGAAATTTCTGGCCCCACCTGGAGATGGATCTCGAAACCGGGCGCCTGATGGAAAAGGAGAACCTGCTCTCGACACCCTCCGCCCTGTACGGCATGACCGACTCGCAGTTTATGGTGGACCATCTCAAGGACGACCTGGCCTTGCAGCTTTACGCCTACAAATTGGGGTATATCGGGGAATTGGACCATGAGCGGACCAGAAAACTCGCGGCCCGATTGAACTATCCCCTGGATCTCGGTCACGAACCGACCCGCAAGCGGCAAGTGGACGAACTCCTCGACAGGTACTCGCTCGGAGCGACGCAACTCATCCTGGAAAAGGCCCGGGAATTTTCCCGGCAGACCCAAAAGAAGCTGCTGGTTCTTCTCTTTGACCCCTACGGCGCCATGGCCCAAATGCAGAAAAATGGCACCCGCTATGACCAGGCGATCGTCGATTATCTGGACAAAGAGAAATTCGACTACTTCGACATGAACGTGGTCCATCTCCGGGATTTCAAGAATTACAACATGCCGTTCGACGAATACATGAAACTGTACTTTATCGGCCACTACAACCCGCACGGAAATCATTTCTTCGCGTATTCGGTCAAGGATGCCATGGTGAAATGGCTCGACCCGAAGCCGGTCACGTACAGCAAACCCAACCCGGACTCCATCGATTTTAAGGGCTATTTGGTGGGCTACCACTGAGGGGAAGGGTTAGCGCGGGGCGGCGGAGCCGCAGCAGCCTGCGTCGCCCGACCGGCGGCCCGAACCGCCACTACGCCTCATGCCTTCGGAAATCAGAATCGGCAAACTTGCTGAGACGCCGCGGCGGGTCGAATATAATCGGTGTGATTCTTGAACCAAAGTGGAGGTTCCGGCTAATGCTCAGGTCATCAACCGAGAAAATCACCAGGCGACAGGCCGTCCAGGCGGCAGGCAAAGCGCTCGCGGGCGTGGCCAGCCTCAACGCGTTGTCGTCTCTGTCCAGCCCGGCGGGATTATCGAACGTAGATGAACCGCCGCCGCAGACCACGCCGGCGGATACGAACTCCATCGAAAAACTCAGGATCGCCACATGCCAGTTTCCCGTGAGTGCGAGTCCCGCGGAGAATGCCAAGTATATCCGGGGCTTCATGCACGAGGCGGCCGGAGCGGGGGCACATCTGCTGCATACGTCGGAATGTGGCCTGTCGGGATATGCCGGATGCGAGTTCCCGACATTCGAGAAATATGACTGGGACGGGCTACGCAAGGTGACCGCCGATCTGCGGGCGTTGGCCACGGACCTGAAGATGTGGCTGGTTCTGGGTTCATCCCATTTCCTGGACGCGAACACGAAGCCGACCGATTGCCTGTATCTCATCGACCCGGCGGGCAAGATCGTGGACCGCTACGACAAGTGCTTTTGCACCGCGGGCGACCAGAAATATTACTCGGCCGGCAACCGCCTTGTGACATGCGACATCCGGGGAGTGATGGTCGGCTTGGCCATCTGCTACGACGTCTGCTGGCCGCAACTGTACATCGCCTACCGGAAAATGGGCGTTACGGTGATGATTCATTCCTTCAGCAACGCGAGAGACAAAGGCGAGAACTGCCTGGACACACTCAACACTCGCGAGGTGCCGACCCGCTGCGCGGACAATCGCCTGTAGGCCGTAGCCAACAATTCATCGCAGCCCTATTCCCATTGGGGATCGTTTGTCGCCCGGCCGGATGCCACGATCGCGAAGCAGTTGGCGATCAATCAGCCGGGCATGCTGCTTCACGACTTTCCGGACACCCTATCCGCAACCGGGTGGTATCACAATTTCAAGCCGATGAATATGGCCGACGATGAGATCATGACTTGGGGGACGCCCAGCGACAATCCGCGCCAACGAGACGGCCAGAGCGAGCCATAGGTGAAAAGAACTGCGCCCCTGCCCATGAAGGTATTAGAGTCTTAGACCGTCTGAGACCTCGCCCCGATGCTGCTCTTCGACCAAGACTAGCAAGGGGTTCTGCTTTATGCCCGCTGAAACCCTCCAAAGCGCGGAGAAAGCCGACCCCAGGGTCGACCTGGAATGGATGCGGATTCGCTACGAGAGGGATGTGCCCATCCAGTAGCGTCTTCCACTTGAGGTCACGCAGTGTCTCGCTTCGATCCGGAGAATATCCAGGTCATGCAAGTCGTGCCGGATGGCCGGCACCTGCGCTTGAGGATCATTGGCGGTACGCACCGCCAGAACCATCCGAGATGACGTCTCTTGGGTCTCCGGATAATAGGCCTCCGGAATGGCCGGTTCGGCCAGTCCGAATTCCCTGAGATCGCCCGCTACACCAATGACACTGATCCGCAGCGGGCTCGCCGGTCGGGCAATGCCCCCGCCCATCGGAAATCCCGTGCTGGCGCGGCTCCGGGGTCGGCCGGAGAACCGGACTCTCGCCCAGACGGCCTTGTTAGGTTGGTCCAAAAACTCGCAGTAGCTTCTGAACCAGGCCGTTGCACCACAACCATTCTCCGGTCGCTGGATGCGCTGCAAATGACTTCTGGCGCAAAATCCAGCGGGACGCAGCGGCAAGGCACGTCAACCTGACGCCCGTGTAGCCGACAATTTGTCCATGTTCTGCCCCTCCCTTGCGGCGGTCAAGCCTGACCTCGTTTTCCCAAATTGCCCTTGCTCGCTTCAGGGCCTGATCTGTGCCGATTGGCGCGCCAAAGACCCCCTATTTTCACCACTCTAAAAATTGATGCCCTTTGTTTTCAGCCACTTCTTGGCTTTGTTCCCGTTATTTTTGGATTCTCTCGCGGTTCCCCAGGTTTCCCCCAGCAGGGGAATTTCGGTCCCTGCCCCATCCCCCACGGTCCAGTCCCCCGCCCCAACGTGTGACGTGTCAAGAAGCTCGAATTTTGGTTCTATTTCACGCATTTGAGCACTCATTGGGGGTTCGTTTTGAGTTCGTTTTAGTTCGCTTCTGACATGCCCTTCTTTGTTTTCAATAACATACTGGCTTCGATCGCATCATTTTTTGTTTTTTTCGGAGCCCGGTTTTCCCCAGCGCTGGCACAATTGCGCTTTTCCTCGCGGTCCGAAGCCTGCCCACGATAATGTGTCCACAAAATGACCACTATTATAGGCTACCATGCGCCCCCAGATTTGTCAAGTGAAAAATGCGAGAGGAGTTTCCTCATTTTTTTTGACTGTGCGCTGCGGTCCTTCATATTCTACGCCCGATTCAGAGCGCGGCGCTCCCTTTCGAAGGTGCAGAATCCGCCCCGAGGCACATGCGTCTTTCTTGAAAACAAACCGCTTCTGCGTAGCCTCCCTGACTTGTGACGCCGCTCGGGCCCTCTGCACATCGGGCTAAGGGCTGAATTGGAGGTCGAATTCTAAGTGCGCGCGATGCTTCACTTTTTCAAAACCCTATCTTCTTTGCTTTCACTAGTTACTGCAAATTCGCGCGAAATTCTGAGGAATGTCCTGAAAAATGCGAAAGGCGTTAGTGTCGGTGACCAAATGTCGTTTGGCCGGCTGGGGCAGGATGATAATTGAAGTAGGGGCGGTTCGCGAACCGCCCCTACAGTTGCACAAGCATAATTCGCCCCGGGCGGGTGGGGCATGTGTGCCGACCGTGTGATGGTCCGAGCAAAGTCGCAGTGCGTCATCCTGAGAGGGTGTGACCTTTTCAGTTTTACGCGGCACTGACAGGCAGAGCCAACCGCCCAACCTGTCATCCTGAGCGAAGCGAAGGATCTCTGCAGTTGACGATGCACCGGCAATTCGCGTATATACAGGTTAAGAAATGGCATCGAGACAATCCGTATCATCAGCGCGCGGCAGGCGAGCCAGAGAGAGCGAAAAGCCTATGCCGGAAAGCCGAATTGACTTTTCCGACATCCCGGAATCGACGGACGCCGAACTCACACGCGCCCGCCGCGTCGGCAGGCCCCGCACGGGCCAGGCAAAACAACTCATCGCCATCCGCATTTCGCCGCCCTTACTCGCCGATATCCGCCGTCGCGCCGCCCAGCGCTCGATGCCCTATCAAACCCTCATTCACGAAATACTGGAAAAGGCGGCAACGGGGGCAGCTTAACGGCCGGATAGCGCGAAGCCCTGCGATGGGCGGAGCCTGAGTTCAAGAAGAGCGCAGAGGTTCGCCAGCCTCGAGGTGCCGGAGTCTGATATTCACGAAGGCGGTAAAAAGCGGCAGACACAGTGACTCGACGGGCTCTAGACAAGTGCTGTCCTCTAGTGCCAGAATCCACTGCCATGGAGGAGTAGACATGCGGATGATAATTCTCGTTGTATGCAGCGTGTTGGCTGGGTTTTTGCTCGGGGTCTTGTTCATAAGTCTTACCCGCCCCACAGTCGTATCTGCGCAAGCCGCAGGGGCGCAATTTGGGTATTTACAAGTCTCAACCGGAGACACAACGTTCCCGCCCATCGGAGTAGGACGAGGGTTCATTGATATGCGAACCGGAATCGAATGGTTTTGTAACTACTCGAAGTGCGTTGCAGCCGGTAGGTATCCATTGGAACAGATCACGGGACGGTAATAGTGGGGCATCGAGCACGAGCCGGGAGTAGAGTGGGCGGGCATTCACGGATCAAGAAAACGGCGGTTGGCGCTGAGCGAAGCCCAGCGACGGTCGGGGCGTCAGCTTCGGGTTACCGAAGAGCTTGGGCCTGCGCCAGGCGCGGGCGTTCCAGGCAGCGAGTCTACTCCAAATCAGACACGGCCAGCGCTCGGAACCCATTGGCGAGCGGAAAACTGTTGGGCGTGCGGGAGACGATCGCGCCGCCGGGTACTCTCGCCTTTCCTAGGACCTTGCGCACGAAATCGAGGTTGACGCAATCACTCTTCGCCGGCAGTTCGGTCCACTTGGCTTCGAAAAGCTCCAATTGGCCGCCGACGTCAACCACGAAGTCCACCTCGCGGGTGCGGTCCCGCCAATAGAAGAGACTGCCCGTGCGCCCGGCCCAGCGTTCACGAGCGCGCAGTTGAGCGAAAACGAAAGTTTCCCAAACTGCGCCCGCCGCCGGTGACTGAGACAACACATCTTCGGAACGGATATTCAATAAGGCGCAAAGCAGCCCGGTATCTGCCAGATACAGTTTCGGGCTCTTGACTATGGACTTGGTGCGATTGGAGAACCACGGCTCGAGCAGGACGACCTGGCCGGAAGCCTCAAGAGTAGAAAGCCAAAGGTTGGCTGTGGAAGGGGCGATACCGACGTCGCGGGCCAAATCGGCTTTGTTGAGCAAATTGGCCGAGCGCAGCGCGCAGGCGCGCAAAAACCGTTCGAAGTGCCGCAGGTTGCCGACGTTGGCCAGCGCTCGCACGTCACGTTCCAGATAGGTGGCGAGATAAGAGTTGTAGAAAGCAACGTGGTCGATGTCCGGGTTGGCCTCGAGCTCCGGAAAACCGCCCCGAACGATGGCCGTCTCGAGCCTGGTCTGCGGCAGCGCAGCTCGCATCTCGGCCCACGAAAGCGTCTCCAATTCCACGATATCCGCCCGTCCCGCCAACGATTCGGAAACACTCCTCATCAAGGTAAACTTCTGTGAACCGGTCAGCAGGAATTGCCCGTTGCGGGCGCGACTGGCGTCAACGGCTACTTTCAGGTGGCGGAACAAACCAGGAGCGTATTGCACTTCGTCGATGATCGCGGGCGCCGGATGGCGGCGAAGAAAACTCTGCGGCTCCTTTTCGGCCTGCTCCGCTTCGGTGGGAAGGTCAAGAGAGACGAACCCGAGCTTCGGAAAGAGTCTGAGCAAAGTCGACGTCTTACCTGTCTGGCGTGCACCGGTCAGCACCACGACGGGCCGGGTGCGGGCAGACCGTCCGAGACGAGGCTCGATATCGCGACATATCCACATGTGCATAATATGCGATACAATCGTATAAATTGCAAGCCGTAGGAACCAGTCTTGCAGGCAGCAGGAGCACCCGGCTCCCGCGCGCGGGCGGGACGCCCGCGCCACAACGCCGTTAGAAGACGGGCGAATCCAGCATGGCAAATGGTAATTGAAGGACTGGCGGAGCCACGTACCGCATAGTACGTGGCGGAGGGAGAGGGATTAGACGCCTTCGATGCTAAATCCTTCAGAAAACACGATATATTCGCACCTGGTTGATTGTCAACGACTTTGAGATACACGCTTGATATATCTTTTGCTTTCATAGCCTTAGCGTGATCTGGGTAACCACGTGTATACAAAAATTCGTTAGGAAGCTTAGGAATCTTCCGCCTCCTGAAGAGGCTACCCTCCTCGTCGTCGCAGGAGTCCCGGGATATCCTTGGCTGGCGCTGTTTACTGTCAGTGACGCACTCCCGGTTTGGTTGAACGCTTGGCGGCACATCCGGTATGGGTTGGCACCCGCAATGACCTCAACCTGCAAAATCGTCCTTCCCAACGAGGGGTTCCGGCTGGAGGAGATAAACATGCCCGTGGAACTGGCGTCCGCCCTGGCGGGGCAGGCAGTGGACGCCGAGGTCCTTCCTGAAGCCCCGGCCGGGACACTCCGCCTCAACCTGAACAATCTTCCAGACGGCCTGCCATTCGCAGTCGGCGGTGACGGCATCTTATGGAATGGCTACTGGCCCGCACGGGTCCTATACACGGGCGCTGACGGCCGTGTGTGGAGGCTGCCACGGCATTGGCTCAAGCAGGGCGCTTCGCATGTCATCCAGGCCAGCCGCTACGAGGTCACGCACGAGTCAAGCTGGATCGAAAGCTGGTGTCCGCCTACATTCTGGGGCCTCCAGGACGTGAATATCGACGAAACACCAGCCGAAGACGGTGAGCGGGGCGCAGCCAGCATCGAGGCGAGCGTTGCGCCGGACGAAATCCCAAAGGTCTTCTGGCGAGGTCCGTCCGGTAAGACATGGAGGATTCCCCACGACTGGCGGCGACGGCGCATCAGGCTGCGCGATTGCGAGGGGCTGCTGCGGAACGGCCTGCCTCTGGACATCGCCGAGGAATTCAAGGGGAGAATCGTGGCCGTGAACTACCACCCCGGTTCGCTGTGCTGCCTCAGTGACGGTTACAGGGTCCGGGACGGACGGGGCGGGAAGTGGCCCGTGAGGGCGGCCGACTGCGTGGTAGTCGGCTTCGGAGATGAGGCGGAAAGGTATGCCTAGCCGTCGTCATCGAGGTAACACTCCGAGCTTCGTGCGCACGGTTGCCGAAGCCGCCCGCATGGCTTGCATCCCGGATTACGTTTTGCTGCGGCCCTGTGCTTTTGGTACTGAAGCGGCGGCATCCTGGGGCTTGACGCACCGTGACCCGGCTGCGCTTGACGACCCGAACTTGCCCAGTGGCTCCAATGGGCCTCCGAGGGCGGGCATGTTCCGTCCTTCGTTCGGACGCTTGTGGAGGCAGCAATCTGCGCCTGCGCAAGCGACTACGTCCTGCTCCGGCCGGTGCTGATTGAGTTGAAGAGGCGCCATCCTGAAGACCATCTGCCGGGTCGTGGCGACGCCGCTACTAAATAGCCTACTGTTTCTGGAGGTCCGACGCCTTCCTGTGCTCGACGACCTTGTCGTAGCTGACGGCAAGCTCATCGCCAACCAGGAGGCCTGTTCCCAGCAGCGGCTCGTTGTCGAGCCTCCCGAAGAGGACTGTCCGCACCAGGATAAGAGGGAGCCAATATCATCAGTCTAAGGGGGACCGGGTTTTGAGAGCCTCATCGGCGGGGAGGCGGCAAAAACTCTACAGAAGTTTCTAAATGCGGACCGGATTCGATTCAGCTCTTCGCCAGCTCGGTTCGATCTCCCATGGCTGTCCTTGGACCACGAAACTTCAAAGGGACTCACTGCCAGCAATCATCGCAATTCCGTCATTATCTCGGTTAACCCACAGAAGATATAGGTTGTCAGATTTAGCGAAACTGTGTCCGCTAATTTCAAAGGGCTTACAGAGATTGATGACACAATTCGCGGCGATTCTTGTCACGGTTGCTGGCAAAATCCTTCTGTTTTGTTCGAATTAATGGCATAAACCTGTTAAATAAGATATCTGGTATTAAGCAGAATTGCCGAGCCAGAAAATGACGACCACGATCCATTTCGAGTTTCAGACCATTTCAGCCACCAATGAGCGCTACCAATAGACGTTGCACAGTGACTGGTACGGGTTAATGACTTGACTATGGGGGGCCATCGCACTGGACAGCTCGGGGCACGCCCCGGCGGGCCTCTACTTGCAGATGAATGTATATCTGCCGCCTGGCAGCATAAATTGCGCGCCCAGTCGAATGCGCGCCCAGTCACGCTCTAACCCGACAAAGTGGATCTCTGCCTCGTCCGGGTTGAACCCTTTTATAGTCGCCTTGCCCTGGCCGTCCGTTTCCCCAGCTTTGGCCGTGGCCGGATTGTTGCGTAAGCGGACTTCGTACTCCAACCGAAGGCTGTCATCCGGCCAAGAGCCGTGCACGGTCAACGTGAACTCATGTGGTTGCACATCCGGAATAAGGTCTAAGTCAATCTTTGTAAGTTCCCACGGCGACTGCGGGGGACATTTTTGGATGAAGTGGTTATTGAGCTCTTGTTGGGCGCGCTCGCTTTGTGGGAACTTGTAGAGTCCATAATTGGGCTCGAGAACATAAAAGGCGGGCGTGTGGTACAACAGTCCAATTGCGTGCCCGCCCTCCGTCACCTTGCCGTCCCTGTCCGGGGCTTTGATTCTCACTGATAACTCAAACGGTTGGTGCTCCTTTTCCATCACTTTTTTAACCATCTGCGTTGTTGACGTTCCGAATTGCCATGTGGCGGAAGGAAACTTCTGGGCTGCCATTTCCTTTTCCACCACCATCGGCCACGCGAAGAATTTGCGGTACATCTTTTGCTTGGCAACCCCAGTCGGATCTTCTTTGTTCATCGCCGCGCGCTTATACGAGGTCATTTCAGCTCCGCCTTGCACGCGTCTTGACACATCCTCGTCCGGTTTGCTCTCTGGATCATTGGTTGACAAGTAGGTCCACGCCCACTGACACACCATGCCTGCGCAGATGCCCTCTGTCTCCGTGGTCTTCTTTTTATATCGTTTACGAAATTCCTCGATAAACACCAGTACCTGATTCTGGTCTAGTTCGTTCCGCGACTGGCCTAGTTCCTTCATGAGCCACCTCGTCGCTAAGCCGTTCAGTCGGTCGTAATCCGGTTCGCCATAACCAGCATTCGAGGTTTCGTACAATCTGAATTTCTTAGCAGATAACATCACGCCTCCCACGTCTCGGTAACAACGTGTTAGCCGGAATTTCTACTATGAACTTTAGCCCTACCAACAGGATACGCCGGACCGCCCCTGTATGCAAGCCGCCCGCCTGATATGAAGCGTTCGGAGCATCAAGGGTCCACGGAACAGGTTAGGTTTGCCCTTCCGTTGCTCCCGAAGCCCGAAACGGGTTCTCTTGCGACTGATTCGTCCGACACTTTTCCTTTCCCTGCCAATGTCATCGCTGAAGTCTGATCCGGTCGGCGGCTCACCTATCCCGAGGACAAGGGCAGCAACTCGATCTGCCGCAGCATGGCCGCGAAGAGCCGGCGGGTGAGACGGCTCTCAGCCAGCAGCAGCCAGTCGAAGCGGGCGTGCTTCACCAACCGTCCGCCCGTCTTCACCAGTCGCTGCTGCAAGCTGGTTAAGGACCAGTTGTCGGTCCCCCGGGGCAGCACCAGCCGCCGCCATAGATTTCCCAGATCGTAGGCGATCACGCTCACCCACAGCCGCACCTCGTTCGAGCGGAACCGATGGCAGCTCAGCCGCGTCATCTTGACCACCTGCTTATCTTCCTTGATCCACTGCTCCGCAGACCCCCGTTTGTTGTAAAACCGCACCACCTCGGCAGGACAGGCTGGGCGAGCTGGTGGGATACGAGGAGCGGTACATCCGCCAGTTGGAGCAGGGCACGAAGAGCCCCACCCTCAGGACCTTGTCCAATATCGCCGCGGCCTTCGGCATTCCGGTCTCGGTGCTCATCAGGCGGGCGGAGAAGCGGATATCTCGGGAGTTCGCATGCGAGTAGCACTTCAACGTTTTGACTTTCCAGCCAAGTGGATTGTGATGCGTAAACATTGCGCCGTTGATCGTGACCAATCCGCGCCGGCATCTCTTCCCCACCCGACAATGGGCCCGGACATAATTCTAACGCCCCCATCGGGCAAGAGTCAGCGCATGGTTTCCAAGTGCGGCGCGGTCCACCCACAGCCCCGAGGCATCTGCTTACAGCGAGAGTTTCATGGCGAGCCGGAGGTCCTGGGAGCGCGGCGTGAATGAGATCTCAGCAGCCCGCGCTAAGGCAGGATGCGGAGAACGATGCAGTTGGGATTTAGGCCGCGCCTTACACACCACGGCGCGGCCGCAACCAAGGCGAGATTTTCCATGTTTTCTGGACGTGATTGATTTTCTCCGGCCAGAACGAGTAATGTATGAGCCACTAATAATACGCGACTAGGCACTGAATCATGAAATGCCCTCAGTGTCGACACATTAATCCGCCCTCAGCGATTCGATGCGAAAACTGTAGTACGCCCCTGGACGCTGAGACCATGACAGCGGCCGGCAGTTTCTTAGGACGTTGGCCCATCCGCGCACCCGCCCAGGGAGGCGAGGTCATCTCCAGTCCCTCGCTCGACTTGCAACCCGGGCATGTGTTAGGCGGACGCTATGAAATCGTGGGGCTGCTCGGCGAAGGCGGCATGGGAGCAGTTTACAAAGCCCGCGATCGAGAGGTTGACCGGGAAGTCGCGCTGAAGGTCGTTCGCCCCGAACTAACGGGGCATCCGGAGGTTGTGTCCCGATTCAAGCAGGAATTGATTCTGGCGCGGCAGGTAACCCACAAGAACGTGGTTCGCATCTTCGATTTGGGCGAAGCCGAGGGCGCGAAGTTCATCTCCATGGAGTATATCGACGGCCGGGACTTGAGATCTTTCCTGGCGGAGCGTAGGAAGTTTGCGCCCCAAGAAGCCGTAGACATCGTCGAGCAAGTCTGCCGCGCCTTGGAGGCCGCACACGCTGAAGGAGTCATTCACCGCGACCTGAAACCTCAAAACATCATGGTGGACAAGCACGGCAGGGTCGCAGTGATGGATTTCGGAATCGCGCACTCCAAGGAACTGCCCGGCCTGACAAGAACGGGCGTGTTACTGGGTACTCCCGAATACATGTCGCCGGAGCAAGCGAAAGGTCAGGAAACCGATGCCAGGTCTGACCTGTTCTCGCTGGGCATCATTTTCTATGAACTACTGACCGGCGAGTCCCCTTACGCGGCCCCGACCCCGGCCGCCAGTCTTATCATGCGCCTCCAGGAGCGAGCGACACCGCCCGCCAAGCTGGACCCAGCAATACCGAAGTTCGTGAGTGACGTTGTGGTCCGGTGCCTGGAGATCGACCCGCAGCGTCGCTATGCGAGCGCGGCGGAAATCTTGCGAGATCTCGAAACCCGGCACAGCCCGCACCGGGGCCTCGCCACACTTCACCTGCCGCGCTTCCGGCAGGTGGAACACTTCGGAACAAAATGGATCGCGCCTGGGCTGGCCCTGCTGCTGCTCTTGATCATCGGCGTTGTGTTCCGGGGAAAAATCTCCGAGTCTGGGACCAAGCCGACGCAGCCGGCCATTTCCCTGGCCATTCTGCCTTTTCGCAATGCGTCAGGAGACCCCAAGCTCGACTGGCTGGGGACGAGTCTGGCCGAGATGTTGAGCACGGAGGTAGGGCAGTCGCCCCACCTGCGAATGGTCTCTCCCGACCGCCTTCATCAGGCTCTGCACGACCTGCAGATATCGCCGGACACGACCTTAGACCCCAATACCCTTCATCGCTTGGCGGAATTCAGCAGCGCCGAGACCGTGGTCTGGGGGCAATATTCCAGGTTCGGAGATGAGATTCGCATCGACGCCAAGCTACAGGATCTGAAGCATGAGCGCACTGCACCCCTTAAGGCGGAGGCTCCGAACGAGAAGGCGGTACCCGAAGCTATCGATCGTTTGGCCGAGGCCATTCGGCAGAACCTTGCCTTCTCGCCCGGCATCGTCAGGGAACTGCAGGCGCAGGCGTTCAAGCCCACCTCGAAATCTCTGCCGGCGCTTCATTACTACAATGATGGCGTTCAGTTCCTGCGTCAGGGGAGGGATCTTGACGCCCAGAAGCAGTTCCAGGCTTCTATCCAACAAGACCCGGAGTTCGCGCTGGCTTATTCCACGCTTGCGCAGGCCGACGCGGACCTGGGTTATGACAACGAAGCCGAACAAGCTTCGCGGAAGTCCGTGGAACTGAGCGAGGGCTTGCCGCCGCAGGAAAGGTACCAGGTCGTAGCCGCCCACGCACGGATCATGAAAGATTACCCAAAAGCCATCGAGTCCTACGAGAATCTCGCCAAGGCTTCGCCGGGCGATTCCGATGTCGAGTTCACCCTCGGCTCGCTCTACCAAGAGACCAGCGACTTTCCAAAAGCTCGCGAGCACTACGCAGCGGTGCTGAAGGCCGATCCGCAATCTGTCGAGACGCTCTGGAAGCTGGGTGGCGTGGAGATCGAGAGCGGTAATCCGCAGGGCAGTCTCGATTACCTGAATCATGGCCTTACGCTTTCGGTCCAAACCGAAAACGACGAGAAAAAAGCGCTCATTTTGCACGCGATCGGCGTCGCGTACAAACTGATGAATAAGCCGCAGGATGCCCTGCGCAACTACCAGGAGTCACTCGCCATCCAGCACCGCCTCGGCCAGAACCGGGGCGCCGCCACCTCCCTGAACGAAATGGCCCAGGTCTATTCTCTTCTCGGCAAGCCGGACGCGGCCCTGGCGAGCTTCAACGAGGCCTTGAAACTGAGGCAGGAAATCGGCGCCAAGAAAGAGGTCGGCGACACCCTGATCGACCTCGGCGACTTCTACGAGGACCGCGGCCAGCACGACCAGGCACTCAAAATGTACAAAGAGTCGCTCGAAATCCAGCGCGACGCGGGCGACGAGAATTATCAGGCCTTGTGCCTGAGCAATATCGGGATTTGCCATTTCTCTAAAGGTGACTACGAAGAGGCCCTGACCTACTATCAGCAGGCCCTCCAGGTGCGCGAGAAATTGAAAGTCCCCGGCGATATCGCGGAGACCGTTCACAATCTGGCGGAGACGAATGTCAAGCTGGGGCAATATGGCCAGGCCCTCGGGCAGTATCGTCGCGCCCTGGATCTCCACCGTAGCGCTAATGACAGGCGGTGGGTCGCCCTCGATTCCTACGGCTTGGGGACATTATATGGCCTTCAGGGCCGCTATGCCGCAGCCGTGAATTCCGAGGCCGAGGCTGTTAAAACATTTCGGGAGCTTCAGGACCGCAGCGCCGATATGGGCAACATTCTCGGCGGCTACGGTGGCGCGCTGGCTGAGGCGGGACGTTGGGAAGAAGCTCAGAAGACTCTGGATGAAGCGCTCAACCTGGCGCGCGAGCTGAAAAGCCAACCCATGGTTGCCCAGACGCACGACTTTCAGGGGGACAGTGCCTTCTATCGAGGCGACTTCAAGTCCGCCCAGGTGTTTTATAGGCAGGCCCTCCAGGCGGCATCGCGCACCAACGATCGCGACAAGGTACTGGCCTCCAAAATCGGCCTCGCCGAAGTAGCCAACCAGGAAGGGCGCTCGCGGGAGGCGATTAGCAGCCTCAAGAGCTTGGTTCAGGAAGCCGATAGCCTGGGGCTGAAGTACCAGTCAGTGGAGTGCTCGGTTGGCTTGGCCGAGGCTCTCGTGATCGCCAAGGATTATTCCCGCGCCCGGCAGCAACTCGAGCCTGCCCTGGGCAAGGCTGAAAAGCTGGGACTGCGAACTCTGCTTGCCAAGGGGCACTACCTCCTGGCGACGGCCCTCCGCGCCGCGGGCAATGGTACAGAAGCCACGCCCCATTACCGCGAAGCGGTACAACTTCTCGATGAAATCCGCAAGGAGGCAGGGGCCGAGAAAGCGATCGAACGCGCGGACCTGAAGGCTATCTACGCGGAATCCATTCGTTGGTCCCAAGGCGCCAACGGGGTGAAGGAATAGGGAGACCAACAGGCCCCCGCCTCATCGTCCACAAAGCGGGCGGCGGGCACGCACAGGGTGCTCTCTGCCGCGCAGGCGAACTTGACTAGCAGTGAAAACAAAGCTCGCTCCCCCGCCGCGCCTCCGCTCGCTGCGGTGGTAACCGGTGGAAAACCGGGGCGCCCGCGCCTGTTTGTTTTTTCCGCGCGCTTGGCGCCCCGGACCTTCGCTCTATTTTCCCGTGCCCGAAAGCCATAGAGTCTGCGGGCTGTTTTGGGCGTTGTCCGTAATCACTACGCTTGCCGTCCGCGAACCCTTCGCCGTAGGCTTGAATGTGACGTTAATCGTGCAACTGGCAGTCGGCGCCAGCGAAGCCGGTGGACCTGAAGTCAGGCAGGTATTCGTTTCCACGAATTCCCCCGAGTTGGCGCCGGGGATTGTGATGCTGTTGATTGATAGCGGTGTAGCGCCCGCATTCTTGAGCGTCACGGCCTTGGCCGCGCTGCTCTGACCCACGTTCACTGTACCAAAGCTTAAGCTCGTGGCACTCAGCCAAGCCTGAGGATTGATCACCGTGGCGCTAATCGCGACCGTCTGTGGGCTGCCGGGGGCATTATCGACGATGCTCAGCATGGCTGTTTGCGGAGTGTAGAAGGGCCCCGCGATGAAGCTTACCTCAATCGCGCAACTTTTTCCCGCCGCCAACGATTTTGGGCAGAGGTTAACCGCCACGAACTCGCTCGGATCTCCTCCGGGCAGGATCGAAAAGAAAGGATTACTGATCGTCATCGGCTGAGTCCCTACGTTGCTCACCATCACGCTTCTGACGGTAATCGCACCTAAATAGACCGTGCCGAAGTTGATGCTCGGGGGCGAGATGCTCGCCAGCGCGCCCGTTGCCGTGGTGAATGAGGTTACCGTCGGGGCGGCGCTGTAATTCGTGTTCCCCGCCTGATTGAAATTCACGGTGCAAGTTCCGGTTGAGTTGGTCATCGTGACCGTGGCGGAGCCGGAGCCGCTGCCCGAGCAGACTCCCGAGGTGGTGATCGCCACAGCGAGGCCGGAACTGGCCGTGGCGGCCACGGGAAACGCCGTGCCATAGGCCGCTAGGCCGGGAGCTGGCGTGGTCACGTCAATCGTCTGAGTAGCGGGGACGGCGGCGGTGGCTTGGTTGGCAGAAGCGGCCTTGTAGTTGTTGTCCGATGCCCAGTTGGCCGTGAGGTAGCAGGTACCCGTGCCGCTGATCATAGCAACGGTGTCGCCCATGATCGAGCAAGCGCCGCTCGCTGAGATGCTTGCCGTGGTGCTGGCGTTCGTGGTGGCCGTGACTGGGAAGGTGGAGTTATAGGGGGCGCTAGACGGAGCGCCGGTGAAGCTTACCGACGGGCTAATCTTGGTGGCGCCAATGGACTGCGTGGCATAGGCCGCTGCATAGGTGGTGTCCGCTGGCCAGTAGGCCGTGAGGTAGCAGGTTCCGGTGCCGCTGGTCATGGTAACCTCCGTGCCTGCGACCGAGCAAACGCTACCCGCCGTGGCCGTGATGACCGCCGTGGTGCTGGCGACGGTGGTGGCCGTCACGCCAAAGCTGGATTGATAACCTGCCGAGAGAGGCGCCCCCGTGAAGCTGACCTTGGGTGCGGTGCCCGATAGATTTATGTTGACGATCGCCGTGTCCGTGTTCAACCCATTCGTATGTCCAGTGACGTCCGAGGAGTAGGTGATGTTCGCCCAGTTGTTTAGTCCGTCGTCTGCAATGATCAGCCCCGGGTACGGCTGCGGTGCTTGCGTCTGGTACGTGGACGTGAGCACGATCGCCGACCCCAAGGGAGCGAAGATTTGGCAGGGAAGGATGGGGTTGCCGTTCGCAGCATAGCAGAGCTCCTCGATAACAATGCAATTGTCCCCTGTGCCAGCGATGGGCGTGCACGTTGTGCCGTTCGGCACAGGTGTTCCGCCCGACCAGCTGTTGGTGCTCGTGGCTGGGATGCGGGTGGTGTCAAACACGGTTGGATTCCACTGCTGGAAGTTGACCGCGATAGAGGCTGCGCCACCTAAGTTCGACCCGATTGGGATCGCAATCGTCTGGTTGGTGATGTTACCGTAGGTGTAGGTGACCGGGGTTCCGGGAGTGATTGGTAGCGGCGGCGTCGTGTAGGAGTTAGTAGTTCCAGTTCCAGGCAGGGCCACTCCCATGGCGCTGCTCCCATTCAAGTTAGGGACCGTGCCATTCGAGAACGCGTAGCCCAGATCAATAAGCAGGGTTGGCGTGCAGGGGGGGATAGCACACGGGTCCACCCGCCACACCTTTCCGTAATAATCATACTCCTGCTGAACTGTGACCACGTACAGCCTGCCCGACGCGTCGAATTGGATGAAGGTGGGCGTGTCGGGGTAATTGAAGGCCACGTAAGTGTTCGGGGGAGTACTGCCCTCATAACTGCCCACGGGATTGCCTGTCGAATCGAATTGCGTGATATACCCTCCGTTGGAATAATTCGAGTAGAGGTAGTTGTTCAGATTCGCCACAAAAATGTTGCCGGAACTATTCACGGCAATTCCGATGGGCACAAACAAGTCTAAAGTAATCAACGGGCTCGCCGTTGCCGCGCCGGGCGAAGTCTGTTGAAGAACCTCGCTAGGGCCGGTTGCCCCCCAAGGCTGTTCAGCGATCAACAGTTCCTCCGCGAGGTTAAACGCGGTGCCCCCGCCCCACAAGTCACCCGGGGGAGGAATTATCATGGTAGGAGCGCTGGGGTTGTCCGAGCTATCGAAGCTGATTTGCCACACCCCTTCGAAGTCTGCTGTATTAAAGGTAAGCACGCCAGCGCTGCTGAAGCTCGGGCCCTGTGGCTCGTACGGGCCAGAGCTGCCGCTCATCTTTGTGTAAACCGTCTCGAGGCTGCCTCCGCTCTGGTCGATCCGAAAGATGGTGGCATCATCAGGACAGGTGACATAAATGAGGTTGTCCGGCCCTACCGCAAGACCTTCGAAATCGTAGTATTGTGTGGTCGGGGAGGTAAAAAGCACGGACGTCACCCCGCTGCTGCCGTCCACGGCGAGGACCTGGCCGGTGGTCATCCCGGCTCCGTAGCCGGTAGAAACATAAACCGGCGGGCCCGGCTGCGTCGGAGGAATCCGCCAGGCAAAAACTGTCGGGATTTCATCAGCAGGAATGATTCCTCCCCCGTAGTAGGCTGGGCAATCCCCGGTGCAGGTCGGATCGAACAGAAGGCCGCTGAAGGCGCTGAAATCCCCAGTTCGCTCGACCGCCGTCGGGACATAGGCATTGGCGACAATTCCTGGAGCAAGGGTAATGGGGTTACAGAACTGCTGGTTGGTAGCGTTGGGAAGAGGGACTCCGCTGGACCCCGCAAAATTCGCCCCGACCACCATCAGGTCTCCGGCTCTGTCTGGAGCCGATATGTAGTAAATGCTGGTAAAGGGCACGTAGGTGCTTGGGCTGATGTTCGAATTTGACATACACGGCGGTGCCTGCCCGCGCAGCGTTTGGGGGAGGCTGAAGCTAAAAGACAACACGACAAGCGAAAAGAGGAAATAGTGCTTGCGCATAGGATTACCTCCTTAGTGTATTCGGGTTCGACAGCCCGGGCGATTCCGAGTTGACCTGCAAGTTGAGCGTGGGCCTGTCGAGCCAAATAAGACCTCGATGTGCTTGGGCTGAGTTGGACCGGAGAAGATAAAGAATGAAGGCGGGGATGAGAGCCGTCCGACCGCAAAGCTTCGTCAGACTTCCGCTTCCCACACATCGCCCGTGAGCCACAGAATTCCACCCGCATCAAGCTCTCGTGAATGAGTGCGAGGAAATCAGTAGAGAGCAAGAGAGGCGAGGAGTCTTGCGCATTCATAGACGCCTCACGAGCCGGCGAACGCAACCGCGGTCCCACGCGCAGCAGCATCAAGTGGTTTCGCCGTACAACTGTGTAAGTTAAGATTGACCGCTACAACCCTACGCCTGCAGGGGCAGGCAGTCAAGTGTTATTCTTTCGATATAACTTTGTAGGTAATAGACTTCTAATCAACAGCCCTTTATGCGCGCCAGACGTTTCGGGAACTTGGCGTGAACCCGGACTCCTTAATTGATGCACACTACTTCGTTCTAATCCGCTAGATTGAAGCCGGTTAGACACAAAGGCACTGGGAACAGGTTTGTGCAAAGAAAAGCCACCTGGCTTTGCGGAGAAAAGGAGTTCTCTTTACGGCATACACCCTGATCGGTGACAGCCTTCGGAAGGCTGAGCGTTCTCTTCGAGTTTCAGGCCGCCAAATGCAGTTCTGGCATCTAAGTCCTCCCTGGCTACAGTTCACTAATCGCCGATGACGCCTCCACGGTCGGCACTTGGCCGGTTAAACGGGCTTACGCGCGGAGGTGCAACCCCTGACCCCCCGGAAATCCCCTTCGGGGACCCGAACCCCGTTTCTGGACAACGATCCGCCCGGCGGGCCACGCAAAGCTCACCTTGTGAGTGGAAGACGAGCCAGGAGTTGAGCGACTTCGCTCTACCCCATGGCGCTAAACTGGATCTATGTTGCAGCGGTAGCTTTCCGGGAACCGGACTTGCACAAGGCGTCTTTCGACTGCCATCTCGATTCGATTGAACACGGGCAGAAGACGTGACTGTCGCCCACTTAGAAAGTAACCCGACCGCAGCCGGAGCAGCGCCACACGGCAACAAACATCATCTGTCCGTCACGGTCGCGGACATGCCTGAACTGGGGCTTTATCGGCTTCCCGCAGCAGGTCAGACTCCCATCGGGGTCAGGGTGGATTTCCGGCGCCGAAAGAATTGGCTTGGTTCCACCCCGACGTGTTTCTGTCCGCTTCCGTTTAATTCCCCACATGTTTAACTCACTGCTGGACCTCAGTGGGCGCAGGGTTAGCATCGACCTTCGGAGGGGGCGCTTTCGCCGCCGCGCTGGCTCCGGGCCTGGTCAAGAGGAACAGGGCGCGCCCGCTGATTTCCTCGTCGAATTCCGCACCGTGTCCCTCGAAAGCCAGCCTTATCCCTTCCGTTGGATGTTCGTCCGGCACCTTGCCGAGAACACAGTTCACTTGCAGCGTCGCGTTTTTCGCCGACCCCAGCACCGGAAGCAGGCGGATTCGCAGCTCGGCCAGGCCGCCTGCGGGCATGGAGCCGGAGAACATTGGCAAACGCTTAGGGCCGAACTGTGGGGGGCCTAATGCCCGGCCTTCGCGCAGGAGCGCTCCCGGCGCGATGCCGTAGAAATCAAAACTGACGAGTTCGCTCGCCACCCAGACACCTGTCTCAAGCACGACTCCATCGCGGGACTTGTGGGTGAAAGTTCCGGCTGCGGTGACCGACTTGCTTTGCGGAGCGAGCGTGCCTGCGCCGCTCAGCTCGTAACTCCCGCCCTCAGCCGACTTGACCACCGCCGGACAGGCGGAAGAGTCGCTCGAGTCGCAAAGAAACCCTGAGCCCACCAGGAGGATGTAATTACTATTGCTGGTTTCGGCTATGGCCGGAACAACAGCCAGAAAAAGGGTCAGGCTCGTTAGTGCTGCCCACGCGATGACCCGGTTCAGAAATACCCCTTGGTATGACATGATCTCCTCCCGTCGTCGGCGCTGTTTGTAGCGGCGCTCTATGAGCGCCGAAGTCATTCATTCTAAAACACAGCGGTCCCCGATTGCATCGGGGCGGGCGCCGGCCGCCGCTACAGCGCGATTTTTTCAGAGCTTCGGAGGCAACGCCCGCTGGTCGCGCGCACCATGAACCGTCCCGCCCTGTTCTGATCTTTACCCACATTTTTTGCTGGACACCGGAGGTCCATGGGATGCACGCCTTCAGCCCCAAAGGGGCGACCTAATACAGCCCAGGCCAACAGCCTGGGTCAAAAAAGTTCACCGCGCGGCGGTTCGCAAGCCCTGCAAGGGCGTGATAAATCCACCGGCCAGCTTTAGGCGACCGGCCCAGGCGTGTTCCGCAAAGGTATTTCGCCCTTTCAGGGCTGGCCGCCAAAAAAGATGGATCCTCAGACCCAGGCCGTTGGCCTGGGCTGGGTTAGGTCGCCCCTTCGGGGCTCTTATTGGCATCAGTAGCGCTCGCATCCTCGGTGTCCAGCGACAGATGCGGGACACGCTCAGCGCCCTGTTAGAGGCGGAAGACGCGGTTCTCCCTTTGGAGTGCGGCCCGCCGCGGCGGGCCGCACTCCAAAACTAGCGGTTGGGCTGGCCGCGGGCTGCGCGTCGGGAACCCGCGCAGCCGCGCGGTGCGTCAGCGTGAGCAAAAGACTTGCCGTGCGTTACCTGCTGAACAAATCGCCTACAGGCTTACGGGATCCACAGAAAGCCGTGACCGATACCACTCGCGTCCCAGTAAGATCCCGCGATCGCGCCCGCTTGGTTGATGGCGTAGTGAGACCACCACTGCCATCCGCTTGCGCCCGGAAGGTCAAACGTCGTGAACTTGCCGTCGGGAGAACGGGAAAAACCGTAAGGCACCCAGTTCGTGTCATAGTACAGTCCCGCGATTGCCCCCGCATCGTTGATGCCTACGGCAAAGGTGTAGACACTGCCCGGAGGATCGACCGTCGTGTAGGCGCCGTTGGGAGCGCGCAGGAAGCCGTGAGCCACGCCGCTCGAGTCAGCGTATTGTCCCACGATCGTCCCCGCCGCGTTGATGCCCTCTGCTAGGGTATCGGTACTGCCTGGAGGATCGAACGACTTGATCCTGCCGTCGAGAGCGCGCAGGAAGCCGTGAAGCACGTCGTCCGTGTCTGTGTAGTATCCCGTGATCGTTCCCTCCAGGTTGATGCCTGAGAACGGTATGGGAATGGTACCTTCCCAAGCAACATTAGTGGTCGCGCCCGGAGCGTCGAACGTGGCAATGCTGCCGTCGGGAGCGCGCAGGAACCCGTGGTCCGCGTTGACCGCGTCAAGGTAGTTTCCCGAGATCGCCCCCCACACGTTCATGCTACTGGGAGCGGCGCCCAACGCCCCCGAGCCCGGAACGTGAACCGCCGTGAACTTACCGTCGGGAGCGCGAAGAAAGCCGTCGCACTCATAATTCGGGGATATCAAATTACACCAACCTCCTACGGTCGCCCCCTCCGGGCTGATGCCATCGACGAATGTGCCACCGCCAGTTCCTCCCGAGCCGGGAACGTTAATCGGCGTGAACTTGCCGTCGGGAGCGCGCAAGAAGCCGTGCCAAACATAGGTATTGTCAATTATGTATCCGGCAATCGTTCCCGTCGGGGTGATGCCGCTTGTAAACGTGCCATAGCCAGATTCTGTGCCAGCGCCCGGAGCGTCGAACGTGATGATTATGGGCTTCTGAGCGCTGGCGGAAAGGCCCAGCCCCAGGACGCACAGGGATAGGCAAAGCATGGCCCTCACTATGGGCCTCCCTACATTTCGGAAATATGACCTAAAATCGAATTGAAAGCTTTTTTGCGTGTTCATACTCTTTTCCCCTCCTGCCCGCGCACCGCCGATGCGAAGAGCACTGGCTGGCGCGCGAACTCTCCTTTCTTTCTGTGAATTCAGAAACAATCGCTTTGGAGTGCGGCAGCTTGCTGCCGCTTTATCCGCCGCGAGCTTGCTCGCGGGCATCTCGGCTGCGCCCAGCAAGCTGGGCTGAAGGAAAGCGGCAGCAAGCTGCCGCACTCCAAAGCTACCCGCTGTGCCCCACCATCGCGTTTCGCGTGCGAGGAGTCAATGAAACCGGGCTGACAAGTCGATGACCAGTGGATGAAAAACCGACGGCCTGGAAGCGCGGACAATATGTCTGGGGAGATAGCTGATTGATTTTGATTGACTTCGAGCAGTGCTGACCTGTGCTAGAATATTATCTCACCCCGAGCGCTAACATGATGATCAGTACCCATCTGCCGCGCTCTGTTCGTTTTGCAAACTTCGAGCTCAATACTCAGGCGGGAGAACTGTGGACCGACAACAGAAAGGTCCACCTCCAGGAACAGCCCCTGCAAATCCTGATGATGCTCATCGAGCGCGCTGGTGATGTTGTCACGCGTCAGGAGTTGCACAAGGCCCTGTGGCCCGGGAGTACCTTCGGCGATCTCGAGGACAGCTTGAATCACGCGGTGCGCAGGTTGCGCGAGGCGCTGGGCGATACGGCGGAGCATCCGCGATTTATCGAAACCGTGCCGCGGCGGGGCTACCGTTTCATCGCGTCCGTGGAAGCGCTCGCCCCCGTCGTTTCTCCCGTTGGGAGAAAGTCTCCCGCAGGACCGGGTGAAGGACCCGTAGCGGCGGGGTCCTCAGCGGGGGTCGCTCTTGCGGCGGGCTCCGACCGCCGACCACCTGTAGGGGCGGTTCGCGAACCACCCCTACGAAAACGCTGGAAGGTTCTGGTTCCCGCCGCCGCGATCCTTGTCGCTGCGGCCATCGGGGGAACGCTCTACTTCCGCTCCCGCCACGCCATGGCCCGCCTGACCGACAAGGACACCATCGTCCTGTCCGATTTCGACAACAAGACGGGCGATGCGGTATTCGACGACACGCTGAAGCAGGGGCTCTCGGTACAGCTTGAGCAATCGCCCTTTCTCGCCCTGCTCTCCGAACCAAGGGTAAATGAAGCATTGAGGCTCATGGGACGTCCGGCTGGTGACCGGCTGACACCGGAGGTCACCCGCGAGGTCTGCCAGCGCACGGGCAGCAAGGCGATGCTGACGGGCTCGATTGCGGGGCTGGGCAGCCAGTACGCGATTGGCCTGAGGGCGGTGAACTGCAACACGGGGGACGTGCTGGCGGAAGCGCAGGAGCAGGCGGGGGGCAAGGAAGCAGTGCTCAAGGCTCTGGACGCCGCGGCAGTCAGCGTGCGCGGCAAGCTGGGCGAGTCGCTCAGCTCGGTGCAGAAATACGCCACGCCGGTGGAGGAGGCGACCACGCCGTCGCTGGAGGCGCTGAAAGCCTACAGCCTGGCAATAAAGACGCGCAATGCGAAAGGCGAAACAGCCGCGCTGCCCTTCGTGAAACGGGCGGTGGAGCTTGATCCGAATTTTGCCATGGCCTACGCCAGGATGTCGGTGTTCTACTTTGACGTCAACGAAGAGGGGCGGGGGGCGGAGTATGCACGCAAGGCTTACGACCTGCGGGAGAAGGTAAGCGAACGGGAGCGGTTCTTCATCGAGTGGATGTACTACAGGATTGCGACGGGAGAGCTGGAGAAGGCGGCGCAAACCTTCGAGCCGTGGCAGCAGACCTACCCAAGAGACGGCGTCCCCTACAGAGCGCTGGGAATCGTTCTCGCCGCCCTTGGAAACTGGGAAAAGGCATTGGAGGTATGGCGAGAGGCGCTGCGCGTCGAGCCAAATCATGTGCACAACTATCGCAACCTCGGCCTGGCCTACACGACCCTCAACCGGCTGGATGAAGCGGAGGCGGTGTACAAGCAGACGGAGGAGCGCAAGCTGGAGCACGAGCTTATGCTCCAGAACCGTTACTGCTTGGCTTTTCTGAAGGGCGATGCAGCGCAGATGGCGCGGTTGGTGTCGGCCGCCATGGGCAAGCCGGGGTTTGAAGACCTGTTGCTGAACGCGCAAGCGGACACGGAAGGTTGGTACGGCAAGCTGAAGGACGCGTACGAGCTGACCGGGCGGGCGATGGATTCAGCCCAGCACAACGACGCCAAAGAGAGTGCGGCAGCCTATCAGGCAGAGGCAGCGCTGCGCGAGGTGGAATCGGGAAACCGGGAGCAGGCGCGTGCCGAGGCCAACGCGGCGTTGAAGCTGGCCCCGAACCGCATGGTGCGGGCCGTGACGGCGCTGGCCCTGGCGCGGGCGGGCGATGCGGCAGGGGCCGAGAAGCTGGCGGCCGAACTCGACAAGACCTTCCCGCTGGACACGCTGGTCCAGAGGTATTGGCTGCCCACCATCCGGGCGGGGGTCGCCCTGGAACGTAAAGACCCGAACCGGGCAATCGAACTATTAAAGGTGGCGAGCCCGATCGAACTTGGCGAACCAACCTACCTCACGATATTCCTGTGCCCAGTCTATTTGCGTGGAGAAGCCCATCTTATGCTCCACGACGGCAACGCAGCGGCAGCGGAATTTCAGAAATTCATCGACCACCGAGGACTCGTGGGGAACTTTCCCTGGGGCGCGCTGGCCCGCTTCGGCCTGGCCCGCGCTTACGCCATGCAGGCCCGTCTTCCTGTGGCGGCGGTCGGCGCCCAACCCGAGGCAATCGGGGACCGCCGAAAAGAAGACGGCGCTCGCAGAGCGCCGCTACAACCTGACGCCCGCGCCAAGGCCCGCGTCGCCTATCAGGATTTCCTCACACTCTGGAAAGACGCCGACCCCGACATCCCCATCCTGAAGGAAGCCAAGGCGGAATACGCAAGGCTGAAATAATCCCCGCGCTCCGGCCCGCGCTTTAAGGACATCCTGCGCCGCATGAACTTCCTTCTGTAAGGTCACCCGCGTTTCTTGGCTTCGCCTTTTCTTGCGTGCGCCTCCGATGCGATGCCATTCCGTACATACGCAACTGCGGAATCGACTGGCATGCATGGCCACAACGGAGACGCCCTTCCCACGCCGGAACCCAGCCAAACGCCAGGATTGTCGATGGGAAACCGACTTTTCAGGCCGGACCTGAGTTTTCGCGACGGGTACCCACGGCATCTACGCTTGGGATATAATGTCCTAAATTCGGGGCTTAAAATCGAAATCCCAACCTAGAAAGGGGGGTCGTTCAATGTCGGGAAAAGTTTCGGACCTGTTGTGGGAGATGCTCGCGAAGGCGGGAGTCAAACGCTGCTACGGCATTGTTGGAGATGCTCTAAATCCCGTCATCGACGGGTTGCGCCGCAACGGCAAAATCGAGTTCATCCACGTCCGCCACGAAGAGTACGGCGTTTTTGCCGCCGTCGCGGAGGCCTGCCTCACCGGCAACCCCGTGGCGGTGTGTGGAACGGCCGGCCCCGGTGTCGTCCATCTGTTCAATGGGCTCATGGACGCGCGCAAGGAGGGGGCCCCAGTCATCGCCATTGCGGGAGATGTGGAGACGAAGTTCATCGACACCGAGGCGCTTGAAGAACTTAACCCTTACAAGTTCTTCGAAGCCGCATCCCTTTATACCGGGCGCCTCGTCAATCCTGAGCAGGCGCGGGCGATCATCAATACCGCGATTCTCACCGCCGTCATGGAGAAGGGCCCCACGGTAATTTCCATTCCGGGCGACGTCGCATCGGCTGATATTGCAGCGCACACCCTCGAAATCTGCATCTCGTGCCCGCCGGTCCTTTGCCCGTCCGACGCAAACCTCGATCAGCTTGCGCAGATGATCGACGATGCGAAGACGGTGGCAATTTTCGGCGGCGATGGGTGCAGGGATGCCCGGGATGAGGTGGTCCAACTGGCAGCGAAATTGATGGCGCCGGTCGGCTATTCGTTCCGCGGTAAGCAATGGTTGGAACACGAGAATCCCAATGCGGTGGGCATGACTGGCCTGCTCGGTTACGGGGGAGCCTATGGCGCCATCCATGATGCCGATCTCCTGCTGCTGCTCGGCACGGACTTTCCCTTCTCAGAATTCCTCCCCGGCGATAGCGTGAAGAAAGTCCAGATCGACAAAAATTCCAAACACCTGGGGCGCCGCACGGCCATTGATCTTGGCCTCGTCGGCGACATCAAGACGACCGTCGCCGCCTTGCTGAAGCGCGTGAAGGACAAGACCGACGGCCGGTTCCTGGAGAAGTACTTGGCAGAGACCGAATCCTTCCACGGCCTTCTCCAGCACTACGTCGAGAAGGGACCCGGGATCAAGCCCATCCGCCCGGAATTCCTGGCCGCAACGTTATGCGAACTTGCCTCCGACGACGCCCTGTTTTTTGCCGACACGGGTACGGCCTGCATCTGGCTGGCAAGGCATATCAAGGGCGGCAGAAATCGCCGGCTCTTCGGCTCGTTTTCATGGGCCTCCATGGCCAATGCCGCGCCCAATGCGTTCGGTGCGCAGTTGGCATACCCCGGCCGGCAAACGATCGCCCTCTGCGGCGACGGGGGTTTCACGATGCTGGCGCTGGGCGACCTGCTGACCCAGGCGGAACGAAAAACCCCCGTCGTTCAGATCGTTCTCAATAATGGATCACTCGACTTCGTCAATATCGAGATGCAAGAGGCCGGCATCATCCCCTTCGGCGTGGAATTCAAGAACCCCAATTTCGCCAAGGTCGCCGATGCGATGGGGGCAAAGGGAATCCGCATCGAAGAGCCCGGCAACGTCCGCGAGGGACTTGCTGAGGCTCTCGCTTACAAAGACGGCCCCGTCGTCGTCGACGCGGTCGTCGATCCGTTCGCGCTGTCGCTGCCGTCGCATGTTCCCTTCCACACGGCCAAAGGCTTCACCCTTAGTTTTGCCAAACAGGTATGGAGCGGCAAGATGGACGAGGTCATCAAGACAATTGAACGGAATGTTGGGCTGGTCTGAGCGTCTCCTTTTTCGTATGGTGTGTCCTCGCCAGGCTTGACCGAGGAACGCTAGCAGTGCTATCATTGCAAGCATGGCCAACCTGAATATCCGAAACGTGCCCGAATCCACCCGGAGGCGCTTGCGGCTTCGCGCCGCGCGTAAGGGCATCAGCATGGAGGCCGAAGTGCGCACGATTCTGGCGAAGGCGGTACGGGCAGACACGGGAAAGCCCTTCAATCCGGAATCGTTGCAGAGTTTTATCGCGGGACTGTTCAAAGGCGAAGCGCCGCGGCTTACGGACCAGCTCCTTCGTGAACGCCGCCGCGAAGCGCGCCAGGAAAGGCGGCCATGATCGCCCTGGATGCTTCGGCGTTGCTAGCCTTCCTGCTGCGCGAGCGCGGACACCAGCGGGTTCGTGAACTGCTGGGAGAGGCTTGCATGTCGACGGTAAACTTTTCCGAGGTGCTCGGCCGTTTCGCGCGTGCCGGTCACGATATGGGCCTGCTTGCGGAAAAACTTCTGGCGGCGCCCATTGAACTGGTTGAATTCTCAACCGAGCAGGCGGTGATGGCAGCAGTTCTGGTCCCGGCGACGCAGGCTAAAGGGCTTTCACTGGGAGATCGTGCCTGTCTGGCGCTGGCGCGGGAGCGTCGCATCCCGGCTCTAACGGCCGATCGGGCGTGGCGCCGCCTCGGCCTGGAAATAGAGATCGAGACGCTCCGGTAACGTCGACATCCAGCGGCCCGCCTCCGAAGGGTGCGCCGACGGTGCTGCCGCCCACATGGAGTTGAAACGAACCACGCTGCTTACACGAATGAATAAGCTCGGGATTAACCCGCGAAATTTTCCTTGGAGAGACACAGCCAATCTACATTCAATAGCATCCTGTTAGCACCGGCCAACCTCGCAGGGTTTCACCCTGCGCCAGCCAGCGCTTCTTCAATTGGCAATACTATTGTAGGTATGTTGATGAGAGCGAGGACCTGCGGGTCAAGGTCCGCGGCTTTTAGGCTTACGCAGGCTTGGGCTGGCGGAGCATTAACGCCCCTTTGCATCTGGCGCAGTCCAGCTCGATTCGTCCGGTTCAGGCTGTATTGTGGGCGCTGTCGCCGCCCGTCACATCATAGGTAGCGCCCGATACCATGCGCGCCGCGTCGGAGGCGAGGAAAACCACCACCGGTGCGACATCTTCGGGCTCGATCCAGGGGACGCCGAGCGGCGTCTTGGAAGTGAGGATCTTCCGGGCCGCTTCCTCGTCTGCCGATGATCCCTCAGGCGTCCTGCCGCCATCTTGGAGTACTTGTGCGTAACGCTCCTCGTGGCGGGTCAGCGGCGTGTCAATCAGGCCGGGAATGAGGGCGTTTACCGTAATCTTATTGGGGCCGAGTTCCAGCGCTGCTGACTTCATCAAGCCGATAATTCCCGATTTCGCCGCCGAGTATGCGGCGCCGTACTTCGTGCCGTGCTGTCCTTGAGTCGAGGAGGTCATGATGATGCGTCCGCCGCCGCGTTTCACAATATAAGGCGCGAAGGCCCGGAGGGCGTTAGCCGTGCCCGTCAGGTTGACGTCGATTGTTATGTGCCAGTCCGCATCCTCCATCTCCAGCAGCGGATGGAAACTCTGGATGCCGGCATTGGCGAACAAGATGTCGATGCCGCCGAACTCGCGCTCCGTTTGTGCGGCAGCCGCTCGCAGTGCCGCCATGTCGCGTTGATCAACCTTAATGCCCAGCCACCGGCGGCCGATCGCCCGGACTAGTCTGCCAGTTTCCTCCAAGTCCTCCGGGATCGAGGGCTTAACACCGGAACGCGGGTCGACCGGCTTGCAGATATCGAGACCGACGATGTCTGCCCCTTCGCGAGCAAAGGCCACGGCCGTGGCGCGACCGATTCCGCGGGCGGCGCCGGTGACCACGGCCACCTTTCCTCGCAGGCATTCATTTGGCCCTGTTGTTACCTTGCTCACAATCACTCCTTCGTATCGACTTCGGCTCGCCGAGCTGACAGGTGAGTTTGTTTGCCGTCGCCCGGCTCAGAGTCCTACCACCGGCGTCTTTTGCGTCGAGACCTTCGCCAGGACGGACTTGTCGATATTGAGGTGAGCCTTCACGAGCTCGTAGGGTGTAAAGGCCAACCACTGCGCTAGCGAGACGTCGGAGAAGTGGTCCGACTGCCATAGCTCGAGGTAACGCAGCCTAGTCATTCCCGTGTTCGCGATATAGTGGGGCATGCTCTTGGGCACGTAGCCGACGTCGCCGGCCTGGTAGTCGAAGGTTTGTGCGGCGGAACCTGAGGCATACACCGTCATCCGACCCTCGCCCTCGATGTAATACTGCAACTCATCCGAATTAGGGTGCCAGTGGAGTTCGCGCATCCCACCGGGCTCGACCTCGACCAGCCCAGCGGCGATCATCTCGGCCGCCGGGAAATTGGAGGAATCAACGATGCGGGCGCAGCCACTCTTCGTACGGATTGGCTCCTGGGCCATCAGCCGGTGGCTGTAAGTAAGGGGCACCGGCCCGGCGCCGACCACGCGATCCGCGGCGAGCGGGCCAGGCACCTCCGACTGGAAGATGTAGAGTTCCTTCTTGGGGAGGTTGGCGAAGGCGCTTTCGGGCACGCCGAAGTTCTTGGCGAGAACCTCCTTGGGGATGTGGGCCAGAAAATCCGTGACCAGGAAGGTCTCATCCTCATTGAAGTTGCCGTCATTGAAGACGAGCAGGAACTCGGAGCCGTCGCCCTCGAGTCCCTGGAGCGAGTGGGGAATGCCGCCCGGGAAATTCCAGATGTCCCCCTCGCCCATATCGTCCTGGAAGGCATGACCATCCTGGTCGACGGCGGTGATCCGCATCCGGCCTTTGATCACGAATCCCCACTCGTCGGGCTTGTGCCAGTGCAGTTCCCGCACCGCGCCGGCCTTGAGCCGCATGTTGACGCAGTTCAGCGCCTGAGCGATCTGTAGCTCGCGTCCGGTTGTCTGCCGCGCCCATCCGCCTGGCTCCAACCGATTGTGGCAGTCGGCGAAGGACCACTTCAGGTTTGGCAACGTACCATTGTCGGTGCTAGGTGGCGCCAGTCTGTCCCGGCTCTGAGCCTCGCGCATGGGGTTTGTCGGGCCAATGATCGGTGCGCCCTCTTCTCCGCGGATGGGTTCAGGCGAGTTGTGGTGTGTCGTCTTGCTGTACTCTTGAGTCATCAACAATCCTCCAGTCTGAAAATCAGGCAGAGTTGCTCGACGGGCCTGGGCGGCCTTCTCCACCTTCTCTCAAGGAAGAAGGGGTCCAAGTCCCTTTGATTGGGCCCCTCCTCCTAAAAAATCTTAGGAGGCGGTGCTTGCAGCCGCCTCTTCCCGGTACACCGGCTTGTAGACATGCTGACGAATGAACTCCACTATGTCGGTCGGTTGTTTGACGCGGGCAAGTCCCGAATCGAAGACGAGCTTCGCCACTCGCGCGGCGGTCTGGATCTCAGCCTCGAGAATATTCGACTGGAGCGGGTAGAGGAGACCCTGTTTGAGCAAATCGGAGGGCACCTGATCCGCAACGGCCTGGCCGGCTTCGATGAACATCTCATCCGTGACGCGCTTCGCCTGCGTGGCGAAGATCGCCATACCGACCGCCGGGAATATGTAGAAATTGTTCGCCTGTCCCGGCAGAAATGTCTGGCCGTTGTAGTGGACCGGCGCGAACTGCACGCCAGCGGCGTAGATCGCTTTGCCCTTCGACCAAGTGTAGGCTTGCTCGGGTGTGCACTCGGCTTTTTCGGTCGGGTTCGATAGCGCAAGGATAACGGGGCGCTCATTGATCCTCGCCATACTCTCGACAACTTTCTGGGTGAAGGCGCCGCCAATCGTGCTTACACCGATGATCGTAGTTGGCTCGATACTCTCGATCGCCGCGACGAAATCTCGCGTCGGCGCGTGCTGGTGTGCATAGGGCATCTGGAAATCGAGGAGATCCTTACGGGTCGTCTCCAGCAGGCCATTGATGTCGAACATATAGACTCGTGACTGCGCTTCCTTGAGCGTTACGCCTTGCGCCACGAGCGCCGAACAGAGCAAGTTGGCCAGGCCAATCCCGGCCGAGCCCGCGCCGAGGAACAGATACTTTTCGTCCTTCAACTCTGTGCCCTTGAGCTTGGCCGCATTGATCATGCCTGTAAGCACGATGCCCGCTGTGCCTTGTACGTCGTCGTTGTAGACGCAGTATTTGTCGCGGTAGCGCTGGAGCAGATGCACGGCGTCCGCACCCGTCCAATCCTCAAAGTGAATGCAGCACTTCGGGAACACCTCCTGAACCGCCTCGACGAACTCGTCAACAAACGAGAAAAGGTCCTCGGTCGATGGGCGGGTCTTGCGCATACCCAGGTACAGAGGATCGTGCAGGTACTGTTCGTTGTTGGTTCCAGCGTCGAGGTACATGGGCAGCAGGCATTGCGGCGGCACACCGGCGCACGCAGTGTAGAGCTGCAATTTGCCGATAGGGATACCGGCGCCGTTTGCCCCAAGATCTCCGAGGCCAAGGATGCGGCCGCCATCCGTGACGCAGATGAACCGAACGTCTTTCTGCGGCCAGTTTTTCAGAATCTGCTTCACCTTGCCGCGCCGCGCCATCGAGAGGTACATGCCACGCGCCTGACGATAGATGTGGCCGAACTTCAGGCAGGCCTCGCCGATCGTCGGGTCGTAGACAATGGGGAGAAATCGTGCCGGGTCCGACATGACGGTTCGGTAGAAGAGCGTTTCGTCATGGTCGAGGAGATTGATGAGGTAGATATAGCGCTCGAGGTCGGTGTTCTTCTGGCCGAGCTGCATCATCACCCGGCTCAACTGAAGCTCCTCGGTCTCCGTAACGTCGGGTACGAGTCCAACCAGGCCGAGGGTTTGCTTTTCGGCCTCGGTGAAGGCGGTCGACTTGTTGAGTGATGGATCGAGAAGTAATTCAATTCCACGCTTGGCGATACTGGTCATGTTGATTACCCTCCTCTCTGTTTTTGTAGGGGCCAGCGGCGCTGGCCCTTGGCCGAACGCCGTTCGGCCCTACTGGGCAGTCGCGACGTACGATTTGACCATCTTGGCTGGATCGACGACGCGGTCGAACTCCTCTTCCGTTACAAATCCCAGCTTCAGTGCGGCTTGCTTCAGCGTGAGGTCGTTATCGAGCGCGTAGTGCGCGATCCTCGACGCCCGATCATAGCCAATGACCGGAGAAAGCGCGGTCACCAGCACCAGGGAGCGGTCCACGTATTCCTTGATCTTCTTCACATTCGGCTTCGTCCCCTCCACCAGGAACTTTCGGAAGTTCGTGCACCCGTCGGTCATGAGGGTGATAGAGTGGGCGATGTTGAAGATGATGAGCGGCTTGTACACGTTCATCTCCAGGTAGCCGCCGGCGCCGCCGAAACCCACGGCCACGTCATTCGCCATCACTTGCACGGCGATCATGCTCAGCGCCTCGGCCTGCGTGGGGTTGACCTTGCCCGGCATGATCGACGACCCCGGTTCGTTCGCCGGGATCACCAACTCGGCAAAGCCGGCACGCGGCCCGCACGACATCAGCCGAATGTCATTAGCGATCTTGTAGAGCGAGACGGCCAGCGTCCGCAATGTGCCGGAGAGCTGAACCAGGGCATCGTGAGCGCCCTGCACAGTAAATTTGTTCGGTGCGGTCACAAAGGGTAGGCTGGTAAGCTTTGCGATTTCATCAGCGGCCGCCTCCCCGAATCCGGGAGCGGCATTGATACCGGTCCCCACGGCTGTGCCGCCGAGTGCAAGGCGGTACACACCCTTCAGCGCATCTTCGATCCGCTCGATATTGTCGCTCAGCATGCCCGCGTACCCTGACCATTCCTGGCCGAGCGTTATCGGTGTGGCGTCCTGCATGTGAGTGCGACCGATTTTAACGATGTCCTGCCACTCGCCGGCTTTCGTTACGAGCGTATCGTGCAGGGCTTTCACCGCGGGTATCAGTCTCTCCTTCACGTTGACTGCCGCCGCCAGGTTCATCGCGGTGGGGAATGAATCGTTGGAGGACTGCGACATGTTGACGTGGTCGTTGGGATGAACCGGCGACTTGCTGCCCAGCGGCGTGCCTGCAAGCTGGCAGCAGCGGTTGGAAATCACTTCATTGACGTTCATGTTGAACTGCGTTCCGCTTCCCGTCATCCAGACATGGAGCGGGAACATGTCCTCATGCCGGCCGGCGAGGATCTCATCACAGCTCTGGATAATTAGCTTGTGTCGCTCGTCGTCGAGCCGACCGCCTGCGTGGTTGGCGTTGGCGGCCGCTTTTTTCAAAGTGACGTATGCCGAAATCATCTCGCGCGGGATCAGATCCTGCCCGATGCTGAAATGTTCAAGCGAGCGTTGCGTTTGCGCTCCCCACAGCTTGGCACTTGGGACATCAACTTCTCCCAGGCTGTCGGTTTCTTTGCGAAATCCCCCTACATTCTCCGCACTGCTGATTGCAATCACTGGTTTTCTCCTTTCTGGTCGTCTTGCAGCCGCAGGCCTGTGCACCGCGCGGTTGCTGGGCTCAATCCGATCCGGTCGGAATTCAACCCGACATGCACTCGATTACACCGCATGTTGGGCGCCCTCGCCGCCCGTCACGTCGCTGGAATTTGTGCTGGAGCAGTGCGGGGCTTGTCATGTCTGCCACGCTATTGACCATTCACTACCAATTATAGCGACAATTTGACCGACATACGCAATAAGGTTGCTCTCTCGGCGTTGATGAAGTTAACGAAGCACGTCGTGGTGATAGCTCAATGATTTTGGCCATATCTTCGGTCGACCAAAAGCATAGACCAATCCTGACAGTAGAGATTGTGCACGTCCACTTGCCTCCGAAGAGATGCTAAATGGGTACCTAGCCGGATTGGGGTCGCGGTAGGGACGATCATTGCTGATCGCCCCCCGCACAGATCCGTACGTGCGCTGCTAGCGCATACGGCTCCTACCTAGGATGCCGAGCGAGGAAGCGTTCTGTAGGATAAAGATGCAGAACACGTGGGACGGGAATCCAGCGATCCAGAAGCGGATTGAGCCGCTCCCAGGACATCCGCCTCTTCTGACTACGACGAACTAAGACCCGCCGCCATA
>Ga0326728_10005784_pt1 | contig 34130 bp, 24 predicted proteins | sample MB3enrmetagenome_FD_207602 | JGI IMG/M metagenome (GOLD analysis project Ga0326728, IMG submission 207602) | Lab enriched peat soil microbial communities from McLean, Ithaca, NY, United States - MB31MN | ecosystem: Environmental > Terrestrial > Soil > Wetlands > Peat | place: USA: New York...
GTTTGGGATCGAATTGGCCGAGCACGGCCACTAAATCGCTTTGCGCGGCCATCACTTCGCGAATGTTCTTGTACGCCATCGGAACTTCGTCAAGACCGGCGGAAATCAATGTCACGCCGCGCTCGCGGAGAAAACGATTCACGTCCTTCCAGTTGAATTTCGCATTGGCCGCCTTCCGGCTCATGGCCCGGCCCGCGCCATGCGAGGCGGAGTTGAGCGATTGCGCATTGCCCTTGCCGCTGACGACAAATCCCGGCGAGGCCATCGAACCCGGGATGATGCCCAGCACGCCTTCGCCCGCCGGTGTCGCCCCTTTGCGATGCACAATGACCTCGCGTTCCACGCCGCCAATCACATGCCGTTCCTTCCAAGCGAAATTGTGGTGGTTTTCCAAGTCCAGCAGAACCTGTGCGCCAAGGTTGGCCGCGATGTGCCGGTGGATGAGCGCATGATTCGCCGCCGCGTACCGGCCCATCAGTTCCATCGCCGCCCAGTATTCCCGGCCTTCCTGCGATTCCAGCGACAGCCACGCCAGCCGTTTTAATTCGCCGGGCAAATTCTTGAATTGTGCGAAGGCCAGCTTCGAATAATGATCGCACACCGCCGCCCCCGTGCCGCGGCTGCCGCTGTGCGACAGCAACGCCACGTAAGTTCCCGCTTCCAGACCGTGAATCGGCCCGTGCGCCGTAAACAGGCCGAATTCGACAAAATGGTTGCCGCTGCCGCTGGTGCCCAGTTGTGACCAAGCGCGGTCTTTGTACTGTTTAGTGATCGGGCTGACCGACCAATCCGCGTCCAACACGTCGTGCTCGCGCCGTTCCTTGAACGCCGCCCCGATGCCGAAGCGGGTCTCCGCCTCAATCGCGCGCGTGAGCCGGTCCTGCTTTTGCGCCAAGTCGCGCGCGGGGATGTCAAGGACGGTCATTTTCATGCGGCAGGCGATGTCCACGCCGACGGCGTAGGGAATCACCGCATTCTCCGTGGCCAGCACGCCGCCGATCGGCAGGCCGTAACCCACATGCGCGTCCGGCATCAGCGCGCCCGCCACCGCTACCGGCAGCAAACAGGCTTTCTCCATTTGCATCACCGCCTCGTGTTCCAGTCCCTCGCCCCACTGGCGATACTTGACCGGTTCGGTCCGTGGCGGCGGCGGCGCTTTGAGCAGCGCCCTGGCAAATTCCCCGCGCAATGGATCATCCACAAAGGCCGACGGATTGCGGACAATGGCCTGGACTTCCTCATGCAACCGCGACTTGTCGCCGCCGCCGAGGATGAACTGGGAAATAAAATCCGTCGCCCGCCGCGTCGCTTCACCCAGCGGCACGCCCAGACGAAGAAGATCCTTGGTATTCATCAAATCGTTTGCCGGAATGCAAAGACGAGTAAATTGGCTCCAAAGGTAGGACTTGAACCTACAACCACACGGTTAACAGCCGCGTGCTCTACCATTGAGCTACTTTGGATTCCAACAGAAAGATATTCTACCAACGCCTCCAACCCGCGTCAAACGCTTTCCAAAGCTTTCTGAAAACAGGATCAACAAATCCTCGGCAATTGCTCGCCGCTTGGCATGTCAAGAATCCGGCTCGCGCCGATGGCGCTTTTCAACACCACCAGCGGCGGGTGGCCGTTTTCAACCGCACCGATCCATCCGGCGCCGGCTCCGGATTCGTCCTGCCGCATGATGCTCAGGGCCTGGTTCGCGTCTTTGGCTGGAACGAACGCCACAAACCGCCCCTCGCACGCCACCTGCAATGGGTCCAGCCCAAGCAGTTCGCACGCGGCATGAACGTCCTCCCGCACAGGGACGGCGTTCTCCTCAATCACGATTCTCTGCCTGGCCGCTGCCGCGATTTCGTTCAACGCGCTGGCCAGGCCGCCCCGCGTCAAGTCCCGCAGGCAATGTATTTCCAGGCCGGCGGCCAGGAGTTTCCGCACCAACCCGGAAACGGGCGCGGAATCGCTCTGGATCCGGCTCTGAAACTCCAAACCTTCGCGCACGCTCATGATCGCCAAGCCATGACGGCCCACATCTCCGCTGATCAGCACCGCGTCGCCCGTCTTCACGCTTCCCGGCGCGATCACCAGGGAATGTTCAATGACGCCAATCCCCGCCGTGTTGATGAACAGACCGTCGCCCTTGCCTTTGTCCACCACCTTGGTGTCGCCGGTGACGATCCGCACCCCGTTGCGCCCCGCCGCGTCTCGCATGGAACAAACGACGCCCCAAAGCGTTTCCATGGAGAGGCCTTCTTCGAGGATGAAAGCCGCGCTCAGCCACAGCGGCCGCGCGCCGCTCATCGCCAGATCGTTGACGGTGCCGTGGACCGCCATCGAGCCGATGTCGCCCCCCGGAAAAACAATCGGCCGGACCACGTAGGAATCAGTGGTGAAGGCCAGACGCCCGGCCGGGAAGTTCAGCACCGCGGCGTCGTGGCGGCCGTTGGCAGGCGCCTCACCGAACGCGGCAAAGAACATCTTCTCCAGCAACTCATGCATCAATTTGCCGCCGCCGCCGTGGGCCAGCAGAATGCGCGGATACTGGCGGATGGGGATCGGGCAGGCAGAAGTGAATTCCGCTCCGGGGTTCATGGTTCAGTGTGTCAAGACGGCGGCCGGCGCGCGGCTGCGATAACGGTGGTAAGCCGCGCACGCGCCCTCGGAGGAAACCATCGGCGCGCCCAGCGGATGTTCGGGCGTGCAACCCTTGCCGAAGGCCGGACACTCGGCCGGTTTGATGCGCCCCTGCAACACCAGCCCGCTCAGGCATTCGGCGCTCTCCGCAGTGTCGCGCTCCGCCAGCCCAAACTTTTTCGCAGCGTCCAATGATTCGTATTGACTCCTGAGGCGCAGCCCGCTGGCGGGGATTTCGCCGATCCCGCGCCATTTGCGCGGCGCCACTTCAAACACCCGCCGGACAAGCTGCCGCGCGTGCTCGTTGCCGTCCTGGCGCACCACGCGGGCATACTGATTCTCCACTTCAGCCCGCCCCTCCTCCAGTTGCCGCACACACATCAACACCCCTTGCAAAATGTCGAGCGGCTCAAAACCCGTCACCACAATCGGCACCCGGTATTTCGCCGCAATCGGCTCGTATTCCGCGCAGCCCATCACGGCGCAGACGTGGCCCGCCGCCAGGAAGCCCCGCACCCGGCACTCGGGCGAGGCCAGCAAGGCTTCCATCGCCGGCGGCACCAGCACATGCGCGACCAGCATTGAAAAATTCTTGACACCTTGCTCCGCCGCCTGGTGCGCCGCCATCGCCGTCGCGGGCGCCGTCGTCTCAAAGCCCACCGCGAAAAACACCACTTCCCGCGCCGGATTTTGCGCCGCGATCTTCACCGCGTCCAACGGCGAATAGACCATGCGCACGTCGCCGCCGCCGGCCTTGACCAAGAGCAAATCCGCCGCGCTGCCCGGCACGCGCAGCATGTCCCCGAACGAGCAAAAAATCGTGTCCGGCCGCGAGGCAATCTCGATGGCTTTGTCAATGAACTCCAGCGGGGTGACGCACACGGGGCAGCCGGGGCCGTGGATGAGCGTGATGGATTTGGGCAGCAGTTCGTCAATCCCGAATTTGACGATGGCATGAGTTTGGCCGCCGCAAACTTCCATGATCGCCCACGGCCGCGTGGTGACGCGCGCGATCTGCCGCGCGTATTCGCGGGCCTTGGTTCCGTCGCGGTATTCGTCCAGGTATTTCACGGGCTGCCTTCCTTGAGTTCCAGCAATTCACCCATCTGGCGCAGATACTCGAAGACCTCGTTCGCCTCGCTCTCATCCACCCGGCTGATGGCGAAGCCGACATGCACGATGACATAATCGCCGACGTTCGCCTCGGGCACATAAGCGAGGTTGACGTCCTTCTGGATGCCGCCGAAATCCACGGTGCCCGTGCGCGACAAAGGGTCATCGCCCGCAACGCTCATGATTCTTCCTGGAATGGCCAGACACATTGCGCTGGATTTTACTGCCTAGCCCCACGCACGGCAAGGATTTGTCCCGTGACTTAATGGTATTTGACGCGTCCAACGCCAAGGGAATAAAGTGAAAGAAATGCAAGACGATCGTTTGGAGCAGCTTTTGGCACATCGACTTCAAGTGATGGAGCGCATGGATCATCGACATGGGGTGATTGTCGTCATCTTCGGTATTACGGCTGCTCTCCCTGTGGTCTTCTGGGCACTTGGACTCACAGAATATCGAGAGGCGCTGGATCCTCCTGTTCCTGACCAATCGCCTTTTGAGAGGATTGCCCTGGCTTCTGCCTGTACATGTGCCGCTGCGGCGTTTACCGCATTTGCCGGAGCCATGTGGAAGCAAGTCGCGGTGCATAACTATATTGACAGAAAGACAGGTTATCCAATTTGGGCAAAATTATTTGCTGCAATCGGTTGGAGCAGTGTTTTATTCGGCGGGTATTGCTTTTTCTCCAGTCCATATTCCGCGGAACCAATCCATTTTTCTTCATCGCTTTTTGAGTATATTATCGGCTGGGTGTTCATTTTCTGGGTTTATATCTTTGCACATTGAAAGGGTTTCACTTCTCCAACTGGTTCATCGTGGCGGGTTTTGAGGCAGGATGTCCTCATCCTTCGCCGGCTGCTCCGAGAGGGGGCGTGTCTCCACGCCCATGAGCGTGGCAACGATTTGTCCCAGGGCGATTCCGCCGTCATTGGGAGGAATGCGCTGATGCCAATAAGGCCGGAAGCCTTCCTGTTCCAATCGGGCGGCCGTCCTTTCGGTCAGATACCGATTCTGGAAGCAGCCGCCCGAAAGCGCCACCTGGGGTTGTCCGATCCGCTGCGCCACCGCGACGATGACTCCGGCCAGCGTGTTGTGAAATTTCGCCGAGATCAATCCAATGGGAAGATGGCGCTTCACATCCGCCAAAATATTCTTGACCATGGGCCTCCAATCCACGACCAGCATGGATTCGCCACCGGCCTCATCTTGACACTGCCATCCTTGGATGGGAACCCCTCTCCCTAACCCTCTCCCCACTTCGTGGGGCGAGGGAATGAATCCACAGCGGCGGGACGCCGCTGCCACACCTAACTCTCTCCCTACTTCGTGGGGCGAGGGAACAGGCAATTCCTGACTTGGCAGCGCCGAAATGCGCCCGCCGCCACCCGGCTTTTCCTGGCACTCGATTTCAAACGGATACGTTTCATCCGTCTTGATGTTGTCAATACTAAACTCAAGCTCCATCGCCGCCTGTCCCTCAAACCGGACGATCTGCCGGATTCCGAGGAACGCCGCCACCGCATCAAACAATCGCCCCACGCTGGATGTGAGCGGCGAGTTGATCCCGCCTCTCAACATGGCCGTCAAAGCCGGCAGGTCGGCCGCGGCAAAGGACTGCAGCGGCGGCGACTCGCGCGCGGCCAGCGCGCTTTCGCCAAACACCTCGTAAAGCATCCCCAGCATGGCCCGGCGCGGTTCCTTGATGGCCTGTTCGCCGCCGGGCAATCGGAACTGCCGAAAATGGGCCGCGCGCCGGCATGCCTTTTCAGTCAATAAGAAAAATTCCCCGCCCCAAACGGTTCCGTCCGATCCATGGCCCGTGCCGTCCCAGGAAACACCGAGCAGCGGCGGCGCGAGTTCGTTTTCGGCGGCGCAGGCGAGGACATGCGCGATGTGATGTTGCACGGAAACGCCCCGCCATCCGGTCTTCCGGTCAACCAGGCTCCTGGCGAATTGGGTCGAAAGGTAGTCTGGATGCCCGTCGCTGGCAATCAAGCGGGGTTCGGCTTCATAGAGCCGCTGGAAATCGTTGATGACGCCAAGAAAAGCCTCATAAGACTGCACCGTTTCGAGGTCGCCGATGTGCTGGCTGACAAACACCTGCGGCCCGATGGCCAGCGCCACGGTGTTTTTCAAATGGCCGCCCACCGCCAAAATCGGCGAAGCGGTGTCCAGCGCGGTCGCGGGCCTTCCGTCCGTCAATCGCACGGGCAGGGGCGCATAACCGCGCGCCCGCCGCAATACCTGCTCGCGTCCCAGCATCACGCGCACGACGGAATCGTCCACATGCCGGACAATGGGCCGGTTATGCACCAGGAACAGGTCCGCGATGTTGCGGAGCCTTTGCAGGGCCTCCCGTTCGTCAATGCAAATAGGTTCATCGCTCAAATTGCCGCTGGTCGCCACCACCGGAAACTGCAACTCGGCCATCAACAAATGGTGCAACGGCGAATAGGGAAGCATCACGCCCAGGTTCGGATTGCCCGGAGCAACCGAGGACGCCCGCGCCGCGAGCCTTTGCAGCAACACGATGGGAGATTCGGGCGAGGCCAGCAGGCGCGCTTCCATGTCCGAGACGCGACAATCCGCGCCAACGGCGTTGAGCGACGGATACATCAAGGCCAGGGGTTTCTCCTCGCGCTGCTTGCGTTCGCGCAGGCGCCGCACCGCGTCTTCGTTGCGCGCATCGGCCATCAACTGGAAGCCGCCGATGCCTTTGAGCGCCACAATTTTTCCCTCGCGGACGGTTTTGACCGCCTGCAACAAGGCTTCGTGATGCGAGGCGAGCACCGCCCCGCCGGCATCCCATAATTCCAGATGCGGACCACACTTGGGACAGGCATTCGGCTGGGCGTGGAAGCGGCGGTTCGCGGGGTCGCGATATTCCTGCTCGCATTCCGGGCACATGGCGAACTGTTTCATCGAGGTGTTGGCGCGATCGTACGGGAGCGACTCCACAATCGAGAAACGCGGCCCGCAATGGGTGCAGTTGGTGAACGGATACAGATGCCGCCGGTTCCGCGGATCAAAAATCTCACCCAGGCATTCGGGGCATGTGGCCAGGTCCGGCATGATAAGCGCCGTCTTACCGCCCCCGCTTTCGCTGGGCCGGATTTCAAAGCCCGCGTAACCCGCCGCGTCCAGCCACCAGGATTCCAGACTCTGGATGAAACTGCGCGGCGGCTTCTCCGTCCGCAGGCGCAGCAGGAATTGCCCGAGGCTGGCGCGCGAACCTTCCGCTTCAATGAAAACACCCTGGCTGGAATTGTTGACCCACCCGGCAAGACCGAGTTCCGCTGCGAGGCGATGCACAAACGGCCGGAAACCGACCCCTTGCACCGCGCCGCGCACGGCAATTTTCAAGCGCGTTGTTGGCGGCGCATTCAAGCAAGTCATCCGAACGGAGCCTGTCCCCAAACCAGCCGTTTTGCAATGGCTATTCCGGCTCCCGTGGGTGCATCCTTACACTGCTACCATTGACGGAACGAACCCCTCTCCCTGACCCTCTGCCCACTTCGTGGCGCGAGGGAATCCGCAGCTCGCACGGTAGTAGTATACGGATGCGCCCGTTGCAATGTTTTTGATTATTTTCCCTTGACATGGGCTATTGAAATATGCAGTTTGTAAATTGGCGCTACCCACATTGCGGCTTTCAATGTGGGTAGCGCCAATTTTGATGGGGGGGACTTCCTCTTCCCGCCCCCGTTTAGTGGGGCGAGGGAATCTTGCCGGGCGGCATTGCGGCCACCAACACCCCTCTTCCCGCCCTCATTTCGTGGGGCGGGGGAATCCGCAGCTCGCACGGTAGCAGTGTACGGATGCGCCCGGCTCCCGTTATTGTTCGCATTGGTCATTCTTTTTCAATCCGCTCCATGTTAAATTGGGTCTGTTTGAAATTTGATCCGGCAACAAAAACGTTCGAAGTTTCGGTCCGCGAACTGGCGGAGGACGAAGGCTTTTCCCGCATCGGTTTCGGGCGGGGCGAAGGATGGCATCGCCTGGGCCTGGGCGCGGAGTTGCACGCCCGCGTCTTGCAAGACCGCTGCCTGGCCCAACCCGCCTATCGCCGGGAAGTCCATTTGCAAATTCGCCGCCCGGTCGAGGATTGGATGGCCCTGATCACCGGGCGGCTCGACGGCTGCGCGCCGGATGGCAAGGGCGGCTGGCTGATCGAGGAATTCAAGTCCGCTTGGTTTCCGGCACAGGAGAGCCGCCGCTCCGGCGCGGCTTTCGAGCGCCATCAACGGCAGCTTTTGTTCTACTGCCTTATGTGGCGTCAGTTGGGCAACTCCCCCGTTTCGGCCGCGCTGGTCTATGTGGACCTGGCCGGCGGCGGGGAAACGCCCGTCGCCGTCCCCTATGATGAATCCGCCCTGGAACGCGAACTGCAACAGCGTCTCCGCCGCTTGCTGGCCATTTGGAAGGCCGGGGAAAAAGCGCGGAGTCAAAAGGCCGCGGCGGCGCTGTCCCTGCCGTTTCCCCACCAGGCCCCGCGCCCCGGCCAGAAAATAATGATTGACTCCGTCCGGCAAACGCTTGCCGCCGGCGGCAATTTGCTGGCCGAGGCCGCGACCGGCTCGGGCAAAACCGCGGCCAGCCTGCACCCGGCGCTGGCGCACGGGCTGTCCACCGGACGCCAGGTGGTCTTCCTGACCGCCAAGACGCTGCAACAAAAAATGGCCGTGTCCGCCCTGCGCGCCATGAACCCGGACGGCGCCTTTCGCACCCTGCAAATTCGCGCGAAGGAAAAGATGTGCGCCAACGACCGCGTCATCTGTCACGAAGATTTTTGCCCTTGCGCGAAGGATTACCCGGGGAAAATGGAGCGGTCGAAAATCCTCGAGCGCCTGCGCGAGGCCCATTGGCATTTCGATCCCGACGCCGTTTTTGCCGAAGCCAAACGGGAAATGGTCTGTCCTTTTGAGGCGCAGTTGGAACTGGCCCGGCGGGCGGACGCCATCGTGGCCGATTACAATTATGTCTTCGAGCCGGGCGCGGCCTTGCGCCACCTGGAGCGCGAGGAGTTGGGCAACGCCATTTTGCTGGTGGACGAAGCGCACAATTTGCCGGACCGCGCCCGCCAGATATTTTCCCCCGAGTTGCTGGAGGAGACGTTGCGTTCAGCCGAAGGACGGCTCTTGCTGCAACCGGGGGAATTGTTCGAATCCATCTCCGAAACCATTGCCAGCCTGGGGGCGCTTCTGCGCGAGACGGCGGACGGGCTGGCCGAAGGCGCCGCCATCGCCGAGATCGAGCCGCCGGCCGATGCCTTGCGGGTGCTGTGGAAGGAATGGGAGCCGAAATTCATCCGTTACCTGGCGTGGAAACGCGGGCTGAAACTCGCCGCCCCGCAGGATCCGATCCTCGATTTGCATTTCGCCTGGCAGCGGTTCATCGCCATTTTGAACTTGTTCGGCCCGGGCTTTGCTTGCGTGATCGAAAGGCGGAGCCGGTCCCTTCGTCTGGCCATCGTCTGCCTGGACCCGGCGCGGGCCTTGGCCCCCATTTTTCGCGCGGCCTCTTCGACCGTTTTGTTTTCGGCCACCCTTTCACCCGTGGAAATGACGCGCCGCATGCTGGGTCTGGAAAAGGAACGCACCCGCTCGATCACCCTGCCGCCGCCCTTTCCGCGGGAACATCGCAAGGTCATGATCCTGCCCCAGGTGCGGACCACTTTTGCGGCGCGGGACAAAAATTTTGGCGCGATTGCCGGGCTGGTGGCCCAAATGTCCGACGCCCGGAATGGCAACGGATTGGTTTTGTTTCCGAGCTACCGGTTCCTCGAAAAAGTCGCGGAAAGGCTGCCGCCGATTCGCGCCCGGTTGCTGGTGCAGCGTCCGAACATCACCGAGTCCGAACGGCACGACATTCTCAACGCGCTGGCCGCGCCGCCGCCCGGCGGCGCTTTGTTGCTCGCCGTCCTGGGCGGGATGTACGCCGAGGGCCTTGATTATCCGGGCGAGCTTTTGACCTCCGTGTACATCGTTTCACCCGCCTTGCCCCAGGTTTCCTTCGAGCGCGAACTGTTGCGCCGCTATTTTGAGGAGACCGAACAAGCCGGGTTCGAGTATGCCTATCTCCAACCCGGCATGACGCGCGTCATTCAGGCGGCGGGCCGCTTGATCCGCAATGAAACGGACCGCGGCGTCATTGTCCTGCTTTGCCAGAGATTCCTCCAGGAACCTTACGTCAGCCGCCTGCCCCGGGATTGGTACGACGAGTGGCCGGCGCAATTGATTGCCCGCCATCCGGCGGAGGAAATTCGAAAATTCTTCGGCGATACAGTTGGTTAGTTACCGTGGATCAACAATCGCGCCAAGAAAAAGCATTGCCCCGGTTTCATTCTCGCGGATGGCCAGGAAAAATGGCCGGTCCACCACAAACCGAAAAGGCGGCTCCTCCCGCCGGACTGCCATCGCCCTCATCCCAATGCCAGTGACCGCGGCGGCTTCAGTCCCTTCCTCATTGACGTCCACGTAAGTTTTTTGTTTGACCCAATCAATATACAACGGCTCATCCGACATGCCGTGGAAGTTTGCCCTGCGGGTGAAGGCCACGGACATGCCCAGCGCCGCAAGCACGTCGTTCAGTTTGTATTCGTTTTCCAGTTTGAATCGCGGCAACTCCACCGTGCCTTTTCTGGAGTGGAGATGCGTGATCCATTGCTCCCAATTCCCAATGGTCAGATTTTGCAGAAATTCGTCCAAGCTCTTCTTCGGCAGAAAAACATACATGCTCACGGCCCGGCCCGCATAAGGAAGCCGGACAGCTTGGAAGGCGTCGTCCTCGTAATACTCAAAATCCCCCGTCCGGCTCATCCTCGGATGCGTCACCGTCTGGCCGTTGCCCAGCGTGAAGGGCAAATCGCGCGTCAGCTTTTTGTCGAACTGCTCGGTCCAATCGCCCTTGAAATAAATTGCATCCAGCACAATCAGGCGATTTGCCCCCAGCGGCGGCTGGACCATCTCTGGAATTTTGCCGTGGGTATGATCGCTGCACCAAGCATTGATTTTCTGCGCCGTGGCCGGATTTTTAAAATCCACGCTGGCAACTTCCGCCTGGTAGGAATGCCGGTTGACGTCCAGGAACGCGGGCTTGATTTTGGCGTCCTGGGCCGTCCACAAACTGTTGGCAATTTCCAATTTAATCTTCGGATCCAACTTGGACAAATGTTCGAGCAGCGCCTGGTTCGCTTGGTTTAAATCCGGCGCGCCAGCCTCCAGTTGCAAAGTAGCCATGATTTGCCGCAAGGTTTCGCCTTGTGCTCCATTGGCGGCCATGGACAAGGCAAAGGCCAGTCCGGCGGGGCTGAGAAACACATTCTTGCCAGGCACGGATTGGCGGGTCTGGGCCAGCAACTTCAAGCCAAAGGAGTTGTAGGATTCGGCTGTTTTTCTGACGGCACTGTTCGTTTGGGCAAAAGTCATCGTGTCAGTGGCCAAAAGGCTGGACGCCAGCAATGCTTGCAAAATCAATTTCATACGCGGCTCCCTTCCGACCGCACCTTAATTCGTCGCCGGCAGAAGTCGAGATGATTTAATGGAGGCCCGAATCATTAGCGACTTTTGGGGAGCGCGACTGTTTTATCGCGCCGCAGCAGCGCGGAGGCGGACTCGGTCGCATCCGTCGGCGTCCCGCCGGCGGAACTCGCGCTTCCGACCCTTTCACCCATTGAGTGAACTCTTGAGCATGTCGCTAATGATTCGGGATGGCGGATTTGTTGGTGGACAGAGCGGGCGGGGCGCGGCAAGTACTTTAGAAGAGCGCATCCGCCTCCGCCAAGGCTACGGCGGACAGGAAAATCACCTGATGAAGCGCGGCGTCCGCCGGGAGCGGGACCCTATGTCAACCGCAGCCCGCCATGACTGCAAATCATCAAATGTTGAAATTTAGGAACTGACGCCTGCGATCAGTTCATCCCAAAAACAATCCAACACCACCACGCCGGCAACGATTGTCAATTGTAAGAGCCGACCTTTTTAAGGCGCGAACCCAAAAACGCCGCGCCCATGCAGATGAGCGCAACTGTGCCTGGCTCCGGAATATCACTTATGGGGTTGTTGATGCTATCACCCGCATAACTCTCAGCCCAGTCGAAGGAGTCTAACGTCGGATTGGCTGATTGGATCAGAGGAACGCCGGAACCCTGCATCCCCACTATTTTGTTGCCATTAGCATCGCTCGTCCCCAAAACATGCACCGCTTCCTCGTCATCTGAATAGTTCACTGTGTTGCCGGGGTAGCTCTCCTCGGAATAAACGGAAGACCCGCCAAAGAAGTACGGGCCGCCGGAATCGCCCGGGAAGCCCGCTCCGCCGCCCGCCGCACCGGCCGCAAGGTAGTTCCAGTTGACTAAAGGCTCAGTAAAAGCGCCGACCGGCCCATTGGGAGTCATGTTGAGGATCGTGTTGTTCTGGAACCGCCGGGCATCATCCTGGCCGCCAATGGGTGAGTACCCTCCCACTCCACCGCCCAGGGCCGGATTCCAGGTGCCCCCTGTGCCGTAGCCCACTTGTGTGAAATACTGGGGCCCCGACTGCGTATAAGGCGCCAATGTAACAAAGTTGTTTTCAACAAGGTTGAGTTCTGCCTGTTGCGGAGGCGTCAGATTGGCGGTATTGACCACCGCTTGCATAATCGCCAGGTCCTGGGAGCCAAAGGTCACGTAGCCTCCCAAATTGGCTACCAGGGAATAACCACCGCCGGCAGCGGGTCCTTCCCCAAAAGCGGCTTGGTTCACAGTGGCAGTGGCGACATGCGCGGCCGTAAGAACCGCAAAAATGTCGTCTTCGCCATCCTGCTCCAAGCCTATGACTGTGCCGGTGCCGACCTGGGAGCCGTTGTTCAGGATCGAGGTCACATCGTTAAGCGGGCTTCCGCCTGCGATATCCGCGTCGTAAACGATCTGAGTGTCAGGCCCAATCGCGTAGGCAGCCACATGGGACAAGAACAGAACTGTGGAGGACAAGGCACATTTCGCCATGAATCGAACAATGGTTGTTTTCATAGGTTTTATTCTGAATAATGCTTTTGTATTTTTATAATCTGGGATCTCCCATTTGATTTCTTGCCCACGACCGGCGTGAGCCTTTTTGTTGACTTTATACCGTTTCCGCCAACTGGTTTGAGTTTGGCGTGTTCTTTAACTCACGGGTTACTTCACCACCAATGGTACAGTTCCGCAACGGCGAAGTTTTTGGAAAAGCACCGAATTCTTTGGATTTTGGGCAAAACTTGCCCCGAACGCCCCCAATTCGGAAGCTCTACACGCCGCTGGCGGGCCGGGCGGTCTCTCTCCAAGCCGAGGGCGGGATGCCGACGCGGGTTTTGAAGACATCGCGGAAGTGGTTCGGAGTGGTGTAGCCGACGGCGTAAGCCACTTCGCGAACGCGGTTTCGCGGATCCTGGAGCAACTCCCTGGCCTTGGTGAGCCGGAGTTCCTTGAGATAGCGGTGGAAGGTCACTCCCGTCGCTTGACTGAACAGGGCGGAGAGATAGGAGGCGTTCATCTTCATGGCCGAAGCCAGTTCGCCCAAGCCAATCGGGCGATGGTAATGCTGATGCACGTAGTCGAGCATCGCCTCAACGAGCTTTCGTGCGCGGCCTCCCAAACCGGGTTGGACCATGGATTCCGGGAGGCCGGGCAATGGATGGCGCAATTCCCCGCGCGGGCGCGCGGCCTCGATTTGAGTGTTGTTCAACCTTCGCAAGGCGTTTTCCAATCCGCTCCCGGCCATCCAGGCCTGGACGGTGGATTCCAAATTGTGGAGGATCAGACGTGCCAAAACCACCGCGTCATGGAAGGCGGCGGGGGAAACAGATTCCACTTTGCATGAACTGTCACCTCGTAGCGGCGTCCCGGCAGAGCGCCGCTGACTTTCTTCCCGAATAATGGCGGAGTCAGAACAACTTAAGGAGGCGCCGCTCGCGGTGCTGCTCTGCTGAGACGCCGCTACGCCGGGGTTTATGGTTCGTGAGCAGGTCCGCTTGGAACAGGAAACCACCTTCGCCTGCACAACCAGCGTGAGAAGGCAGGCATTATCCACCTGTAGGCAGCCGCAGAAGTTGGTGATGCCACACTCCCCGATGAATTGCCGGCCCCGGTCTGCCGGGCGCAATGTGAGTTTCCAAGAATGCCGCAAGCAGGACTCGCAGCACTTGAGTTGCCGGACTTTCGCGGCCGCTCGTTGGCGCGCCATCTGGCACAGGCCGGGCGCTCCGCCGGGTCCTTGGAAGTGCAACGGACCATGCCACAAAACATGGAGGCGCAGGCCGGTCAGTTGCGCGAAAAGTCTGAGCCTCGGTCCGGTCAGGCATTTTCGGAGCAGGTCCTGACATGCCTTGAAGGCGACAAACTCCGGGGGTTCGGCCTCTGCCGCCAATTTCAACGATGGAGCCTGGTTTCCGCTCGGACAATGGGCTGTGGCTTCGCCGTCCGGCGGCTTAACCCGAGTCGGCCCTGTCACCCTGCTGCTTTTCATGTCAGTTTTCATAAGACTTCAAAGCGAGGTTGTTGCGAGCCTGATAGCCTGTACGCGGCAAAGGAGCCAGGACAGTGGCAACCATCAGAAAACAACGACGGCATTATATACAGTATACAGGGAACGTCCGCAAAGCAAGCTCCATATATTGATGACCCAAAAATCACGGCTGGCTCCATGAAGCCGTCCAAGGCCCCCCGGACGCGCGGCAGCGCGTCCCCACCATTCAGGGGGCAGTTCTAACAATTGACAATCCTATAAAGATAACATTTTGCTCATCTGGGGTCATAGAGACCTCCGTTTAACGGATGGTTCGGCCCCCAGCCGTCGCCGCGATTGATCCGATCATATAATGGCCCCCGGATATTGCAGACGAATCTGTCGCGTCATACCGGGAGAATGCAGCGCCCCGCCCACTCTGTCCGCCCACAAATGCACCCACAAATGCGTCAGCGGCAATGCCAAAAAACGGCTCAGAGGAATGCGGAGAAGAGTTTGCAGTTTTATTCCCCTGCCCATCATTCCCCTGCCGCCTCCCGCTTTTCCGGGCTTCACTTCCATCTTCATCTTTGGTTGCGGCGTCAGCCGCGCTGGACTGCAATGCGTCAGAGTCACGCATATTCGCGAGGATTATTTCCTCGCAGAACGCAAAACACGGGAAAAAAGGCCTTTGCCCGCTGAACACGCAGATGGACGCAGATGAAGAATTCTTATTCCATATCTGCGTGAATCGGCGTGTTCTGCGGGCAAGTCCGGATTCGGTCGCGGCTGGCTGCGCTGTGGTCTTTGTGGCAAAATGGTTTCGCGGTTTCCCCGGTTCTCCATAATCTTTCCGGGCACCCATGAAACCCTGAAATACGTGGTCAAATTTAGCCAGACCGAGACGAAAAGCAGCAAAATGTTACTGGTCTGTTACTGGTCTGTAGCTCCTTTTGTTACCGGCTAAGTCCTTGACTATCAACACTTGTTACCGTGTTACCGATTTTCCAGACCTATGTATCAATTTGGCGTTTCTGGCCATTCTTCGCGCATGACGGGTCTGGCCTTTTGGCCGCCGCTTTCAACTTCAGCCTTCAGCCTTCAGCCTTAACGGGTCCCTCATTATGGCACGTTATCGTTTTCTTCGCCCCCCATGAAGACGAAGATTTTGCAGAAGTCGAGGTTGAAAACCAGCCTGACTGCTGGCACTCTGCTCCCATGGATCATCTGAAGCGGGCACGGCAAGTGTTCGATATTGAAGGGACGGCGTTGAAAGCCGTCCGGCAACAACTCGACGACAATTTCGACGCGGCGGTCAACGTCATCGTCGAGACGCTGGGGCAACGCGGCAAAATCGTGGTTGTCGGCATTGGCAAGTCGGGCAACGTCGGCCAAAAAATCGCCGCGACCCTGACCAGCACCGGCTCGACCAGCGTCTTTCTGCACGGCGTCGATGCGTTGCATGGCGATCTGGGCATCGTGAGCGATGGCGATGTCATTCTGGCGCTGAGCTACTCGGGCGAATCGGAAGAATTGCTCAATTTGATTCCGCCGCTGAAACGGTTCCCGGTCAAAATCATCTGCATCACCGGCGCGGTCAAATCCGCCCTGGCCCGCTACAGCGATGTCGTTTTGAACGTCCGGGTGCCCAAGGAAGCGTGCCCGTTTAACCTGGCCCCGACCGCCAGCACCACCGCCATGATGGTCATGGGCGACGCCCTGGCCATGACTGTTTTGCAGGCGCGCGGCTTCAAGGAAAAGGATTACGCCCGGCATCATCCTTCCGGCGCGATTGGCCGCGCCCTGCTCCTCAAGGTCTGCAACATCATGCGCACCGGGGAACGCAACGCCGTGGCTGGCGAAGCGGTGACCGTCAAGGAAGCCCTGCTCGTCATGACCCGCGCCAAATCCGGCAGTGTCAGCGTTGTCAACCGCCGCGGCAAATTGACCGGCGTTTTTACCGACGGCGACCTGCGCCGTCACATGTCCGACGATCCCGATCTGCTGTCCAAACCGCTGGCCGGGGTCATGACGCGCAAACCCGTATGCATTCGCGACGACGCTTTGGCCGTCGAGGCGCTGAAAATTTTCAACCAGCGCAACATTGATGATTTGATCGTCATCAATGCGCGCCGCGAGCCGGTGGGCTTGATTGATTTGCAGGACTTGCCCAAAGTGAAGCTGATGTGAACGGTTGACAAATGGGCTTTACGCAAGCGACAATGCGGGGTATCATATCACGCAGGAATGAAAACTCTTGAACAAGTCGAAGCGGATGTTAGAACGCTTCCACCGGAAAAGCAGGAGGAACTGCGTGACTGGCTGGAGAATCTGCTCGAAGACCAACTGGAGTTCACTGACGAATTCAAAGCCAGGATCGAACGCGGCGAGCAGGATCTCCGTGAGGGACGCACGCGGGTTCGCAAGCCTTGAAGCGCGCCAATGAACGGCGCGGCAACCCAGATTTTTTCACGCGAATTCGACGGCGTTTTTTTACGATTGCCTCCGGCAATCCAGGCGCACATTCAGCGGAAGATTGATGCGATGGGTTTGCGGCTGGCAACTTTTCAGCATTATCGGATGACCGGTTCGGACCGATTCAGATTGCGGGTTGGCGATTATCGCGTCATTTACCGGTTCGATTTGGCGAAAGGCGAAATTTACCTGGTCGCAGTAGGCCATCGCCGGGAAATATATCGCAACTGAATATGTTATGAAAATCACATCGTTCCTTTCTGCGCTTGCGGCCATCTCATTGACCGCCTGCTGTGAAGACCGTTTGGGAGCAGGAGCAGTCATTATGCGAGGGGAGCAGCGGGCATGGCGGCATCGAAGGCGGAGAGGTTGAGATTCTTGCCGGGCAATAAAAAGTGGAAAGCGGCCGCGGGCCGGCTACAGCCACTTCCTGCCAATGAGCCACATCTTGATCACTTGGGTCAGCACCACGTAACAGAGCAGGGTCAGAAACAGGATCGGCCAATACAATCCCGGCAACGGCACCAAGCCCAGCATCAGTGACAAGGGCGAGTAGGGCAGCCACCCGGCGATGGCCATGATGACCACCGTCGTGATGGTTAAAGGCACACTGGCCCGCCCTTGAAGGAACGGTATTTTCCGGGTGCGGATGACGTGGATGATCAGCGTTTGCGTCATGAGTGATTCCACAAACCAGCCCGTGTGAAACAGCGACGCCGGGTAGGTGTGATCGACATCGGCATGGGCGAAATGCGCGGCCAGTGCCGGCGGCGGCGCCAATCCCGCCTGGCCGCACTTGAAGACCAGCCACATCACCGCATAGGTGGTGTAGTCGAAGATGGAACTGATCGGGCCGATGAAGAGAATGAAGCGCGTGATCTCCCCAATGTCCCACGGACGCGGTTTGGCGACCAGCTCGGCATCAACGTTGTCGGTGGGGATGGGCACTTGGGAAAAGTCGTAGAGCAGATTGTTGGTCAGGACTTGAATCGGCAGCATGGGCAGAAACGGAAACAACGCGCTGGCCCCCAGCACGCTGAACATGTTGCCAAAATTGGAACTGGCCCCCATGCGAATGTATTTGAGGATGTTGGCAAACACCTTGCGCCCTTCCAGCACCCCTTCCTCCAGCACCATCAGGCTTTTTTCCAGCAATATCATGTCGGCCGATTCCCGGGCGATGTCCACCGCCGTGTCCACCGATATGCCCACGTCCGCCGCGCGCAGGGCGGGGGCGTCGTTGATGCCGTCGCCCAGGAAGCCGACGACGTGCCCGTTGTGGCGCAAGGCTTCGACGACGCGCTGCTTGTGGCCGGGTGAAAGCCGGGCGAAAACCTGGGTCGTCTCCACGGCCTGGGATAGTTGCGGGTCGGTCATGTTTTCGACCGCGCTGCCGAGCAGAATCTGGCCCGTTGGCAGGCCCACTTCGTCGCAGACTTTGCGGGTGACAAGGTCGTTGTCGCCCGTGAGCACTTTCACGGCGACGCCGTGTTGTTGCAGCGCGGCAATGGCCTGGGTGGCGGTTTCCTTGGGCGGATCCAAAAAGGCGATGTAGCCTTTGAGAATCAGGTCCGCTTCATCCGCTTTGGAGTAGGCGGCGCGCTTGTCCATCTTTTTGAAGGCGACGGCCAGGACCCGGAAACCGTCGGCGCTCAAGTCATTGTATTCCTGCACCAGATCGCCCATCAAAATCGGTTCCATCGGAAAACATTCCCCTTCGCTTTCGAATTGGCTGCAACGGCTGAACACCGCCTCGGGCGCCCCCTTGGTCAGAATCTCGTAATCCCCTCCGGGCGTCTCGACGATGACGGACATCATCCGGCGCGAGAAATCGAACGGGATTTCATCCACCTTCCGGTAATTTTCAGTCGAGAGCTTTTTGTCTATGGCCGGATGCTCCAGCACGGCGCGGTCCAGCACATTTTTCAATCCGGTTTGGAAATGGCTGATGAGATAGGCATCCAGCAAGACGGGATCGCTCTCGTTCTTGAAGACGTCGCAATGGATTTCCAGGATGACATGGTCGCGGGTCAGCGTGCCGGTTTTGTCCGTGCAAAGGATATCCATGGCGCCGAAGTTCTGGATGGAATTGAGGCGCTTGACGATGACTTTCTTGCGCGCCATGAGCAAGGCCCCCTTGGACAGGCAGACCGAGACGATCATCGGCAGCATTTCCGGCGTCAACCCCACCGCCACCGACAACGCAAAGAAAAACGCCTGCTTCCAATCGTGTTTGTCCAGGCCGTTGATGAGGAAGACCAACGGCACCATGACCGCCATGAAACGCAGCATCAGCCAGGTGAATCTCTTGATCCCCTTGTCGAAGCTCGTCTCGATGGATTGCGTGGCGATGCTTTTGGCGATATTGCCCAAATACGTCTGCGGCCCCGTTTCCACCACCAGACCCGTCGCCGCCCCGCTCTCCACGCTCGTGCCCAGAAAACACAGATTGGAGGACTCCAAAGGCGAAATGCCCTCGCGCGTTTCCCGGGCGTCGAATTTCTCCACCGGCAGGCTTTCCCCCGTCAAAGTGGCCTGGATGATAAACAGGTCTTTGCAAGAGAGCACGCGCATATCGCCGGGGATCATGTCGCCCGCGGAAAGCTTGACGATGTCGCCCGGCGTCAATTCCCGCAACGGGACTTCCCGGCTTTTGCCTTCGCGGATGACCGTGGCCGTCACGTTGATCATGGCTTTGAGTTTGGCCGCGGCGGCGTCGGCCTTGGACTCCTGGATGTAACGCAACGCCACGCCCAGGATGACCATGACCACCATGATCCATCCGCCCGCCACGTCGCTCGGTTCTGTGGCGGTGGCAAACGTGATGATGGCCAAAACCGACAACAAGATGACCAGCGGATTGCGAATGGCATGCCAGAACCGAACCAGCCAGTCATGCCGTTTCTCCCGGGAAACTTCGTTCGGCCCCACCTCTTCCAATCGCTCCCCGGCGACGGCCTCCGTCAACCCGTCCGGGGACGTTTCCAACAGTCGCAAGGCCTCCGCGGCATCCATTCGGGCGGCCTCGGCCAGACGGGAAGAAAGCCGGACATTGGGCGCTTTGCGCTTGGGCGGCGCGGCGGCGGCAGCCGTGGCGGCCGGAGTGGCCGGGCCGGGTTTTTCGATATCTACCATGCTTCGATTTGCGATTTGCGCGGGCCGGATGCCTGCAAGCCGGCGCCCGGAAAATCGTAAAGGGGAGGGTGGAAATCGCCAAGCAAATCCTCAAGAATTTTTTCACCGCGGATGGGTCGGGATGGCACGCGTAAAGAAAGAATGCTGGCATCGGCGCCGCCTTTTCCCTTTAAATATTGATTTATGAACGACACACAGCGGAGACGACGAACCTGGCTGGTCTGTCTTGGCCTGGCGTTGGCGGTTCTGGCGGCTTATGCCCCGGTTTGGCATGCCGGATTTATCACCTACGACGATCCCGCTTACGTCACCGCCAATCCACACGTCCAAGGCGGCTTGAGTTGGGCCGGCCTCTTATGGGCCTTTACGACGGCCCATGCCAGCAACTGGCATCCCCTGACCTGGATTTCCCACATGCTGGATTTTCAACTCTATGGAATGAATCCCGCCGGCCATCATCTGACCAGCGTGGCCTTGCATCTGGCCAACTCCATTCTGCTGTTTCTGCTGCTCCAGCGCATGACCAAAACGATGTGGCCCAGCGCGCTGGTCGCGGCCTTGTTCGCGCTTCATCCGATGCACGTCGAGTCGGTGGCCTGGGTCTCCGAACGGAAGGATGTGTTAAGCGCCCTGTTTTGGATTCTGACGATTTGGGCCTATGTGCGCTGGGTGGAGGAATCCGGGGCCGGAAACGCAAAGGCCAAAACTTTCCATGTTTTGTCCCTCGTTCTCTTTGCGCTGGGCCTGATGTGCAAGCCCATGCTGGTGACGCTGCCCTTCGTATTGCTTCTTCTTGACTTTTGGCCCCTGCAACGCCGCCAGACTCCCATCGCCGGGTTGTTCGCTGAAAAGACCCCTTATTTTATTCTGGCGGCTGGCTCCTGCGCGGTCACTTTCTTCGTGCAGCTCCAGGGCGGCTCGGTGATGCCGCTGGCCAGACTGCCGTTCGGGATGCGCCTGGCCAACGTGCCTGTGGCCTGCGTGCGTTACGTGGCCAAGACCTTCTGGCCAGCCCATCTGGCCATTGCGTATCCGATGTTGAGATGGCCGGTTTGGGCCGTTGCCGGCGCCAGCGTGTTGCTGTTGCTGTTGTCGGGATTGGCGCTCTGGCGCGTCCGTGCCCGGCCCTGGCTGGCTGTGGGCTGGCTGTGGTTTTTGGGCACGTTGGCGCCCGTCATTGGAGTGGTTCAAGTCGGAATGCAATCCATGGCCGACCGCTACACTTATATCCCGAGCATCGGACTGTTGATCGCGGTCGTTTGGGCCGCGCGGGACTGGGGCGTCCGCCTGGGCGCGCGGACGCCGGCGATTTTGGGCGCGCTGGCCGCGGCCGTATGCCTTGTGTTGACTGCGCGGCAGGCAGCCTTCTGGAAAAACGACCAGACCCTGTTTCTGCATGCGATCCAGAACACAACAGGCAACTTCGTCGCCTACGCCGGGCTGGGGGAATATGAGGGGCTGCACGGGGACACCAACACGGCGATCAATCACTTGGAAACCTCGGTGCGGATCAATCCCAATTACCCAAATGCCAGAAACAATCTGGGCAGAATTCTTCTCATGGAAGGCCGGGACGACGAGGCGCTGGCGCAGTTGCAGAAGGCCGTTTCCCTGGATCCCGAGTTGGCCGATGCCCGTTACAATCTCGGCTATGCGTTGCTGGCCAAGGGCCGGGTCGGCGAGGCCTTGGATCAGTTTCAAGCACAGGTCAATTTGCAGCCGGCGGATTTCAAGGCTCAAAACAACATGGGCGCCGTTCTCCTGCAAAACGGTCTGGCCGGGGACGCCATTGCGTTTTTGCAAAAGGCCGTTGAAATCAAACCGGCTGACGCCGGGCCGCATTACCTGCTGGGCAACGCGCTCTACCGGACGGGCCGCGTTGCGGAAGCGATTCGTCAGTATGAAGAGGCGATTCAACTCAGCCCGGACAACATCCAGGCCCGCAATGACCTGGCATGGATACTGGCCTGCCACCCGGACCCGTTCTTTCGCAATGGCCCCAGGGCGGTGGCTCTGGCGTGGCGCGCCGATCAACTTTCCGGCGGCCAAAATCCGGTCGTGATCGGCACGCTCGCCGCCAGCTATGCTGAAGCCGGAAAATTTTCCGAGGCCGTCGCCGCCGGCAAGCGCGCCTGCCAGGCGGCCCTGGCCCAGACCAACAGCGTGCTGGCGGAGTTGCTGGAGAAGCGGCTGGTCTTCTATCAGGCCGGCAAGCCGTGGCGGGACACATCTGAAGTCAGAATTAAGAATTAAGAATTATGAAGGAGGAAAAAGATTTGCGGAAGCGAACGAAAGATTTTGCCTTGCGTATCGTGCGGATGTTTTCGGCGCTCCCGCAAACGACGGTGGCCCAAGTTTTGGGCAGGCAGGTATTGCGTTCGGGAACATCGGTCGGCGCAAATTACCGGGAGGCTTTTCGCGGCCGGAGCAGGGCTGAATTCATCTCCAAATGCGGTGATTCCCTGCGCGAGTTGGAAGAAACCGCCCATTGGTTGGAACTCCTCCTCGATAGCCGGATTGTGCCCGAGCGAAAACTGGCCGCTCTCTGCCAGGAGTGCGACGAACTCACGGCGATTTTCGTGACAATCCTGAAGGGAAGCAAGGATTAAGAAGGATGAATTAGGAAAATTGAAAACACCGACTCGATCTCTCCGACTTCATAATTCTTCCTTCATAATTCTTAATTTAGATCCCTGGCCTGTTGACGTCTTTGTAATAAATGTAGCTGGCCGGCGTGGGGCCGATGGCGGCAAACCATTGCGGGCAATAAGGGGCCATCCATATAACGTCCCCCGCCTGCACCGGATGCCAATCCGCATCCAAACGATAGATGCCCTGCCCTTTGAGCATCATCAAACCGTGCTCCATTATGTGGGTTTCAACCTGCGGCAGGGTCGCGCCCGGTTCATAAGTGAAAATGTTGACCGCCATGTCGAAAGCGGGGTCCGCCGGCAAAAGCACCTGCAGGAGCGCGTCTTTGTTGCCCAGAAACGGTTTGCCGGCAACCGTCTTTTCATGGCCGACAACGACGCCCGGTCTTTCATAACCCGCCAGGGCCTGGAATTTTTTCTCGAAGATCAACAAACGCGCCCCCGCGCCGGGCTGGCTGAAATGAAAATCCGTTTCCGGCGGGACGTAAGCGAAGCTTCCCGCCACCAGCCGGTATTTTTTCCCGGACAAATTGGCGGCGCACCGGCCTTCGATGACATAAGCCAGGTACTCATTGGCCCCGGTGTTGCCCAGGCCCTCGCCATTCTTCTGGAAGGTGATTTGCCACTGGCAAAAATGCGCGCCCATCGCGGGCGAAATCTGCGCGATCGGAACAGCATTGCGCCAGCCCGGCAGCCAGCTCGGCACGTAGCCGGCAGGCGTCCGCAAGGCATAACGCTCTTTGATCAAATCGCGCGAGTGTCCATACAATTGATTCATGCCGGAAGATTAGCAGAGCCGGGCCATTTTGTCGCCGCCAATGATTCCAATCGCGGGGGGCAGAATCGTAGCGGCTGTCGGCAGACAGCCGAATGCAGCGTTTCAATTCGCGGCCCCGCTCAAGCTGGAAAGGCTCAAAGATGTTGTCGCCCTGCGTTTCGGTTACCCTTTACGGTTTCTTCAGGAGCGCCGTCGTTTAATCGCGCCGCAGCAGCGCGGAGGCGGACTCGACCGCATCCGTCGGCGTCCCGCCGACGGAACCAGTCGTCCGAAACCGGCCCGCCTTTTTGGTGAGCTCCCAAGCACATCGCTAATGATTTGGGAAACAGATCGTCCCGGTAAGGCATCGGACTGCAACCCGCAGTCACCTGGTTTGTGTCCGCAGGCTCATTGAACCGTGGCATGGGCGGGCTTATCTGAAACGCCAGCCGGGCATGCGGATATCTGGCGGTGTCCTGCTTGAGATCGCGAACGAAGAGATGCGGGTTTCTCCGCAAATACTGCAGCGGAACATAATAGTGCCACAGCCACGTCACGTTATGATTCCCAAACCAGTTCCCCCAATCATCCCGATGCCGCCCATACTGGCTCGTGCCCGCTTGAAGCTCAAACTCGCCCGTATCCGGACGAAACCGCAGATCGCAGCCGCCCATGGCCGTAACACCGCCGCCCGCAAACGACCGGATGCGCCCGCCGCTGTCGCCGTTGGCCGCGTAAAGCCAGTTATCCAGACCGTAATCGAACCCATTGACCCGATGCTGCGGATTGCCCAAAGTGAACCCGGATAAAATCGTCTTTCGCACATCCGCCTTCCCGTTGCCGTTGGTGCTGTAAGCGTAAAAGATTTCGCCCCCGGCGCTGACAATGACGCCCTTGCGCCAGGGACAAATGCCGTTGGGATAACTCAGCCCGTCCAAAAACACCGTCGCTTTATCATAAATGCCATCCCCCTTGCTATCCTCAAGAAAGACAATCCTGCCACTGCCCCTGCTGATTCCCTCGCCCCGCGAAGCGGGGAGAGGGTTAGGGTGAGGGGTTTGTCCCACTGACGGAGCGCCGGCTGCCGCATTCCCTTCCCTCTCCGCTCCCATCGGATGGGAGGGGAGAGGGCCAGGGTGAGGTGAGGGACTTTCCCCCACTCCATCGTTACTGGGTTTCTTTCCTTGCGCCTTTGCGTCATGGCGCCTTTGCGTTGAGTCTGGATCCCCATGCGGGTAATCCCGCATTTCAACCACCCAAAGTTTCCCATCCGCGCCCCACTCGAACGCCACCGGACTTTCAATCAATGGCTCAGTCGCAACGATCTCGACTCTAAAACCGGGCGGAACACGGATGCAATCCAGCGATTCCAAGGGCGATTTTGGAGAGGGTTGATTGTCCGACGCATCTCCCCAACACGAGGAAATTCCGAGGAGCGACAAAGTAACTAAGCACATGCGGCCCATACATCCTTCAGCGCACATTCTTCAAAAAGTGTCAATAGTGAGGACTGACACCTGCACTTTTTACGATGCCAAAAAAGCTCGTAACAAATATGGGCAAAGCTACGATTTGACGCTTTTGACCAATTTTCGAGGCCTTACCCTCTCACTGTTCATTTAAGATATCAAAAGTCTTTGCCACCGCCTTGTCAAAATCTAGGAAGCGAGACTTGTGCGGAAACTGGGTACGGTAGTCCCTCACCATTTGGAGCACCTTGATATTCGATGGATTACGCTTGAATTCATGCGGATCGACGAGAAAAGGCTTGAGAATAATCAAATTACCATCAAGCTTACTCTCCAAACAGTCGACCGCATTCGTCGTATTGCCTGTCCGCAGACGCTTCAGTATGACAACTGTCGTACTGGCATCTGCTGTCAACATACTAATAGTCAACCGATCGGTGACATGTCTGTAGTAAGCGGCAACGCTCCAACTTCCAATTAGTAACCCGACAAGGAGAGCTGCAACTGTAAGGATGATTGATGCTCGTCTGCTCATAGTTGTGAAGGGGTCAGTCCTAGGAAATTGGTGTTCATTCATTTTGTTCACCTTATGTTCGTGTCCAGGTATTTCATCCCCGCAAATTCAACGTGCAATAGTCTGGCCATAGTTGGCCCATTCCACCACAAGCCCCTGGCAAAGTCAAGCCCGAAATACCAATGTCGACTGACCCTTTCAGGAAGCGGCGGAGCGTACGCCTCGCGTTCTATTTTCACCCGGATAATCCCGCATTTCAACAACCCAAAGTTTCCCATCCGCGCCCCACTCGAAGGCTACCGGACTTTCAATCAATGGCTCAGTCGCAACGATCTCGACTTCGAAACCGGGCGGAACACGGATGCAATTCAGGGATTCCAAGGGCGATTTTGGAGATGGTTGATTGTCCGACGAATCCCCCCAACACGAGGAAATTCCAAGCAACGTCAAAGCAATCAAGCACACGCGGCCCATACATTTTTCGGACAATATTCCTCAAAGAGTGCCAATAGTGAGCACGGACACTTGGAGACACCTGGACGCCAATTCTGTCAAGCAACGATGCAGCAAATGCGGCAATGCTAGGAAACCCTTTATGCCAATATCCTAGGACTGACCCTTTCACTTTCATTTACGTTCACGTCACACCCCATTTATGACTAAACCGCGTCCCTAAAGCTATGCCAAAACAACAAGCGAGCGAACCAAAAACGCAGCCATAAGCCACAGTTAAACAAGCGGCCATTAAAACCATGGCACAAAGCCAAATTATTAAATTAAGCAGCACTTTACGCCTCCACGCCAACTCTGGGCGGAAATACGCAAAAGACAAGCTGATAGCAAACGGAATAAGTCCTCCGGAAAATCCAAAGTACTCAAGTACTCTATCTTTGATAGAAAGACTGCGATCATCATAGAAGACACTCGCTGGTCTAAGAACCATCAAGCTTAGTCCAACAGAAGCAGCAGTTCCACCTCCAAAGATGAGCACAAGAATCAACTGAACAATTGGAATCACAACGAAGTAATATAGGCTAGCTACAGTCAGTAGCAACCAAACGATATTGCTAAATGAAATGCCTTTGACTCGTGTCATCTTATTGTAATTATGAAGGGGTCAGTCCTAGGAAATTGGTGTTCATTCATTTTGTTCACCTCATGTTCGTGTCCAGGTATTTCATCCCCGCAAATTCAACGTGCAATAGTCTGGCCATGAAATGAAAGGGTCAGTCCTCGGAATCGAGTATTTTGCATTTTTCACCCTTCTTTCTCCCATATTTGTTCGTGTTCTTGCGCCAATTTCATTTGTTTCAAATTTATTTCCGTTATCTTACATCCCCCGCCTCCAGCCGTCAAGCCCATAATTACTTGATTCCGAGGACTGACCCTTTCACTTTGCTGCACAAGCGCGGGCTCCAAGTCGTCGCACGCGAGGCGGGCAATTTTGGTTTGCCCGCCTATCCCGGTCTCATCCTCAAGGAGTCCTATTGGCGCTGGCCGGAACGAAATCTGGCCAGCAATGCCATTGACTTCTGCGTCCAAGTCCTCGGCCTGTCCTTCCACAACGCCATGCGCCAGATCACCAGCCCGTAAAACAGCCGCTGGCGTCGTAGCGTTACGACGCCAGTCCGGTCAAAATCCCGGGAGAAGTCGAAAAACCTGTTTTACGATGCCAGGGTGGAAAATCTTGAAGTCCCATCAAAAATATAAAAATGACCACTCGTGTCATACCTTACGATCAGAGTGTGGTTATTCGGCTACAAATTACGACGCCAGCGTGGTCAAACTCCCAAAAACCTTACGACGCCAAATCGGCCCTTTTTACGACGCCAATTAAGTTCGTAACATGTAAAAAAGCAAAAAACACCCAATACACTTTTTTGAATCACCCCTCGTTTTTCGAGGAAATCCGCTGGATTTTGCCCGCTTTCAGCCCACTATGGGATGGCTGTCAGTTCAAATCACAAATCGGATGCCCGCAAAAGTGACACTTGCCTCTTTCTGCTACCTCTTTAGCCAGAAGACCCTTACCGCAGTAGCGACATCGGAGTCCACACAAAATTCCGACCCAAATCGGACCAAGCAAAATCACAAGTATTGCTATACAAAATGCGAGCACCGAAGATAGTCGTATCACCCATCCAAAAGAGGCTGTCGTGTAAACAAATGATATGACTCCTATTAGGGCTGGAATAATCGTCAAACAGCTTAGTAGCCTTGCCACGGAAGCTGCCTTATAAATGCGAATCCGCGCACGATATTGCTCCTGTGTCATAAGTTAGTGTCTGAAAATCTAGTTGCCACCATGAAAGGGTCAGTCCTCGGAATCGAGTGTTTTGCATTTTTCACCCTTCTTTCTCCCATATTTGTTCGTGTTCTTGCGCCAATTTCATTTGTTTCAAATTTATTTTCGTTATCTTACATCCCCCGCCTCCAGCCGTCAAGCCCATAATTACTTGATTCCGAGGACTGACCCTTTCAGGGTCTGTCAATCCATTATGTGATAGTGTTAGGAACCGACCCCTTTAACAATTTCTTCCATAAGGTCTCTATTTGGCCACTTGGCCAGACCCCTTAGCTGTAACTCCAAAGCAATATCAGAGTGTTTTCTAATTTTCACGACATTCAAGCGTTTTAGGGTTAAAAGTAAAATTAATGTTTTTGATAGGGTGGTTGGTAGATTCATTGTAAAACCCCACACAAAGACTCTCAATATTTGTCCATTTTACTGTCCAAGCTAATAAACCGGCATCAAAAGAATATGAGTAATTTGTAATTTCCTTTCTCTGTTTTAGCAGAACAATTTTAACGTGTTTTGGTCCAACGTCTGAGTAAGCCTGCCCCGGTTCACCTTTGGCCTCAACAACCAGCCAATTCGTGGCCGTATTCCATGTTGCGTTTCCTGGGAAATAGGTGACATTAGTGACGACCGTTACGGTTCGATTGCATCCGCTAAACGCAAACACAACGCATGCAATAACCAAAAATGATATACATCTTTGAGAAAATAATGATTTTAAAAATATAGAAACCATCAAGGATCTCCTTCGGTGCCTTCATGGAAACGAGAATGATACGGAGCGTTGAGATTATTAGCTTTTAAACAATAGTCAATCTTATTGTGGCAGTCCGTGACAAAGGGAATAAACCAATATTTATTGGCGATTGTTTGGCAACACTTCATTACAGCAGCTTCTTTACCAGCACTTCCTGGGACTGCCTGGCAGTCTTGTCCAGGCGTTCCTGGGCCTGTAACTGTCCAAAGCGACGGCGGTGTGGGTCGTCGTCAGCGGCATTTTCACCGCGGCGAAAGTGGCATCGCCGTAAACCACCGCGTTACTGCCGTTCACGGTCACGGTGTTCGAGTTTTGGGTGGTGGTCGTGCCCATGACGGTCAATGTGCCGCCGTTCGTGACCGTTGTCAATTCGTTGTCAGAGTTCACGGCAGAATTCTGGATCAGCGCGTTGTTCGTCCGATAATTCAGGTTTCCGGCGGGGTCAAAGCCGTAATGAAGCTGCTCGTTCAATCGCGCCGGCCCACTGTTGGTCTCGTAAGCCTGATCGCCGATGACCTATCCAATCGCGTCATACCGGTATTTCGCGGTTGACTCCGTTTTCCCTGATCTGTCCGCGCTGTGCGCTCTTGTGATTCGCAGTTTGACAATTGTCAACTGTAAATAATTGCCGACTATGCAAGTGCTTTGCTCACAACTTGTTATGACTTTGCAAAATGTCGAAATTTTCACGGTTTTTCCCGGGGCAATATTGTGCAACGCAAGTTGCTTGAGAAAATCAAAGCATTACAATTTGCAAGGGTTGCCGACTTGCGCCTTGAGTCAGTCCGATTCATTTCCCACGGACATCCTGCACCCTCTGGGTGGCGTCGCGCCAGGGCAGCGCCTTGCGATATTGCCGCTCCTGCGTCTCAATGACATTGAGCAGCGCGGTGTTGGTTTGGGCTGCGGCCAGTTGCCGCGCGCGCCCGGCGGCCGCGATTGCCTGCGCGAAATTTCCCGCCTCCGCCTGCGCCGCCGCGAGCGTCCCGATCACGAGCGCATTGCGGCTGGCGGTGAGTTGTTCCGCCCGTCTGGCCAGCGTGACGGCCCGCGGGCCGTCGCGGAAAGAGGCTGCCGGACAGGTGGCCATGATCCATGCCAAATTGTTGCAGGCCTGCATGAAGTCCGGTCGAAGTTCCAAGGCTCTTTGATAATGGGCCACGGCGGCGGAGACCCAGCCTTGTTGCAGCAAGAGGTTGGCCAGCTTGTAATGAGCGCCGGCAAAGTTGGGCCGGATTTCCAATGCTCTTTCCAGATAAGGCCTGGCCGAATCCAGCCGGCCCAGTTGCTGGAGCGCCTCCCCGAGGCTGTAATTGATCTCCGCGACGCCGGGGTCCATGCCAAGGGCCTTCTGGAAGCACTCGACGGCCTCAGCGGCCAGGCCGTTGCTCATGCAGGCGCGGCCCAGATTGTAGCAGGCTTCGGGGTAAACGGGTTGCGAACGAAGGCTCGCTTCAAAATGGGCGATGGCCGCGCCGGTCTTTCCATCCTGCAACAAAATGTACCCGAGATTATTATGCGCCAGCGCATAGTCTGGTTTGGCTTGCAGGGACTTTTGATAGTATGCCGCGGCGCGGGCTCTTTCCCCTTTGTGCTGCCAGTAGCGTCCGAGATTGTAAAAAGCATCATAGTTGTCCGCAGTGATCTCGGAGGCGTGGACAAAGAGGGTCACGCTGTTTTCCCAAAAATGCGCCTGCCGCCACGTCAGCGCCCCGCAGGCCCCGATGGCCAGCGAGCCGAGGAGTGCCGCCGTCCATTTGCCGCCGGCCCGGCCGGCCAGCATTTCGCCCGCGCCCCACACTGTCATAATAAAAATGCCGGCAATCGGCAAATAACTGTAGCGGTCGGCCATCGATTGGTTGCCCACCTGGACCAATCCTATGACGGGCACCAACATGCCCAAAAACCAAAACCACCCCACGGCCAGGTACGGCTGTCTTTTCCGCCGCTGGACCACCCACACGGTGATCCCGGCCAGGAGAGCGACGGCCGTGATGAAGCGCCACAGTGGCCAGATACGCGGGTGGGGATAGAACGCCGCAAGATAGCCCGGCCAGAACGTCCTGGCCAGATACCGTTCATAAGCAACGGGCAGATTGTCCAAGCGCGCGCCGAGGGATATTTTGGTCAAAGGCGACATGACGCCGGCTTGTTTCTGGATACAAAATGTGATCACGCAGGAAGCGGCGGCCAGGAGCAAAAACGGCGCCTTTTCCAGCAACAATCGGCTGATCGATTGCCTTGACGCATTGGCAAATCGGCCGAGCGGCCAATAATCCAGCAGCAACAGCACAAAAGGCAATGTGACCACCATCGGCTTGGACATAAGCCCCAAGGCGAAGCAGAGCAGGGCCAATCCATAAAACACTTTGGCGTTTGCCCCGCCGCCTTTGCCTCGTTGCGCGTAGCGCGCATAAGCCGCGACGGTCAGCAGCCAAAAGAAAGTGCTGAGCACGTCCTTTCGTTCCGCCACCCAGGCAACCGATTCAACATGGAGCGGATGAACGGCAAAAAGACCGGCGACCGCCGCGCTCCGCCAAGGCGCGCCAGTCATGCGTCTCAAGAGCAGAAAGAGCAAAATGGAATTGGCCAGATGCAACGCAAGGCTCGTCGCGTGATGGCCCCTGGGGTTGAGGCCGAAAAGTTGCACATCCAGCGCGTGTGAAAGCCATGTCACAGGATGCCAATTGGCGGCATGGCCGGTTCGAAAGGCCCAGGCCACGACCGGCCAATTCAAGCCGTTTTGTATGTCCTGATTCGATGTGACGTAAGCCGGATCATCCAATTGCACGAAATCGCAATCCAATGCGGGCCAATAAGCCGCCGAAACGGCAACTGCCAAAAGCAGGCAAACAAGCCAGTTTTGCCGGCAGCCAGGCGCCGGATTGATTGGATTGTCCAGCGTCACGGAATCGCCGCCCGCGTGCCTGCGTCTGGACAAAGCCGCAAGTCTGTTTGTCTGGAAATCACAGCGCGTTCATCCTGGCGCAAAGCGCGCCCGGCGTCAGCACATTTTGGATTCCGGCTGCAATTTGCAAGATTTCAAAAAGTGACTTGCGCCTTGAGTCGGGCCGAATCTGCCGCAGAATGGGCCGATGGCAAAAGGCGCCGAACACATCCTGGTTACAGGCGGAGCCGGGTTCATTGGCTCCCATCTGGTCGAGCGATTGCTCGGTGAGGGCAAATCGGTCACCGTCATCGATGACTGTTCGACGGGGCGGCTGGAGAATCTGCAATCGGTTCGAGGGCATCCGGCCCTTGGAGTGATCCAGGCGAAGATTTCCCAATGCGGCACCCTGGTTGAGCTGGCCCGGGAAAGCCAGGCGATTTATCATCTGGCGGCGGCGGTTGGAGTGGAGTTGGTCATGGATTCAGCCCTCAAAACGATCGAAAGCAATTTGCGGGAGACGCAGTTGATGCTTGACGCGGCCAGCGCCGGAGGAGTGCCCATCCTGCTGGCCTCAACCTCCGAGGTTTATGGCAAAAGCGCCAAGGCCGCTTTCTCGGAGGAGGACGATCTGCTCATCGGCTCGCCGCACATGAGCCGGTGGAGCTATGCCTGTTCCAAACTGACGAATGAGTTTTTGGCCCTGGCGCACGTCCGGGAGAAGAAGACCCCGGTGGTGATTGCGCGGCTTTTCAACACCGTGGGCCCCCGCCAAACCGGCCAATATGGCATGGTGCTGCCTCGTTTCATCCAGGCGGCCAGGCAGGGCCAGCCGCTCAAAGTGTTCGGCGATGGCCGCCAAACCCGCTGTTTCTGTTACGTCAACGACGCCGTCGAGGCGCTGGTGCGATTGCAGAATTGTCCCGCTGCCAAAGGAGAGATTTTCAATGTGGGCAGTTCCGAAGAAATCAGCATTGGCCAACTGGCCGGGTTGGTCATCAGGATACTGCAGTCAACCTCGTCCATTGAATATGTTCCCTACGCCAAGGCTTATGCGCCCGGCTTTGAAGACATGCTCCGGCGCAAACCGATAGTGGACAAGTTGGCGAAATATGTTGGTTTTCAGCCCGCCACGTCCCTCCATCACATTGTGGAATGGACTGCCGCGTCCGTCCAATAAAAAAGGCACCCTTTCGGGTGCCTTGATTAAGGCCGATCCAAGTCAGGAAGGCTTAGGGGAAAATCAGGTGAATGTCACCACTGGCACTGGTGCCGCCCAAGTTATCAAAGTATCCCTGATCCTCGGCGTTGGCCAGCCAGGTTTTGCGCAGACTGGCGGAGGTGCATTGTTGCGAGCTGCCATCACCCAGCAAGATGTTGCCCGCGCCCGCAATGTTCCCGGCAGAATGCAGTTTCGCCGACCAAGCGACAGCGTCACCGGCAGCGCCCCAAGCTGATGATCCCCCGGGCGCTAAAGCAGTGACGTTAACCCAGCTTCCGTTGGTGTTGACAATCGCATCGGCCCCTTCATCGCCAGTAGTCTGGCTTACCGCTGAACCGGAAATGCCGTAGTTTTGATCTTGGGTCGGGGAATTCACGTTTCCAGCGCTCATGGCTCCGCCGTTCCCAAGGTTTCGATCACCCCCCAGCAGGGATTGTGGCTGCGTATCGGCGGCGCCAACTCCAACAAAATAGGAGATGTTGGTGTCATCGAATGAACCTGTGGTGGCGGGCGGAGTAGGCCACTGGCCAGTAGGAAGAAGGTAGCCGTTCTGGGTAGTACTCCAATAAAAGTTCGTATTGGCGTTCCAGTCGTCAGCGGGACACATAACAACCTTTGGCGATTGGCCCATCTCATTCGCCATGACCGCGTAGACGATCCAGCAGCATTTGGCCGCGGTGGTGGCGCTGCTGGTAAGCGTCTCCGTGCATCCGCCCAAAGACTGAGTCTGCTCCTGCGGGTATCTGTCACCATTGTCGTTTTCCCAGATGCGATAGGCTGTTCCGATCTGCTTCAAGTTGTTGACGCAGGAAATGCGCTGCGCCTTCTGTTTGGCGCGCGCCAGCGCCGGCAACAGCATGCTGGCCAGAATGGCGATGATGGCGATGACAACTAACAGCTCAATGAGAGTGAAAGCTCCTATTTTTTTGTTCCGTATGTTTTTCATATTTTAAAGTTTATGTGTCAATGGAGCGCGCACTGTTTGGAAATCGTTGCCAGTGTTAACTCGATTTGATTTTACGTTTTAGCAAGGATGATGCCAAAGGTCAAAAAAGACCACTTCCGGGCCATTGCGGGGCATCCCGTGCCTCTTTTCTTCCCAAAAACCCCTCGTGCGCGAAAATTCCACGCATCATGCGTGAAAAAAACACGCGCTTTCTGCTCGAAATCTTCCGCAAAAGGGTGCTCTTGCCGATGTTGGGCAATCCTACAATGCCTGCTTTAAGCATAAAGGTCTTTTCCCAATCCTGATCTTAAGGCGGCCAAAAACACCCGGCTGACCCGTCTCAGCCGATTGCACCGCCTTGCGGATGACTTTCTTAAAGTTCTCGATGCCCACGTCGAAGGCCGCCGCCATGGGCAGCGCCGAAACCTTCGGGATGCGCCGTTTGAACTTCTTTAGATTCTGTTCCGCCGCCGCTTCGTCCATTTTGTTGGCCACGACCAGCCGGGGCCTTTTCAGCAATTCCGGGTCGTACAATTCCAATTCCCGCAGCGATTGCTTGTAATCATCCCACGGATTGCGCCCGTCGGTTCCGGCCATGTCCAGCATCAGCACGATCACTTTGCAACGCTCGATGTGCCTCAAAAACTTGTGCCCCAGCCCCACATTGCGGTGCGCCCCTTCCATCAGTCCCGGCACGTCGCAAACCGTCAAACGCGAGTAATCCGCGAACTCAACGATTCCGACCTGCGGATGCAATGTGGTAAACGGGTAGGAAGCCACTTTCGGGCGCGCTTGCGAGATCGCGGTCAAA